>Ga0137376_10001426_pt1 | contig 13239 bp, 10 predicted proteins | sample SagtaG_23_FD_104814 | JGI IMG/M metagenome (GOLD analysis project Ga0137376, IMG submission 104814) | Vadose zone soil microbial communities from Sagehorn Ranch, Mendocino, California, USA - Sage2_L_20_16 metaG | ecosystem: Environmental > Terrestrial > Soil > Vadose zone | place: USA...
CGCGGCTCGTCCCACTGCGGCGCCGGGTGGGGCTCGTCTTCCAGGCCCATGCGCTGTTTTCGCACCTCAGCGCGCGCGCCAACGTGACGCTCGCGCTGCGACACGTCCTCGGGCAGAGCCCCACCGAGGCGGACGCGGTCGCGGAGCAGCTCCTTGCGTCGCTCGACGTCGGCACGCGGGCCGGCGCGTGGCCGAGTCAGCTGTCGGGTGGTGAGGCGCAGCGGGTCGCGATCGCGCGGGCGCTCGCGCCAAACCCGCCGCTGCTGCTCATGGACGAACCGACGGCGGCGCTCGATCCGGCGCGGCGGACCGCCTTAGGGACGACGCTGCGTCAGCTGAGTAAACAGGGACGAGGACTGTTGATCGCGACGCACGACACGGAGTTTGCGCGAGGGCTTGCCGATCGAGTGGTAAACCTGACGGTCTGACGGCCGGTCGGCCGGACGGCCGTCCGTTATCGGCTCCAGGCGCGGGAGCGGCGACAAACGTCATTCGGCGCGGCCACTTGCCCGTTGAAGCGCACGCGCCAGGGAAGCTCGAGGTCCGGACGCCGGACGACTTCGGCCATCGAGATCAGTGTCAGCTCGATGTTGAAGTCCGGCACCACCCAGACGCGACGCAAGCTGTCACACGTCGTGGCGGGGCCGTAGCGGCGATCCAGCTGGCGACTGAGCGAATCGAACACCGCGAACGCTTTTTCCCGAAGCGCGGGCCGCCAACTTCGTGCGAACCGTACCGTCCGGCCCGTTGAATCGCGCATCAACGCGAACGTCTCGCGCGAGGCGAACATACCACGGCAATATGTGAAGGGCACGCTTTGGCCTCTCTTCGCAACTCCGACGAGCTGCTTTCGCGGTCGCAGCCAATATCGTCGAGGGATCAGCAAAGAAGGGGCGCGCGAATTTCGTCGATTCCTAGACATCGCTGTGGGCTCGGTCGCGGAGTCGCTTGACCTGGGGCCTCTACGCTTCGATGCGGCGAGCAATCGCCCGGAATGAATGAGGGCCGTCCGGCCGTCGGGGCCGTCCGGCCGTCCTTCAAGCCGCGGCTCGTTCATACACTCCAAACGTCCAGTGCGCAGGCGACGGAAAGCGTGGACCGCGCCATCCCGCGGCGCGGAGTCGTCGCGCAATCAAGAGGTTCATGAGCCCGTGGCCCACCAGCACGACCGCGCCGCCAGCCTCGGCCTGCCTGGTGAGGAGCGCTGCGGCGCTGGCAGCGCGCACCCGAGCTGCGCTGAAGCTCTCGACACCCGCCGACCAGCCGCAAAACCACGCCGACCGCGCGAGCCAGCTCCACAGTTCGGGGCGGAGGCGCAGGCTGGACCGAAACGCGCTCGGCAGCTCGGCCTCGCGAAAACAGGGATCGACGAGCGGCACCGCTGCCGGCGCGAGCAATTGCGCCGAGTCGCGCGATCGGCGCAGCGGACTCGCGACCAGACACTGCGCCGTTCGGCTGAGCCGCTCGAGCTCCGCGCTGGGACGCGGAGAACCCGCGAGCGGCGCCTCCGCCTCGCCCCGCAGCCACTCGGCCAACGCGTGGCCCGCGATCGGGGTCCGAAAGTCCCACGCCGGTCTCCCGTGTCGCGCCAGCACGATTCTGATCACGCCGATCGAGCCGGAGCCCTGAACGCCAACCAGGCGAGCAGCACCGCGGGAAGGAACACCACGAGCGCTTCCTGCACCAGCTGGCCGGCCAGACTGGGATTTCCCAGCGGCGTCCACGGAAAGCGGTACCGCTGCTGGGAAAACGGCACGAAAAACCCCACCCCGTACGAATACGTCGAGAGCGCGTCGAGGAAACCATGCGACAGCGCCGCGACGCCGAGGGCGACGGCGACTCGAGCCCGCTGCCGGCTCCATTGCGGGCCGCGGAAAAAGATGAACGTCGCCGCAGCGGCCGCGGCGATCGCGAACGCGAGCGAGTGCGTCAGCCCGCGGTGCGCGACGGGCCATCCGAAGAAATCGATGTCGGGGAGGACGGCGCACCCCGCAGCGACGAGACACACGCGCCGAGTGGGCGGGCGCTGCTGCGTCCAGGCAGCGATCGCGAATCCGACGGCGGCATGCGAGACCGGTGTGGGCACCAGTCCTAATTTATGCTAGGGAAAGGTGATCCCCAGGTAGAACACATGCGCGTTGAACCCGGGGTTCTCCGCGGCGGTGTTCGCGTTGGATAAATGGGTGAATCGATAGCCGATGATGAGGGATCGACGGTCGCGGCTGCCAAAACGTAGCCCTGCGCCAGCGCTCCCGAGGAAGTTCAGCGACCGCGCCGCCGGCTCGGGCATCGCACGGGCGAACGCCAGGCCGCCACCGTTGCCCTCCGCAAAGACGGACAGTCGAGGACTGAGCTGCAACCCAAGGCGCAGTCCCACCGGGGCAATGCCCGCGCCAAGATCGGGGCCGTCGCCGAACGGAAAAGCGTAGAATGTCGAATCGGTGTGTGTCCGGTTGTAGAACCAGCTTCCCACGAGCTTGGGGACCTTCGTCGCGACTACGACAGGCATCACTTCGCCGAAGTAGCTCGCGCTCAGACGCCCCCACCGCAGGAACGGACGGCTAACGAAGACACTGGTGACAAGTAGCTGACGATCCGAAACGCCACCGAGTGAAGCCGTGACAACGGAAGGTCCACCACCCGCTGCCACACCGATTTCCCACGTTCTCGACTGCGCCGCTGCGGCGCTCGAGACAACGACAGCGAGGATCCCGGCGTACCCGATCGACATGATGGCGATTCGATTGGTTTGCTCTAGGTACCCCTGGCCTGACCGGACAGTTCGGCGATCAACGATCGGGCAGGAAACCGGCGATCGGCGGCGCGACTCCGGGGCACTCGCCCGCCGCGCGCGGCCGCACCTCGAGAATCTGCTGCACCTGAAAGTAGCGTCGTCCGCTGTAGATGCTTCCGCTGCGCCCATTCACTCCGCGCAGGCGCACAAATACCGGCTTGTTTGCGACCGCGGCGGTGCGGTAGCGTGCGGTGAGCGCCGAGTCCCGCACCTGGATCGCGACCTTGGGGTCAGTACAGGGGAAAAGGGTCCCCGAGCTGTCGCCATTGACGTACACGCCACGGACTTCGGTCGGACGGTGACAGGCAACGAGCAACGCACAGGCGAGCGAAGCGATAAATGGACGCATATCCCTTCCGCGCGGATCCAACCGCAAGAGGTCGTTCATCAAATCGACATCGGAGGATTAGCAGGCCGCAATAGAGCCGCGGTATCTCCCAGTATCCCCTTCCTCGAGCTGCACATGGGCGTCCACTCCGATATCAACGTCACCCCGATGATCGATGTCATGCTCGTGCTGCTCGTCGTCTTCATGCTGTCGGTGCAGCTCCGATCGGTTCTTCCCGTCAACGTGCCGCCGCCGCCCGATCCTGCGCGCCGGCCGACGCGCGCTCCGCCTCAGGTCGTCCTGGAGCTCAAGGACGACGGCTCTTACGCCATCAACGGCGCGTCGGTCGCGATGAGCGGCCTCGCCGCGCGACTGCACGAGCTGACCGAGGGCGGCAATCGGAAGTTAATCTTCGTGCGTGCCGCGCCAAAGCGACCGTATGGCGAGGTCGTCCGAGCCGTGGACATCGCGAAAGGCGCGGGCTGGGAGATCATCGGCTACATGCCGTGACTCGGGTCTCAGCCGCGGCGACGTACGAAGCGGTCGAAGAGTCCGTACAGCACGGACGCCGTTCCAGCAGACAACACGGCGCTCAAGAGACAGATCCGGGGTTGCAGACTGAACTCGAGAAACGAGGGAAAGTCCCCGGGACCGCCGGTACAGCTGAGCCGGATGGGTGCGTAGGCTCCGCCCAAGTGCTCATGCGGGCGTCGCCTTCCCCAGAACCTCGCGCGCCTGCTTCAGCTGCTCGCGCGGGACGCAAATCGCCCAGTAGATGGCTCCCCTGGCGCCGCCGTAGGTGCGCGTCAGAGATACGATGTGATTGGCGCGCAGCAGCATGTCGTCGACGGTGTACGAGTCGTGGCCGGCCGGGTAGGTCTTGAGCTGCACGAACTCGTGCTCGACGTCCTTCATGATCGACACTTCGGTTTTCACGATGCGCCAGATGAGCAAACCGATTCCGGCCGCGAAGCCAAGCGCGACCAAGACGCCGCGGAGTATCATGGCGACCCCAACTCCGGGTAGACCTTGATCCAGTGGCTACGCACTTGCGGCCGCAACTGATGGCCGAGCGAGTTGGAGACCAGGATTTGAGACGGCTGCAGCGGCATGTGACAATCCACGCAGCGTCCCGTAACACGGTCGCCGTGGCGCGCGGGGAATCCACTGCCTTGGGGATTGTGACACGTCAGACAGCGGCCAGAGAGCGCGACGACGTCCCGCTGCTCGCGATGCACGTCGTGGCAGGTGGCGCACGTCATCTGCGACGAACGGAAGCACGCGCTGCGCTCGAGCAGCTCGACCTGATTGCCGTGGACATCTGCCACGCCGGTGTCCGGTGGGCTAGACAAGTCGAACCGCTTCTCGAGGCGCTGCCCTGGGACGAAAGAGAACGGCGCGCTCCGCAGCGGCGCGATCCCGCTGTGGCACAGCGCGCACGCGTCCAACTGACGCGCGCGCGGCAGGAGTGCTGGGTTCACGATCGCGCGGCCGCGCAGACGGGACAGCAGCGAACGTTCGCGCGCCACGTGGTCTCGCCCCGAGCCGTGACACACCTCGCAGGTTATCCCGAGGAGTGCGGCACCGGGCTGATACCGATTGAGGACGTTGGAGTCGGCCACCGACTGGAACCCGGATGAGTGACACTCCAGACACCGGGGATAAATGGGGCGATCGAAGGTGAGTACGCCGTCCCGGTAGCCCGGGCTGTTGGTCCATCCGAACCCCGCCCAATGGGATATTGGGTGCTGGTACAGCCGGTCGCCGCGCCAGTAGAGATAGGACTGACCCTTCCGCACGCCGGTGACGAGGTCAATGCGCTCGCGTCGAGTTGACGTATCGGGCGCGCGTCCCTGGACCGCGGTTTCATAGAAGCCCGTTGCCGTGGAGTCCATGCGGAAGTACAGATGCGGATTCGCGGTCCGCAGCACATTCTCGCCGGGGTTGAAGCGGCCCTGAATGCTCGCGCGCGACGGCAGGGTCGAGGTCAGCCGATGAGCCGTCTGCTCGAAGGTCGCCATCTGGGTGTGACACCCAAGACAGGCCGAGTCTCCAACGGCGTTATCCGGGCGCACCGGCTCGATGGGACTCCTCGCCAGGGCGAGTCCGATAGTGACCCCTGCCACACCCAGCAGCATGAGCCCGGCGATCGTCTGCCAGCGACGCTTCACGCGGCTGCCTTGCGCCGCAGATCCCACCACATCGCCACCGGCCCCACCAGCGCCAGCGCCAGAATCGGCGGCGACACATAGAAGGGCCGCAGCAGCCCAAGCTGATAATCACCCGCAAGGCGGATCAGAGTCTCGACCAGCGCGACGATCGCCACGACGATCATGCGGCCGCGCCGCGTACTCACTGTCGTCCGCGGATCGGTGACCATGAAGAACACGAACAGCTGATACATCGGCCCGGTGATCGGCGCGAGCTCGGCGAAGAGCGGGCCGCCCACGATGAAGTGCCGCAGGACGGCAAAGAAAATGAAGCAGGCGACATAGACAAGCGTGACGTGCAGGACTCGCGCGCGCCACGCGATCACGAGGCCGAACGCCCAGATCACCAGGTTCGTGCCGAGATCGTTGCCCCACTGGTGGCTGAGGATCGCCACGGAATCGGCCGCGATCAGCACGAGCAGCGCGATCGCGAAGTTGCTGGGATTCCACAGGTGGCGGCCGCGATAGGTGAGGACGTACTTCGATGCGATTGCGATGAACGCGCCGAGCGCAAACGGCCAGAGGATGTTCGCCTGCGGCTTGATCAGCAGCGCCAGACTGATCCCCGTGATGTACGCGCTCGCCAGATTGGCGACTCGGCCCCGGAGCCACCACGACAACAGCGCTTCCGTCGCCAGACAGATACCCAGCGTCGTCGCCAGTCGCTGATAACCACCCAGAATGTGGTAGCGGGCTTCCCCAACGACCAAGACGAGCGTGATGAGAAATACGATGAGGTACTTCGGATCGACGGTCCTCACCCCCTGACCCCCTCTCCCTTCGGGAGAGGGGGAACGCAGTGCAGGGCTTTGTGCGGGAGTCGTCGTCACCGCGGCTCCTTCACCTCGTGAACCTCGTCAACCTTCAAACCCTCCAAAACCTGCGTAGTACCTGACGGCCACTGAATCGTCACGCTGCCCAGGCGCTGAGCCCCTAGTCCGAAGTGCAGTCGCCGGTCATTCTGACTACAAAACCCCGACCCGCCGTCCACCACCTGGCGCTGCCGGCCGGGCCCGATCTCTGCGGTCACTTCGGCGCCGATCGCGCTGCGATTGCTCCGGGTACCCACCAGCTTGAGCTCGACCCAGCCCTCACCCCCCGACCCCCTCTCCCTCCGGGAGAGGGGGAGCGTGTTCCGATACAGCAACGCCCTGCCCTTCTCATTCGCAATCACGACGTCGAGCAAACCCCGATTGAACAGATCGGCCATCACGACCGCGCGCCCGTCGAGCAGATCGGTGACTCCCGCCTCCTGCGCGACATCGTCGAATCCTGCCTGACCGCGATTCAGCAACACGCGCGAGCGCTCGTAGCCCGACAGGCTGGCACTGCCGATCGGCGGCCAGTTCTTCGCGTCCTCGAAGATGTTGCCCTGCGCCCCCGCGATTTTGGACATCGCATACCAGTAGTCACGACCCGAGTCGGCGGAGATGAAGCCGTTTGCGACCACGAGATCGAGCAACCCGTCGTTGTTCAGGTCCCCGAACTGCGCGCCCCACGCCCACCCCGCGTCGGCGACGACGCCGGTCGCGACTTCGTCAAACCGCCCCAGCTGCTTCAAGAAATTGAGCCGTAGGTTGTTGCCCTGAAACAGAAACCCCTTCTCGGAAATGTTCGTGACGAAGACGTCGTGCTCGCCGCGATTGTACACGTCGCCCAGCGCGACCGCCATGCCGCTTTTGGAATCGTCCTCGAGACCGGCACGCGCGAGCTCGAAGCGCTTGCCCTCGTGGTTCAGGTACAGCTCTTCGGGTCCGTAGTCGTTGGCGAGATAGAGATCGGGCCAGCCGTCGTCGTTGAAGTCGGCGGACGCGGCGGCGAGCGTCCAGCGCGTGCTGCCAACGCCCAACGAGTCGGTCACATCCTTGAAGTGCCCGTTGCCCATGTTCTTGAACAGCAGATTCTTGCCGCCATTGGACGCGAAGTCCCAGCTAGACTGCATGATGCGCGTGGTCTTGAGGTGCCAGAAGTCGATGTCGGAGCGGAAGTAGCCGGTGATGTAGAGGTCGAGCAAGCCGTCGCGATCGAAATCGAGCCAGACGGCGCCGTTGGAATTCATCCAGGTCCGCAGGCCCGACTGCGCCGTGACGTCCTCGAAGTGCCCGTTCCCCAGGTTATGGAAGAGCTGCGGGTAGCCCCACTTGTACACGAGCAGGTCTTCGAAGCCGTCGTTGTCGTAATCGCCCCACACCGCGCCCATCGACACGCCCTCGCCCGGACGATTCACCGCCGCGACCCCCGCCTCGGTGGCTACGTCGCGGAACGTGCCGTCTTTCTGATTCAGGTACAGCGCGTTGGCCGCGCCGAACCGGGAGGTCGTGAAATAGAGGTCGGGCCAGCCGTCGTTGTTCACGTCCGCCACCGATACACAGGCGCCGAGCGCCCCGATGTGGGCGGCGATGTGATTCACTTTCGGGTCGAGCGTGGGCGATTGGTGCACGAAGTCGATGCCGCTCGCGTGCGCGACTTCCGTCAGATGAATGGTTTCACTCGCGCTGCCGCCGCTGGCCGTTCCACCGGCATTCAGCAGGACGACCGCACCGATCGCGGCGACGAATGCCGCGATCACAATGAAACGACGCCACGAAATCATGGCCTAAACGATATCCGGCTCGGCAAGGGTGCGTTAGTTTCCCTGCCCATGTTTCGCGCATCCACCTCATCTATCGGTATGCTGCTGCTGCTCGCTGTGGCGAGCTGCAGCGGCGAAGCGGCCGCGCCCGTCTTCCGGCTGCTCTCCCCGCGTCAGACCGGCATCACGTTCGCCAACACGATCACCACCAGCGATTCCTTCAACATCCAAAGCAACGTGTACATCTACAACGGCGCCGGCGTGGCCGTCGGCGACATCGACAACGACGGCCTGCCCGACCTGTTCTTCAGCGGCAACATGGTGTCGAGCCGGCTATACCTGAACAAGGGCAACATGCAGTTCGAAGACATCACGGAGCGCGCCGGGGTCAAGACCAACCGGTGGTGTACCGGCGCGACGATGGTGGACATCAATAACGATGGGCTGCTGGATATCTACGTTTCCGTCTCCGGTCCCGGGGCCGGATCCAAAGGTGCCGACCGCGCCAACCTCCTGTTCATCAACAATGGCGATCACACGTTCACAGAAGCGGCTCGAGCGTACGGCATCGCCGACACCGGCTTCACCACCCACGCCGTCTTCCTCGATTACAACGGGGACGGCTACCTCGACCTGTTCCTGCTGAACAACTCCCCCAAGGACTTTGCGCGCGGCGAAGCGGACACCCATCCCCTCGGCGTACGCAGTGACAGTCCGGAAGGCTGGAACACCCTGTACAGGAACAACGGGAACGGGACGTTCACCGATGTGTCGCGGGAAGCGGGGATCCTGCGTAAGATCGGCTACGGACTGGGCGTGGTCGTCGCCGATGTCAATCGCGACGGCCGGCCAGACATCTACGTCTCCAACGATGTGACACCCAATGACGCGCTCTACATCAACAACGGCAACGGCACGTTTACGGACAAAGCGGCGGTCTCGCTGAAGCACACCAGCATCGCCGGCATGGGCGTCGATATCGCCGATTTCAACAACGACGGCTGGCCCGACATCGTGCAGATGGACATGCTGCCCGCCGAGCCAGAGCAGCGCAAGCGGATGAGCGGGTATCTCACCTACGCTCGCCGCAACGAGCAGCGGCACCGCGGCTTTCGCGACGACTACGATGCCAACGCGCTGCAGCTCAGCAACGGTGTCACGCCTGCCGGCGACGTGGTCTTCAGCGAAATCGCGAATCTGGCGGGCGTGGCGACGACGGATTGGAGCTGGAGCGCCTTGTTCGCCGATTTCGATAATGACGGACTGAAGGACCTTTTCATCACGAACGGCTATCCCAAAGCGCCCAACGATCTCGATTACCAGGCGGCGGTATTCGCGGCGCACCGGGCGAACAATCAGGCGGCGCCGCGGGAGCAGCTGCGCGACCTACGCAGCTACCGCGTGCCGAACTATCTGTTTCGTAACAACGGCGACCTGACGTTCAGCGACGTCAGTAAGGCGTGGGGCATGGTCCAGCCCGGCTTCTCGTACGGCGCCGCTTATGTCGATCTCAACAACGACGGCAAACTCGATCTGGTCGTGAACAATATCGATGCGCCTGCGTCGATCTACGAAAACGTCCAGCAGGATACCGCCGCACATTTCCTTACGGTCGGGCTCGAGGGCGAACCGCCAAACCGCCGTGGTCTCGGCACGACGCTCATGCTGACGGCCGACGGCCGACGGCAGTACCTCTATCACTCGCCGTACCGTGGCTTCATGTCCACGATGGACGATCGCGAGCACTTCGGCCTGGGGCGCGCGACGCGCGTGGACAGTCTGGTCGTGGTCTGGCCTGATGGACGGACCCAGGCGCTTACGGATCTCGGTGTCGATCGAATGGTGACGGTGAAGCAGGTGTCTGGTGTCAGGTGTCTGGTGTCAGACAAGTGCACCCCCAGGCACCTGACACCTGACACCAGAAACCAGCAGTTCCAGCACGCCGCCGCTCCCCCTTACACCCAGCGCCTACCAGCCTCACCGGACTACGAAGTCCAACCGCTGCTTCCCTATGAGCCGTCGCGGCAAGGGCCTCCCGTCGCAGTCGCCGACGTCAACGGCGACGGTTTGGACGATGTGTTCATAGGCGGCACGCCAGGGAATCCGGGAAAGCTCTTTCTTCAAAAGAAGGACGGGAGCTTTGTCGAATCGGCGCAGGGCCAGCCCTGGGCGGCCGACAGGGCGTACGAAGATTGGGGGGCGGTGTTCTTCGACGCCAACGGCGACGGCCGGCCCGATCTCTACGTGGCGAGCTGCGGCTACCAGCACGCGCCGGTGTCGCGGCTGCTGCAGGACCGCCTCTACATCAACCGGGGCGGCGGGAAATTCGTCCGCGATCTCCAAGCACTCCCGGAGATGCTCACCTGCACCGCGGCCGTGGCGGTGGGCGATTTCAATGGCGATGGCAAGCCGGATCTCTTCGTCGGCGGCCGGCTCACGCCGCGGAATTATCCCTATCCGGCCCGCAGCTACATCCTCCGCAATGACGGTGGCTACTTCACTGATGTCACGAACGAGGTGGCGCCGGAGCTGGCAAAGCCCGTCGGCATGATCACCGCCGCGGTCTGGGTAGATTTCGACGGCGATGGCCGCCTCGACCTCGTGACGGCGGGCGAATGGATGCCGCTCGAGTTTTGGCACAATGACGGCAAGAAGCTCGTGCGTGTCTCAGTGGGCCTGCCGCCGACCCGAGGCTGGTGGTGGAGTCTCACCGCAGCCGACTTCAACCACGACGGCCGGCCCGATCTCGTGGCGGGTAACGTCGGGCTGAACTTCATGTATCAGACGTCGTCTCGGAACCCGTTCGGCGTCTATGCCGCCGACTTCACCGGTAACCAGGCGACCGACATCGTCTTGACGCAGACGATCGACGAGAAGGAGTTCCCGTTCTTCGGACGGGCGAAACTCGGCCCGGTGATCTATCCTCTCGCCCTGCGCGTGCCGCGCTACTCGATTTTTGCGGCAGCCACGATCGAGCAATTGTTCGGCGCCGACGCGCTCAAGCGCGCCCTGCATTATCAGGCGGACGCGTTCGCGAGCCTGTATCTCCAGAACACCGGCAGCGGCACGTTCACCGCGTCGCGGCTGCCGAACCTCGCGCAGCTCTCTCCGATCCGGGGGATCGTGGCGCGCGATGTCGATGGCGATGGAAACCTCGACCTGATCGTGGCTGGCAATCTCATGGAGATGGAGCCGAACACGACGCCGCCGGATGCGGGCAACGGGCTCTGGCTCAGGGGGGATGGCCGAGGGCACTTCACGCCGGTCGCGCCGCTCGAGAGCGGCTTCCTCGCGCCACGGGGAGTGTCGGGATTGACGCTCATGAAAACGCCTGCAGGGAGTGCCGTGCTCGTAGCGAACACGGGCGACTCCCTGCAGGCGTTTACGCTGTTGCGCCGGCGCTAGGTCGCGCTGCCTACTGGCAGGCTCCCCAACCGGGATTCTGCTGCAGCTGGCATTGCCCGCCCACCCTGCTCAACTCGACCTGCACCGACGGGATCGGATAGAAATCATACTTCGGCACTGCGAACTGACCCGCCGCACCGGCAAGATATCCGATTCGGGCGCCCTCACTCAAGACGTAGTTGTTGACCGCGGTATCGGCAATGCCCCAACGCCGCAGGTCGAAGAATCGCTGACCTTCCATCGCTAGCTCGAGCCGCCGCTCCGCGCGCACCGCGTTCCGCGCGTACGCTGCTCCCAGACCGGTCCAGGGCGTGTTGTAGAGCCCGATCTTGTAAAACGCCCACGCCGTCTGCAGGGAATCCACCCCGGTCGCCACATTCGCCTGCATCGAGTCCACCATGGCCTGGTTGCCGGTGCAGTACGCCGTATAGGCGGCCAACACCGTGGCGTCCGCGCCGCACCCCTGCGCCGCGATGCCCGCGCGCGCCCGGATCTGATTCACGATCGTCCGGGCGGCTTCGAGATTGCCGAGCTCGACTTCCGCTTCGGCGTCCATCAGCAGCATGTCGGCATACCGGAAAATGTGGATCGGCACGTTATTGGTCTGTGTCGCCACCCAACCGACGTTGTCCTCGGCATCCGGGAAAGCCTGCTCATGGATGTTCTTCTTGGGGCTGTAGGGCCCGCTGTACGAGGCGTCCCGGATCCAGGAACGCGCGTGCAGATTCCAGTCCTTGTAGGGTACGCCGTCGCGGCCCACGGTCCAATCGAGCCGCGGATCGACCGGCCTCATGATACCGGCGTGGAAGTTCTGACCTTTCCAAACCTGACTCGTGTCGGAAAGCGGGATCTGCGCGGGGGGCTCGAGCGGCGGGCTATTCCAGGTCGCGCTGTCCATCGCCAGCGGCAACCCTGCTGCGTCGACCCGGTAGAAATTGACCAGATTGAACGTCGGTTGATAGAAGCCGCAACAGGTGAAGTGATTGGCTTCGCTGTAGGGGAAATTCAACCGCTCGCCGAAGTTCGCGTTCTGGCCGTTCGGCTCGCCGTCCCGCACCGAGGCCTGGTAGGCGAAGATCGTCTCTTTCCCATTCCGGTATAGTGGATCGGCGGTCCAGACGCGATTGAACCCGGCTTCCAATCCGTATACCCCTTTCGCCTTCACCGAGTCGAACGAGACTTTGGCCTTCGCCCAATAGGTCGGATCCAGCGCCGCCGCGTAGACCTGCACGCGTCCCCTGTATGCGATGGCCGTCCACTTGGAGGCGCGTCCTTTCTCACCGTTGCGAGGCGTCTCGGGGAGCAGGGAGTCTGCTACCGTGAGATCCCGAATGATCAGCTTGACGATTGAGTCGAGCGCCAGATTGTTGGCCTTCCGGTAACCGCCCAGGGCGACCGGGGTTGAATCCTCTGGGAAGTAGTAGGGAATATGTCCCCACATGCGATACGCTTCGAAGTGATAGTGCGCCCGCAGGAACAAGGCTTCACCGCGAATGCTGCGCTGATCCGACAGGGGGATCTCATTGGGCTTCGCCGCCACCACCCCAGCCAAGAGGCGCAGCGTCGCATTGGCGCGGAAGACGCCATCGTAGACCTGGGACCACTTCTGGTTCAAATAGCTATCGGCGTCACCCAGGTTCCATTGCATGATCTCAATACTGTGGATGGGATTCTGGTCCCCGAGGTCGGATCCCTTGTACGCGTCGTTGCTGGTGACGCCGCCCCATACCCAATTGCTAACGGCGCAACCCCATGCCCCGGAGCTGGATTGGCAGTCCAGTGCCCGGTACGCGGCAATGAGCGAGCCTTCCACGCCGACCTTGTTCAGCAGGGTCGCTTGATCGACCGTGCCCTGGGCGGGCTGGTCGAGGAAGTCTTTGCAGGCGTACGTGACGCCGGCGACGACCACCACTCCCGCCACGCTGTACAA
>Ga0137376_10001429_pt1 | contig 13235 bp, 10 predicted proteins | sample SagtaG_23_FD_104814 | JGI IMG/M metagenome (GOLD analysis project Ga0137376, IMG submission 104814) | Vadose zone soil microbial communities from Sagehorn Ranch, Mendocino, California, USA - Sage2_L_20_16 metaG | ecosystem: Environmental > Terrestrial > Soil > Vadose zone | place: USA...
TGCTTTCCATTTTGGTATCCTTGCGAATGACATCGCGGCGATCGTAGCCTGGCGAGAGCCCACACCATTGCCGCACGCTGCTAAATCGGTTCTCGGAGTTGTAAGTATCCAGGGCCGAATATTGACAGTTCTCGACCTCGCAACGCTGACCGGCCATGGAGCTGCCTTAAGTGACGCGCGGACCCAACACCTGATTGCGTTACGCGGTGACGAGCAACTGGCCCTCGCGATAGAAGCGTTGGGCGAAACCGTAGAGATTGCAGAAGATGTTCTCAGTGCAACCCAGGAAACTGGGGAGCCACTTGTTCTCGGTGTCCTACACCGCGAAGGCGCAGAAACAAACATTCTCAACCCGAAAGAGTTGTTTCCTACCGCCATTCAGGGACGTGAGCGCCGCAGGCGTCGTTTCTAAGCACGAATGTGAAAATCCTGCCCGAGTGTTAGAATCGAAATCGAACAATAAATGGACACTTCTTCCGGAACATTTAGGCGTTGTTTCGTTAGGCTTACTTATCTGTAGATCATGCACGACCAGGCTTTCACAATTCTTGAATATCACGATCTGCGGCAATTGATCCGTCGTGGAGCTCAGACGCCGATGGGGCAAGCTCGCGTAGACGCGCTTGCACCTGTAGGGAATATTGATGAGCTCCGGCAGGCACTCCTGGCCGTTGCTGAGTGTGTAGACTTGCGAAAACGAGGAGTTTCCTGGAGGTTCAGTGAGCTTGGCGATCCCTCCGATAGAATCGCGCTTTTGCGAGTAGCGGGAACGACACTAGAAACTACCGCGATTCTTGAGCTCAAACTTTTATCGGAACAGGCAATGGCTGCTCGCGCGTCGATCCTGGCCGAAAGAGATAGGTCGCCGGTGCTATGGAACTTCGTGGCAGGCCTGTCAACCGATTTGAACCGGCTAAGCGCTCGTATTGCAAACAAGATTCTGCCGAGTGGCGAGTTGGATGATCGCGCAAGTCCCGAGCTCGCGCGAATACGTCACGAGATTGGCGTATTGCGATCTCGGATTACACGCACACTTGAAAGCGTCATGCGCAGATCTGGCGAAGCGATCCAGGATGAGTTAGTAACCATTCGTAACGATCGATTTGTCATTCCGGTGAAATTGGATCACCGCGCACGCGTTAGTGGTGTGGCGCATGGCTACTCATCGTCTGGTGCCACAGCTTTCGTGGAACCGCTGGAGACAATTGACGCTAACAACGAGTTGCAGGCCCTTCACGAAGCAGAGTTGCGCGAAATTTTCAAAATACTTTTCGGCCTGACTGAAGAGCTGCGCGCGCAATTGCCGGCCATAGAAATGGCTGCCAGCGTGGTCGCCGAACTTGATTTTGTAAACGCCAAGGCGGTGTTTCATCAGAAGTTCAACTGCGTGATTCCGGAAATTGAAGGCGCACAGGCAGGCGGCAAAACTCTAGCTACCGGACCGCTCGAACTCAGCGAAGCACGCCATCCGTTGCTCGAAGAAAACCTGCGCGCGTCCGCAGGAGCGGTGGTTCCGGTCTCATTTTCTCTCGACGAACACAACGATACGATGGTTATCTCCGGCGCCAACGCCGGCGGTAAGACCGTCGTTCTCAAAACAGCGGGACTGCTGGCGCTGATGGCCCTCTCCGGCGTGCCGATTCCGGCTCGTGAAGCAAGGATCCCATTCTACGCTTCCGTGCTGGCGGACATCGGTGACCATCAATCTCTCGCTGCGAACCTTTCCACCTTTACTTCGCACGTCGCAAACATCGCGCACATGATTGAAATCTGCGAAGCTCCCGCGCTGGTCTTGCTCGATGAGGTTGGAACTGGAACTGATCCCGAGGAAGGCTCGGCTTTGGGTGTTGCCGTAGTCGATCAGTTCCGCAGAGTCTGCAGTGCGCATGTTATGGCCACGACTCATTACAGCGGTTTGAAAATGTATGCGGGCAATGAAGAAGGCGTGCTGAACGCCAGCGTCGAGTTTGATGAAAAGACGCTGCGGCCAACCTATAGGCTCGTTGTCGGCGTGGCCGGCTCTTCTTCCGGCCTCGAGATTGCAAGGCGGTTTGGTATTCCGGATAAGGTGATTGATGTTGCATTGGAGTCGGTAAAGGGTTCTTCGCGCCAGGCCACGGAGTATCTGCGCCGAATCAAGCGCGAAGCGGAAGAAGCGGAAGCACTAAACAAAGCGCTGGAAGAAGAGCGCGTCGCAGTTGCGGAAAAATTCGCTTCCCTGAATAAGGCAGCAGAAAAGAAAGAGCATGAACGGCAGATCGTTTTCCAGCGCGCACTCGAGAAAACGGTGACTGAGTTTGAAAAACGATCACGCGAGCTGGTAGCCACGATTCAGGACCGCTCTGCGCGACTGAAGGTCGAGCGCGAGTCTCAACGTCGGGTAGCTGAACTCAAACGAGAAGCGCAACGTGCTACCAATGCCGGAGGTAAAAGGGAAGCGATTGCGGCTTCGGCGAGCGCTAGTGAACGTGGCGTTCGTGTTATTCGTGATGGACAAGTGGTTCAGAAGGCCTTGGATGAAGAAGATAAGGAACCCGAAGGTTTACGTTACGTCTCGAGCGGAACCAGGAAGATTGTCGTTGGTGATAAAGTTAAACTACGCTCGTTTGGATCGATCGGGATCGTAGACAGCCTGAAAGGTGACGAAGCCGAGGTGCGCGTGAAATCTTTGCGCCTTAGGGAAAAGCTTGAGAATCTCGAACTAGTTGAACTGGTAACTCCTGCTAAATCCAAAACTGAGAAATTTTCCAGTTTGGGTGAGGCGCGGGGCACCGAGGTCCATTTAAAAGCTCCTCAGCTGAATGGACGTTCCGAGCTAAATGTGATCGGGCAAACAACTGACGAGGCGGTTGACGCGGTTGACAAGTTTCTTGATGAGGCTTCGATGGCTGGCCTGGCACAGGTACGAATTATTCACGGCCACGGCACCGGTGCACTACGACGAGCAATAGCTGATCAACTGAGAGATCACCCGCACGTAGCACGCTTCGTGGCAGCGCCGCAGGATCAAGGCGGCTCGGGAGCTACCCTTGTTGAGTTGAAACAATAAACGGAACCACCGATGCGCTATCCACAAACATTCATCGACGACCTCAAGAGACAGGCCGACATTGTGCGCGTGATCCAGGACTACGTGCAGCTTAAGAAGAAGGGCGCAAACTGGATGGCGTGCTGCCCCTTCCACAAAGAAAAAACACCGTCGTTTTCGGTTAGTCCCGTTAAAGAAATCTTCTACTGCTTCGGTTGTCACAAGGGCGGAACGGTTTTCAACTTCGTCATGGAGATAGAACGCGTGTCTTTCCCGGAGGCGATCAGGCTGGTAGCCGAAAAGTCAGGCGTTCCGCTGCCGGTAATGGTCGATGACAGTCGTTTCCAGGCGAGGCGGCTGGAATCCGAAGAAGTTATAGAGCTGAACAAGTGGGCGCTCGAGTGGTGGGAACAGCAACTGGAGTCGAGTGCGGAAGGCCGTATTGCCCGCGATTATCTTAAAGGTCGCGAGATTACTGATGAAACGCGCAAGACATTTCGCCTGGGGTACGCGCCCGATAGTTGGGACGCACTCTCGAGCCACCTTCGGCAAAAAGGCGCCAGTCAGGAACAGATCGATCGGAGCGGGCTGGTTGCGAAAAAGGAAGAGGGCCGCTCTTACGACCGATTCCGCGGCCGACTAGTCTTCCCGGTGATGGATATCCAGGGAAAGCCGATAGCGTTCGGCGGGCGTACGCTCAAGGGTGAAGATGCGAAGTATATCAACTCACCGGAAACTGCAGCTTACATAAAAGGACGAAATCTCTTTGGTCTTCATCTAACCCGCGATGAAATCCGGCGCAATGGATTCGCCATCCTGGTGGAAGGTTTTCTGGATCTGATTGTTCCTTACCAGTTCGGAATTCGTAACGTGGCGGCAAGTTTAGGTACGGCGCTGACTCCTGATCAAGTGAAATTGTTAAGCCGGTTTGCCCGCAAAGTCTTAGTCAATTATGATGGCGACCAAGCGGGTGTGCAGGCAGCAAAGAAGGCTATTGAAATACTTCTGGCGGAAGATCTTGAAGTAAAGATCCTCGTTCTTCCAGAGGGTGCGGATCCGGATGAGTTCCTTAGAAAGTCTGGTGCGAGTGAATACCACAGACGGCGTGGCGAGGCACAACCCCATATACAATTTGTGATCGATCAGGCGGTGCGGGATCGAAAACTAAGCAATCCGGCTGATAAGGAGGCTGCGATTGACGAAGTTCTCCCGTACGTGCGTGCCGTGCGCAGCCGCCTACAAAAGCGCGAATACTTTGACATTGCAATGGATTCCCTGCGAATAGGCGATGTGACACTGCGACGAGAGTTGTGGCATTCAGTCAGGATGGCGATCGATGCCAATGCGCGAGTTGCGCAGACCAGCAGGCGCGAACAAGTGAAACCGACGGTAGCGGAACAGAGGCTTTTGGAACTGCTTCTGGCCGATGAAGAATTACGACGCGAGGTTTTGCCTAGACTGGAACACGGAGATTACGACGACCTTTCTACAGCTCCTATTTTCCGTGCCTTGCTGGAGGGAGCACGTGATGGGGTTTCAATCGACTTCGACTTTTTGAGTAAGAAGATTGAGACAGATCCCATCTCGGAGCTGTTGCCGAGTCTTCTGATGACCGGGACTGAAACTCTGGAAAAAGATCAATCGGCGCGGCAGTTAGAGGCTCAAAAGTGTATTGACGCCTTGAGATTGATGAACGTAGACCGTCGGATCGGCGACTTACGATCAGAGATTGCGGTAGCCGAGCGCAAGGGAGAAACGGAACGCCGCGATAGACTTTCCATTGAACACTTGGAATTGACCAGGCGCAGGGACGGACTGCTGCCAAAAGCAGAAGCAATGCAAATTGGACATTAGTGCATACATCCCGATTTTCGATCACCCGGCTGGACTCGTTCTCCCGAAGTTATTAATGTATTCCGCTGCGGGAAGTTGATTTTTCTCACCACCTCGCGTTCTTAATCCGAAGTTAGGGAAGAAATTTGTGAGTATCGAAGATAAAGATCGAGACGATGTAATGGAGCGCCTGCTTGAGTTAGGTGGCGACAAGAAGTATCTCACGTTCGACGATCTCAATCGCGAGTTACCTGAAAATGTCGTTTCACCCGACGATATCGAAGACGTGCTACAAAAACTCGAAGGCTCAAACATCCCGGTAGCCGATTCCGATGAAAGACTGCTGGAGCAAGCGGCTGCAATTGTGGTTGATGACGATGACTCTTCCGACGAGAATGTCGAACTCGATCTTTCGGCTGGCGCGCTGGAGAAAACCAACGACCCGGTTCGTCTCTACTTACGCGAGATGGGCGTCGTTCCCCTGCTGACACGTGAAGGCGAGGTGGCCATCGCGAAAAGAATCGAGCGTGGACAGCTCAAGACGCAAAAGGCAATCTCGCGTTCGCCGATTGCGGTTAAAGAAGTTCTGAAAATCGGAGAAGAGCTCGATGCCGGGGCGGCCAATATTCGCGAGATTGTTATTTTCTCCGAGCAAGCCGAATTGACTGGAGATGAAGATTCAGACAAGGCAGAGGAGTATAAGGCCTGGACTGTTGAGGGAATTCAGAACATTCGTAAAGTCTTCAAGCAAGGCCTGAAAGAATGGGAGAAACTGCGCGTAGAGCAGAAGGCCCTTCGCGGTAAAAAGGGCAGGAAGGTATTGCGCTTGCGCCGCAAAGTAGCGCGACTCCGGCTCGAGATAGCGCAGGAAATTGGCCGGCTAAATATTACCGAGCGCGCGCGTCAACGTTTGATCGGGTCGATTAGAGCGGTGCAAAAGGAAGTTCGTGATGCTGAGCGCGAGATAGACAGTTCCACGGAAAAGCTAAACCGAAAACGGATCAAAGCTGACGATCAGAAAGAATACAAGCGTCGCATTTCTGCCGCGAAAAAACGACTTCAGCAGATCGAAGTTGATCACAACATAAATCCTGTTGAAATCAAGCGATCACTGCAAGCAATCGTGATTGGTGAGCAGCAAACTGGTCAGGCCAAGCGCGAGTTAGTTGAAGCAAATCTTCGCTTAGTTGTCTCAATCGCTAAAAAATATACAAACCGGGGTCTTCAGTTTTTAGATCTAATCCAGGAAGGCAATATTGGTTTGATGAAGGCGGTTGACAAGTTCGAATGGAGACGGGGATATAAGTTTTCTACTTATGCGACGTGGTGGATTCGTCAGGCCATCACCCGCGCGATCGCAGACCAGGCGCGCACTATCCGCATTCCAGTACACATGATTGAGACCATTAACAAGCTGATTCGAACTTCCCGCGCATTGGTGCAGGAGTTGGGCCGCGAGCCGACCAGCGAAGAGATCGCAAGGAAGATGGACATTCCTGTTTCGAAGGTTCGAAAGGTTTTAAAGATCGCGCAGGAGCCGATATCACTGGAAACTCCAATCGGTGAAGAAGAGGATTCCCATCTGGGAGACTTTATTGAAGACAAGTCAATATTAAACCCGGCGGATGCAGTGGTTGCTTCCAACTTGCGCGAGATTACTGATGAAGTTTTGGCTACCCTAACGCCGCGCGAGGAGAAAGTCATTAAGATGCGGTTTGGCCTTGGCACGACCGGATCTGAGCACACGTTGGAAGAGGTTGGTCAGCATTTCGCGGTCACTCGCGAACGGATTCGTCAAATCGAGGCGAAAGCACTTCGCAAACTGCGCCATCCCTCGCGTTCACGCAAACTCAAAGCTTTTCTCGACAACACGCAGCTGTAGTTGTATCGGTTCTTTCTAAGAAAACAATAGGAGCGCAAAAGACTGAAATCTTCCGCGCCCTAGTTTCTTTCTTACCGTTGAAACAACTCTACTTGATCGACAAAAAGGTTGCGCTCTTTGCAGTGTGGTCGAACTCGTAGTTATAAACGAAACCGGGAAACTGGATCGGTTGAGTATATTGCACCCTAACTTCCAACCGGTTGTCCTGTTGAGCGGGCGCAACGACTGCGTCTGCAGGGATTCCATACTCGGGGAAACTTTTAGTCAGCTGATCCTTGATCCATGAAGGGGGATGGCCGAGCGCGACAGCGGTATCGACGTCGTGCTGCATTAAATCCTTAATTTGGTAGGCTTGAAAAAAGACCGGGATGAACTGAACGGCCGCATAGGCCACGACACCAATGATCGCAACGACGATAATGAACTTCAGACGTGCACCGCCCTGCACAGATTTTCTTGACCTTGTATTCATAGTTTAATTCCCAACCTCGGCTAGGATCTGCGGAACGCTTGACGCAATGATTTTCGCAAAACCGCTGGGCTAATCTCTCTTCCATCCACAATACACGGGCGCCCGATGCGCTCGAGAAGGACCCACTGGACCTGACCTGCCGTTCGTTTCTTGTCTCGTGCTACTGCGCCTATGATTGCGCTCTCGTCCAAATCACCAGCCGACGGCAATGGTCCACACAGTCGGACGGCCTGTTTAAGCAATTCTAACTCCGATTTGTCTAACAATCCTAGATTCTTTGACAGCTCTCCCGCAACCACGATTCCATGGCCAACAGCTTCGCCGTGGCGAAAACGCCGGTAACCGGTGACGGCTTCGAGGGCGTGGCCAATTGTGTGACCGAAGTTCAGGATTCGGCGCGAACGATAGTCACGGCGAGTGATATCTTCACGCTCGTCCGCTGCCACAATTGACGCCTTGAAAGCACAATGGGAGGCAATGAGATCTTCCAGCCGCGAAGGAATTAACCCTTTCGCCAAATTAAATAAATGCAGAAAGTCCGTTGTCTGTTTGAAGAGTTTCCTACTAGCCACCGCTCCTTGCTTTATTGTTTCGCACCAACCCGCAACAAGCTCGCGATCAGGCAAGGTACTGAGCGTCTCGATGTCCAGAATAACGGCGCTGGGCTGATGAAAACAACCAATAAGATTCTTCCCTGAAGGCAGATTTACACCGGTTTTACCTCCAACCGATGAATCGATCTGAGCTAGTAATGTAGTGGGGATCTGAATAAAGGGAACGCCGCGCAAATAGATAGCTGCCGCGAAACCAGCCATGTCGCCCACGACTCCTCCGCCCAAAGCGACTATCCCATCGCCGCGCTCGATGTGCATCTCATTAAGAAACCGAAGGGTCCGTTCAGCCGTACGAACCGACTTATAGCGTTCGCCATCACCTATTAACCAAAGCGTGACTGCAAAACCGCTCGATTGAAGACTCTTGCGTACCGCCGAACCATAGAGAGAAAACACCCGGGAGTTTGAGAATAGAGCGATGCGCTGTCCTTGCTCGCCGAAGCAGCCGCGGGCAATGTTGCCCGCGTCGCACAGAATTCCCCGACCAATTCTTATTTCGTATTCATGCTGTCGCTGTCTTGTGCGAACTTGAAGCCGCGGCAATACGAAACTCCTCCTGTCGAATTAATCAAACCCGGCCGGCAGGTAACATCTTTTTGTTCATTAATTGCAGTCCAAGAAGTCTGCATTCTATCACGCGGCCTGAATTTTTCTCGGTTAAAATCGGATTGAAAAGCCAACAGAAAAAGCGAATGGGCGCGACAAACGTGGGAGTACGTCGCGCCCATCCATATTCGTGGTCACTGTCCTCACCCCAGCAACCACTTGAGACGGAGGATTCACCAACCGTCTCTTCTTGCCCCACAATATACATCGCAAGACGCATGCCCTGCAAGAGACTTTTATTTAGAGAACATACTGCTCTTAGATTTCCCAGAATTCCAATAGGACCATTAAATCGGGCCTAAATAATTGGCTGGGCCTACACTTCGAAACAACGTAATTGTTTCAAACTCAAGCGTAAAATCAACATGCCTGATCAGTGTAAGCCCCAAGGGTTTTCCTAATCACATTGGCCAGCTCTCTTGCATACTTCTCGATTTGATCTTGGTTTTCGCCTTCAATCATCACGCGTGCCAACGGTTCAGTACCCGAATAACGTAGCAGCAGTCTTCCTCGTAAACCGAGCTCCACTTCAATGTTGCGCGCCGCCATCCGAATTGCTTCAACTTCTGCGAACGGCGGCTTCGCGTTGACCGCAACGTTGACCAGTGTCTGGGGAAAGCTCTGAAAGCCTTGAGTCAATTCATGCAAAGCTTTGCCGTCTTCTGTCATTGCGCGCAGTATGCATATGGTCGTAATCAACCCGTCTCCTGCCAGGCTTAATTTCGGGAAGATAATATGCCCCGACTGCTCACCTCCGAGGCTCGCACCTAGCCGCAATAACTCCTCCAACACATATTTGTCGCCAACATCCGTTCGAACTAGACGGAGCCCCAGTGACTTGAGTGCCACTTCCAAGCCAAGGTTGCTCATTACCGTCGCAACTACGATATCATGATGCAATTGATGACGTGCGTTCAGATACCCAGCCAAAACCCACAAGCTGGCGTCACCGGTTATCAGTTGCCCTTTCGCATCCACAAACAAAGAACGATCGGCGTCTCCATCGAATGCGACCCCGATATCCGCATTTTGCCTGAGCACTTCATGCTGCAGGCCTTTCATGTGAAGCGAACCACACTCGAAGTTAATATTATGTCCATCGGGATGAGCATTAATAGCTTTGACGTTTGCTCCAAGCCTCTCAAAGAGATCGAGCGCCATACCTGAAGCCGCGCCGTTTGCACAATCCGCCACGAGCTTGATTCCCTTAAGAGACATGCCACGCCCGATTTCGTCGGCGAGGAAATCCAAGTAGCGACTCCTTAGTTCGCTTTCATTGTTATCAACGGCATCTATATCCACAGATGGGAGCTTCGATGACGAGTGCCTCGCCGTTGTGGAGGCGCGAAGATTGTTGTCAGCAAAAACATCGCCTTCAATTAGAAGCTCGGTGTCTTCATCAAGCTTGCGTCCAGACGGAGCAAAGATCTTCAGTCCATTGTCCTGATAGGGATTGTGAGAAGCACTAATCACTATTCCGGCATCGGCGGGAAGTGTGCGGGCGAGGAAGGCAACCCCAGGAGTAGTAATTACCCCGGCTGACTTCGATCTAGCGCCCGCTCTGGTTGCGCCAGCAACCAATGCTTGCTCCAACCAGCCACCGGATTCGCGCGTATCTCTCCCAATCACTATTAACGGGGCGCGTCCAAGCTTGTCTTTTAGGCGAGTAGCGAGAGAGGCTCCCACGATCTCAACCGTCGCGCGATCCAGCGGAAATTGTCCTGCTTTCCCGCGCATACCATCAGTGCCAAAGAGTTTCGTCATTACGATAGGGCGATCCGTAAATGCGAGTAGAGCGAACGCCGTTGGGCAGGCGCGCTAATCTTGGCGATGTACTGCGATGCTTCGCCTGCGGCGAATCTGAGATGCCCTTCTGAACGCATCTTTTGGGTGATCTCCACGCGAAGATTAACAATTGGGTCGAGGATAGCGATTTTGGGATCGGGAATATTAATCGCGACATTGGAGAGGCTAAAGCTCTCCGTTTTTCCGTCAAGCCACACTGTCTCGGTCGTCGCTTTACGCAGGGCGGCGATATGATCGGATGGCCCAGTAACTCTAATCTTGGCTGGACTGGTGCTGAAACCAGCGAGTTCGTACCCTTCGGGCAACTTACCCTCAAATTTTATCTCCACATCGATCTGCATCTCCGTGCTGGGCTCAAGCCGAATCGGAAGACTGCTCGGTTGAAAGGCCTGAATCTTTACTCCCGGCGGCAGGTCCATTCTCACGTGATCCGGCGTTAACCGAACAACTCGTTCGCCGGGCTTTTGACCGGTGACATCGACAGTTGCCACCAAGACGCCTTGTTCGACGTCTTTGAGCCTGTCTGGGCTTCCCATGAGAATAACTTCCACACTACTTGGAAGTTCATTGCTAATCTCTACCCCCTTCTGCTTAAGAAAATAAAGCTGTACACCCGGAACTCGTAATGTCTTCGGCTCGTTTTGATCAGTGACGGCCAACCATAGGATCGCGGTTATGGCCACAGCTAGCAGTTTCAGACTCCAGTCCTCTATCAGTATCTTTCGCACCCAACGCTCAAGTAGAGTTGGAGGTCTCGGAATGGGGGTGGCTGCTTCGTCGTCTATATCTTGAAAAGGCATTACTAAATACTCAGTCCTTGAAACTTAAATCTGAAAACGCTGATCTCAAATTGAGGCCACTTCTTCAGTTTCAGCATCTGATTCACTTTGGTTTCCCTGGTGCTTTACTTTTTCTCGTTTAGACGAGACTTCCAATGCTTTGGAGATTGCAGCTCGAAGTCTGGGCGCGTCTAACCCTCGCTTTATTTCCCCGCGCTGCACGAGAGAAATCAGGCCCGACTCTTCTGAAACCACCACCGCCACAGCGTCAGTGTCTTCGGTGACCCCGAGTGCTGCACGATGTCTTGTTCCCAAGTCCCTGGATAGGCGTGGATTCAGAGTTAGCGGAAGAAAACATGAAGCTGCGGCAACGCGATGGCGGCGAACCACAACGGCGCCATCGTGAAGGGGCGACTCGGGATTAAAAATGCTGACAAGGAGATCGTAGCTGAGTTCGGCATCCAACTTCACGCCGCCATCGACTATGTTTTTGAGGCCGATGTTGCGTTCGATGACGATCAGGGCACCAGTCTTGGTAGACGCTAATGAAGTAGCCGCTAGAATTACTTCGTCATACACACCCTCACCAAATTGCCCGAGGTGCTTTCGCGCAAAAGGCATACGGAATCGATTGCCAAAGGTAATTAACGCCTGCCGGATCTCGGATTGGAAAAGGACAATGATGGCGACGCCAATATAAAGCAGCGCACCGCGCAGGATGAATTCAAGTGTTGCCAAGCCTTGTTTGACTGCGAGCCAGTAAAGGAGAGCGAAGGCTCCGATCGCGGCGGCCATGGGGGCGGCCCGAGTTCCACGAACGAGTTTCAATACTGCATACACAAGCAAGAAGACAAGAACAAGATCCGCGATGTTGCGCGGCTCTCTAAGCCTTCCGAGGTACTCCGTGTATGGCAGTAGTAACAACATCTCTTAGTGTGAAATTCTGGATTTCCGATTTGCGATTCAGAGGCAGCAATTTAGTTTCACCAGACCGTAATCTAACCATCCTCAAAACCTGCTATCGATTATGTTCCGAGACGCACGCTTCGTCGGTGCTCTCGCTTTGGCGCGCAGTCTCCAAAAAAATCATTTCAACTTTTGGTTCTGCGCGTTTAATCGATTCTTCGACCTCTTCAACTGTCTTGACGATATCGCCGGTGACAAGAGCATCGCGAACATTTATGTGGGCATTGATCAAAATCTGTTTCGGCGCCAGATGCATTGTAAGTAGCTCAACCACCTTGACTACGTTCGGATGACTCTCAATCGCCTGTACTATAGCGCGGACACTTTTTGGATTTGCGGCCTCTCCCAGCAACAAGCCGCGTGACGTGCGTGCCAGCACAAATGCCACTACTGCCAACACCAAACCAATGAAGATCGATGCCACTCCATCCCAGTAAGATCCTCCGCCTGGACCAGCGTGGTGTTCGGTGAGGTAGATTCCGCCGGCCGCAATAGCAATACCAAGTAGCGCGGCCGAATCTTCAAAGATCACCGTTTTTGCTGTGGGATCCTTCGACTCGCGAAGATATGCAAAAAACGTAAGACCCTCGTGGTGTGCCTCTCTGATCTCCTGATAGATCGCCAACGCTATTGAAGCACCTTCAAGAACAAAAGAAATACCGAGCACCCAATAGGCCCATTTCAAGTTTTCAGGAGCGTGCGGATGCCTCAGTTTTGCGATGCCTTCGTAGATTGCGTAGGTCGAGCCGACGCCAAAAATGAAGATCGCAGCTATGAAAGACCAGAAAAAACGCTCTTTTCCGTATCCAAAAGGATGCTTCTCCGATGCCGGACGTTTAAAGAAGCGCAACCCAAGCAGCAGAAACACCTGATTGGTTGTATCAGCAAACGAATGGAGCGCCTCAGCCATCATTCCGCTCGAGCCCGTAATCACAGCGGCCGCGAACTTTAGGATGGTGATAAGAGCATTGGCAAAGAGCGCGCCCAATACTGCGAGCATCAGCGATTCCTTTATCTTAGAAATGAAGCTCTGCTCGGATTATCGCGAAAAAACAGAGCGGTGGCAATGACGATAAGGCTTAAGAGTGTTAACTTTAAAGCTTGACTCCCAGGATCGGCACTCTACCCTTTCGTCAATGCGTTTTTGCACAGCTGAGAGTCCGCGCTAAACGCTGAATCAAAGGCTTCTTAGCTAGTAAAGGTTTGTTCTAAGTCCGCCGAATCTTCCCGCTTTGCAGAAAACCTATAA
>Ga0137376_10001438_pt1 | contig 13208 bp, 11 predicted proteins | sample SagtaG_23_FD_104814 | JGI IMG/M metagenome (GOLD analysis project Ga0137376, IMG submission 104814) | Vadose zone soil microbial communities from Sagehorn Ranch, Mendocino, California, USA - Sage2_L_20_16 metaG | ecosystem: Environmental > Terrestrial > Soil > Vadose zone | place: USA...
ACGTAGGCCGTCAGCAGCTTCTCGTGCGCCGCGCTCCACGGGATCTGCTGGACGCGGACGTGGACGCCGGCATGGCGCCGCTCGAACTCGCCCACCAGCTGCTGCACCACCTCGCCCTCGCGCCCGAGAGCCCAGAGCCGGACGACGTCGGCGTCGCGCGCGCGACAGCCGAGCAGCGCGGGTGCCAGCGTCGCCGCCAGCACCGCGCGACGGAGCAGGGTCACGCGAGACCGGGACGGCCCCAGCGTGCGGCCCGCTCGCGCTCGGGAAGCTCCCAGACGGCCTCGTGCAACGCATCGGCCGTGTCGGGGTCGTGGAGGAGCACGCGTCGTTGCCGCGTGGAAAGCGCCTCGGGTCCGTCCGCGAGCGAGCGCTCGAGCAGCGCGCGGCGGGCCGCGCGGATCGTCGCGCGCTGCGAGCGCCGGCGGCCGAGGAGCGCGCGGTGCAACGCGTTCACGTAGGGATCGACCACCGCGCGGATGAAGCCGTCGTGCTCGCGCGGTGGAAGGCGAGCTGCTTGATGGCGCGCGCCGTTCAGGAACACCTGGAGATCGCGGAGCTCTGCCGGGGGCGCGCTCTCCTCCGGAATGAGAAAGAGTCCCCACCGCCGCGCCCGCTCACCGAGGCTCACCCGGCTCGTGTACACCGAGAGCGGCACGGCGAGGATGAGCGCGCCGATGATCGGTGTCACCCACCAGAAGTAGTGCGGGTTCATCCAGAAGAGCGTCGCGCCCCACGCGCTCGCCCACAGCGAGTCGACGGCGTGCTGGCCGATGGCTTCGCGCCAGCCGGTCTCGTCGTCGCCCCGTTCCTGGGAGTGCCACGCAACCGTTCGCCCGAGCAGGTTGAGCAACACGAAGCGGCTGTGGAACACCATGCGGATCGGGGCGAGGAGGCTCGAGAGCAGGATCTCCAGGAGCACGCTCACCGTGAGCCGCGCGACGCCGCCGTAGGCGCGTGCCGTGCGCCGCTTGAGGACGATCAACACGATGCTGAGCACCTTCGGGAAGAAGAGGATCATCCCGATCACGGCGAGGAGGGAGTACGCCCACTCGGGCCGCCACACCGGCCACTCCGGAAAGAGGCTCGGCCCGTGCGGAAAATACTCGGGAGTGCGGATCGCGAACTGGATGGCCTCGACGGTGCTGACGGTGAGGAAGGTGAACCACAGGAGCGCGGACACGTACGAGAGGGCGCCGTTCAGGAAGAGCGCGCGGTGCGCGCCGAACAGCCCCTCGGTGAAGAGCAGGCGGAGGTGCTGGAGGTTCCCCTGACACCAGCGGCGGTCGCGCCGCATCTCCTCGAGCAGCGTCGGCGGCACCTCCTCGTAGCTGCCCTCGAGGTCGTAGGCGAGCCAGAGCGTCCACCCCGCGCGGCCCATGAGCGCCGCCTCGACGAAGTCGTGGCTCAGGATTTCCCCGCCGAGCGGCTCGCGGCCCGGGAGGCGCGGCAGCGCGCAGTGGTCCATGAACGGCTCGACACGGATGATCGTGTTGTGGCCCCAGTACTGCCCGTCGCCGAGCTGCCAGAAGTGCAGACCGGCGGCGAACATCGGCCCGTAGACGCGGCTCGCGAACTGCTGCACGCGCGCGAACAGCGAGCGGCGGTTGACCGCCGTCGGCGCGGTCTGGATCATCCCGACGTCGGGATTGCGCTCCATGAGGTCAACGAGGCGCACGAGCGTCTCGCCGGCCATCATGCTGTCGGCGTCGAGCACGATCATGTACCGGTAGCGCCGGCCCCAGCGCCGGCAGAAGTCGGCGACGTTGCCGCTCTTGCGCTCGAGACGCACCTTCCGGCGCCGGTAGAAGATGCGGTGGAAGCCACCGACCGCGCGGCACCACTCGAGCCACGCCTCCTCCTCCTTGACGGCCGCTCCCGCATCGCCGGTGTCGCTCAGCACGAAGAAATCGAACCGCTCGACCGCGCCCGCGCGCTCGAGCGAGCGGTGGATGGCCTGCAGCCCCGCGAAGACGCGATCCACCGGCTCGGCGCAGATCGGCATCACGATCGCCGTGCGCACCGCCGGATCGACGTCGACGGCGGGCTCGTCCGACGACGGCGCGAGCGTCGTGATGGCGAAATGATCGCGCCGGACGAGCGTCAGGAAGCCGAGGAGCGCGGTCCAGAAGCCGATCGATATCCAGCCGAACAGCGCGCCGAAGAAGGCGACGATGGCAACCTCGAGCCACGTGCTGCCGTGGTTCGGAAGCACGTTCACCATGAACCCGCTCGCGACCGTGGTCGGTATCAGCACGAGTGCGAGCAGGAGCAGCCGGCGCCGGTGCGCGATGCGCGTCCACGGCAGGCGGGCGCGCAGCTGGCGGAGCGGCCGGCCGTAGAGCGCCCGCGTGGCGGGCGCCGCCGGCGGTGCGCCGCGGCGGCCGAAGAACCGCCGGAAGAAGCGCACGTCCATCGGCTCGGAGACCATCGACCGGCGGTCGAGCGGCGGCGCGGAGCACACGATGCCGTCGGCGAGGGGACCGCTCGGGCGGTCGGTGGTCGGGAGCAGGCGCTCGAGCCGCCAGGTGCGAAACTCGTCGCCCGCGCCGCCGGCCAGCAGCTCGCGCACCGCGCGCAGCGTCGCGGCCACGGCTTCGCCGGTGTCCTCGACCGCGCGCTCGACGGCACACCCGGCGAGCGCATCCCGCTCGTCCTCCGGCACGCCCAACGCCTCGAGGTACGCGACGGCGCGCGAGTGCGCCGCTTTCCAGTCCTGCAGCAGCCGTTCCGCGGACACCGCGAAGCGGCGCGCCGCGGTGCTGTCACCGCGCGCGGCCGTCCGGCCTCGCGCCCCGATCGCGTGCGAGTAGAGGTCGTCGCTCACGGCAGGATCGCGTTCGACCACGTCTCCGTCCGCGCCTCGCCACCCTCGTCGAGGAAGGCGCGCAGCTCGACCGCCTCCCGCTTCTTGGGACGCACCTGGAACGAGAGCCGCCAGCCGTGACAGAACGGGTTGTGCACCACCTGCTGGTCGATCAGCTCTCCGGCGTCCTCGCCGCCGGCGACCGTGACGACGCCGCGCAGCACGTGGTCGGCGGGGATGGAGCCGAGCTTACCGCCGGCAAAGTCGATCACGAACCGGTGCGCGTCCTTCGCCGTGCCGCCATCCTGTCGCGTCGCGATGGTGCGGCCGTCCGGCGGCCGCGTCGGGTCGTCGCCGTACCAGGAGAGGGCATACGAGAACGGGAAGGGCTCACCAGGCTTCGGTGTCTTGTCGGGAACCCAGTAGACGACGATGTTGTCGTTGGTGTCGCTGTTGGTCGGGATCTCGACCACCTCGATGCGGCCGGCACCCCAGCCCTCGCGCGGCGCCACCCAGACGCTCGGGCGACGCTCGGCGTGCGTCTCGAGGTCCTGATAGTGCTCGAAGTCGCGGTCACGTTGCAGAAGACCGAAGCCCTTCGGGTTCTCCGCCTGGAACGCGCTCACGTGGAGCGTGCGCGGGTTGTCGAGCGGGCGCCAGAGCCACTCGCCGGTCGCGAAATTCATCAACACACCGTCCGAGTCGTGGGTCTCCGGGCGGAAGTCGGTGAACGTGCGGACACTGTTCTCGCCGTGAAAGAACATGCTGTTCAGCGGGGCAATCCCGAGCTTCCGGACCTCCTTCCGCAGGAACAAACGGCTTTCGACGTTGACGACGGTTTGCTCGCCGGGCGCGACCACGAACCGATATCCGCCGGTGAGGCTCGGGCTGTCCAGCAGCGCGAAGATCGTCAACTCCTTGGCGCCCGCACGCGGCGTCACGAGCCAGAATTCCCTGAACCACGGGAACTCCTCGCCGCGTGACTCCGCGGTGTCGACGGCGAGTCCACGTGCCGACAGGCCGAAGACCTGCTCGTTGCCGACCGCGCGGAAGTAGCTCGCGCCGAGGAACACGATGACCTCGTCGTAGTAGTTCCGTGTCTTGATCGGATAGTGGACGCGAAACCCGGCGTAGCCGAGCCCCTGCGGCACCTTGCTCGCGAAGTCGTTCTTTCCGTAGTCGAACCAGCTCGGCGAGAACGGCACCGGGTGCACCCCGTCGGCCCGCACGACGTTCACCGTCACCGTCCGGTCGTAGTAGAGCCCGGGATGGAAGAACTGCACCCGAAACGACGATCGACGGTCGCGCCACAGCGCGTGGTCGTCCCGGAAGCGGATGTCGCGCCACTGATCGTAGGTGAGCTTCAGGAGCCAGTCCGGCACCTGCCCGCGAGGATCGTGAAAGGGTTCCTGCGCCAGCTGCCGGGCGCGCCTGGCGACGTCTTCCAGCTCGAAGGCGCTCGCCGTCCGCGCCGCGAGCGAGGCGATTGCGAGTACCAGGAGCATGGGCCGGCACCGGTCGCCCGCCGTTCGGGCCCGCGACGCCGTCACCACCGCCTCCAGAGGTACCCTGCCGGCAGCATCCGACTCCTCTCCAGCACAACGCAAGGTTGCGGGCTAGTCTCACGACGACGGGACGAGGGTCAAGTGCGCCTTCGCGCGGCGACTGGCCGGGTCCGGCCGTCTCCCGTGTCTGGTCCCGGCGGGCCCGGCTTACGGGGCCCCAGGCGGTTCACGTGCTCAAAGGTTCGGACACTTCGCGATACACGCCGTGAACGCCGCCTGACAGCTCACGACCGGACCGCCCGCACACGCGAGCTTGCAGGCGTTGTACGCCGCCAGCGCCGCCGTGTAGCACGACGGGACGCCGCTGCACTGCGATCCCGCGTTGATCCAGCTGTTCTGGCAGCCGCTCGGGCACGACTTGTTCGCGCCCGGCACGACGGCACCCGCGCACTTCGTCTTCTTGGCGACGCAGCCGACGGCGCACGTGACTCCCTTCCCGGGCGCGAAGCAACTGGCGAACGCCGCATCGTACTGCGCCTGGCAGGTAGCGGCGGTGCCGGTCGCCTTGCACGCCTTCTGCGTCGCGGCGGCCTGCTTGATGCATGCGGCGGTGGCCGCGCTGTAGCCGGCCGGCGGCAGCGTCGTCGATGTCGTGGTGGTCGTCGTCGTCGACCGCGACGGCAGGGTCGTGGTGGACGGCTTCAACGTCGTCGTGGTCGTGGTCGTCCCGATCGTGGTCGTCGTCGTCTTCGGGAGCGGCGCGAGCGTCGTCGTGGTGGAGGATCCCAGGTCCGGGCATTTGGTCAGACAGGCACCGAATGCGCTCTTGCACTTCAGCACCACGGCATTGCACGCGGCCTTGCAGGCGGCGTAGTCGACCCGCGCGGCGGCGAGGCACGCCTGATCACTGCCGCATTGCGCGCCGGCGGCCACCCAGCCGTTCTGGCAGCTCTTGGTGCACTGCTTGTCGACCGTCGAGGCCGCCGCCGCGGTACACTTCGTCCGCTTCGCCGCGCAGGCGGCGGCGCACGAGACGCCCTTGCCGGGCGCGAAGCAGCTCGCGAGGGCGGTGTCGAACTCCGTCTGGCAGCTGGCGACGCTGGACGTCATGTTGCACATCTTCTGCTGCGTCGCGGCTTCCTTCAGGCAGGCAGTGGTTGCGGGGCTGAACGTGGCAGACGGCGGCAGCGTCGTCGTGGTCGTGGCCGTCGCCACGACACGGCGCGCGACCAGCAGCCCGACGGCGCTCAGGACGATTCCGGCGATGAGCTTGCGTGTCATGCGAGAAGGGTAGCGGCGGACGAGCTAGCGCGACAATCGACTGCCGGTGAGATTTCGCGTCCACCTTTCGATGGACACGGGTTCGCGGATCAGCCCGGGTGCTCGTCCAGCCCCGCGATGCCGAGGCGAAGCGCATAGAGCGTGAGCTGCACGCGGTCGCGGATGCCGAGCTTCGCGAAGATGTTGTTCAGATGCGTCTTGACCGTGTCCTCGCTGATGAAGAGCCTCGCGCCGATCTCGGCATTGCGAAGGCCGAGGGCGACGTGTCGGACGATCTCGCGCTCGCGCGTCGTGAGCGGCTGGGGAGCGGGCTCGCGGAGCTCGGCCACGAGCCGCGTCTGCAGCGCGGGCGGGACCCACACCTGACCCGCGGCGACCGCGCCGAGCGCGTCGACCAGCGTTTCGACCGCAAAGCGCTTGAAGACGACGCCGCTCGCGCCGGCCCGGACGGCGGCGAGCGCGTCGTCGCCTCGTTCACTCGCCGTGACGATGATCACCTTCGCGGAGCGCGCCGCCGTCTCCACGTCGATGAGCGAGGTGCGGTCCATCTGCAGGTCCAGCAGGAGGACGTCGCATGGCGTGCCCGTCACCATCGGCACGACGGCGTCGGCCCGGTCCGTCTCCGCGACCACGACGATCTCCGGGCGAAGGCTGAGAAGCGCCTTCAGCCCCTCCCGGAAGAGCGCGTGATCGTCCGCGATGGCGATGCGAAGATGGGCGCCCATCACGCCACCGGCAGCACGATCTCGAGATGCGCCCCGGGCCGGTGGTCCGCCGGCACGCGGACCGTGCCGGCGGCGTCGTTGACCAGCGAGGAGATGGACCACGGCACCTGCGCGCCGTTGGAGAACCCCCGTCCATCGTCGTCGATCCGGATGAGCACCTCCGAATCCGCGGCGCGGACCGATACCCATGCCGAGCGCGCATTCGCATGGCGCTTCACGTTGGTCACCGCTTCGCGGACGATCTGGAGCACCTGCTCGACGAGCGCGACCGACCCGGACAGATCGGCGTTGACCACGAACTGCGCGGTGCACGCGCCCTCGTTGCGTGCCTTGCCCGGCTCCGACTCCACCTCGGCCAGCTCCCGGATGTAGGCGCGGAGCTCGTCGTGCTCGCGGTTGATGCTCGCCTGAAGCTGGACGAGCGTGGCCAAGGCCTGCGGGCGCGCGTCCCGGTGGACGAGCTCGCGGGTGGTCTCCAACGTCAGGTTGATCCCCCCGAGGGTCTGCACGCAGCCGTCGTGAAGCGCGCGCGCGATCCGATTGCGCTCCTTCACGCCCTCGAGGCGATGCACCGTCGCCTCGAGGTTCATGCGCTGCTGACCGAGGTACGCCGTGAGGTAACCGACCGTGGCCAGGTAGACGGGACGCATGATGAACATGTTCATGTCCCCGTGCCATGCGATCAGCACGAGGCTCAGGTACGAGACCACGCTGACCGTCGTGACGATGATGCTGCGGCGGAACCCGCCGTCGATCCCCGCGGCGATCACCGCGAAGACGACGAAGGGCCAGAACGGGCTGCTCGTCCCTTCGGTGAACACGATGATCAGGACGCCGAACAGGACGTCGAGCCAGGTGGTGAACGTGACGAGGCGGGACGGCGACACGCCCTCGCGGTGCGCAACCCAGTAGACGACCAGGCTGTAGCCGAGGTGGGCACTCAGCACGGCCAGCGCATACGGGTCGATCGCGAACCCGCCGCCCCGCAGCTTCAGGCCCGGAAGGAAGCCCGGCTCGGTGGGATCGGCATACACCGCGACGATCGCGATGATCCCGAGCATCAGCCGGCACGTCGCGACCTTCCGGACCATGGTGGCGAGAGGCGTCGGCATCGGGCAACCGTCGAGCAATGGGTGTACCATCTCGGTTCGAGCCACAATCCAACTTCCGGCCGATTGCCCGCGCGCGCCGGCGCTCACTATCGTGGGTCGGGACGACGAAACACATGTGTCAGCCACGACACACTTCGCCCGTAGCGGGGCTCATCGCCGTGATCCTCGTGCTCGGTTTCTCCTGGATGAAGCTGGCGCTCCGCACACCTGCACGACGGCTGAACGCTCGCTGCTTGCTCCTGCCGCGTGCGGCTTGTATCTCCTGAGAGTCGCCTCCGTCCGCCGTCCTGACCCACTCTCATGATCGACGACGCCGTCAACCAGCTCCGCCGCCTGGACGAGGAGCTGGAGACCCTCCTCACCTCCTTCGACACGAGCTACGCCTGGAACTACGGCAGCGTGAAGGATGGTCTCCGCGACCTCTACGAGAAGGCGAAGCGCGAGCAGTGGAACGGCACCACGCAGCTCGCCTGGGACACGGACGTCGATCCGGAGCGCGGCATCCTGCCGGACATGGTCAATCCGCTCGCCGGCTATCCGCCCTACGAGCGGCTCACGGCTCGCGAGAAGGCGCGGCTCCGGCACGCGCAGGTCGCGCTGCAGCTCTCGCAGTTTCTCCACGGCGAGCAGGGCGCGCTCATCGTCGCCTCGCAGCTCGTCGGCGCCGTGCCGTGGATCGACGCCAAGTACTATGCCGGCACGCAGACCATGGACGAGGCGCGACACGTCGAGGTGTTCAGCCGCTATCTCCGCGAGAAGCTCGAGTGGCAGTGGCCCGTGAACGAGAGCTTGAAGGAGCTCCTCGACGCCACGATCAAGGACTCCCGCTGGGACCTCAAGTACCTCGGCATGCAGATCATCATCGAAGGCCTCGCCATGGCCGCCTTCGGCAACCTCTTCCAGATCACGCACGAGCCGCTGCTGAAGGAGCTCATCCGCTACGTCATGAAGGACGAGTCGCGGCACGTCGCCTTCGGCGTGCTGTCGCTGGCGGACCACTACCGCGACATGGCGGCCGGCGAGCTCGCCGACCGCGAGGAGTTCGTCATCTACGCTTGCGAGCTCATGCGAAACCGTCTCGTCGGCGACCAGATCGCGAGCGTCATGGGCTGGAACCGCGACGAGGTGAAGCGGGTCGTCCTCGAGTCGGCCCCGGGACAGATGTTCCGGCGGATGCTGTTCGCGCGCGTCGTCCCGAACCTCCGCCGCCTCGGGCTCCTGACGGCGAGGGTGCGCGAGGCCTTCGCCCGGCTCGGCATCCTCGAGTTCGAACACGCCGATCCCGAAGCCCAGGACCGCGCGCTCGGCCTCGCCTGATCGCCCGCCACCTCTGGCCCTAGCGGCGGCCGCAGGGTACACGGACGCCATGGCGGACGATCTCGGCGCGATGTTGAACCAGGCCCGCGGCGGATGGGACGACGCGATGGCTCTGCGCTTCGTCAGTGCCACCCGCGACGAGGTCGTGGCCGAATACGTCGTCGACCGGCGCCATCTCCAGGGCTACGGGATCGTGCACGGCGGCATGCACAGCGGCGCGATCGAGACGGTCTGCTCCACCGGCGCCGCGCTCGATGCGATGGCGCGCGGGCTCGCCGTCGTCGGGGTCGAGAACAACACGAGCTTCGTGCGCGCCGTGCGCGAGGGCCGGATCCGTGTGACGGCCCGGCCGATCACCCGCGGGCGGCGGTCGCAGCTCTGGGAGGCCATCGCGCGCGACGAGCAAGAGCGGATCGTCTCGTGCGGCCGCGTGCGGCTCCTCTGCCTCGAGCCCGGGAGCGACCTCGGCGGAAAGCCGGCGCCGTCCCGGCCGTCGGCCTGAGCGGCTAGGGTGCGACCGTGACGACCACGGTCGGGCGCCCCGTCGCCGCCTCGCGCGAGTCGTACTGGACACCGTTCGACGATCCGGTGTCGAGCGTCACGCAGTAGGTTCCGTCGCCACCGGTAACGTGCATCTCGGCCCACGTGGCATCGACGCGGTTCGCACCGATGACGCGGCCGCCGGTCCAGAGGTCGCCCGTTGCCGCGATCGGGCCGAGGTTCACCGGATACGGATTCGACGCGCACGGGTTCATCGGGTCTGGCTGCGAGCAGGCGACGAACGTGGCGTCCCGGGCGTCGACGACCAGCCCCGGCCGCAACGACCGCGTATAGTACGCGTCGCTGAACGTCCCCTGGAGGACGACCGACTCCTGTGCCCCGGCGGCGCCGGCCACGCAGAGCAGGATGGGCAGGAACCGCTGCGTACTCACGGGTCGCGGACCAGGAGCTTCGCCACCTCGTCGGCGGTGACGACCTCCTTCCCGCGCTCGTTCTCCTCGTACGGGACTTCGTTGACCACCGCCGCGCCCGTCGGCCATTCGGTCACCGGCAGGATGGTCCGCTCGATCGCCTGGCGGATGCGGACCGGCTTGCCGAGCGCGGTGATCGCCTTCCATCGCCCCGCCGGCTCGTTGCCGAGGATCACGAGCCCGGTGTGCTGCGTCCGATCGGCGTCGATCACCGGGTCGAGCTCGTACGCGCCGAGCTTGTGGCGCAGCAGCTCGATGTCGTCGTGCTTGCCGGTGAGGAAGTACCACCCCGGCCCGGCGCCGTGCGCCTCGGCGTAGCCGCGCAGCACCTCGGGGGTGTCGCGCTCGGCGTCGAGCGAGATCGAGAGGAACGTCACGTCGCGTCCCATCCGGTCGCCGAGGGCATGCTGCACCTCCACCAGGTGTTGGGTGGACTCGGGACAGGCGTTGCGGCAGGTGGCGAACATGAAGTTGATGGCGACGACCTTGCCCTTCACCAGGTCGTCGTAGAACCGCACGCGGCGACCCTCGTGGGTCACGAGCTCGATGTTGGGGAGATGTTGCTCGCGGATGGTCGCGACCACGTTCGGCGGCGTCGGCGGCGGCTCGGGCGGGCGCCCCGAGCAGCCGGCCGCGACGAGAGCCAGCAGTCCGGCGAGCCGCGTGGCAACCGGAGTCATGGCTGCACGTCGAACTGCCCCATCATACGCATGTCCTCGTGCTCGATGTTGTGGCAGTGGAAGACGAAGCGGCCGGTGACCGGCCGCGGCACGGCGCGGAAGTTCGCCGGGAAGGGCAGGAGTATCTTCACGTCTCCGAAGTCGGGCCCTCCGATGGCCACCGTATCCTTGCGCCCTCGTTCGAGCACCGGTGGCGTCGAGTCGTTACGCGAGAGGATGAAGAAGTCGGTCAGGTGGACATGGACGGGATGGGCCCAGCCGCCGCCCGATTTGAGGGTCCAGATCTCCGGCGTGCCGCGCTTCGGCTTGGCGTCGATGCGGTTCTCGTCGAAGAACTCGCCGTTGATGACCCAGGCGCCGTCCGAGCGCTCGAACTCGAAGGTCCGCTTGACCTTGACCTGCGGCAGCAGCTGCTGGGGGCCCACCGTCACCGGCCGCAGCGTGTCGGGCACCCGGCTCGGGTCGGCCGCATCCCGGTCCACGATGAACTTGAGGAGCTGCGTGCCCGGCGAGACGAGCCCGTCCGGCTTCCGGCCGTCGGTCTGCTGGAGGCGGTTCACGAGGAATATCTCCTGGCCAAGCGTCGTGTTCGTGAAGTCGATGACCACCTCCACGCGTTCGGCGGGACCGATCTCGAAGCTTTTCACCGTGACGGGATGCTCGAGGAGGGAATCGTCGGTGGCGATCGCCACGAACGGCTGCCCGTTGCTCAGGAAGAGCTGGTAGAAACGGGCGTTCGAGCCGTTCAGGAACCGGAACCGATACTTCCGCCGCGCCACTCGAAAGAAAGGCTGGATGGCGCCGTTCAGGACGAACTTGTCGCCGAGGAAGCCGTTGTGGTCGAAGGTGTCGAAGACGAGGAAGCCGTTCCTGTCGAACAGCTTGTCCTGGATGACGATCGGGACGTCGAACTCCCGGAACTGCTCGCCGCTCGGCAGGCTCACCATGCGGCCCGGCAGCCGCAGCGCCTGCGGATTCGTGTCGAGCTCTCCCGCGATGGAGTCGACTGCGTCGAAGCTGAGATAGAAGCCGGCGAGCCCGCGGTAGACGTTCGGCCCGGTGATGTCGATCGCGTGGTCGTGGTACCACAGCGTCGACTCCTCGTTCTGCACGAGGCCGTCCGCGGGCTCGTTCGGGTAGAAGTAGTCTCTCGACTGCCCGGTGCAGAAGGTATCGATCGGGTACCCGTCGTCCTCCTCGGCCTGGAACCCGCCGTGGCGGTGAATGGCGGAGATGGGCTCCCCGATGCCGACGGGATCGTTCTGCGGAAGATCGTTGACGAAGCGGACGAGGAACGGGGTGCCGCTGCGGGCGATGAAGGTCGGACCGGGCGCCATGCCGTTGTAGCCCCAGATCACGTTCGCGGGCAGCTGCGGATGGAACGAGTGTGGCCTCGCCTGCTCGTGGATCAGGAAGAACTGACTGTTGGTCGGGACGACCCGTGGCCCGTGCACGTGGAACGCCGTGCTCCCGTCCGCGTTCACGCAGTCGCCCGGATCGGCTCTCGTGGCAAACGCCGCCGTCGGCTGCGCGATCGGCGCAATCGGCAGCGCAACGACGAACGGCGTCGTGCGCGGACTGGACGGCAGGTTATCGGCAAAGACGCGGCGGCGTGGACCCGGACCGAGGGCGCCGTACGCGCCGCTCGCGAGCCCGATCTTCAGAATGTCTCGTCTGCTGAACATAATTGATCTCCCTTCAGGGCTGAACTGCGAATTAAGAAGAACTCGGTGTTGGTCGGGACCGTGCGCGGGCCGGACACGTGGAACGCCGTCGTCCCGTCGACGTTCACGCAGTTGCCCGGGTCGGCGCGGGTGGCAAAGGGCGCGACGGATTTCGCGAGTGGCGCGATCGGCAATTCGACGACGAACGGTTTCGTCACGGGGCTCGGCGGCAGACCGTCCCCGAACGCGGAGCGACGGAACGTGGGCCCGAGCAAGCCGTACGTGCTGCCTGCCAAACCCGCCTTGAGAATATCTCGCCTCGTAAACATCGCGCCTCCTCGGAATTGCTCCGAGCGCGACTGCGTGCATAGGGCGCACAGCGTTTGCGTGTCAAGGAAATTCCTTAGCGGAACACGACAACGCTCCGGATCGAGGACATATCTAAGGCAGTCCGCAGACGTGTTGCTGGGGAAATCGGCAATGCGTCTACGGGTTTTCCCTTCATTCGCGCTGCGGGGGGCGCAAACTACATATTGCCGCCGTCGCCACCCGGCGCCGCCATTGGCTAGGTAGATTACCAGGAAATGGCCGTCGCTGCGCGATCCGGCACGGTAAAGGCGCACGACGCCCCGGGCCCTACGCGCGCCGCCGACGGCCGGGTTTTCCCGCACGCCCCTCGTCGGACCTCAGGGCTTTTCCCCAACCCTCGCAGTCGGCTACATTGACTGCCATGATGACCACCGCCGAACGCCAGTCACGCGACGTCGCCGAGGCCGCCCGCGAGCGGGAATGGAAGGGTGCCAGCTTCCTGAAAGACCTGTTCCTCGGCCGCTTCCGCCTGGACCTCGTCGACCCCTACCCCGTCGAGGAGCCGAACCGACCGGCCTTCCGCGACTTCTACGACGGGATGCGGCGCTTCCTCGAGGAGCGGGTCGATCCGGTGGCGATCGACGAGACCGGCGAGTACCCCGAGGAGGTCGTCCGCGGCCTCGCGGAGCTCGGCGCCTTCGGGATGAAGATCCCGCGGGAGTACAGCGGCCTCGGCCTCACGCATCCCGAGTACGTGCGCGTGATGGAGCTCGTCGGCAGCTACGACGCCAACGTCGCCGCGCTGCTGTCGGCGCATCAGGCGATCGGCGTCCCGCAG
>Ga0137376_10001451_pt1 | contig 13176 bp, 10 predicted proteins | sample SagtaG_23_FD_104814 | JGI IMG/M metagenome (GOLD analysis project Ga0137376, IMG submission 104814) | Vadose zone soil microbial communities from Sagehorn Ranch, Mendocino, California, USA - Sage2_L_20_16 metaG | ecosystem: Environmental > Terrestrial > Soil > Vadose zone | place: USA...
CTCGCGCTCAATTCCTGCACCGCGGCGCTGCACACCGCGCTCAAGACGGCGGGCATCGGTCCCGGGGACGAGGTGATCACCACACCCATGACCTTCACCGCGTCGGTGAACGTCATCGAGCACGTCGGCGCGAAGCCCGTACTGGTGGACGTGGAGCCGGACACGCTGAACATCGATCCGGGCGAGGTGGAGGCCGCGATCACCCCGCGGACGCGGGCCATCCTGCCGGTGCACTACGCCGGCCACCCGGCGGACCTCGACCCGCTGCACGCGCTCGCGGGAGTCTATCGGCTGGTCGTGATCGAGGATGCCGCGCACGCCCTCCCGGCGTGCTACCGCGGTCGCGCCATCGGCTCGGGGGTGAACCCGGTCGCGTTCAGCTTCTACGCCACCAAGAACCTCACGACCGCCGAGGGTGGAATGCTCACCGGCGATCCCGATTTCCTCGCGCGGGCGCGCATGATGAGCCTGCACGGCATGAGCCGGGACGCGTGGAAGCGGTACGACAAGGGGGGCAGCTGGTTCTACGAGGTACTGCTCCCGGGCTTCAAGTACAACATGACGGACATCCAGGCTGCGCTTGGCCTATGCCAGCTGCGCAAGCTCGAGCGCTTTCAGCAGCGGCGCAGGGACGTCGTGAGCCAGTACAACCGCGCCTTCACCGACGTGCCCGCGCTCGAGGCGCCCGTGATGCGTCCGGACATCGAGCACGCCTGGCATCTCTACGTTCTGCGCCTGCACCTCGAGGCGCTGACGATCGATCGCGACCGCTTCATCCAGGAGCTCACCGAGCGGAACATCGGGACGTCGGTGCACTTCATCCCGATCCACCTGCATCCGTACTATCGGGACAAATACGGCTTCACGTCGGGCAGCTTTCCGGTCGCATACGGCAACTACCGGCGCATGCTCAGCCTGCCCCTCAATCCCGGCCTCACCGACCGGGATGTGGACGACGTGATCGCGGCAGTGTTGGACGTGGTCCGGTGTCACCAGGCGTGAGCGAGCGGCGCGTCCTCGACGTCCTGCTCGCCGGGATGGCTCTGGTGGTGGCGGCGCCCGTCCTCGCGGCCGCCGCCCTCGGCATCCGGTTGGCCTCGCCCGGGCCGATCTTGTACCGGGCTCAGCGCATCGGCCTGCACGGACGGCCGTTCACGATGTACAAGCTGCGCACGATGCACGTGGCACAGGCCTCGACCAGCGCGATCACGCCGCTCGGCGACCCCCGCGTCTTCCCGTTCGGCGCACTGCTGCGACGCGCGAAGCTGGACGAGGTTCCACAGCTGTTCAACATCCTGCGCGGCGACATGGCGATCGTAGGGCCGCGCCCCGAAGACCCGCGGATGGTGGAGTTGTTCTACGCGCCCCTGCACCACGCCACGTTCGGCGTGCTGCCCGGGCTCACCTGTCCGGGCAGCATCTACGCCTATACGCACGGCGAGGCCGAGCTCGACCCCAACGATCCAGAGCACAGCTACGGCGAGGGCCTGCTGCCGCTGAAGCTCGCCCTCGATCTCGTGTACGTGCGCCACGCCTCGCTCGGCTACGACCTGGCGCTGATGGCGCGCACGGCGTGGATGCTCGGGACGGCCCTCCTGGGCCGCCGGGATTTTCCGCTCCCACCCGAGCTGCCTGAAGCACGGCGCATCACGCGGGAAGCGGGAGCCCTCCGGGTGACCGCGTGACGCTGTCGGTCCGCCAACCCCGACCCGCTGCCGTCGAGGCACCGAGCCTGCTCGAGCGTCTCGGCGAGCGGCTCCATGCGGATGGTGTGGTGTGCTGTCAGTGGAAGGGGCACTGGAAGCGGACGCGCTGGGAGACTGGAGCCGGGGACGTGGATCTCCTCGTCGACCCCAGCTGGGCGGAGCGGCTCGACAGCGCGCTGGACCGGCTCGGGTTCAAGCTGGCGCTCCCACCCGCGGAAGCGACCGTACCGGGCACGGCGAGCTGGTTCGGCTACGACGCCGGACGCGGCGCCCTGGTCCACGTCCACGTCCATTCGCGCCTGGTCCTCGGATACTACTGGACCACGACGTACCGTCTCCCAGTCGAGCATGCCGTTCTCGAGACGGCGACGCGAAAGCTGCCGTTCTCGGTTCCGGCGCCGGAGCTCGAGTTTATCCTCTTCGTGCTCCGGGCGGTGCAGCGGGGCGGGCTGCGGGATCTCATCGCGCCTGGCCCGCCCGCGTGGCTCCTGGACGCGCAGCCGGAATACGCGTATCTGGTCGCCCGCGTGGACCGGCGACGCCTGCAAGCCCGCCTGGCGGAGCTGCTGCCGAGCGTGGACCTGGCATGCTTCGATTCCTGTGCTCGAGCGGTGCGGCCCGAGGCATCTCGCTGGCAGCGGCTGTCGCGGCGCCTCGTGCTGCACGAGCGCTTGCGGCCCTACGCCTGCCGGCCCCCCATCGCACTGCTCGCGAGGCGAATCGCGCGCCGCCTCGGGGTGCTGCCCCGCGCTCGACGCATGCGTTTGGCACGGGGCGGCACGCTGTTCGCGTTGGTCGGCGGCGACGGCGCCGGGAAGACGACGAGCGTGGCGGAACTGCGCGGTTGGCTGTCGGGCCCGTTCGACGTCATGACCGCACACCTGGGCCGGCCACCCCGCTCGCTCACCACGTTGGCGGTGGGCGGCGTGCTCAAGCTGCGCCGTGCGCTGGGCCGCTGGCTGGGCGCGGACCGCGGCGCGGGTCCGGCCGGCATCCTCGAGCTGGTGCGGCTCGTGTGCACGGCCCGCGACCGTTACCTGCTGTTCGTGAAGGCCCGCCGCTTCGCAGCGGCGGGGGGCGTCGCACTGTGCGAACGCTATCCCATCCCGCAGAACCGGCTCCTCGTCGGGCCCGAGATCGCTCGACTGCTCGGGCACGACCAGAACACACCGCTCGCGCGCTTCCTCATGCGGGCAGAGCAGGACTACTATCGCCGCATCACGCCGCCCGACGTCGTGATGGTGCTCATGGTCGATCCCGAACTCGCCGTGCGGCGCAAGACCACCGAGCCGCCCGACTACGTACGGGCGCGCGCGCGCATCGTTTGGGAAACCGACTGGAGCGGCACGGGCGCCCACCTGGTCGACGCCGGGCAGCCGCTGGCGTCGGTAGTGGCCGAGCTGAAAACGCTCATCTGGTCGGAGCTGTAGCTGGTGCCTCGGCCGATCGTGGTTGAGTTGGCCGGGCCTGCGGGAGCCGGCAAGAGCACCGTGTGGCGGCTCCTGACGGCGCGCACGCGCGTGGTGCACGCGAGCGTCTGGAACCTGCCCCGGCCGCTCCTCGTGGCGAGCGCCCTGCGGATGCTCCCGGCGATGACGAGCGTGGTGCTCCGGTCCGGCACCCTACCGTGGGCAGAGCTCAAACAGATGATCCGGCTGGATGCGTTGCGCCGTTACCTGCATCGCCTCCGGTCCGCCCACCACGACCTGATCCTCATGGATGAAGGGCCGATCCTGGGCATGAGCTGGCTCCGCGTGCTCGGGCCGGCGTGCTTCCGTGACGGCCGTATGGACCGGTGGTGGAACCGGACCTTGGACGTCTGGGCGCCGGTGCTCGACGGCATCGTGCTGCTCGATGCGCCGGACGCGGTGCTCGTCCACCGCATTCGCACCCGAGCGAAGCTGCACGAATACAAGCACCGGCCGGAATCGGAGATCAACGAGTTCTCCGCCGCGTATCGCGCGGCGTTCACCTGGGTGATCGCGGGCCTGACCGCCCGGGGAAGCGCGCGGGTCCTGACCACGGAGAGCGACGGCGCCGGACCGGTGGACGTCGCCGAGCGGGTGCTCACGGCGTTCGAGGGCGCGGTGCATGCGGGCTGACGCCGTGGCCGCCCCCGCGCCGCCGACGCTCACACGGCGCGCGTCGCTCAACGCCGTGCAGGCGCTGCTCGACTACGCGGCCAAGCTCGGCGTCGGCCTCATCGTCACGCCCATTCTGCTGGACGGTCTGGGCCGGTCCCTGTTCGGCGTGTGGGAGATGCTGGGCCGGCTGATCAGCTATATGTCGGCGACGGACGGCAGGCCCACCGAGGCACTGCGGCTGGTCATCGCCACGAAGCAGGCAACGGACGACCCCATGGCGCACCGGCGCGCCGTCGGCAGCGCCCTCGTCGTGTGGCTCCTCTTCCTCCCGCTCCTCGCGGGCGTGGGCGCGGTGCTGGTATGGCTGTCGCCGCTCGTCACGAAGGTGCCCCCCTCGCTCCATGCGACGGTGCGGATTGTGAGCGCGGCCCTGGTCGTAACGCTGCTGATCGGCGGCCTGTCGTCGATCCCCGAGTCGGTGCTGCGCGGCATGAACCTGGGCTATAAGCGCATGGGGTTCCAGGCCGGACTCAACGTGCTCGGAGGTCTCCTCACCGCCGGGGCCATCTACGCCGGCCTGGGCATGGTGGGCGTCGCGGGCGCCCAGGTCGTCCTGACCGCCCTTACCGGGATCGGCTTCTGGGTTCTGGTGAGACAGTACATCCCCTGGTTCGGAGCTGCGCGTCCGTCTCGCTCGGAGGTGCGCTCTCTGGTCGGGATGAGTGCGTGGCTCGCCGCCGGCGAGATGATCGCGAAGCTCTCGCTCGCGAGCGACGTCATCATCCTCGGTATGGTGGTGTCGTCGTCCGTCGTGACGACCTATGTCCTCACGGGCTATGCCGCCCGGGTTGCGCTGGGCGTCCACTTGTTCGCCGTGGGAGCGGCCATGCCAGGACTGGGCGGCGTCATCGGGCTCGGCCAATACGAGCGGGCCGCGGAGCTGCGCCGGGAGATCCTCAGCCTGACCTGGCTGTCCATCGCCGCCGTGGGCGCGACGATGCTGGTTTGGAACCGCTCGTTCCTCGGGCTCTGGGTAGGTGCGGTCAACTACGCCGGGCCGTGGGTGAACCTGCTGATCGTCCTCATTACGGCGCAGACGGCCCTGTTGCGCAGCGACGCGTTCGTATTGGACGCGATCCTCCGGCCACGGCAGCGCGTGGTGGTCGGGGTGGTCGCCACGGCGCTCATCATCGTCGTCTCGTTGGCCCTCACGCCGTCGCTCGGGATGGTCGGCGTTTGTCTCGGCCTCATCTCGGGGCGGCTCGCGCAGAGCGTCGCGTATCCCATGCTCGTCAACACGGGCCTCCGCCGGCCTGCGCGACTTGTCCTCCGGTCCGTCGGGCGCCCCGCGGCGGTCATGGCGCTCCTCTTCGCGGGCGCCGTCGCCCTCAGCGAGCGTGTAGTCGCCGCAACGTGGGCTTCCTGGCTCGCGGGGACGGCACTCACGCTCGTGGTGAGCCTCGCGATCGCGTTTTGGGGCGGCATGCCTGCCTCGACGCGGCAACAGGTCGTCGGGCGGCTGCGGGGGATCGTGGGAGGCGGACCTGTTTAGCAACGGCGGGAGCAGAGGGACGCGGCCCGTTCCAGGGGTCATCCTCCGCTGGTGCCTGTATCTCTCGCTGGCGTCGATCCCATTCGAGATCCCGAATCGCACGACCTTGCCGGTCGAGGTCCCGACGTTGCTCGGCGCGATCCTGCTGCTCGCGGCTCTGCTCCAGCCTGGTCTGTCGTTCCGCAGGCCACCGGGCGCGTTCTGGTGGTTCGCGGGCTACCTCCATGTGTTCGCCCTCGCCACCAGCATGAACTTCCTGAACGACCAGCGGGAGGTGCTCCAGCTGTTTCTGATCATTCTCCAAAACATCCTCGTCTTCTGGGTAGCCTACAACGTGCTGCGCGACGAGCGCGTCATGACCAATGCGCTCGTGACGTACGTGGTCGCCTGCGCCATCCGGGCGGGGCTGCCCCTCCTGGGCGTCGGCCGGACCACTCGAAGCGTGTGGACCGGGGGTGAGCGCTGGACCTGGTTCGGGCAGAACGAGAACAACTCCGCCATGTTCCTGGCGGCGGCCCTGATCGTGCTGGTCGGGCTCACGTACGGACGCACCCGAAGCGCGATCCGCCCCAAGCTCCTGGCCTGGCCGCTCGCCGCACTCATCGCCGCGGCGATCGTCCAGACAGGGTCACGAGGTGGCCTCGCGACGCTCGCCGCGGGACTGCTCGCCTTCATCCTGTTCAACCCGGCGGCAACCCTGCGCATCAGGATTCGCAACACTGCCGTAGGCCTTGTCGCTCTGAGCCTGCTGCTGGGGGCGGCGTACGCGGCTCCCGTCATGCGCGATCGGCTTGCCGATACGGCCGAGCACGGCGCGATGGCTGGGCGCGAGACCCTGTTCCCGGTGCTCATCGGGATGTTTTCCGAAAAGCCGCTGCTCGGGTGGGGACCGGTGAACAATGACTACGAGTTGTCGCTGCGCGAGCTGTATGTGAGCGAGGGAGAGAAGTTCCTGTTCAAGCGGGACACCCACAACCTGATGCTCGAAACCCTCACCGCCACCGGGCTCCTCGGAACCGTGGTGTTCTGGCCCGGGATCGTGTTGTGCGTCCTCGCAGCGTGGCGAGCACGCCCGGGGCCCGAGGGCGTCCTACCGCTGGCCGTGCTCGCCGGGCTGCTGATGGCGAACATGAGCGGGAACTACATCGGGTCCAAGCTCCTGTGGTTCTTCTTGGCAGTCGCGCTGGCCGCGTATGACCACACCCGGCGCCCCGACCGCCGGTCCGACCGTCACGTACGTGAACGCGCTTCTGTAACACACCTCCCACACACCGAGCGGAGTGGCTCCTGGGGCTCCGTCTCAAGTGTTTGGCCCAGAACGTAATAGCGGCCACCGTTGCTTGCACGCCTCGTGCAGGCAACCGCGTCGCAATGCCCCCCGCCATGGTAGGGTTCGTGTCTCCCGCGACGGCCGCGCCTCTGGCGTGGCGCGAGGGCACGCTCAGCGGTCCGGGCGGGGAGCACATTCCCGTCGTCCAGGGTATCCCGCGCTTCGTGCCCTCGGACCTGTACGCGTCCGCTTTCGGGCTGCAGTGGAACCTGCACGCGAAGACGCAGCTCGACAGCCGGACGGGAGCCGACCTGTCCCGGACCAGGCTGGAGCGCTGTCTCGGAACCCCGGTGGCGGCGCTGTCCGGGCTGCGAGTGCTCGAGGCCGGATGCGGGGCCGGTCGCTTCACCGAGCTGATGGTCGAGGCGGGAGCGCTCGTCCATGCGATCGACCTGAGCGCGGCCGTGGACGCGAACCGTCGCAACATCGGCGCGGCGCCGAACTACGTGGTGGCGCAGGCGGACATCCGCGCGCTCCCGTTCCCGCCTGCCTGCTTCGACCTCGTCGTGTGCATGGGCGTGCTGCAACATACGCCCTCACCAGAGCAGAGCATCCGGGCGCTGTGGCGGATGGTCAAACCGGGCGGACGCCTGGTGATCGATCACTACACGTGGACGCTCTCGCGCGTGACCAAGGTGGGGACTGCGCTGCGGATCATCTTGAAGCGGCTGCCGCCCGCCTCCGCCAAGTGGCTCACCGATCGCCTGGTCGATCTGTTGTTCCCGTTGCATTGGCGCGTGCGCCGGGTGCGCTGGGCGCAGATGCTCTTGAGTCGGTTCTCCCCGTGCATCGCCTACTGTCACGTCGTGCCCCACCTGACGCGCGAGCAGCACTACGACTGGTGCCGGTTGGACACCTTCGACGGCCTCACCGCCGACTACCAGTACCTGCGCACCCGCGGCCAGGTGCGACGCACTCTCGCGGCGCTCGGGGCGGAACACATCGAAGTCTGGCGCCATCTCAGCTTCGTCGAGGCGAGGTGCCGCAAGCCGGACGGGTCAGCCGTATGTGCGGCATAGCCGGCCGGTTCCATCCGGTGCGTGTACCCGACGCCGCCGGCTGGCACGAGCGGGCGGACGCGCTGCTGGCCCACCGAGGGCCGGATGGCTCGGGGCACTATCGCGACGCCCGCTGTGAGCTAGTCCATCGGCGCTTGGCCCTGCTCGATCTGTCGCCCACCGGCCACCAACCGATGGCGAACGAGGACGCCAGCGTCTACGTGGTGTTCAACGGCGAGATCTACAACCATCCCGAGCTGCGGGCCGAGCTGACGGGCCGTGGCCACGCGTTTCGCGGCACCTCGGATACGGAGGTCCTGGTCCACCTGTACGAGGAGGTCGGAGCAGCGCTGGTGTCCCGGCTGCGCGGGATCTTCGCGTTCGCCCTGTACGACCGGCAGCGCGGCCGGCTGGTACTGGCGCGGGACCGGTTCGGGGTGAAGCCACTGTTCTACGCGTGGCACGACGAGCAGCTCGCCTTCGCCAGCGAGATGAAGGCGATCGTGGCGCTGCCCGGGTTCCGGGCCACGCTGGATCGCCAAGCGTGCTACGACTTCCTGGGCCTCGGCTACATCCCGGAGCCGGCCACCGGGTTCGCGAACATCCACGCCCTCCCGAAGGGGACGTGCCTGACCGCGGGGCCGGACGGCCACCGTCTCACGTCGTTCCATCACGTCCGGGCTCGGCCGGACCCGCAGCTCGCGTTCGGCGCCGCGGTAGAAGGCGTGGAAGCGGCGCTCCTGGCGGCCGTCCAGCGTCAGTCGGTCGCCGACGTACCTGTCGCGGCCCTGCTCAGTGGCGGGATCGACTCGTCGCTCGTCGTGGCGGCACGCCAGCGCGCCACCGGCGGCGCGACGACGTCGTTCAACGTGCGGTTTCCGGATCGCAGCCACGACGAAACTCCGGTGGCGCTGGCGGTGGCCGCCCACTGCGGCACGCGGCACCTCACGATCGACGTCGAGCAGCGCGCCCTGACGCTCGCCGGGATTCTCGACCTGCTGCGCCATTTCGACCAGCCGTTCGCGGACACGAGCCTGATCCCCACGTACTGGATCTCGCAGGCGATCCGCGACCAGGGGATCATCTGCACGCTGTCCGGCGACGGCGGAGACGAGGCGTTCGGCGGATACCCGATGTTCTGGCGGGCGAACGCCTTGCTCCAGCTCATGCGGCTGCCCCAGTGGGCCCGTCACACCGCCGTCGCGGTCGGCGATCGCCTCGGCGGGTGGACCCGCGATTGGGGACGCCAGGTCTCCAAGGCGGTACAGCTCGCGGACGCGGGCCGCGGCGACGCCGCCGTCTTGATCGCGGGGCTCGCGAATTACGTCTCGGAGCCGCAGAAGGAAGAGTTGGTCCGGCCGGAGGCCCGGGAGGGACTCGCGCCGGTGTACCGTCACTTCGACGGCTACCAGCCACCGGCCGTGCGCGACCTGGACGAGCTCTCGGCGCGGCTCACTGAGACCCAGTTCGCGATCAGCTTGCCGTCCGATATGCTGCGCAAGGTCGACATGATGAGCATGCGGGCCAGCGTCGAGGTGCGGGTGCCACTGCTTGATGAGGACGTCGTGGCGCTGGGACTGACGCTGCCGCACCGGTTCAAGACTGACGGGCGCACCGGGAAACGGGCGCTGCGCGCGGTGGCGACCCGCTGGCTGCCTCACGCCGTCGCCGCGCACCCCAAGCACGGGTTCAGCATCCCCATCGACGTCATGGTGCCCGACGACTTCTGCGACGCCGTCGGTGACCTGTTGCTGGGACCGGGCGCCCGCACCGGGACGCTCGCGAACCCGCTGCTGGTGCAGCAGTGGCTGCACGGCCTGCGGCGGGCGAAACACGGCCGCCTCCCGGCCACGATCAGTCGGGAGGGCCTGTACCGCCGCGTCGTGACGCTGCTGTCGCTCGAGGCGTGGCTGCGGGACCACGGCCTGACATGGTAGGCGCCGCCCGTCCGTTCGTGTCCATCGCGGTGCCATGCCGCAACGAGGCACTCTACATCGCTGCGTGTCTCGACTCGATCCTGGCCAGCGCGTATCCGCTCAATCAGCTCGAGGTGCTGATCGCCGACGGCATGAGCGAGGACGGCACGCGCGATATCGTCGCCGAGTACGCCGCCCGCTATCCCTTCATCCGGCTCCTCGATAACCCGAAGCGCATCGTGCCCGCGGGTCTCAACGCGGCGATCGCGCTCGCGAAGGGCGAGATCATCGTGCGGATGGACGCCCATGAGACGTACCCTCCCGAATACCTGCCCCGGCTCGTGGCCGAGCTGGAGCAGACCGGCGCGGACAACGTCGGTGGCGTGATCATCACCGTGCCGGCGGACAACAGCCCCACCGCTCGCGCGATCGCGGTGGGTCTTTCCCACCCGTTCGGCGTCGGCAACGCCTACTTCCGCATCGGGGCCGACGTGCGGCGTTGGGCAGACACGGTCCCGTTCGGCTGCTTTCGCCGGGAGGTGTTCGAGCGGATCGGCGGCTTCGACGAAGACATGGTCCGCAATGAGGACGACGAGTTCAACCTGCGTCTCATCAAGCACGGCGGGCGGGTGCTGCTGCTGCCGGAAGTGGTGTCGTACTACCGCGCGCGCAAGTCGCTCCGGGACGTGGCCCACATGTACTTCCAGTACGGCCGCTACAAGCCGCTGGTCGCCCGGAAGCTCGGGGGGGTGATGACGGGTCGCCAGCTGGTGCCGGCACTATTTCTGTTGACGCTCCTCGCCCTCGGGGTGCTGGGCGTGTGGGTGCCGGGCGCGCGCACCGCCGCTGCCGCCATCGCGGGGTGCTATGCCGCGCTGGTGCTCGGGTTCTCGGCGCTCACCATACGCAAGCACGGCTGGCGCTGCGCCCTGGCGTTGACCGCCGTGTTCCCGACGGTCCACGTCTGCTACGGTATCGGCTTCCTCTACGGCGTCCTCAGATACTGGACGCCATTCGGGAGACCGGCGCGCGCGACCCCGGCCGTTCCGGTCCCCCGATGACCGCGCACCCGTCGATGACCGCGGTAGCGAACGTGGCGGGCTTCATGTACCACGACGTGACGGACGAGCCGGAGAGCTCCGGGTTCCTCCAGGCCGGCGCGCGCGCCTACAAGCTCTCGCGTCGCGCCTTTGAGCTCCACCTGGCAGGGATCGCCGAGGCGCCCGTCGCTCCATCGCTCGTGACGGACGTGGACTTCAGCCGGCCGGGGCGGTACCTGGTGCTGACGTTCGACGACGGAGGGAAGAGCGCGCTCGCCACCAGCGACACGCTGGCGCAGCGGGGGTGGAAGGCGCACTTCTTCATCGCCACGAGCCGCATCGGGCAACGGACGTTCCTCACGGCCGCGGAGATCCGCGAGCTCGCCGCCTGCGGCCACCTCGTCGGCAGCCACTCCCACACGCACCCACCCATTTTCCGGGACCTGTCGCTGGAACGCCTGGGGCAGGAATGGCGCGTGAGCCGCGACGTGATCGCCCAGATTCTGGGCGCGCCGTGCGTCATGGCGTCGGTTCCCGGCGGCGACGTCTCGCCCGTCGTGTTCCGCTCCGCCGCCGACGCCGGGTTCGCCTTCCTCTTCACCTCCGATCCCTGGCTGGCGCCACGGCGCGTGGCCGGATGCTGGGTGCTGGGCCGGTTCGCCCCGAAAACCGGGACCTCGAGCGCCCGCGTCCGCCAGCTGGCCAGCTTCCGCGGCTGGGCCGGCGCGCTCATGGTGCGACGCCTGAAGGGCCTCGCGCGGGCGGCGCTCCCGCAGCTGTACCGCGAGTACGTCCGGCGGACCGGCCATGAAGGGACGAACTGACGTGCTCATCGTGCGCGAGGCCTCGTTCACCGAGCTGGCCCGCTGGGACGATCTCGTCCACCGGTTCGACAATTGGCGCATCGTCCATACGCGCGTGTGGGTGGAGTGGCTCGCCGCCTGCGGGCACGGCCGCCCGCTCTACCTCCTGCTCGAGCAGGGCGGCGAGATCGTCGGCTGCCTCCCGGGCCTGCTCGGCCAGCTCGGGTTCCTGCGGCTGTTCGGCTCGCCGCCCCCCGGGGCGCAGACCCCCAGCATGGGCCCGGCGTTCGACCGCCAGCGCGTCTCTACCCAGGCGCTGGTGGCTGCCCTGGTTCCGTACCTCGAGCGACGCCACGGCGTGCACCACGTGGAGGTCATGACGAGCGCCTTCGACCCCGCGGCCATGCAGGCCGCGGGGTTCCGCGGCCTGCCCGAGCCCACGTACCGGGCGCCGCTGCTCCGTGCGGACGCCGCACGCTACCTCAAGACGTGGAAGGACAGCGCCCGCCGCAATGTGCGACGCGCCGAAAAACTCGGGCTCATTGCCCGATTCGAGGACGACGAGCGGTTCGTGGAGGAGCACTACGCCCAGATCACCGAAGTCTTCATCCGGGGCGGCCACACCATCTCCTTCAGCAAGGGCAACACGCTGGAGTTCTTCCGCCGGATGCGGGCCGCCGGCAAGCTCGTTGCGATCTCGGTCTACCTTCCGGACGGCGCGACCAACATTGCGACCGGGCTCTTCACGGTGGACGGGAAAGAGCTGCTGCTCTGGTCGTGGGCCCACCACACGGCGTACCGCTGGTATCGCCCCACCGAGTTCCTGACGTGGCACGTGGTACGCCGCGCGATGGAAGCCGGCTGTGAGAGCGTGGACTTCATGGGGTTGGGCGAGTTCAAAGCGAAGTTCGGGGCCGAGGTCGATCAGACGAAGTACCGCTGGGTCCGAAGCCGATACCGCTGGCTGCTGCTGGCGCGCAACGCCGCGGCTCGGGGATACCGCTGGCAGCAGGCGGTGCGCGGACGGTTGGCGCGCCTGCGTCTTCCCGCGGCGCAGGGACACGACGCCGAGAGGGAGCCGTCGTTTCCGGAGACGGGCACCGTCACGGCGCAGCGGCGGCGCGCCCCATGACGGTCGCGGCGCAGAACGGGAACGGCCGCGAAGGCCTGCGCGTGCTGATGGTCACGAGCGATTGGCCGACCGGACCCGCGGGCACGGCGCAATTCATCGAGCGCCAGGCGCGCTTCCTCCAGGCCGCGTCCGTACAGGTGGACGTGTACGCGTTCCGTGGCTACCAGAATCCGATCCGCTACGTGTTCGCCTGGTGGAAGGTGCAGCGTCGGGTGCGCCGCAATCACTACGATCTCGCGCACGCGCAGTTCGGCCAAAGCGCGGTGCTGCTCTTCCCCAGGCATGTCCCGCTGGTAGTGACGTTCCGCGGAGACGAGCTGCAGGGCATCCCCGGGGACACGAGCGGCCGGCTCACCCTGAGAGGGTGGGTCCTGCGGTGGCTGTGCCGCATCATGGCGCGCCGGGCGGACGCGACGATCGTCGTGTCCGAACACATGAAGCGGTATCTCGACGACGGCGCGCCGGCCCACGTCATCCCTTCCGGGCTCGACTTCACCCTGTTTCGGTGCACGCCACGCGAGGAGGCACGGCGTCGGCTGGGCCTGCCGCTCGCGGCGCACCTGGCCCTGTTCGTCGGCAACCCCGCGCTCGCGCGCAAGCGCTATCCACTCGCCC
>Ga0137376_10001460_pt1 | contig 13155 bp, 17 predicted proteins | sample SagtaG_23_FD_104814 | JGI IMG/M metagenome (GOLD analysis project Ga0137376, IMG submission 104814) | Vadose zone soil microbial communities from Sagehorn Ranch, Mendocino, California, USA - Sage2_L_20_16 metaG | ecosystem: Environmental > Terrestrial > Soil > Vadose zone | place: USA...
ATCCGGTTTGGACGAGGTTGACCAGGACGAGGTGCTAGTTAGGGAATTGGAGTCGGACGGCTACTTTGACGAACCCGAAGATGTGCCCGACTCCTTCGAAAAAGACGATGCGCGCCCTTCGACCAAAAAGTTATCTATTTATTCCCCTCTTCAAATCCGTCCCTTTGCAGAATCCTCGCCTACCCCAAAACGTAGTACCATCCCAACAAACTTGAACGCACCACCAAGTGAGATACCACAACTTCCCCCGATCCTCTTCGTTCCCTTTATTGATTTCCTCGGTTTCAAACAAATACCTTTGATGTTATGGGACTTTTTTAATCAACGTCACCATGTACGAGCTGGAGCCGAGGCTGCGTGCCGCTTGATTGCCAGCAACTCCAGACCAATCAAGGACTCGACGGACAACGATGAAAATGACCTCGACCTTGGTAAAGACGCAGAAGCGTACTACAAAGTATCCTCTCTGGCAGACGACATCAACAAAACTCGTAGGAAATTCTACGAAGAGCTCCCTGCCAAGCTACAGGTCGCGCGAGCACTTGCAAGAGGAGAGCGAGAACCGACCAAAGAGGAGAGGGAAAATCCGCCCCCCACCGAGGTGGAATTAAGCGCTGAAAGGATGAACAAGGAACGGCGATGGCGGAGCGATGTGATGGGTTGGTCTATGGTCGATCCCACATCTAGGGTGACTTGGGACGAGCGCTTCAAAAATGCACTGCGCATATTCACAGACGCTAATGGCAGTAATAGTGATTCTAATGGTTCTAATTCCACTTAATCAATCTAGACATCGTTTATAATTTCGACCGTTCCGCTATTGAGCCATTCATCCAGGGCCGCGAGCTCCTTTGCCACGTCGTCATCATATTCGGCATAGCTATTCAATTGAATGGTATTCGTCTCAGTTTTTGTTAACGGAGCAGGACCTGCATCTATGATCTCGACATCAGAATCAGAATCCGGCGGCGAGTTCATTCTAGTATTCTAGTCGAAGAACGTGAGGCATCAAGAATAAATGAGGCCGTGTACACGAACTGGAGCAGCTGCCTGTGGTTTAAGATTGGAATCGCCTACAAGCTTTGCTCTTTTCTGTGGAGATAGAGATTCCTCGTGAAACAAGGGCATCTTTCGCTTTCTTGATTCGGCCGGCAGAGGCGCTTCATGGTTATGTTTCTCTTCTGGCGTTAAGACATCTTTGACCTGTTCGTCGTCCATTAGAAACGCCCGAATGATGGAATCTGCCTCAGGGTCTGAATAATCCGAGTCTAATAAGAAAGAGTTATCGTCTTTGGACGCGAAATTCTCCTGATTGGTGATAATTGATTGTTCCATTCTATCGCCCAGTCCCTGATGATATGCAGGCCTTTCATGGTCCGCGCCTACTTGGTGCCTAGCAGATGACTGACCGGGCGGGCAGTGCAGTCGAATCCTTTGTCCACTTTTGATGTTCAGACTCCTTTCGACATCCGTACTCGCGTGTCGATTTTCCAGATCCACCAGCATAGGATGTGGTTTTTGTTTGTTCTTAATTACACCCTTGTCCAGTGATTGATTTTCGCCTTCAAGTTCTTTTCTTTGATTCGTAACGATGTTTTCCTGTTTGACTCCTTGCCGCTTGGGAGGCTTTAACAATCCTTCCTTGCAGCTAGTCACTTTCAGATAGTAATTTGGCATGGCACACTCTGGATGTATACCATAAATGACGACACTGGTGTTTATCCTTGCACGAGTGATTACACCTGCCACGTATCGTGAAGAGCACAGCGGATGAAGTAGAACGGCGTACTCGTAGTTGCCGTTTGGAAGTATCTTCTTGGATATAGAACTGTCGAGCTTGTGAAGAATAGTGGAATTTTCTGCTAGTGGATGGATTAGCTCTACGGGAATGACTGAACGGCAGCGACCAACCTCGAAGTTTGGTGAGATCCTTGACGTAAGGGGTGACGGTACGTTCAGCCTTGGTTTTCTGGATATCTTGCCGGACCTTCTTAACAGGGTCTGCCATACGTGATGAAACACATGCTTCGTTCACAGTGTCCAACTGCTCTTCCTTGACGTCGAGGACCGTTCCCTTAGAGCATTCAGCAGTAAACCTTACCCCCAAAAGAGTTTTCGCACAATAATAGCCGAAGGTCTTGTGTCTGGTACGGGATATTCACTAGGAGGAATATCGGGCTTATAAACTTTTTGTAGAGCCACTCCCGCAGCAGTTTCCTGACATAGGAGCAAGTTTAATAGTTGCTTTGAATTCAACTCACGGAACTGATAGTAACGATGATTGCTTGGCTTGGTTTAACAAGTTTGGCAGTTATGTGAAACGATTTCGTCTCGCTCAATACCTTCGTGCTACAGAACCTTGAAAGATGATACAGAAAATTAAAATGCAGACATACGATGTGCGCCGAAAGTCGATGAAATCTAAATCCGAGGTGACAGCGTAGACGACTGTCATGTTTGCTTCACGCCGCTTCGGTTTTTTCACCTTACCGTTGTCGTGACGATCCACCAAGCCGCAATGGACAGAAAGATCCACTTCGACTGGCTCATTACCACTCCCGCTGCGAACTTGTACTTGCTGGATCTCAAGCGAATACTGAGGTAGCTCCTGGGCAGACGCGATGACTTCTTGACCAAACGGTGGTCGCCGATTCAAGAGCTGGAGAAAATATCATTCAGTGGTTTGCCCAGCATCACGGATTAACTCGCCAATTCTATTCTGGATGGTTGTTGTTGCAGTAAACCCTGCAATGAAGTGATTCCATTTTCAGCTAGGACCTATCGAGTGTTTTGACATGTTCGCTACTATTCGTGTAGATACGACGAACCTTCAACCTTCATTTTTTTTTTGGGGGGGGGAGTTAGATGTCATCACTTCTTCACTTAATTCTTACTCACGACTTCTCCCCGATCTGCTCTATTTGGCGTAATACGACTGGCCTATCTTCCCATGCTTTTGCACTTAAACAGCGGAGCCTATTCAGCTCTCTATTTTCAGTCTATTTCGCAGATGTATGACGAGTCTCACAATTCGAGCCCGTATTTCATTTGCGCTCCGCGTTTACTGATAACGGAGACTTCAATGACGGCTATGCATATCAGTCATTTGACAATCACGGTCATTGTTAATGGCATCTACCGCGCGTGATTCGGCCTACATGACGAAATATAGCGAGTGCCTCGAGGTGAGGTTGACTATCGCCCGTTTTGTATTCTGGTGAATTCAACGAGACCCCGCCTAATATAGCCTTCTCAACCACACATGTAAGTTGAATTCTATTCAATTCTTCCAATTCAAAGTGAAGACTAACCTGAATTATAATGAACACCTTGTCCGAGGTTTTCTCCAATTTCTTGACGCTGAATCGTATATCATTGTGCTGACGAAGTATATTCAAGCCCTGAGAGTTTGTAAGTTTTCAGAAGGAAAAAAAGAATCTGCTTGACCGTTTTCTCAGAAGTTCTTATCCGCAAGTCTTGAAACCTCATTCAACAGTGTTTATTGCGCGACTATGCTTCAAATGAATAAGCCACTCACTCCCCCGCAGAAGAGATGGTTTCCAGCTAGAGGTTGTCAGACTCATCTCATCGACGTCCTTAAGCGGTACTTACAATTTCTCGCATACTCGGTCGCTCGGGTAGCTTCAAGATAAGCTCCATCTATTAAACTATCAGTGTCACGTTTGACCTTTGAAATCTAGCATTTTACCGTATACTGCCTTATGTACAACTAAAAAGAGTCACAGATATCGCACAGTCCTTATTATGAATGTACCTTGCTCATGATGTTTCCGTACTCTGTCGACCGTAATTTTTGTCCATCATCGATGAACTCTATGAGATTCATATTCGCGAGCTTGTTGAAACTTTGTACGACCAAGTCGTCCATCCGATCCTCCCAAGTTTGATTTTCTTCTTTTCCGAGAGCGTAATGATTCGGGTTCTTGCGGATTCGTTGGAATAGAAAGGAGTTGCGCAACCATTCCTTTGCAGAACTGACGCTCCCAATGGTACCAAGCCCGACCTCCGAATTGAGGTGCTCCGCAAGATTTCGATGAAGAGAGCTCTCTATGACAGTTGCTCCTTGGGCCAAAGCTCTGTACTTATTCTCTAGGGCGGATTCACAAAGAATAATTGCAAGCCCTTCCGTGTCTAGGACGCTGTTTCAGTCGATGCTCAACAAGTGAAATTACACTTGCCAAATTGTGGACGACCCTGCGTAGGCAAGATATTAGAACCATAATCGATCCGCTTTGGGTGATTCTTACTGCTCGGCCGATCATTTGCATTATATCCAAGTCAGAGTACTCGACGTTTGCACCATTCTGGTATACATGCACGCCCTTGATAACAACAGTGTGCGCGGCTTGCGTTGCGAGATTGAAACACTGCTGTAAGAAGTAGGACAACTTACGAAGATTAACACCGACAGCCAGAGTCTTGTGAGAGTTAGCAACATCATGAAATTAGAAGTCTCTCGACTCAACTGAAGTTGCGATGATGATTCTCAATGTTCCTTTTATGAACATACCCTCGACCTTCCTTCGGTCCTCCAAAGCTAATCCTGCATGATGTACACCAATGCCCAGATCAGCTAATTCTGGTCCGAAGTTCAGTACGCGAACATCTTTATTTCGCTTTTTAGAGCTCACCACTGGACCTCTTGTCATAAAAGCACTGCGGCGATCTAGAAGACGATTGAGATGAGCAGTTAATAAGAAGTTCTCCGTTACTGTGGAGGCCTTGACCAAGGCAATTCTTCTCTCTTGCTTTCCGCCGTAGCGTAATCTTTTTTCAATCGGTCGGCCGTTGCAAATACACCTTTTGCAAAATTTTAGGCACGAAGAAAATACTTTCCGATCATATATTACCATTTCTTGTTGAGCAAAAGACCAAAATGGGATTTCCCACTGAGTACGTCTGCAGTGTTGTAAATAACTTGCTGTCCAGGATTTTGGAAAACACAAAATCGTTCTGTCCCTTTGGGCGGGGGACCCCGACCACGACTCGGGCGAGTTTACAGGGCCGATACTCTTCACCAAACTAGTTCCGGATAAGCACAAAGAAACGTCATATCACGTCTGACTTTCCTCAAGTACCGTGGCCGGTTTGCTGATGGACCCATTCGTCCCTATCCATGTCGCGACATCTTGAATGTTCGGCACAGTAGCCGAAACGAGCACAAATCGAACGGCAGCCCCCCTAGTCTTCATGCGAGACACGACGACTTCTAAAGTGCTACCACGGGATTCATTCAGTACATGGATCTACCATAACTGGGTTAATGAACGTGAAGGGGCCGAGAATGATCAGGACCTCATCAACAAGAAACAACTTGATCTGGGATAAAATCTGATCGTGATCGCGCCTGTCTAACTGTAAAATCATGGTTGGGCAAATATAGATACAACATACCATGTTCGAGTGAGGCTGTCCCATTTCTCTGCCTAGAATGCTATTGAGTATATCCCTTACATGCGCAGAAAATCAACCTTACAGTTGTGACACTGAAAAGATTGGTTATAAGCTTTAGCTCTCGATGATATAGGACATAAACGAACATTATGCTAGCATTTTTAGCATCTCCCCATGCGCCCTTGCCGAAAAGGACTGTGTCTCCAGTCAATTCGCAGCCTTCCATAAATTCTTATCAATATGTTCACGACGTCTTCCAGTACTTACATTTTATCCCCAGCGGTCCGAATTTTGTTTCCCAATCCCTAAATCTTTCGGAGCATAGAGCCTGCGTATAATGATCAATGAGTGCAATGTATGACGCTCATCGAACCCACTTTTGTTGGTGATACGTAGACACACTTGAAAACTCTCCCAGAGTCTCTAGCCTGATGAAGAATACGCAAAATGGAAAGCTCGAACAAGACGGTCTTCCCGCTACCAGTGGGAGCTTCAAACTGCATTTCAATTTCTGCTCGAACAAGATTGTCCCTATTTACCGCTTATGACCTACGACATACATCAGCATATACACGTCTATGACGAATCGAAAATTTACTAGGTTCTCGTCCGAGTGGTAAACCTTGTAACAATCGGCCGTCATTGGATTTGCGGAAGATGATGGTATTGAACCTTACATTATCAAAGCAGCTCGACTGGACACCATTGAAGACGCCAAACTTGAATATGCTGCGATGGACATCAGCTTCGGACGTTCAAGTTCGCATCAATACAATTCCGTAGAAAAGAGAAAGTAAGCTAACGCAATTCGGATACTGGCCGTAACCGCGTCCCAGATCGTGGAAGGGGGGGATACTGTTGTCCTTCGTATGTATCCGATTCTTCGTAATCATAGTGGCTGCGATGCGCTCGACCCGATTGCGAGGGCCTTTGCCTCGCTTGATGCATAGAGGGAGCTATATGCTAATCAACAGAGAATCGGCCACTTGAGCAAGGCTAATTTAACTTGTTTCCAGGCGATATCCAGACTCGTAACCGGAATCATGATGTCCTTGAAACGGATTGTTATTATGCCATTGGTGATGTGCATTATTGCCACTATATGCATGATAAGAGTCGATTTGTGCATTTTCGCCTTGATATCCTCGGTCAAAAGTCACAGGAGAGGGTGCATCTGTATCGTAGATAGTGGCGCGACTCGTACATTGACGCATATACTTACATATTTCTTGCCCATTGTCGAACGGTTCGTCGGAAAATTGCTGAATATCACTAAAAGGAGCGTCTGCATACAATTCCACGTCGTCGTTGTCACAATATTCTTGATAGACGTCGTAGTAGTTGGAGCCATGGTAGCGATCCATGTTTAAGAAGGAACGACGCGCTGTCATTGAAGCGATCGCGTTTACTAGTACCTATCGGTTATCACGTGCCATCAAAGTAGGTTGTGACGCATCGTGACTCAACGCGACAATACTATCTTTCACAACTCTCTGTGACGATCCTTCAATAATGGCAACTAACCAGTTGGTCCAATCTAAAGAGAGTGTCAAGAAATGGGAAGATTATGTTGAAAAGTAAGTGCCACATTGCCACAACTCATAGATTACCGTATCTTTGTCAATCTAGGATCCACTACTCTGATCGCTACTCGGACGACCAATACGAGTACCGTCATGTCATCCTCCCGAAGCAGCTGTTAAAGATGGTACCGAAAGAGTATTTCAACCAGGATGACTCTGGAACTCTACGCCTCTTATCCGAGAATGAATGGCGAGGCATAGGGATCACGCAAAGTCTTGGTTGGGAGCATTATGAAGTACACGGTGAGTTTGGTGGCAACCATTGGTTCCAAACCGCACATGTTTGTTGACGGTGCATTGTTGACAGCGCCGGAGCCACATGTCCTTCTTTTCCGGCGAGCAAAGAATTACGCACCCCCAGCACCGCCTGTGAAGTTCAAGGAAGGGGGTAGAAGGAAGTAGAATCGATACCTTGGGACTCTCATATCCACCATCTTTGTATCCAAGCGGACTCATGTAGACTATGGCATCGTTTTGTGTGCTTTCAAGTTGTTATCACTTGTCGTTTGTCATCAACCAATAATGTACACTTCTACTTTAGATCCAGACCTCGAAATAAATAAGCAAAGATAACTTATCACATAACGGAACAGGTAATGTCTAAAGGTGCGACAGAGGGAGGTCGCCCCATTGCACCAAAGGGCCTTGATCGGCAGACACAGGCAAGCTTGACTTGAAAAATTTAAAGTCTTGTATATAGTGAGCGTCTCGTTGAACCACGTCTTGTCCTTCGCCCTCTACAGGGTACTCTTGCACGAGCCCTGGCAAGGCAGCGAGCAAGGACTTCGCTTTGTCCATACCGTCAAACAGCCCTGTCCAGTGTTTGATAAATTCCTCAGGCGACGCCGCACCGTCATCGCCCATGATCTCTCTCCAGTCATCATCGGCTATGTCATAGCCCGCCTCTTTCACAAGAATTGCGAAAGCCTGCGCGGCATCCATGCTGATTCTCTTCGGCGGCTTTTGCGAGTGCATGTGGACCGATAGTTTGGCTCTAGTGGTGGAAGAGGGATGAACACGTGAAAGGAAAAGAGAAAGTACATCGTCCTTGGTGATATCCTTCAGCAAGCATGCATCGTTCTCGTCTACCATCCATCAGACGAGTTGAAAGGGTTATAAATGCGAACGACGTACTCCGTATAAAGTCTAGCTGACCATTGCTGATATACACCATGAATCTAGAAGCTTCTTCAGTCAGGTTTTTATCAGCCTCTAACCATCTTTTTTCTAGTCCAGTCTTGTATTCCTGGAAAGCGCTACCGCTCATGTCCTCGATCGTCTCTTTCATCCTATCCAAGAATGCTTCTACTCTGTGTTCAAGGTACCCAGGTTGCTTCCCGCTCTGAACAACGATGCGGAAGCCTTGTTCACTACTTCCGGGAAGAGTCCATGGGCTGCATAGAACGACGTATCCGAGCTGTTCCCGAGTCCGAAGTACGTTGAAGGCAGGTTCTGTGAGGATTTTGACAAGAAGGGCAGATGTCACCCTGAGACGCTCATCCACGACAGACCCAAGATGCAAGTAATAAGTCAATGCTGAGTTGACCTGGTTCGGATTAAATAGTTTTGAAGACCATACGTAGTCGGATCCTGTTGAAGGCATTCAGTGCCGGCTTTAAATCACCGATTGTAACGCATACCCTGGGGTACAATCAATGCGTGTTCGTTGACCTCGCTACTCGAGACGTTTGAGGGTGCCAGGCCAACCTCGGCTCGCTCTGCAATGCTTATAGCCTCCTGCATCCCTGATAAGAGAATTGTCTATGATCATATGCTTTGCACGTACTTCTCTATACATATTCCCAACCACTAGAATCCGTAGTTGTACTTTGGATAACAATTTCTTGATATGAGCCTGTATCTCTGGTCCCGTGATCGCTATTTAACGCTTTTTAGATGACGGGTCTGCAAAGGGGCAAAGCACCCGTACTGTTCACTTCTCGGAGTTTCTCTTCCACGGTCCATTGGTTCTCGGTCAAAAGGTATTTTCCATAATAATCGGACAAGAAATAAGATTGTCCCATATAGAAATTCTCCCAAATCCTGTTCGCCTATGTTACCGTATGTCAGGCGCCCAGCGCAAAACGGTAGTGACCTTGCATACCTGTTCTTTCATTACTTCCAACCTTTCAGGGTTGACGTTCAAGGTCTTGATCCTATCTAGAATATGTTCCAAGAGGAGTGGCATCTTATCATTGTATCCTGATGCTGTCAGCGTCAGACCTGTTGAATTTTGGACAAGTTTGTACGCCAAGCCCGCGATCTCAGCGTTGTATGAGAACTCCGCCAATGAATCATTCACGAGATCGCAATACAGCCTATTGACAAGTCAAGGGATGAAGCGATCTAGAATGTCGTGCATACCTGGTAATGACCGAGGCGCGCGGTGATTCATTGGAGAACGGACTAGGTCCCAAGTGTATCAGACGAGATGCAACGCGTCAAAACTATGTGTGCGTACCTGCGTATTTCTAATGAAACGTGGGCCTTAGGTATCCAGAATTGATCGTCTTTCTTGTGCCAGAGTTGTGACAAGGGAGTTTCTCGAATGAGGCGTGGACGTTTTCCAGACTATTAACGATGATAGGTCAATCAGCGCCGCGGACGGATACTAATGATTGATTACCTCAGCAGCTTCTTTCTTGTCAACCTCGAGATTAGATGGCATAAACTCGTTGGGCTCGGGCAAAAATAGCTCTGGGACATCGTTCGGGCCATTCGCCTATTATTAGCAGAATCAGATCACTGCTTGCAATTCAGAATAGATCTAACCAGTTTGATAAACTCTTCGTCGAAACGTTCTACACGATATTCAGTACCATACCACGGCTCTTTGGACCAGACAGCGTCAGGGGTCAGTTTGGCGTGCTCTTCTGCCTTGGCCATTAGGACTGCTCGACCTTGATCGATCCTAAAACTTTCGAGATACTCTTTAACCTTCTGGCCGGGAAGGGGATCGTCACCCCAGTCCTCCGATAACTTTGCAGCACTGATCACGCTATCCCTCGGCACAGGCCACGCCATTCGTTCTGTGATCCACGTCGCATAGCTGTCCGGCCGCTGTTTCTCCGAAAATCGAAACTGTACCATAGATAGCATAGATAACTCTTTCTGTAGATAAGGCTCGAATTCTGAGGAGCGGAGCAGCGACAGATACTTGAAAGCTGCCAGAATAACAGACCGATAGTTCTCTGAAACGCGTCAGGTGAAGAGCGTTTCGAGGAGAGGGTAGACCTACGGAATCCCGATTTCGTCATGTTGATTGTAAGCTTGAACATGGCAAATCCCCTGGCAAGACTTTGCGGTCCGCTACTGATACTCGTTGCCCATCGTTTCTTCTTGAGGTAGGAGAGCAGAGATCTAGACCCTTCATGCCCTAAAAGGTGTGAGATGAAGGTGGCAGGTTTGTACTTCCATTGCGGAGCTTGATACTCCAACGGGAATGAAATTTCCACGATGTGGTAATCCATGACAGTATGTACTGCAACCAGTGTCTGGAGGAGATGTCAGAGCGAATCCATTGCATTGGGACAAGTACGTACTCCTTTCTGATCAGGACCAAACGGATGGTCTTCAATCATTGGCAAGGGCTCCCGTCCGCGGTTTTGGACCGGCGAGAACAAGCGCGAAGTGAACTCAGCCAATTCGTCGAGGGATTCTGAAACGGTGTGAGCGGGGATGGAAACAGATCGGCTACACATACCTTTGCCAATAACGCATAAGCGCATGCGACTCGCGCAGTACTCCTGTGTCCACCATTCAAGTAACCGGCGTCGCGTTTCGCGTCCCACGGGTCCTCCGTCGGGATCCGTCTCGCCTTCTGCGGAAACTGTTGAGCGCGGAGTACTCGGAGTAGGCGATGGAATCCGGGACGAGGAAGACGCTGGCGTGGCTGCACCGCTGTTGTCATTGGACGTTGGAGCGCTATTCAACAAGCCTTTCTGCTTTAGCAGTCTAGCGGATCTCAAGAGACTATAGCGGCTTCCGCTGCCAAATTTGCGCCAGACGTGACCTTCCTTACTGAGATGCTTGTTCGTTTGGAAGATCCTCCAAACGTCCGACTGTTGGTTTTTCTGGTGTTCCGAGTCCACAGCGTTGACTTCCCGGGAGGTGCAAGAGGCTGAGAACAAGGGACAATGGAAGAAGGCTGAGAATCGCTCGAGAGCACCACGTAGCGCGGGCGTGGCAACACTGAAATAGTAATTGGTGTTGGTGGTGGATGTAAAGGCGTTGGACATGCCATTATTCTTGGCAAGATACTGAACAGAGGATGAGCAAAATGCCAAGTCAATATACAATGCTGCACCTACCTCTGTGTATTCGTTCTCTCGGGGGAATGCCTCGGTACCCTTGGGGACGATTGGTCGTGTGAAGACAGACGTGAGAGACGTTACTGACCATGAATAACAAATGCTCGCAGAAATGGGCGAGCCCTGGCATGTCATCCTGAATTGGAGTCAGAGGTGGAAGCATTGTGATTCAACGACAACGAACTGGATCATTTAAATGACCGACGGCGACGTCAAGACTGGCCGCGGCCTTGTCCGTGTTGGCATCGTGAATAAGAGTGGCCTGTAAGCCATTGTCCAACTGAATGATTCTGTACTGGCGGTCATCGTTGTCAGGCTTCTTGATAGGCTGGTTGTATATTGAAAATGGGGGAAGATTGTTCAATGCGGGCTGGACGCGCGTCCAGTGGTTGTCCGACAAGGTTGCCATGCGTGAACAGGGGCCAATGGTTTTGCTACGGGCAAATACCAGTAAGCGAGCAGAGAGGAGGTAAGGCAACATAAGTTCCCGCGTTCTGCTTTATGTAGAAACGGAGTACCGCACGGGTCGCACCGCCGCGGACAAGTGCTGGGAGACGAGACGCGTGTACCGCACGGGTCGCCGCATCACGCAAAAAGTACGTGAAAATGACGTGCGACGCCAGCAGGATTCGAACCTGCGCCCTCAAAGAGGAACAGATTTCTAATCTGTCGCCGTAACCACTTGGCTATAGCGCCTTTACGTATCGGCGCGCCACTTGCTATCATTGTGCCATTATGCAGCGGAATGCGAATAAAAAATGGGTAATTTTGCTTGTACGCTAAGTCTACGACAGATTACGTTTTTAGAAGAAGAAAAAAAAGTCTATTGACCCATCTCCTTGGCAAGCTGCTCAGCCTTGACCTTCGCATCCTCGATTGTGCCAACCATGTAAAAGGCAGACTCTGGCAGAGTGTCGTGGGCACCAGAAAGAATCTCCTTGAAGGAACGGACTGTGTCTTTCAGAGACACAAGTTTACCCTCATAACCTGTAAAGACCTGAGCGACCTGGAAGGGCTGTGACATGAAACGTTGGATCTTGCGAGCGCGTTCGACCTGGAAAACGTCAGCGACCGCGAGGGTCGAGTGATATGAACCACTAACCGTAAGCTTGTCTTCCTCCGACAACTCGTCCATACCGAGAATGGCAATGATATCCTGTAGAGACTTGTAGTCTTGAAGAATCTTCTGCACGGCGGTCGCGACCTCATAGTGCTCCTTACCGACCTACGACAATCGTGAGCTCAGTAGTGACATCGAGACGCCTACTTACGATACGGGGGTCAAGCATTCGCGACTTGGAGTCGAGAGGGTCGACAGCAGGGTAGATACCAAGCTCGGCAATACTTCGGGACAAGAAGGTTGTGGCATCCAAATGGGCGAAAGTGGTGGCGGGGGCAGGGTCAGTCAAATCATCAGCAGGGACATACACGGCTTGCACAGAGGTAATGGAACCCTTCTTGGTTGTGGTAATACGTTCTTGCCTGTGTTGACGCGTCAGTGAGATGAATGGGGTGTGGGAAAACGACGTACATGCCACCCATGTCTGTGGAAAGAGTGGGTTGATAACCGACGGCAGAGGGAATACGACCGAGCAGGGCAGACACTTCAGAACCAGCCTGAGTGAAACGGAAAATGTTGTCGATGAAGAGCAACACGTCCTGGCCTTCCTCGTCACGGAAGTACTCGGCAATGGTAAGACCGGTCAGAGCAACACGGGCACGGGCACCAGGGGGCTCGTTCATCTGACCAAAAACGAGAGCGACCTTGGAGTCACCCTCGAGTTTGATGACACCGGTCTCAATCATTTCGTGGTACAAGTCGTTACCCTCACGGGTACGCTCGCCGA
>Ga0137376_10001461_pt1 | contig 13154 bp, 10 predicted proteins | sample SagtaG_23_FD_104814 | JGI IMG/M metagenome (GOLD analysis project Ga0137376, IMG submission 104814) | Vadose zone soil microbial communities from Sagehorn Ranch, Mendocino, California, USA - Sage2_L_20_16 metaG | ecosystem: Environmental > Terrestrial > Soil > Vadose zone | place: USA...
GACGTCGCCAAGCTGAAGCTCGGGCTCGTCGCCAACGTGACCGTCGATGCGGTCGGTTCGGGGACCCGCATGACCGGGAGGATCACGTCGCTCGATCCCGTCGCGACGATCCAGCAGGGTGTACCCGTCTACGGCGTCGATGTGACGATCGACCTGCCGAACGCGTCCGTGAAGCCGGGTATGACCGGCACCGCGAACGTGATCATCGCGAGCCGGCAGGCCGTGCTCGTCGTGCCGAACCTCGCGATCCGCAGCGCGTCCGGCCGGCGCTACGTGCAGATCCTGAAGGACGGCGAAGCCGTAGACACGGACGTTACCTTCGGCATCGCGAACGACACGGTCACCGAGGTCGCGAGCGGGCTCGCCGAAGGCGATCTCGTCGTCCTGCCGCAGTCGCGCGTGACCACGACGCCCCGGCCGGGTGGCGGGTTCGGTGGCGGCCCCCAGGTCATCGGTCGGTGAACCAGAGCGTCGTCCAGCTCCGCGGGATCACGAAGACCTACCACATCGGGCGGGATATCACGGTGAACGCGCTGCGCGCCGTCGACCTCGACGTCCGCGCCGGCGAGTTCGTCGCGATCATGGGTCCGTCCGGTTCGGGGAAGTCCACGCTGATGAACGTGCTCGGGTGTCTCGACGTCGCTGACGGCGGGACCTACTTGCTCGCTGGCGAGAACGTCGGGAAGCTCTCGGACGACAAGCTCGCCGGGATCCGGAACAAGCACGTCGGCTTCGTCTTCCAGACGTACAACCTCCTCTCGCGGCTCAACGCCATCGAGAACGTCGAGTTGCCGCTCATCTACGGCGGCGATCGCCACGCGCGCAGGCAGCGCGCTCTCGCGGCGCTCGAGCAGGTGGGCCTGGGCGATCGCATCCATCACCGTCCGAGCGAGCTTTCGGGTGGACAGCAGCAGCGCGTGGCCATTGCGCGGGCACTGCTGAACGATCCCTCGATGATCCTGGCCGATGAGCCGACGGGGAACCTCGACTCGCGCTCGAGCGCGGAGATCCTCGCGATCTTCCAGCGCCTGAACGAGGCCGGCAAGACCGTGGTTATGGTCACGCACGAGCCCGACGTGGCCGCGCATTGCAAGCGCATCGTGCGCATGCGCGACGGACTCGTGGCGCGTGACGAGCTCGTTCCACACCCGCGCCGCGCGGAGGACGAGATCGCGGCCGGCATCGGCGCCGCTGAATGAAGCTCTACGACTCGTTCCGCTCGGCGCTGCAATCGCTCGTCGTCAACAAGCTGCGCTCGGCGCTCACGATGCTCGGCGTCATCATCGGCGTCGCCGCCGTCATTGCGATGGTCTCCGTCGGGAACGGCGCCTCCGCGAGCGTGCAGGCCACGATCCTGAACCTCGGCTCGAACCTCGTGACCGTGCAGCCGCAGTTCGGGAACGATCAGGGGCTGAAGGGCGCGGGGGCCCAGGCACAGAACCTCACGCTCGACGACATGCGGTCCATCCAGAACCAGCTGGGCGACGGTATCGCAGCCGCGGAAGCGGAACAGGGGACCGGCCGCTGGCAGGTGACCGCCGCCGGACAGAACTGGAACACGCAGGTCACCGGCGTGACCGAGGACTACCCGATCGTGCGTGACTGGAAGCTGGATAGCGGCGAGTTCTTTACGACGAGCGACCTCAACGTCAACGCGCAGGTCGCGATCCTGGGCACCACCACCGCTCAGAACCTTTTCGGAGACGCCGACGCGGTCGGGCAGACGATCCAACTACGGCAGGTCTTCGGCGGCGACCGGGGTGGCGGACGCGCGCGGATCCTCAACTTCCGCGTGGTCGGCGTTCTGACGACGAAGGGCAGCACGTTCGGCTTCAGTCGCGACGACCAGATCGTCGTGCCGCTGACGACCGCGCAGCATGTGCTCACCGGCCGGCTCAACATCGTGAACTCGATCGTCATCAAGGCCACGTCCTCAGACACCATGGACGCCACGACCAGTGACGTGAACAACATCCTCTTGCAGCGTCACAACATCTCTGACCCGGCGAGCGCTGACTTCACGGTCACGAACCAGAACGACACGCTCGCGGCGCTCTCCTCGGTCACCGGCACGTTCACGCTGCTGCTCGGGGCGATCGGCGGGATCTCTCTGCTGGTCGGAGGGATCGGGATCATGAACATCATGCTCGTCTCGGTGAACGAGCGGACACGCGAGATCGGGATCCGCAAGGCCGTTGGCGCCCGGCGCGGTGACATCCTCACTCAGTTCCTCATCGAGGCCGTCGCACTCACGGGCCTCGGAGGCGTGCTCGGCATCCTCCTTGGCTGGGCGATCACCGAAGTCGTCCATCGCATCCCGCAAGCGGCAAGCCTGCCGCTTCTCATCACGAGCGGCACGGTGATCATCGCGGTCGGCGTGTCCGTCGCGATCGGCGTCGTCTTCGGGCTCTACCCGGCGATGCGCGCCGCTCGCCTCCACCCGATCGAAGCATTGAGATACGAATAGCAGTGACCAAGGGAGAAACAGAATGAAGAGCACACAGATCGTGATCGGAGTCGTCGCCGCGCTCGCCATTGCCGGCGCCGGATTCGCCGCGGGCATGACCTACGAGAAGACGCAGAGTCCCGCCCCGAGCTCGATCGCGACGACCGGCACCACGCCGACCGGCGGACGGGGCGGGACAGGCGCGCGTGGAGCGGGCGGGGCGGGCGGCGCGCTCGGCGGGCAGGTCCCGATCAACGGCCGGGTCCTCGCCGTGAACGACGGGTCCATCACCGTAGCGGCCGTCGAGCGCGGCCAAGGGCAGCAGGCCGCGGGTGCGTCGCCCACGACCACGTCCCAGATCGTCCTCGTCGGCGCGAGCACACGGATCGTGAAGACGACCGAGACCGACGTGAAGCTCGCAGACCTCAAGGTGAATGATCAGGTGACCGTCGTCGGGACGGCTGACAGCACGGGGATCGTGTCGGCGACGGCCATCGTCGTTGGCGGAACGAACGTGCTCGGTCAGCTCTTCGGTTCGCAGACCGGCAATCCCGGCGGATTCGGCGGGCGTCCCGGAGCGAGCGCGAGCCCTACCGCGAAGCCATAGTCATGGCGTGAGGCCCGTCGGCGCGGCCAGTCCGTCGCATTTTCGTGACGAGCACCGGCCGTGGCTGGAGATGCTTGATGCGATCGGGGCGTCTCCGCATGGCCTTCGCCTTCCGGACCGCGCGGAGCTTTCGTCGATCTTCCCGCGACTCGCCATCGATCAAGCGGACGCCGCCGAGATCATCGAGGGCTGGCCGTCGCCCACGAAGGACCCAGAGATCTGGTGGTTGCTCGAGCGCGCCTACCACGCCCTCGTGAGCGACCTCGGCGGGATCGAGCCGCTTCGGTGGCCCAACCTCCCGCCGGAGTTCGGCGCAACGGGCCGCTTCTTTTATGTGTATCTGTTCCTGGCGGCGCTCGGCGACGTGCGCGCGTGGCACGACAGACGGGGCATACCGGACGACGTCTCCTGGACGACCCTCGCCGATCTCGGACGCAACCTGACGCGCGACCGGCGCCTTCTCGGGGACAGCGGGCTTCGGACAAGTGCGTGGCTGACGCTGCACTTCCGTGGAGTGATCTACGCGCTCGGGCGGCTCCAGTTCAATCTCTCGCGATTCCAGGAGGGTCCAGCGCTCGGCATCCACATACCGGAAAGCGGTCCGCTCTCGCCGGAGGCCTGCGATGCGTCGTTCCGCTGGGCGCAGGAATTCTTTCCGGCGCACTTTCCGGAAGCGCCCTGGCGCGTTGGCATGTGCTACTCGTGGCTTCTCGACGATCAGCTCGCGGAGTACCTCGACGAGCGCTCCAACATCATTCGCTTCCAGCGACGTTTTCGGATCGTCGGTGAAGGCTCCAATGGTGACGCGGAGATCCTGCGATTCGTGTTCAAGCGGATCGCGCCGGACATCGACGAGCTCCCACAGCGGACCAAGCTGGAGCGCGCGATCGTCGCGCATCTGCGCGCGGGAAGGCATTGGCGGAACCGAACGGGCTGGCTCCCGCTTTGAGTAGCCAGCGGTTGCCGCCCTACCTCACCCGCTGTCACATCTTGTCGGGAGCGCTGACGCCGATCAGCCCGAGCGTCTGACGGAGTGCGACCTGGACCGCCAGCACGAGACGGAGGCGCGCCTTCGAACGCGGCACGTCGGCATCGTCAACGACGCGGTGATCACGGTAGAAGCCATGGAACGCGCCGGCGAGCTCGAGCGCGTACGTGGTGAGCTGATGGACGCCGTAGTGCTGGCGGATGTCGTCGACGAGCTCCGGCAGGCGGAGCGCCAGCCGGACGAGATCGAGCTCGCCCTTCTCGGTCAGGAGCGCGACGTCACCGCCATCGGAAGTGATGCCGCGCTCCGCGGCAGTGCGCAGGATGCTCGCGATGCGCGCGTGCGCGTACTGGACGTAATAGACCGGGTTCTCATTTGATTGCTGGATCGCTAGCTCCAGGTCGAAGTCGAGCTGCCGATCGGCGCTCGACTGGAGGAAGAAGTAGCGGGTCGCGTCCTTGCCTACGGCCTCGATGACGTCCTCGAGCAGGAGAAACTCGCCGGAGCGCCGCGCCATCCGCTTGAGGACGCCCTCGTGCAGGAACCGCACGTACTGGTAAAGAACGACCTCGAATCTATCCAGCAGCCCGAGAACCTTCATCGCCGCACGCATCTGGATCAGGTGGTAGTGGGTGTTCGAGCCCCAGATGTCGATCTTCTTATCGAAGGCGCGCTCGCGCAGCGACTGCACGTGGTACGCGATGTCCTTGCCGAGGTAACCCGGCTCGCCGTTCGAGCGAACGAGGACCCACCCTTCTTTGTCGTCGACCGCCTCGCTCGCCTCGAGCCAGACCGCGCCATCCTTCTCGTAGACCTTTCCAAGCTTCCGGAGCTCGGCGAGCGTCTTTTCGAAGTAGCCCGAACGCATCAGCTCGGCCTGCGAGAACCAGGTGTCGTAGTGGATGCCGAGCATCGCCGTCACGCGCTTGGCCTCGCGTAGGACCCACTCGACGCCCTCGGGGGCAAAACGCTTCGTTTGTTCCTCGAGCGAGAGCTTCATCCACTTGTCGCCGTCCCGCGCCTTGATCCCCGCGGCGATGTCCTTCACATATTCGGCAGGGTAGGCATCGGGTGGGATCTCGATGTTCTCGCCGTGGAGCTGGCGGTAACGGATCGCGATGGATCGCCCGAATGTGTCGAACTGCGTACCGGTGTCCTCGACGTAGTACTCGCGCTCGACCGCCGCGCCCGCGAACTCGAGGACCGACGAGAGCGCGTCACCGAGCGGCCCGCCGCGGGCGTTGGCGACGGTGAGCGGTCCGGTCGGATTCGCGGACACGAACTCGATCTGCATGCGCTTGCCGGCGAGCGCCTTCGAGCGGCCGAACTGCTTGTCCGCCCGGACGATCTCGTCGACCTGGCTCGCGAGCCATTTGAGGTCAACGCGTATGTTGACGAAGCCATTGAGTGCCTCGACCGAGGCGATCGGGCCGCCCACCTTCACGCGCTCGCGGATGGCCTCGGCGATGTCGCGCGGAGGCTTGCGCACGGGCCTGGCCAGACGGAGCGCGACGCTCGTTGCGTAGTCCCCATGGTCGGGATTCTCGGGCCGCTCGACCTTGATCGGCTCGCCATCGACGCCGCTCCAGCCGAGCTCGCCGGCGGCGCGGCCAACCGCATCCTTCAGCGCGCCAGCGATCTGATCACGCAGCAATACGTCGCTCACACGGGCGAGTCTGGGGCAGCCACCGCCGACAGGAAAACGTCCCCCGAGGGCTCGTGACCCGCGAAGAGCCGCCAGGTGAGGAGCGCCGCGAGCCCGTACGCGACCACGAGCGTGACGATGTTCGCCGTGAAGCCGCCCGGCCCAAGCTGGGCTCGGATGGCGCCCGAAAGGATGGCGCCGACGGCGTTCGCGGCGCTCCACGCGAGCGCGAACACCGCGTTCGCCCCGGCGCGCTCCGCGGGCGTGAACGACGAGAGCTGGAAGGCGTTCACCGTCCCGCTCGCGCCGAACATTAGGAAGTGCCGAGCCGCGAGCGCGCCGACCGCGATTGGAAGCGCGCCGGTGAAGGCCGCGACGAGCGCGAAGGGCAATGACAGCATCTCCACGAGGACGATGGACGGGATCGCGCCAATCCGTGCGGCCACGAACCGCCCGTGGAGGAGCGCGCCGATGCTGCCAGCCACCGCGAGCACCCCGAGCAACAGCCCGAGCGCCGAGAACGGAACCCCGTATCGGTCGGCGAAGAAGAGGTTGAGGAACGGAAGGAAGCTGCCGGCCCCGAATCCGAAGAGCACCTCGATGACAAGGAACCTACGGACGAGATGGTTTCGCGTGGGCGCCTCGAGCGTGTGCCGGCCGACGGGGACGGCGCGGATCGCGAGGACGGGAGCGATCGAAGCGGCCGCGATGATGCCGCCGCTCGCGACGAGGGCTCGCAGCACGAGCGCGTCATCCGGTCGAGCGCCGAACCACGCGGCGACCGGCGTCGCGAGAGCACCGGCGATCGCGCTCGAAAGGAACGCGGCCGTGGTGCCAAGCGCGATCTGCTGACCGAAGCGCGTGGCACGCCGCGCCGCCACGGTCGCATCCGCCAGGAGGGCGGCACCCGACGAGCTCGCGATGATGCCGCCGAAGCCAACGAGCATCGCCGACAGGAAGAGCGGTACGAGGGCGTTGAAGACGAGTATCCCGAAGATGCCGAGGCCGGTGATCGTGCCGCCCAGGAGGATGGCGGCACGGCGCGAGCGCCCCCGCGTGAAGACAGCGGCGGGGACAGCGCCGGCGACGACGCCGATCGCCTGCGCCCCAGCGAGCAGGCCTATCGCGAATTCATCGAAGCCAAGGGCCCGGTAGAGAAAGTTCAGATAGAAGGAGGCGACGCCCAGCCCGAAGCTGCCCAGAGCCGCCGCGACCAGATAGAGGACGGCGTCGCGCCGTCCGAGCGTTGTCGCTACTTCGTCCCGGCGCAGCCGGGCGCAGCAGGACGGTCGGGCACTACGAAGTAGGGCACGACCACCTATTGGGGCTGGCCGAGGGTCACATCCACGGCCTGCTCCCTGCCGTCGCGAATCAGCGTGAGCTTGACCTTGTCGCCGGGGCGGAATTTCACCATGAGGCTCAGGAGCGGATGCTGGGGGTCGATCAGCTGGTCGTTGACCTTGGTGATGATGTCATTGACCCGAATACCCGACTGCGCGCCAGGCGACCCGGGAACGATCTGCGTGACGATGATCCCGGTCGTCCCCGTTGGCAGCCCGAGCTGTGCCGCCTGGCGCGCCGAGAGCTGCGTGTACTGGACCCCGATGAACCCGCGGACCACCTTGCCGTTCTTGATCAGCTCGTCCGCGATCTGCCGCACCGTGTTGCTGGAGATCGCGAAGCCGAGGCCACTCGCATTGCTCGCGACCAGCGTGTTCACGCCGATGACCTGATGCGTCGCGGCCCAGATGAGCGGGCCTCCCGAGTTGCCCTCGTTGATCGCGGCGTCGGTTTGCACAAGGTCCTCAAGGAAGACGGACTGTGATTCGGCGACGCGCCGGCCCTTGGCCGACACGATTCCCGCGGTCACGGTGTTCTGGAACTCGCCGAGCGGGCTGCCGATTGCGACGACCGTCGATCCGACCGGCACTGCGTCGCTGTCGCCGAGCGTCGCAGCCTTGAGGTTCTGCGCGCTGACTTGCAGGACCGCGAGGTCTGTCAGCTGGTCGCGTCCGACGAGCTTGGCGTCGAGCTTTCGGTTGTCGGAGAAGACGACGTCGAAGGCCGCGCCTGGATTCGCGTCGCGGACATTCTCGACGACGTGATTGTTGGTGACGATGTAACCGCGGCTCGCGTCGACGATGAACCCCGAACCGCTCGACTGAGGTTGGCCGTTCGAAAGCTTGTTGATCACCGTGACTACCGAGGGCAGCAGATCCTGGACGACCCCGACAACCGGGTCAGCGTTCGCCCCGATGGCGGGCGCGCCCGCCGAAGGGGATGGCAGTGGTGGCGCGCTCCCTAGCGGCGCCGGAGTCGGTGACTCGGCCGCTTGAGGGATGACGCAGGAGGCGGCAACAAAGGCGAGAAGAAGAGGGGCGAGCACGGTACGGATGCTCACGCCGCGGTTACCTCCGCGGTAGGCGTGCTGTCTCCACCGCTGCGCCGGCCGTGGTCTTGCGGCGCCGCGCGGTCGGCCGAACGGCCTCGGGCTCGACCATCTGTCCGACCGCCGTCGCGCGGATCTCGAGGTCGACGTGCGCGTCGGGTTCGATCGTCACGTTCCAGCTCGATGCGATCTCCAGCTGCTGGTAGACGCGCTCGAAGCCCTGTTCTGAGTTCGTGATCGAATAGATCGGGCGCGTGGTGATCTCGCATGGCGGATCGATCGCGAACGCGATGTCGAAGTGCTTGGACTCCGAATGCACGGCGATCTCGGTCACGTGCCGCATGTCGATCGGCTTGCCCGCGGTGGTCTTGCGCGTCCCGACCGTGATCACATCGGCGGGGTTTTGCTCAGACAGCAGCCCCACGTTCGTCGCGCTCGTGAACTCCAGAGCGATCGCCTGTTCGCCGTCGTTCCGCAGCCGATACCGCACGCCCGCCGCGAGGCCCTCGTCCGCGATCCGGATGTCCTTGCGGATGCCGAACCCGGGCACGCTGGTGAGCGCGCGCGCCGGCGGCTCGAGGATCAGGCTCACCGTCCGCGCCTCACGCTGCGGCGTGAGCTGGTAGTGGTAGCCATGCAGGATGACCGGCTCGGCCTTCCCGACGCGGAAGCTGTCCTGGAAGAACGCGCGTCGCGCCACGTCGTACTCGAGGAGCTTCGAGAGCCCGCGCTCTCGAGCCCGCACGCTGTCGTGGATCGATTTCGTTTCCTTCTCAGCAGCTTTGCCGACGAGCACCTTGCCCGCTTTCTCGGCGCGGCGAAGCGCTTCATGCTCGGCCTCGGGACGGCGCGAGAGCGTATCCACCAGATTCGTCGCCGATGCGTAGATATCCCATTCGATCACCGCGCCGCCCTGGACGTGAACGAACACGGCTCCAGCGTTGCCGCGGAAGATGTACTCGTCGTAGCCGTCGACGTCGTAATCGCGCTGCTCCCCCGCCGCGGTGCGGCGCTCGGACAGGATCCGCTCGGCTTTCAGGAGTGACGCGTAGGCGTCCGAGCGCAGATGCGGGAAGTAGATGCCTCCGAAGACGCCGTGCCAGTAGACGTCGTTGCCCTGCGCGCGCCACAGGTTCTGCTGTGCTTGGCGAACCTCTTGCGACGCGTCGAGGATGCTGCGCCGCGCGAGCTCTTCGCTAACGATCAGCATTCGTTTGTGCAAGCCGTTCGATTCGGGATACTTTGCGAAGAAGTTCCGCCAGAGCGGTGCGGTCACGAGTCCCGCGAGCTCGTCGCCAAGCTTGTTGCGCGCCTGCTGGTAGCGGCGCGCCGCATTCGCCTCGAGCGCCCACTCCGCCATCTCGGGATATGAGCCGCCGGGAATGTAGATGCGGCGCGCCGGCTTTTGAAAGATCCATGCGTCCTCGAGCGTGACGGTCTGCAGGAAATCGGCCTGAGCGATCGCGCTGAAGAATTGTTCGAGCCATCCGTCCTTGTGCACGCGCTGGTAAGTACCGGGCCACGCGCCGAATTTCTCGCCGTCATCCGCGTACACGACGAGGCGGGCGCCCTCGTCGGCCCGCGCGCGCAGCTCCTTCATCGTCTGCCCGACATCGCGGAACGGGATCAGGTAGCGGAGCTTCATGCTGCCGGGGAACACGATCACGGGAAGCCCTTGATCCTCAGTGACGTACGACTCGCCGAGCTCCTGCGGACGCAGTCCCGCCTGGAGGAAGTGTTCGTCGTCGAGGACCGTGTACGCGACGCCAGCCTCGGCGAGCAGCGAGGGAAGATGCGGTTCCCACACGCGCTCGGTCAGCCACGCGCCGAGCGGCCGCTGACCGAAGATCGCGTGGACGCGATCGGACAGAGCGCGGATCTGTCCGACGCCGTCCCGCCGCGGCACACCGACGAGGACCGGCTCGTAGTAGCCGCCCGAGAGGAGCTCGATCTGTCCGCGCCGCACCAGGTCCGCGAGGTCTCCGATGACGTCGGGGCGGTTAGCCTCGAGCCAATCCAGGAGCGGACCGGAGAAGTGCAGGCTCGCCTTCACCTCTGGGTGGCGGTAAAGCGTCGCGACGAGCGGGGCATACGCTCGCTCGGTCACCTCTTGAAAGACTGACGGGAAGTTCCCGGCCGGCTGGTGCTGGTGGAAAACCAGCGCCAATCGCAGGCGATCGGCCACTAACGATGCATTTTACCAAAAATGGCGTCTGCGTACGCTCTGCGTACAAATTGGCCGTCTGCATGTCAACGAACTCGACAAGAGAACGTTGTGTAAGTCAGGCTTGGAGCGAATGTTCGGTCGCCTAGTGATGTATGCGGCGCTCCTGACCGCGCTGGGAATCGTGGTCGTGAGCGCCTGCACGCCCCAACGGGAGGCCGCGCCATCCCCTACGGTGGTCGTTACGTCAGCGTCCGCTTCGCGTGCAGCCACGCCGACGCCGACAGCTCTCGCGAGCGCGACCCTCACCCCTCGGCCGTCCGCGTCGCCGACCGCCCCGGCCAGCCCCGGCTCGTCACCGGCGGCGGCTTGCCCTCGGGTGACGGGGGGTGGGTCCGGCAACCAGGTGCAGCTCGTGTCGGTCCGGGTCGCGCACCAGGCTGGCTTTGATCGCCTCGTCTTCGAGTTCGGCCCGAGCACGGCGCCGGGCCCGTTCGGGATGCCGGCCTACACCGTCGAAGCGGCGAGCTCGCTTGCGGGTCCGAGCGGGCAGCCGATCACGATCGCGGGAAGCGCGATCTTCGGGACACGCTTCCAGAACGCGTCAACGATGACTCCGAACGGCACGCCTAGCTATACCGGCAGCACCGACATGAAGCCGGCTACGCCGCTCATCAAACAGGTGCGCCTGGTGGAGGACTTCGAGCGCGTGCTGGTCTGGGGCACGGGCTTGGATCACCTGGCATGTCCAAAAGTGAGCGAGCTTGCAGGCCCGTACCGCGTCATCTTGGATTTCCCGACCCCTCCCTGAGATACTTCAAGCTCCGGATCACTAGTTGAGGGGAGCGTCCTGCCTTGGCTGAAGCGCAAAAACTGAGCGTCCGTCCGCGCGCCGTCCTTGGCAAGAAGGTGAACGCGCTCCGCCGCAAGGGCGTGCTCCCGGGCGTCGTCTTCGGCGGCCGGGCCGATTCGACGCCGGTCGAAACGGACCTTCACACCTTCGAGCTCTCCTACCGCCGTTGGGGCAATACGACGCTCCTTGCGCTCACCGGGCTCGACGGCGGCGAGGTCCCGGCCCTGGTCTACGACGTCAGCCGCGATCCGGTGAGCGGCCGGATGCTCCACGTCGATTTCGCGAGGGTGTCGCTGACGGAGAAGACACACGCCGACGTTCCTCTTCACTTCGTCAACGAGTCGCCCGCCGTGCGCACGCTCGGCGCGGTGCTTCTCCACGCGCGTTCCGAGGTGAATGTCGAGGCGTTCCCGCAGGACATGCCACGCGCGATCGAGGTGGACCTCTCCGGGCTGCTGGAGATCGACGACGCGATCTTCGTCCGCGACCTCAAGGTGGACGCGACGACGTTGCGGATCACAAATGATCCAGACGAGCTCGTCGTGAAGGCCGTCCCGGTCAAGGTCGAGGAAGAGCCGAAGGCCGCCGAGGCTGTGGTGCCCGCCGAGGGCGAGGTCGCGGCGGAAGGCGAGGCCGCAGAGGGCGCGGCGCCGGCGGCCGGTGCCGAAGCCGGGAAGCCTGGCGCACCCGCCGCGGCCAAGGGTGGCGCGTCAGCGGCCGAAGGCGCCGCGAAGGGCGCACCACCGAAGGCGCCGGCCGGAGGCGCAAAGAAGTCCTAGCCGCGGTAGTCGGCTAGCGACACGTCTGGGAACGGATTGTCCGCGCGCTCGAGGCTTCGCAGCTCAACCTCGTCCTCTGTCGCATCACCGCTGCGCGCGAGCGCGACCGCCCGACGGAAGCGCTGCACGTGTGCACGGAAACGCTCCACGGCGTAGTCCGCGGCCTGGCCTGTGGTGACCAGGAATGGCCAGTCGCTCGACTCGGCGAGCAGGAGCTCGCGCATGGCCTGCCGCGCGGCGCGCTCGCGGAAAGGATCGTCGCGCGGGGGCGACGCACGGAGCTGATCCAACTCGCGCGCGAGGCGCTCGAGCTCATCCCACATCCACGCCGTCGCGTCGTTGCGCCAGGTCGAGTGATCGTTGTTCTTGCCCCATGAGCCCTCGGCAAGAGCGACCCGTTCGCGCGGCGGCTCACCTTCGAGGTATTCAGCGGCGGTCGCGACGCGAACACCGGACTCGCTCATCTGGCGGAGCACGAGGCCGAGCCAGTCCACTCCTTCGAACCACCAATGGCCGAAGAGCTCGCTGTCGAATGTGACCGCGAGGAGCGGGTCGCGGCCGTCAGCGTCGGGCCGGGCGAGCTCGTCGTGCACGACCTGGACGAAATGGCTCGCGTGCTCGCGAACGCGTTCGCCTGCGCGCCCCGGCGAGTACAGGTCCTTGTCCCCGAGCCCTAGCTGCACCGAGGTCACCCGCCAGTAGCGCAGACCGCTGCGGTCGTCCTTGCGGTGGAACTCGCGGTATTGCGGATCGCCGGGGTAGCCCATCATCGCCGACCAGACCTGGCCCGAGACGCGATCGTGTCGCGCGATGGCGACGACGTCGGAGTCGCCGACGTAATAGGGCCGGAGCAGATCCACATCGGTCCGCGTTGGCGCGCTCGCGACCGCAACGCGCGCCTCGTGCGGCGCATGGCGCCGAAGCTCGCTCTGCCCCCGGCGACGGGCGATCTCACCAGCGGCCCGCGCGTGCCCAGGCAGCAGCGCCGCATCGGTGAAGAAGTGTGTGATCCCGTTTTCTTCGAGCGCGAACTCAAGACCTGGCGCATACGCGCATTCCGGGAGCCAGATCCCTGTCGGCTCGAGCCCGAGAAGCCGGCGCGATGAGCGACGCCCGATCCGGAGCTGCGCGTTAACTGAGGCGCGATCAAGTAGTGGCAGATAACCGTGGGTCGCGGCGGAAGTGAGGATCTCGACGTGCCCGCTGCGCGCGAGACCGGCGAACGCGCCGACAAGGTCGCGCCCGAAGCGATGTACGTACGCGTCGCGAAGCCGCCGGTAGGA
>Ga0137376_10001467_pt1 | contig 13141 bp, 22 predicted proteins | sample SagtaG_23_FD_104814 | JGI IMG/M metagenome (GOLD analysis project Ga0137376, IMG submission 104814) | Vadose zone soil microbial communities from Sagehorn Ranch, Mendocino, California, USA - Sage2_L_20_16 metaG | ecosystem: Environmental > Terrestrial > Soil > Vadose zone | place: USA...
GGAATGGATGAGGTAGCGACAAAATCAGGGACAATTTTGATGGGAGTTTTTGGTGGGGTTTGTCTCCGCAAAAATCAAAGCCCCTCCGCTGCGCATTCATATTCCGATTCTGGCTACGGACGGCAGTACGGTGGATGCCATTTCTCATTTCTCAAATCAACCTCTTCAGTCCGAAGTGTGTTAGGTTAGTTTTTGGGCTCGCATTCTTAAATTCTTGACCATTCTTATAGGAGTCAGCCATTGTGAAAGTCATAGATGATTTGGATGATCCCATTTACGTTACCCGGAGCGTAGGCATCGGGCTGAGGCTTCGAATCGGAGAGCCAAAACGAGGTCAAGGAAAAACTCGGTACGCAATTCTCTCAACGATGGAAGCACGGGCGGTAGCTTATGCACTCTTATACGAAGCAACCCAAACAGACATTGAACTCAGGCATGATTGAAGACCAGCGGGTGAAAAAGATAGTGTCCGTGCGGCGGATTTTACCACGCACCGTGCAAGCGTGGCTCGGGCACAAAAACCTAGAAACGACGCAGAAATATCTCGGCGTGACGGACAGCGGCAAGTTGCGCGGTCAAATAGATGCGGCATTCGGAGATTAGCAGGTGCGGGCTTTTTCGAGGCGTCTTACGTACTTTTTAGTATAGTTCTAGGTGTATCTGTTTTCGGCGGATATTCGGTCGAGGGAATGCGCAGCGGCTCGATAGTAATACATGAATGAAGTTTCGCGAATATCTTGCGCTCTTCCCTGCGAAACAACGTCTGCGTACCTAATCCTTACGAAAATTGCCCCGGTCTCGGTGCCATTCGTGGTCCCATCCGATTTTTCAAACACATCATCTATTGTGAATTCTCGCAGGGTCTGGGGTTTATCGCTTCCGAGAAAAAAATTGACATTGTGCACGGTCATAGTGCTGAGTTTGTCGACGGAAAATTCGGTCCCGACTTGAAGCGAACCGCTTCGCATTTCGTAACTAAAAATTTGGGCAGGCGTTCTACCCATGTTTACGATCATCAGTCGATACGACAAGTATTTGCCAGCAAGAACTTCTTCCTCGGTGAGCGCCACATTGTCCTCACGATACCACCATTGACCAACCTTACGAACCCTCGGAGAAAGTTCCCCCATGACCCAAGCGCGTTCACTAGCAATTAGCGCATCCGCACTAACTTTGGCAGCGTGGGCAGCGTCTTCAGCGGCTCTGGTTTGCCGCTCCATGACTCCGATGGATTGTTTCGATGCCTCCGCCGCACGCCTAGTTTCCAGAGCCTGCCACCCTATGAAGAACATCGTCAGGATGCCGACGATTACAAGCGCCCACTCAGGGTTGTTCAAAAACAACTGCCAGAAACTCATGGGCTGCATGTTCATTGCCCGCCGATAATACACCGTGGGAGTCCTTCACAAGTATGGTAAGCGGCCTTTGGGCGGGAGTCGGCTCGCTTGTTGGCGTATTCAGTGATTCTTCGCTTCAGGTGGTCGTCCATTGGGTCGCCGTTATTTTACCCGTCGACACTGCCAACAGTCACGTTCGACCATGAAACAGCGAAGGATGAAACAATAGCAGGCTCAGGGGCAATTCCCCTTTTGGCACTGGCGCGCACGTCACCGTTTTTGCTTGCGTCCGAGAGTGATCTGTCCATGATTGTTCCTGTCTCTCCCTGAATAGTAATCGCCGGTGAGCCTCCTATTGTTATCCGTCACGCGCAAACTAGCGGTCCCGTTGTGTGCGTGCATGGTCTGTGCGGCCCTGACATTCGGCTCATTCTCGTACTGGTAGCTGAGCACCGTTTCGTCTTCGGCGACGTAAAGCGAAGCTACCACGCTGCGCGACCGAGAGCCGTCAGCGACCAAGTGAATGGCCATGTGTGTCCAGTTCTGCCGAATCTGAACGGTGACAGGAAGCTGCTCGGCCAATTTGTCAAATGAAGACGTTACGTGCCCGTGCCATTCGCCCTCAAGGTCAGGAACCTTCACGATCCCTATGGCCCGCAAACATTTCCATTTCCACAGATAGCTGCGAAAGACTGCGAGCAGGACCGCATACAGCGTGCCGGTGCCCGGCACTTCCAGCCAAAAAGGGATGTGAACGTCATTCAGGATAGTAGCGATAAGCCAAGCCAACAGGAATGCGACAGCGGCGACGTAGAAAGGAATGCGCGAACGCTCTTCGGAGTTGGTCGAATATGGGTGCATCTCACTCCCAGTTAATCCACAAATTCCGAAGCGCATCGAGAAAAGCTCTGGCTGCTTCCGTGTTCCACTGAACTGGCGATGTCCCAAACAAAGGAATGATGCCGTTCTGAGACACGAACTGGCCAAACGGCAACGTCCACAAATAATTCACGATTTTCGAATAAGCATCTTGGAAGCTGGTGCCAAAGCAATCGTCTGTAGCGTTGTGGATGAGGCACTCTACGCAATAAGAAGGGCAACTATTTTCGGCGAGCAGGTTGTCGCGGACAAGACGATTTCTCGCATTCTTGAATATCCTGACCATTGGTTTATACCAACCGTTGGTGCGGTTGGCCGCGTTTTTCGCTTCGCCGTTGGCGATGTGATCTTTAGGGAAATTTGTGATGGCATCGCCAGCACGATTACGAAAGAAAATTCCTTCCTTCTTGCCTTCAACTCCATCAGAGAAAAAATAGCTGTACTTCTTGTACTGCACAGCAGGAACAACATCTGCCGCAATTCGACCTGGCCCGAATCTAACCTTAATGCATTTGTCGGCCTGCTCCACCCTCGCCTGTGTGTAATAGTCCCGAAGCGTCTGCAAGACATCAGCCCGGAATTGCTCCCACGTATACCTCGCGTTGGGGTATGCGTTTTGTTGCCTCTGCCTGGCGGTTACGTCAAGGGCAGAAACGTCACTGTGGAAGGTGCCTTGGTATTCCGCGACTATATCAACGTCGCTATCGCCGTAGATGTTCGTCGCATTTCTGTAGGAACCCTGCAAATAGATTTCAGGCGCTCGCAATGCGACGCGGGAATTGGCAGCTTCCAATGCCGTCTTGACAGAGTTGTAACTTTCCGTGGAACCGACGACGGCTCCGCGTCCAGCCCAAGTGGTAAGTTGAGCCTCTGGGATGGCTATGGGACTGGGGCTCCTTCGATAGCAAATCCTAAGTAATGCTCGGTTAGTTAGCAAGGAATAAACAAAGAAGAAAAGGCGGCCCTCCGAAGTTCGGAACACCGGGCAGTCACGAGGGAAGAAGGTCGGGGGGTCGAGTCCTACTCTTGCACGCCCTTGTCAACGAGAACCGAAATGAAGGGCGTCCAATCTCGCTCCTCGTTGACGTTTCGTCACCAAGGTAAGCGCGCTGGTCGTGGAGAGCGCGAGTCCTCACGACCCCCATGGACTATACCGCTCGCCTGTTTAGGCGAAGGGATAGAATATCACGGAGTCTTTACGGCTCAAAGCGGGTCAGGTATAGTGCTTGGTCGCTTGGCGTTCCTGATGGCACTTTGCGTGAACCAAATCAGTATTTTCAGCGGTATAGCCATCAGCAGCGTTCTTCCGGTCAAGCTCAGAATAGCTCAGGGGCATGACATCGCCGCAGTGAGCGCATTTCCCGTGTTGCTGGCCCCATTTCAACGATTTGAGTTTGCCACGAAGGCCCGGTTTGCCTCGCTCGTCGTACCCCAGTTCCTTGACGACCTTTCGCCGATAAGCGAACAGCAGCAGCGGATCGCCGTCCGCCAAGTCGGTCAATCGCTTACGAATCTCCAACAACAATTCATTCGCGCGCGTTAGCTCATCGGAATTGAGGTTTCTATTTGGCATTGTGGCACGATGATTTTCAGCTACCCATCCACTTCCAGTTCTTTTCGGATGGCGTTGCGCGTTAGCAGTATTTCCTTGATAAGGTCGGCCCGAGAGGTATCGTAGGCGTTCGGGTCTTGAATCATCTGCGCAGCAAGGTTGTTGATAAACGCGCTCAAATCCTCAAATGCTTGTTTCCCGTCTTTTCCGCAGACGATACCGGCGAACAGCCTTGATTCATCAAGTGAAGTTGATGCTTTGCTCCATCGCGTCCGTCTTTCGTGCATTAATTCGGCCCAGCTTAATTGTTCCTCGATGGTCGGCGGCACGGTTGCCCAAACCTTTTGCTTCGCATGATCTTCTTTCGTGGCCGTGGCGTAACTGAGCATTGCGTCGTCCACCTCTGAAACTCTCTTCGTCGCTTGAAACAAAACCTCGCGTTTCATTTCCCAACGCTTTTGCTTGTCCCAAACACCGGTCGAAATGTCCGCTTTAATTTCTTCCGTCGTCTTCGTGACCGCCTTCACTTGCTCCACGATCTTCTGGATGTCTTCGTACGTCGCGAGGTTCTCGCCCTTTTTTGCGGAGTAGCCAAGCAAGAATGGTCTGAAAACGGCCCCCAGAAGGAACGAGAGAACTGACAGGATCGCACCGGTAATTAGGAGTGCCATAAGCCGGTATTCTAGACCAATCCTGTCCACATGGCTCTTTTCGACAGCGTACTAAACTGAAGTCAATCCCTCATGCCGACCGGGGCTCTCAATCCTCAATCGTTCCTGTCGTCGGCTTCTTACGTAGGCAGAACGCTGCCTCAATAATTTTGACCCGCCATCTGCTCGGCATCGCAAGCACTACCGCTTCGACGCCCGCGAAATAGAGCATCATGAAATCGAACCAATTGTATGGCGGAGGTCACGCGGAAGCATTACGACCACTGGATCGCGGAGCGGCAGATTGAGGCGGAGATTGCGATTGAGAAGGCGTGGAAATTGTCCTAAGCTCTCGCCCATGCGCCTGCGTATGATCCCGCTCGGGGCTGTCCTCCTCATGTCAATCGGGTGCGGACAGGACGAGAAGATCGCCAATCTCGAAAAACAAAATAGGGAATTAAAAGCTGAGGTTGAAAAAACTCATGCGACGGCCGACTATGATCTGCAGGGAAAATGTTCAAAAGATGCGAAAGCGTTTTTCAAGGAGAATTTGGCGGGCGCTAAAGATGCAGTGTTGTTGACTTTCAGAAACCACTACAATAAGCCGTTGAACAAATGTTTTATCCTCGTCGAGTACCATTATTCCATTGGCGAGAAACCTTCGTGGGCGAATAGCATGACGCTGTGGGATGTCTACGAGAATTTAGAATACGCCAAATATGCCGAAACCCATATGATCTACTTCAAGCCGTCGCCACATACAGAAGATAAGGTAGTCAGCTGTGAATCATCAGACAAAAAATGCAAGACCGGCGACGAATTTAATGAATTAGTGAATTCCTTCCTGAATGACTGATCTTAATTCCTTTTGTTGTTCCCTAGAGCAAGCGACTTTGATCTAATGGGATTTCACGTACCCGATTATTGAAAATATGAGTTCGGCAAAAACAAAAACAGTGATCGCCATCTCCATCATAAGGGACCACGTTTCTTTTCTCTCGGCGCGGTCGTACTGTTCTGTGAGCCAGGAAAGCAATGCGGGCGTTATATCTGTAACGTTTATAGGTCTCCCGCCATGAATAATAAAGTGTCCGACTGCGAGATTCGCTTGCATGGTAATTAGACCATGCTGTTCGAAGGTCACACGAAGTCCAGGGTCTATTTTGGCTTTGCGAATCCGAAACCATCTCATGGGAATTCCTCCTCGCCGGAAATTCTAAGCGGCTACAAGATTCAATTTACCAATTGTGAAAAATGCTCCGGCCCTCATGATGTAGATATGGCTCATCGTCCCCCAAAATATATTTTACGTTCCCTTTTGGGGGCTCCCCCCAAACCCCCGTGATTTCTAAAATCGGGCGGTCTGGAAAGAGCCATATATTCCACGTTCCCTCAAGATCATTTCTGCCTGATCGAGTGGCTTATTGGCTACCGGCTTCTAGCTAAATGAAAATGGCACGCAGGGACCGTGGCGGTCACATAGGAAATAAAGTCTCAGCTTTCCCAATCTTCGTTTGATCCTTCACCTGCCTTCGCCATAGCTATTGAAACAACCCCACGGTCTCCAAGCCAGCGAGCATGCGTGAAGTTGGTGGTGACAGGCGGTCAAACGTTACTTGGGGCAAGTGAGCTTTCCGATTTCTTTGCCGTCGAGCCAATAGTCAGGCTCGGTGTTGTTGGAGGCGTAGTACTCCTTAAATGTCAATCCAACACTTTCTCCCATCGTGCCAACCTTGTAGACGCTCTCTCCGGGACCGAGCGGTCGAAATATATTTGTCAAAGTCTCGTCCGTGTAGAGCGTGACCCGTTCATTCGCGTAGCAGTTAACTCGACCGAGTGCAATGTACTTAGGCGTCGGTTTCGTCGTTTCTTCTGCGGAGTTTTTGAGGGCTGTGGTGTTTTTCGCCTGCTCTGTGCAATGCAAGTCTCCATTGGCTTCGAGTTTATCCGCGCATAAGAGAGGCACCGACCACCGAGATTTTGAATTGAACGTCTTCATGGCTGCATCATCCAACACGATTCTCGCTGTGAAACTCTGCGCTAGCTTCCAATTAGAATAATTGCCCAAAACATGTCCGCACAACATCTGGACATGCGAAAGGTCTTGTCGTGAGGGGTCGGCGGATGCGGGTCCCTTTCCAGTCAGCAATAAGCATGAGGAACTTACCTTCTCCCAGTCGTCGGCATAGTAGATGACAACATGGTCGGCCAGCGGCAGTCCTGTTTCCAAAGGTGTCTCCCTAGTTTTTGTGGGAGCCGGTGTCGGAATTGGATTCGGAGTCGCACTGTTATTGGTTGTCTTCTGCTGATGAACTTCTGTATCCGTAGGACAGTTCTGCCTATCGAAGTCGCCCCCCGGTCCCTCGGATTTGATTTTATCTAAAGTGAAAGTTCCCAGTTCTGTTGGGCTGTTCGTCCGCTCAACCTTGTACGTACCGCTAATAGCATCCGTCCGTCCCCGGCCTACGAATGTGATCTTCCCAATCGCACTAGCCACGACAAAGGACACGTCCGATCCTGCGGCACGACCTGACAGCGGGCCACTTCCGAAAAGTGGTTGTTTGACACTCATGCAACCTGACAAAACGCTGCCTGCGTCTTGAACAACGATCCCAAATTCAGCCGAAAGGTTAGCTGACTCGTTGTGGACAATTCCCCCAAACTGCCCCGTGAAATTCACTGAGGGCTCAAATACAGCCGGAATTAAGGCCTTGTTGTCGGTTGCCTTTTGCTGGCTCGCGAACGATTGGACTTGTTCTCCTTTGACCCAGTATTCACCGTTGAAGTCGTACTGATAGCCTTGGATGACTCGCTTGTCACCTCTCTTTGCATCTGGCTTAACACGAGGAACTATCACGGCTTTTGGAATTATCTGATTGCCATTTTTGTCGTAACGCACAAGCTCGGGATTGACTGCCTCATCCGGGTGGGCCAAGAGATCGGAGTCGCGTTCATTGCCGGCGAACTTGTCGGTTGCGTCGGTTTGAGCGACTACCGTTGTAGAGGGCGGTTGCTTAGGAGTTGCTGGAGTATTGCTCGAATCCGCGATTGCCGCCACCATGTATATGCAAACAACGCCGAGCACAACCCATGCCTGCCACGGAAATTCACCTACGAGCCTTCCACATAAGTACCAAATCTTTCCCTTCTTCTTTGGAGCCTGACGCGGTGGAGGATTGGAAGGGGGAACAGGAGCCGCCGTCCGGGCTTTTGGTTGCGAAGGTGGGGGCGGAGACGACTGAGGTGCCACTGCCTGAAGCTGATTGTCATACTCAGCCCGATGCTTGGTCAAAATTTCATATGCTTCCTGTACATCCTTGAATTTTTCCTCCGCCAGCTTCGCTACCGCAGGAGGGATACCTGCCAACTTGTCGGGATGATAGTCCTGAGCGAGTTTCCGATACGTCCTCTTAATTTCATCCTTGGACGCAGTTCGGGGAACGCCTAAGATGTCGTAGTAAGTCATGCTGTTCTTCTCATAGTCCAAACAGCTTTAAGATGAAACGCCCGAGCTTGCGTTCCTTACCAGAGCGGCTCAACGGAATATTGATAGCTCTAGAGATTCGAGACTTAAATGCGGAAACGCCTAAGAGCCGCCAGATAGAGAATCCTCCGAGATTCATGCGGCCCGTCATCGCAGCAACCTGCTGGCGTCACTAATTGTTTGCGCCAAGTCAGCCGGGGCGACTTTGACGCTTAGGTCTGAGCGTGATGCCAACTGCTTCAAAAAATCTTGATTGGCGTCGTCGGTGCCAATTGTAAGAATCTCGGTGTCAGCGGACTTCAAGCGTTTCGCCACAGCGAGACTCTCATCTGAATCAGCAACCTCCCCGTCAGTCACGACGAGCACATACGCAGGTTTGTATCCGAGGGTATGCCCGAGCGCGGAGGCAAGGTAGGTTCCGCCCGACGTGCATTTGAGCTTATCAATCTTGGCACGAAATGTTGTCGGGTCCGAGGTCGGCGACGAGGCAGAAGCCTTGTCGGAAAAGACGATGACCCCAACCAAATATCGCTTGCTGATGCACACAAGACCGAAATCCAAAGCTCCCTTTGTAGCGTCCTCAAACTTCTTAATTGCCATGCTGCCAGACGCATCGACAAGAACAAACACCGTCCTGTTAGTGGTCTCGGGAGGAGCAACAATCTGTTGCTCGCCATTAGCACCTTTGAGAAATAGCTTCCCTGTGCCTTTGTCGAACCTGAGAAGGTCCGATGCCATGTCATCCTCCCATCAGGTCCAAAGCAGCAGCGAGGCCGCAGCAGTGAAGCAGAAGAAGCCTGTCCTAGACACGTTCGATGTAGAGCCCTATTTCTGCTCTTGTAAATACACTAAATAGGTCTGGAAAGGAACTCTTAATTTTACTACTTGTTGAATAAGCAGCCATCTGCACTGGAATTGAGAAACAGCAGACATTCAAGGTGTTGGACGGCACGCCCTCTTGCCCCCGAATTTCATTTGAAGAATTGACCTTGCTCTGCCGCTCGGTCACGGAGTGGAGAAAGGGAATCGGAAATATGTTGAGCCACCCGCTGCAATGCCCCTAGATAGCACCGACACTCAAATCGGAGGTCGTTGGTTCGAGTTCAACTGGGCTTACCTCATTCCGCAGTACCCGAAGAAGTGTCTCGAATCGTTTCACCCCCTCTGAATTTGGAAACGCGATTGTTACACCGATGCCTCGGCCAGGCACGATCCAACGCACAACACACTCCACCGGCAGGGGCACATCGAGCGCCAATCTGGCCGAGAAGCGGGCGTTTACCCAAGGGCACTCAGCGATTTCGATGAACATCCCTTTTCGGCTAATATCACGAACACGGCCCCACAGCGCCTTCGATCCCCAATCGATCTCCAAGTCTGCATAGAAGCAATAGCGAGGAGCCATGCGGCGATCATTTGAGTCAGTAGTATGATTCGATTTCAATTGATCTCCAGTACCTTGAGAGTACACGTCAATTGAATGCGCCACAATAGACCTGAAGTACCGAAGGCTAGCTGCCAGGGCTCAGTTCAGTGATCTGAATCTGGTACTTTGGTCCCATTCCCAATTCCAATCAGTGGTGATATGGTAGGGCCGTAAACAAAACGGGACCGCACGGCGCGTCTAACGCCGCACGGCCCCTGACCAAAACGAAAGGTTGGTTTCGCAATGGCTCACCAGATTGTACGTGTAGTCCTTTCCATTTCAAACCTCAGCGTTGACCAAGCTTTGTCTCTATTCGTGTTCCTCGCCTCGGAGATCGCGCTTGTTTTCTTTATGCGCGAGGTCTGGCTCCGATGCGATTTCTAAGCCTCGACCGCAGCATGCTCCTCTCGATCACGGAGCCTGCGTTGGGGTTCACGCTTTCGCTGGACGGCCACGTCTGGCTTTTCGATTCCCGATTGGAGATCACCGCGAGCGTACTGCCACCGCCTGGTCACATCAATGCCCGGACTCCCGACGCCTGCCCTGGGTGTGTTGATTTTTCGATTCGAACTTACACCAATGAGAAGCCTAGGCGATGAAAGTACTTCCGTACCATTTAAACCAAAGACGAACTGTGATACGTTGCAGGTGCATCAAGAGCCGTGACGAAAGTCACGCACCAACCGTAGCGACATCCTCTGTCGAAAACGGTGGTCAGCCGCAAGGCGATGTGCCCGAAAGGGAAATATGAAAGACTCATCCTCGAATCACGGCCAGCACAACGCTGGAGACGGGTTAGAAAGTAGACCCGACGTGATTCAGAAATCTCGCAAAACACAATCTCCAGATTTTTCCGTCGAAGGCGAAGGCCGTTTCTGCACCGTTTATCTCCTGCGACCTTTGACTCCCGCTGCCTTCGAATGGGTCGAACAGCACCTTCCCCAAGACGCTCAACGCCTCGGCAATGCTGTCGCAGTTGATCACCGATACATCGCTGACATCGTTGCGGGTATTCAGAACGATGGACTGGCGGTGGAATCGTGAATCTAAAGCTAGCCAACATAGTGAAGTACGCGCAAGGAAGCGCACCCTTCGCAGGGATTCCCCTCGCAGGTGTCGGTACGATTGTTTTGCTACGTCGTCATCTGCGGGCTGCGCTCGACATTCAGCCCGTAAGAATCATCTACAACCATGACACCAAGATCGTCACTTTTCGCAATCATCGTGCCGAGTGGCGGCTGAATGATCTGCTCGGCCAGGGCAAGGTTCAACAGTGGCAGATACGCGATCAACTCCGTTCCTGGGCGAATGGCAAACGATCCGCAGCCCGCAAGCGGAAGGAAACAGCGGCTCTCGGGAAGGAAGGTGTATACGTTCGGCGGCTCCGCGAAGCCATCGCCAAACTCACTCGGCAGCACGATAGGATTTATCTGCGTAGGCCAGAGAACCCGCTGAGCCCCACACGTTGGAGAGAAGCCGGAGACTGCGGTCGCAATCAGGCAATCGCTTGGGTTGAGGAAAAAACGATCCGCAAGATGTTGGCGAAGTTAACCGGGCAGAAGTTGATCCACGGGGAGCCAAAGACATGGGCTGATTTCTACCGGGGAGTGGAACAGATCATTGGGAAACCCGTTAGTGAAAGTCAAACGTACGCCCGCGTTCACGCAAGAAAACGCTACCGTCATGGGCTGCCGAATTATCCCCACCGCGAAGATTACCTCAAGAACCTGCCGCGCTATTTGGTGATGTCGGAAAAGCCGTGGGACTGGCGACCATACGATCTCTACCAAAAAGACGAGTACGGTGAGCAACTGAACGTGCTGCAGCGCCACGCAAGATCACGGCTGGAATACTGCGCGGCGCTGCGGGAGCGCAAGGCGATAGAGAGCCAGATCGAAGCGCACCTTGCCGAGATCACAACCCACGGTCGCGAGACCAAAGTATGTGGGGACTAATGACGACCGCGTGAAGGCTGACGAGGAGGGTGAATGGAATATCGAGTGACTTGGGAGATTGATGTCCGTGCGAAGTCGCCCCGTGCGGCGGCTCGGGAAGCATTACGCATCCAACGCGACCTGGAGTCCATAGCGACAGTGTTCAGTGTTCGGAAAATCAAGAATGCGAAAACAATGGACTCGGCCTTCGTTCGAATATTTCCCGACGACGAAGTAATAGACCTGTCGAAGTCTCGCAAGAGGAGAAAGCGATGAGCAAACTTCTCGGGAATGCAACGATCAGTCCTGATGAGGCTCTCAGGACGATGCGTGCCCGTGGTGGAGATTGGTTTTGTTATCAAAACCACGCCCTCGATTCTCGCAGCCTCGGAGATTATCAATTCCTTCAATGCGGCCCAGGCCGGACATATTCAGAACCACCTGTACGCATGCCGGACACGCAACACAGCATCGGCTGGCGGTACTTGCTGGTTGCTAAGGTCGGTCTCCAAACAGGTGAGATTCGAGAAATATCAACTTAGGGGGAAACATGTCGGACTACATCTGCGAAGAACAACGGCTTCGTGATCTTTTGAAAGTAAGTGACGAGGATTTAATGAGGATCATGGAAGACCGTGGCCTGCCGTATCGGTACGACGTGATTGACGGCAAGACCTTACTTCGGCACCACGTCGGCGTCCTTCAAATGCTTGTCCGGGCACAGGGGATCGAGCCGTTGAAGTTTGATCCGCAGCGAGCGGTTCCCGGCGAGCGCGGTCGGCGGGGCAAGGTTTTACAAAGCTAGGTGCTTCTGAGAAACCAAAAGGAGGCAACAGGAATGGCAGACCCCATCAACTCACGAATAGAGTGCAACAAACACGTTGCGCGTGATTTGCGCCGAAGGCTTGAGACGCGCTACGCAAAGGGCACGCACACACGCGAAACGATTGACCGGCTGTCCGACCAAAAACTGCTCGACATGTATATTCGAAATGAAAAACTGGGCCGCGAACACGCCGCAAAGCAGCGGGCAGAGAAAGAAGGAATCGCGTGAACAGTCCAATCTTCAAAGATTTGACAAGTCGGATTTTTGGGCGATGGACTGTGATCAATCGAGCCGAGAATGATAGGTTTGGCAATGCTCAATGGCTTTGTATATGCATCTGCAGCAAGACGAAAGTAATTCGGTCACAATGGCTCATGTCGGGTGACAGTCGAAGTTGTGGACGCCTTTCGCGAGAGACGACATCGAAGCGATTAGTCAAGCGGCCCCGCGACCCAAAGTTCAAGCCAGGATTCAAACATGGTTACGCCCCACAATCCGGTTGGAGCCCGACATATCGGACGTGGGTGAGCATGATTAGTCGATGCACGCGTCCGAACTTCAAAGAATGGCTACACTACGGCGGCGCAAATCCTCCAGTGAAAGTTTGCGACCGTCGGTTGAATTCGTTCGAAGCGTTTCTCGAAGACATGGGCGAGCGTCCCGAAAGATGTACCCTCGGCAGATTTGGCGATATCGGGAATTACGAAAAATCAAACTGCGCTTGGCAGACAGATCAAGAACAGAAGGCCGAGCAGAAGACGAAGAGGCAGTAAGCGTTTTTGGCGGAGTGAAAATGAAAAATACGCTTAGCGCATTCGATTTGAAGTTTTTGAGGTCGGTAGGAATCAGCGCGGAGCCCGCACATGAGGACACGCGGCTGTTGCCATATCCGTCGGAAACGAACAATTCATTCGTTTTGGGGTAGACGCGAAGTCCCGAGGCTCCTCTGAGGACAAGTGTCGCGTTGCTGCCTGTCTGTCCACTCTCGCCGATCGCCATAACGAATCTGCCGTCCTTTGTAAACTTGAGAATCTGGTTGTCGTTGGCAAGACC
>Ga0137376_10001469_pt1 | contig 13139 bp, 4 predicted proteins | sample SagtaG_23_FD_104814 | JGI IMG/M metagenome (GOLD analysis project Ga0137376, IMG submission 104814) | Vadose zone soil microbial communities from Sagehorn Ranch, Mendocino, California, USA - Sage2_L_20_16 metaG | ecosystem: Environmental > Terrestrial > Soil > Vadose zone | place: USA...
CGCCCCGGCAGAAAGTTGGATGAACCTCGTTACTCTGTCGCTGTCCAATTCAACTTTTACCTACGATGGCCGACCTATCAATAACATTGAAGTTCAGGCGCGCGGTCGAGTCAATCAGCAGCGCGCCGAAATTCATGAACTCGTGCTCAAGTCGCCCGTAGGTGAAGCGCGGCTGCAGGGTACGATGGAGGATTGGCGCGCCCTTCATTATCAGATGAACATCACGTCCTCCGTGGACCTGACTCAGCTTTCAGACACTCTTCAGACAAGCACGACTCTCCGCGGCGTTGGAAACTTCTCCGGAACTGTGATGGGCGATGGCGACAAGTTCAAAGTAACGGGTGCCATCAAGTCAGACGCGCTGGCCGCTGACGGTGTGCGCTTGAAGGGACTGAATGTTAACGCCAACGGATCGGGCCAGGGCAGAAACTACGAGATTAACGGTAAGGCGGTGGCCGAGTTGCTAACGGCCGGTGATTTCCAGCTTGACGCCGTCCAGCTTGTAGGTCGTGTGATGGGGACGGGAACGGATTTCCGTTGGCTTGGAGAACTGCGCGCTGTCGCCGAAAGAAGCTACGGAACTACCATCACCGGCCTGATACTTCGTGATGCTCGTGCTGAGATGAAGGACGGAGTGCTTACAGCCTCCTCGAGCCAGTTTAATGCCAACGGACTCGCGGCTTCGGGAGCTAAAGTAGACGGTCTCACTGCTTCAGACTTGCGCGTGCGCAGTGAAAACAGCGTGACGACGGCCAACATTTCAAAAGTCAAAGCGGGGACCGTGGTGGCACGTGGTGCGCAAGTCAAAGGGGTCACGGCAAGCAACATCGATATCATCAGCCGCGATGGCGTGACGAACGTCGCTGTGAAGCAAGTCGAGGTAGGGGCCACCAGCGCGGCCGGAACCGAGATTGGCAGCATCAACATCGCGGGCGTCCGCCTATCGGTTCGCAACCGTCGCATTGAAGGTTCCACCTCTGACATTGACGCCGGCACTGTGAAGTTTGCCGACGGTCAGGCCGAAAGCGTCAAACTCGGTAAGCCGGTGTTTGTTGTTGAGCCGTCTGGTAGGTATCGCGCGAGTGCTGACCTGAGCATTGGCGGCGGAGTTTTGGGTCGCATGAACATGGGCCAGGCCCACGCTAAGCTTGTCGCGACGAGCGCTGACATTCAACTAAACGACTTCTCAGCTGACATCTTCAAAGGACGGGCCAGCGGCAACGCACGCATAGCGCTCACTAAAGGCGGCACATCTCACGTTGTTGCTGAGTTCAACGATTTGGATATCGCTGGTCCACTCACAGCGTTATCCCAGGCCGTCGTTCCGCTTACGGGGCGCGCGACCGGAAAAGTGGATCTGGCATTTCCCGGCACTGATTTCAAACACGCTTCGGGAACACTAACCACCAGGTTAACCGCTGAAGCCGGAGCAACAACCGCGGATCGTATTCCGATTTCCGGCGACATAGCGCTACGCGCCAATCAAGGCACTTTTGATATTCAACAAGTAAACCTGCAAACGCCGGCCAGCAAACTAGACGCCAGCGGGCGATTTTCGTTTGATAATGAGTCCGACCTACAGGTCAATCTCGCTTCTTCGGATGCTACTGAGCTACAAAACTTATTCATTTCATCCGGACTCTTGCCCGACCTTGAAGAGCAGATAAATAGATACGCTCTCGATCTCGCGGGACAACTTGTCTTCAACGGAACTCTGCGCGGCAAGTTGACCGCCCCGGATCTGAACGGCCACGTTGCGTTGGGCTCTTTGCTGGTCAGTAAAACTGATCTCGGCTCTCTTTCGGCTGATGTCAACTTAAATGCGGGAGAACTGAGAATCGCTGACGGTCGGTTGACGGAAAAAGATGGTGGGGGCCTCACGTTCTCACTTACTGCTCCGCGAAGTGGCACAGATAACATCGCAATTGATGCAGCCCTCGACAGAATGAATGCTAGCAGTTTGTTCGCTTTGTATAAGGCTATCCGGCCAGGCCTGAATTCAGGTGGCGCAGCGCAAGACACGTTTCTATCAGGAACGCGTTCGGATGTTTCGGGTCAAATAAAGATTACAGGCATTCCCAAAGCGATGAGCGGTAGCGCGGATCTTCGTTTTGGTCCCGGTCAGCTAGGCGGCGAACCACTCCAGAGTCTTGTGGCGCGCGCTACTTTCAATGGCTCAAACGTCAATATTGAAAATGTAGACGCGCGTCTTATGGCCGGCCACATTGTGGCTAGTGGAACTTACAACACCAGTAGCACTGCATTCGACCTGCAGGGCAAGGCGGAAGGAATCCAGCTGACTCGGCTTGCCACATTCGCTGAAAGACCCGGCATACCAGCGGTGTCTGGCGTCGGCGACTTTACGGCACATTTGGTTGGGAATTTGTCGGACAAAGACTTCTCGGCATATCAGATTACCTTCGATGGACAAGCGCGAGACGTCACTATCAATGGACGTTCTGCCGGGAATGTAACCCTCGTCGGGAAGACTGAAAACAAACAGCTCAGTATCACAGTAACTACCAATGCGCTCGGACCGGCGCAAGTGGTCGCCGCGCAAATCAATCTGGCCAGCGACAGGTTGCCGGCAACAATTGAAACAACTCTTAACAACGCCGACTTGACCAATCTCTTCCGTCTGGCGCTGCCGCAAAATACAGTGAAGATCACCGGAACTGCGAACGGAACAATCAAAGCTGCCGGTAATCTTCTGGATGAAGATGGCTACTTCTCAATCGCCGGGCTGGCTGGAACAGCAACCTTTTCTGAACTTAGTTTCAAAATGGAAGACATTCAGCTGAACGCAACGACACCTTTTACTGTACGCTTTTCACCAAGCGAAATAGTGTTCGATAACACGCGGTTTACCGGACCAGGAACAAATTTGGTTGTCAACGGTACGCTTGCCACCGGTGCGTCAGGCAAAGAAAGCCTTGACGTCACAGGCAGTCTGAATCTGCGTGTCTTGAACGGCATTTCTCCGGACTTCTTCTCCTCCGGCACTGCAGAGGTTGCAGTTCGCATCAGTGGCAGCTACGAAGATTCTCGCGTAAACGGCACAGCTTCACTAGCCGGAGCGTCCGTCTCGCTCTTAATGGGTAACGATCGTTGGCAGGTCACAAACCTCAAGTCGCTGGTCAGATTCACTGCCAACCAGGCGCAAATTGATTCGCTTACTGGAACCCTTGGTGGGGGCCGCGTTAACGCAACCGGCGGTGCTTTGCTTGAAGGATTTAGCGTCGCCAGATTCCTAATCAATTTACACGCTGACGACATAACGGTCCCTTTTCCGGCAAACTTCCGATCGACTCTGGATGCTGACGTTGAAATCAAAGGTTCGGCCCGCGAACAATTGATAACGGGTCAGGTTAATCTGCGGCGCACCGAGTACACCCAGGATCTCGAGTTGACCGACTTAATCAACTTCAGGCGTGAGGAGTCTATTGAAGAAGGTCCCCAGATCGAACTCGCCCGCACCGCCTTATTTAGCGATTTGAGAGTTGAGGGCCGGAATGCCCTCGTGGTGAGAAACAATCTGGCGGACCTGGTTGGCTCAGTCTCACTGCAGTTGAATGGTCCGGTGAGTGATCCGGTTATCTCGGGAAGAATCACAGCCACGAGCGGCACCCTTAATTTCCGCAACGACCGTTATGAGATCACGAGGGCCCTGATGGACCTGCCGTCGCGCCGGGGCGCCGATCCGATAATCAATATCCAGGGCGAGTCTCAGATAAAGGGGTATCGCGTGATCGTCAACTTCACGGGACCCCTATCGCAGCCGCAGGCCATCGTTCGTTCGGAACCGGCGTTGCCACAGGAGGATGTTGTTTCTCTAATCACAACCGGGCAACTCGCATCGGGAGATACCAGCACATCGGTTTTATCACAATCAGGGTTGGGCACCGCAACGAGTCTGCTTACCGATGCGCTGATTAATGCGCCCGCTCAGCGCGCCACAAGTAAGCTCTTTGGACTGACGAGATTCGAAATCAATCCGGTAATCGGCGGGACCACAGGTTCTACTCCTTCCGCTCGTTTAACTGTGGGAAAGAGAATCAGCAAGGAAGCTACTGTGACCTATTCCACAAACGTGGCTTCTGATCCAAATCAGATAATCGCACTTGAGTATCGCGTCTCCGATCGTTTGTCGTTCACCGCACAGTATGAACAAGCCTCCACCCGACAGCTGACTGCGACCAACAACAGCTTCAGGTTTGAGATTCGTTTCAGGAAAAGATTTTGAGCACAGGGCAGGGTAAGCTATTGTTACCACATAGGCAGGAAGCGGAAAGCCGAATGCAGGATTCCATTGCCGAGAATGGCTGCATTTCATGTTGCCGTTTTATAGGTCACTTCGTAACTCACTACGTATTTCCTGTGTTTCTTTGCCTGCTGTTGTTTTTCATCGGCGCCCACGCTAAAGGTCTTGTAGATGCTCGCATTGAGGATTACGAAGGCCGGCCAATAACTGCGATTGAGCTGACATTTGAGGCATCACCACCTGATGCCGCCGCTCAGTCGGAATTCCTCTCATTGTTAAAGGTCGCTCCCAATTCCGAGTTTTCCGCTGTGCGCGTACGCGAGTCGCTCCAGGCGTTGTTCGACTCGGGAAGGGTTGCAAACGCCCGCGTCGAGGTTGTGGACGAGGGCGCGAACAAGACCGGTCCGATCAAGCTTCGCTTTGTGGTTCAAAGACAGGTTCAGATCGGCGATGTTCAGATTGACCTGGCGCCGGTGACAGGCACGACAATCTCGACGGACGAACTGCGCGCACGCTTGAATCTCACCCCACCGGGTAGCCGCCTCACGAAACAGATCATGGTTCGCAATGCCGATGAAATCCTGGTCTATTTACGAGATCGTGGTTACTTCAACGCAACGGTTGAGCCTTCTGAGGAAATTGATCCAAGCGGCACGCGGGCAAAGGTTACCTACAAGATTATTCCCGGCGAACAGACTCGAGTATCCAGCTTCGATATCAATATCACGGGTTTTGATCCTGCGACAGTACGTTCTGGGCTCACCCTGCAACCCGGAGCTCCCTTCACCCGCGACACACTGGCAGCAGACGTGCAGCGTGTTCGCGATGCAATAATTGGCGCGGGTTTCCTTGCTCCGGCGCTTGAAGACCCGGTTGTTGTGCGCGACGCGGACAAAAACCAGATTGCCATTACCCTGAAGGGAGCTGTGGGACCGATCGTAAAAGTTAATGTTCAGGGTTTTGAAATCACCGAGAAGACAGCGCATGAGCTCTTACCCGTCAAGCGCGAAGGAAACATAGATATTTCGGCAATCGTTGAAGGACTTCGCAGACTACGCAATAAACTGCAGGAACAAGGTTATTTTTTCCCCGAGTTGAGTGCAACCTGCACTGTCAGTAATCCGCCTGCCGAATTGGGGCCTAATGGGACTGAGGACACTTGCCAAAACCTCAACCCAACGCTGCTTAGTGGGCACACCGTCGACATCAACTATCTGGTCGACAAAGGACGGCGCTTTCGGTTGAGTGAGATTCGCATTACAGGGACCAATAAGCTTTCGCCTGCGGATGTTGAAGCCGACTTAAAGAGTCAGAAAGCCAGTGCCCTGGGGTTGATTCCGTTCCTGGGCTACGGACGTGGCTATACGAGCCTGACGCTTTTGGAACAAGACCGGCGGACCATAGAGGCAGCGATGCGTGAACTTGGTTATCGTCGGGCGCATGCAGACGTTCTGCAGGGTGTTTCGCTCAATGGCGAAAACCTGATCATAACTTTCCAGGTGACGGAGGGTCCGCTCACGCGCATCGCTGGGGTTGAAATAAGAGGAAACAAGATCTATACGGACCAGCGAATTCGTGACGAGTTGAAAACGGTGATTGACGGTCCGTTCTCACGCTCGCACGCTCGCGCAGACGGTGATCGCGTGCTCGGGCTCTATGCCCGGGAAGGTTATTTAAATGCACAAGTCGATTTTTCCGTTGTTGAGTTGCCAAAGAAGGGTGACGACGAGCAAGTCAGACTCATTTACTCGATTGCAAATGAAGGCGACAAAGTTTTCATCAACCAGATCGTCGTGAACGGCGTGACTGGCGACGCCAAGATCCAGCGGAGAAAGCGCGACGCGATTGTTAGAACGATTCCACTTGCGGAGGGGGACGTATTACGGGCCGATCGGGTTTCCGATGCCGAACGTGAACTCTATCTCACCGACGCCTACCGGCAGGTAATAATCCGCACAGAGCCTGCGGGAGAAACCGCTTCTGGATACAAGAGGCGAGACGTGATCATTGATGTCGAGGAAAAGAAGCCCCGGGTCATGGATTACGGAGGCGGTTTTTCGACTGACGCCGGCCCGCTGGGCTTGTTTGAGATTAGTAATGTCAACCTGATGAACAAGCTGCGTCAGGGCGCGATGCGGTTGCGAGTGAGCAGCCGGCAACAGTTGTTACGATTCGAATATCTCGATCCGCGCTTCGCTCGGTATAACAAAACCAACTTTGCACCTCTTGCTTTATCTGTTGAGTATAACCGCGATTCGACGATCACGCGTTTCTTTCGTTCGGCAATTGATCGCGGCACCATGGGTATCGTGCAGCGTCTCGATGAAAAGGGAAACCCGATCGATATATTTGGCGTAAGAGTGCCCGAACCTACGATTAACCGGTTTACCGCCGCTGTGGAAACGCAACGCGTGCTGGACCAAAAGTCGCACACAATTGTCTTTGGTCGTTATAGTTATGAAGATGTTCGTCTCTACAACCTTGAGAGTCTCGTACTAAAACCGATTTTGTTGCCTGACCGCGCGGTTCGTCTTTCGCGTATTGGCGGGTCACTGGTACGGGACACTCGCGAAAGATGCGAGCGCGGTCTACTCGGCGCGATTCGACGTGAGTCGGATGACGAGGAACCCGGCCGCCCCGGCGAGGTTTGTCGCTATAACCAGGTAGATGCCACGCGCGGCGGTTTCCTCAGTGTTGATTATGCCTTGGCGTTACGGCAGATGGGTGGCAATGTCTCGTTCAATCGTTTCCAGGCTACTTACCGTCGCTATTATAAATTGAATAGCTTTCGTAACACGGTGCTGGCTGGAAACTTAACTTTGGGATTGGCGAATTTGTTTAATCCGCGCGACCGCGACGGCAATGGCAAGATCGATGAGGTGGATCTTACCTTACCCATCAGTGAGCGCTTCTTTTCCGGCGGTTCAACGACTTTACGTGGATTCAACTTCGAGGAAGCCGGCCCCCGCCAGGTAGTAATTCCTCTAGGGCCTTATAGGGATCAGAACAAGAACATAGTCTTCCTCAATCCGTTTACAGTTCCAGTCGGTGGTAATGCCCTTGCTGTTGTGAATATGGAAGCCCGCATTCCTCTAACAAAGTCTTTGCAAGCTGTGCCCTTCTACGATGGCGGCAATGTATTTCGTCGTATCGGCGATCTGTTTGGCAAGAAAGACACAACGCCCCTTCCTCCAGGCGATATACTGGCTGCCATAAACGCCTCAAATTTGCGCGCCCACTGGACGAATACCGTTGGGTTAGGCTTCAGAATTGAAACTCCGCTTGGCGGCGCACTCGCAGTCGATTATGGTTTCTTGTTGCATCCACCGGAGTTCCTGATTCCTCAGCGCGGTCCTACAGGACTTTTTGATGGCACGCCCGCTGTGTTTCGCCTTAAACAAGGGCACTTGCATTTCAGAATCACGCAAACGTTCTAAAAACAGGAGGGCAAATGCTGAACGCGGAAAGTACCATGCAGAAGGCACAAGACAGTGGACAGAAGAGAAGTAGCAATCATGACGTTGGTGGCGTTATTCGTGGTGACATCCTGAACTATCTGGGGTTGGCTTATCTCTTTCGTTCAGCTCTACGCGTACGGAGCGCATTCTGCCTGCTGCCTTTTCTTTTCTGCCTTCTGCCCGTTTCCGTAGTTGCGCAGCAGGTTGTCGACAAGATGGTGGCCACCGTTAATGCTGGTGCGCGCACGGATTTGATCACCTATTCTGATCTGATGTGGCAGTTGGCTTTACAACCTAATACTCAACTAGATAATCCCACTTCCGCGGATCTAAATCACGCCTTAAGACTTGTCATTGATCAGCGTTTGATTCTCCAGGAGGCAGAAAAGCTCCCGACGATCGCTCCCACAGCGAAGGAGATTAGCGATGAGTTAGATGAGTTCGTCAAAGAATTTCCTTCACAGGCAGAATTTCAGCAGCGGCTCTTGAAAGTTGGGCTGACCAGTGAAAAGCTTGCTGAGATTCTGGATCAGCGAGAGAGAATCGAGAAGTACCTGGACTTTCGGTTTCGCAATTTCGTAGTAGTAAGTCAAACCGAGATCGCCGATTATTACAGAGACATTTACATACCCCGCTTCCGGGCCCGTTCACCAGGACGCATTCTGCCCACGCTCGAACAGGCGCGCGCTGAGATTGAAACAACATTGACTGAGGGAAAGATTGAGTCAGATACAGACGCTTTCCTCGATACGGTTCGTGAGCGGGCGGAAATTGTGACGTTGAATCCTGTGTGAAAAATGTGCTTTGTGCTTTGTCCTCTGTGCTTTGTTCTTGTGGCGTTAGGTGAGTGAGCTTCCAACACACAAAATACAAAATACAAAGTACAAAGTACATCCGTTCTCATGTTGAAGCGCGAGCTACACAGAGCAACCATTGGCCTCGCACTATCAGGTGGTGCCGCTCGAGGTATCGCCCACGTGGGTGTTTTGCTGGCGCTGGCAGAGCATAAGATTCCAATCGACTATGTTGCAGGAACCTCGGCAGGGGCGCTTGTCGGAGGCGCCTTCGCGTCCGGCATGCCACTCTCGGAGATCGAGGGCCTTGGCCTCAATCTTCGGTGGCGAGACATCGGCCGTGTGACGATGTCGCGGTTGGGTGTGCAAACCAACGAGCGACTCGAGCAGTATCTTCGGGCCCGTATGCCCGTTACGCGCTTCGAAGAATTGCCAATCCCTTTTGCTGCTGTGGCTACAGAGCTCCACTCTGGAGCGGCCGTCGTAATGAAAGATCATGGAGATGTGCCTTTTGCGATTCGCGCGAGCTGCGCGATTCCAGGCTGGTATGTACCGGTCACAGACGGGGACGGTCGACAATTGGTTGATGGCGGGCTGGTGGCCATTGTGCCTTCATCGGTAGTCCGTTCTTTGGGAGCAGACATAGTCATAGCTGTTGACGTGAACGCCGAAGGAGCATTGTTTCTGGGCCCCTCAAGATCGGTAATTAGCATCTTGTTGCAGTCGATGCTGGTGGTACAACGGACGGCTTCGCTTTACCAACTTGAAGCAGCGGATCTCGTGATCGGGCCTCGTCTTGGCCACATTCGTTGGGACGAATTGGCGCGTGCTGACGAGCTTATTGCGGCAGGTTATGAGGCCGGAGTCGCAAGCATTCCGGGGATTGGTGCCCTGTTAGAAGCAGCATCCAAAGCCGATCCTAAGTGGTATCACCTTCGCCGCCGCAAGAAGAGTTCAACCAAGCCCCGCTTAAGGTTGCCTACCTAGGAATTCTAAGTCTAGTCCTCTCCAAATTGAATATTCGGTTCTGTATTGAGCCGCGCTCATTTCCGGTTCAAGAATTCGGCGTTTATTAGAAATATATAGAAAACATACGGAATGTTGGGAAGCACTGAAGGGATAGCACGGCAGGCGTCTGTGGCACTTAGTACTCTGCAAAGTGCCTGAGGGCCGGACCTCTGAATGCTCAGGTCTCCTGTCTATGACAATTGAGGTCACATCAGTACCCGATCCTCGCAGGATCTCTTCTTTTCGCCGAGTGGCCCGCTTTATCCGCTCGGTGATTCGCAGCGCCGCCTTTGGAAAACATTGCCTTATTTATCGTCTTTCGCTCGGACTCCTTCTGCTGGCTTCGATTGTCGGTGGGAACGTGCTGCTGGGTTCCTACAAATACTATGCTCGAATCATCGACGACCGCCTTGCGAGTGGTTATCTGACCAGTCGACCCGGACTCTACGCAGCGCCACGATCAATTCGAGTGGGCCAGAAGTTGTCGCCCGAACAACTTGTCCACACGCTGCGCCGCGCCGGCTACGTAGAGTCGGCGGCGAGTGACGTTTGGAGTGGTAGTTTCTATCAGCAATCCTCGGCGATCGAGATTCGTCCCAGCCATACAAACAAGAAACAGCCGGGTGTGGTACGCATTGGTTTTGATGGGGGCAAGATTTCAGATCTCACCGGAGACAACCTCGCTCTCGAATCCTTCACCCTTGAGCCTGAAGTCTTATCAAACGATCTTTCATCAAAAAGAGGTAAACAAGAGGTCCTTACCTATTCTGAAATTCCGTCTGTGCTCGCTCACGCCGTCCTTGCTATAGAAGATCGTCGCTTCTTCGATCATGCAGGCGTAGACATAGCTGGACTCGCGCGGGCAATATTTCGGAACGCTGGAGACGAACGCCTGGGCCAGGGCGGATCGACAATCACGCAGCAGCTGGTCAAAAACACTTACCTTTCTCCCGAGCGCACGCTCCGACGCAAGTACGCGGAAGCAATGTTGGCGACAGCCCTCGAGCGCAGGTTATCGAAGCAAGATATCTTCGCGCTCTATTGCAACGAGGTTTATTTAGGGCAACGGGGCGCTGTTGCCGCGCGTGGTGTTAGAGAAGCCGCTCATATCTTCTTCGGAAAAGAACTGAAAGATCTCACGCTCCCCGAGTCCGCGACTATTGCCGGAATGATCCAGGGTCCTACTCGCTATTCGCCTTTGCGCCATGCGGAAGCTGCGCAAGCTCGGAGGGACATAGTGCTCGAAGCAATGGCACGCGATGGTTGGATTAGTGCCGATCAAGCAGCTGCAGCAACCAAGGAAGCGATTGTTGTGGCGCCCCCTGTCGACACCGATAACTCGCTGGCGCCTTACTTTGTGGACTATGTGAACCGAATCGCGGAATCGGACTTTGATGCCTCGGGCGCCAGCCAGCGAATCTATACGACAATCGACCTCGAGCTGCAGCAACTGGCTGAGAATGCGCTGAAACATCAACTTGATCGGCTCGATTCCGTCTATCAGAAGCGTGGCTTGAAGCCGCAAGCGGCACTCGTGGCGTTGGATCCCAGAACCGGAAATGTTCTGGCGATGGTAGGTGGCCGGGAATATGCCGAATCTCAGTTGAATCGCGCAACCGATGCGCATCGGCAACCGGGTTCTACCTTCAAACCATTTGTTTACGCGGCCGCGTTGGAAGATGGCATATCTCCTGTGCAGACATTCACCGATGCGCCCCGAGAATTCACTTACGACCACAACAGGATCTACCACCCGTCGAATTTTGGCGGTCGCTACTCAATGCGCGACGTAACTATGCGAACCGGACTCGTGAAGTCGTTGAACGTAGTTACCGTCGATGTCGCAATGCGTACAGGTCTCGCCCGAATAGCCAACCTCGCGGAAAGGTTTGGCTTGCCGAAGCCTGAACGCTATCCATCGTTGGCTCTGGGAACCAAGGAAGTGACGCCCTTGCAGCTGGCGGCATCCTATGCGGTTTTTGTAAATGATGGACGCCGCGTAGATCCGAAAGTTGTTGCTGCAGTCGGCGAACCACCCGCAATGCATTCGGCTGCGAATTCGCAGGGAGATCCGGTGATTAGCCCGACCACCAGTTACATGATTACCAACATGCTCTCGGCTGTTGTGGATCATGGAACTGCACGAGCGGCACGCGGCGCTGTGAAGGGAACGGCCATCGCCGGCAAGACGGGCACATCACGAGATGGTTGGTTTGTTGGCTTTACTCCCAATCTCGTTTGTGTTGTATGGATCGGTTTCGACGGTAATCAGCAGCTGGGATTAACAGGCGCGGAGGCGGCGTTGCCAGCCTGGGTCGATTTCGTAAAAGAAGCTATCGCAGTGCGGCCCGATCTGGGAGGAAAAAACTTCGAATGTCCCGAAGGGATAGAGTTCGTGGAAATTGATTCAGATTCGGGCATGCTTGCGACCCTTTCTTGTCCTAATCGCGAACTGATTGCGGTGACCGACCGCCTCGCCCCCAATATCGAGTGTTCTGTCCACGGGTATTTGCCGAATCCAGCCAGTAAACCCCCAGGAGAAACGCAACTAGCTTCGATAACTGAGACGGCTCAGGTGAGAAGAGCTACAACCAAGGTAATAGTTTCGATGGAGTTAAAAACATTAAGAGCCACGAGAGTTGATGTAGACGCTCGTGGGAGACGATCGCTAGTTAATGATATGCGTTGACCGGCCTCTCATCCCTGTTTATTCTTCAGTCTTCCCGATCACTGCCATCAGCCTTCCGACTTTCCCATGCAAACGCTTTTCTTGCCGATACGAGAAAAAGAGATCAGTGCGACACATTGTGCAGATGGGCGCCGAGTGAATGCGCTCGAGATTAACCCCGGCCGCGATTAGCTGATCTCGATTTGCTTTCAAGAGGTCAACAAGAGCATGCCCAGGGCGTGTCGGCGTGAACAAAGATTTCGCGGCCGCAAAGCGATTTGTGAAAGCCTCAATAACTTCGCTGCCTACTTCATAGCAACATGATCCGGCCGCGGCGCCAATCGCCACGCGCAAGTCTTCGGATTTCACACCATATTCACTAGTCAGGCTCTTTAGAGCCTGAAGCACAACCTCAGCCAGGGTGCCGCGCCAGCCGGCATGCACTGCGGCAAATGCTCCTGTCTTCGCATCACCGAGCAGAATAGGGACACAGTCAGCGGTCTTAACTCCGGCCAACACCCCGCTTGCGTTGCTGACGATTGCATCGCAGTAAATAGTGTCGCCGTGCTCGTTCTCAGCAGGTCTCGCGTCTTGCGCATCCTTGACCACACGCACATCAGCCCCATGGACCTGCCAACAACCTGCCAGGGCCCACTTGCCCGGAAAAAGCTTGAGAAAGCGACGGCGATTCTCCAGAATGTTCTCCGCCGCATCTTCGTTAAAGCCGGCAAGACTAAGCGCGCTGTCAGGCATAGGGCTGACGCCACCAATTCTCGTTGAGAATCCATTGATAAAGCCGTCCTGCTCGAGAGGCGCGCAAATCAAAACACGTACGCCGTCGATTTCGCGCCAGTAAAAGCCGGCTTGCACTACTTCTTTTTCGCTTGTGATCGTTTCCATTGGTATAGACATTATCGAAGTCGCGCGAATTCGCGAAGTGCTGTTGCGCA
>Ga0137376_10001474_pt1 | contig 13126 bp, 15 predicted proteins | sample SagtaG_23_FD_104814 | JGI IMG/M metagenome (GOLD analysis project Ga0137376, IMG submission 104814) | Vadose zone soil microbial communities from Sagehorn Ranch, Mendocino, California, USA - Sage2_L_20_16 metaG | ecosystem: Environmental > Terrestrial > Soil > Vadose zone | place: USA...
CGCCTGCGCGAGGCAGGAGCGGACGCGATCCTGGTGGGAGAGGCTTTGATGCGGTCGGCCGATCCGGCCGCTCAGATCAGCGAGCTGCTGGGTTGATACGGGTCAAGATCTGCGGCATCTGCGACCTCGACGCCGCGAGGACGGCAGTCGAAGCGGGCGCCGATCTAATCGGCTTCCACTTCTGCACCTCTGACCGCCGCGTCCAGCCCGAGGAAGCCAAGGCGATCGTGGATGAGCTCTCCGTCCGGCCGAAGATCGTCGGCGTCTTCATCGACGAGTCTGCGGACGAGGTGCGGCGGATCGCCGAGTACGTCGACCTCGACCTGCTGCAGCTCCACGGCTCGGAGCGGCCTGGGTTCGATGGCGGCCGGCCGGTGATGAAGGTGCTGAAGGTCAGAGACGGCCGGGTGCCCACCGCGGACGACTGGCCGGACCCGATCATGCTCGATTCGTGGTCAGCCGACCAGCGCGGCGGGACGGGCCGGACCTGGGAGTGGGAGCTGGCGCGCCCGCTGCTCGCCTCGCGCAGGGTGTTCATCGCGGGCGGTCTTGAACCGGGTAACGTGGGCAAGGTCGTGAGCGAGCTCAGGCCCTACGGCGTGGATGTGTCGAGCGGTGTCGAGGCCACACCGCGGGTCAAGGACCCTGACAAGCTCCGGGCTTTCGTGCTCGCCGTGCGACGGGCCGAGGCCCTGGTCTGATGTCGCGCGCGGCGCTGACCCACCCCGTCGACGGCAGGTTTGGCGCGTTTGGCGGCCAGTACGTACCGGAGACGCTGATGAGCGCGCTCGGGGAGCTGGAAGACATGTGGCACGAGGCCAAGGCCGACCCCCAGTTCCAGCTCGAGCTGGCCGGCCACCGGCGCGCCTTCATCGGCCGTCCGACGCCGATCTACGCGGCGACCCGGCTCAGCGAGCATTTCGGCGGCACGCACATCCACTTCAAGCGTGAGGACCTGTGTCACACCGGCGCGCACAAGCTCAACAACGCGGTCGGCCAGGCGTTGCTGGCCCTGCGCATGGGCAAGCGGCGGATCATCGCCGAGACTGGAGCCGGCCAGCATGGCGTCGCGACCGCGACCGTGTGTGCGCGCTTCGGTCTCGAATGCACGGTGTACATGGGCACCGAAGACATGCATCGCCAATCGATGAACGTCCGCCGCATGAAGCTGCTCGGCGCCGAGGTGGTGGAGGTCAAGAGCGGCTCCAAGACATTAAAAGACGCGACGACCGAGGCCATTCGCGATTGGGTCACCAACGTGCGCACGACCCACTACATCATCGGGTCGGTCGTCGGGCCACATCCCTATCCCGAGATGGTGCGCGACCTACAGCGGGTGATCGGCGACGAAGCGCGCGAGCAGTACCTGTCGCTCGACGGCAAGCTCCCGGACGTGGTCGTTGCGTGCGTCGGCGGCGGCTCGAACGCGATCGGGATCTTCACCGCCTTCCTCGACGACAGGGACGTGGCGCTGGTCGGCGTCGAGGCGGCCGGGAGGGGAGTCAAGACCGGCGAGCACGCCGCCTCGCTGGTGGGAGGGCGCCCGGGCGTGCTGCATGGGACTTACTCGTACGTCCTCCAGGACGGCGACGGCCAGATCCTGCCGACACACTCCATCTCCGCGGGCCTCGATTACCCGGGGGTCGGGCCGGAGCACGCGTTCCTGCACGAAACCGAGCGCGTGGAGTACGTCGCGGTCACAGACAAGGATGCGCTCGCGGCGTTCAAGCTCTGCACGCGGCTCGAGGGAATCATGCCGGCGCTGGAGCCGGCGCATGCCATCCACCACGCGGGGGTGATCGCGCGCGAGCTGGGGCCTGGCGGCAGCATCCTGGTCTGTCTTTCGGGCCGCGGCGACAAGGACATGGACTCCGTCGATGCCGAGTGAGGCGGGGCGCGCGCAGGGCGCGGTCTCAAGTGCGTCGCGGCTCGAAAACGCGCTGCGTGCGAAGGATGACCTGAAGCTCGTCGCCTATATGATGGCCGGCCACCCCAACAAGAGGCGCTCGATCGAGGTGGGGAAGAGGCTTGCCGGATCAGGCATCGCGGCGCTCGAAATCGGCATCCCGCATTCCGACCCGCTGGCCGACGGCTCCGTGATCCAGCATGCGGGCCAGGTCGCCCTCGAGCACGGCATGACGGTTTCGGGCGCGCTCGGGGTGGCCCAGGCCGTCGCCGCCGAAGGCGTGCCCGTGGTGTTGATGACGTATATCAATCCCGTGCTCTCCTACGATCCGCGGCGGTTCGCGGCCGAGGCGTCGCAGGCCGGCGTGGCCGGCGTCATCGTGCCCGACCTGCCAATCGAGGAGGCGGAGCCCGTGACCGGATGGTTTCGCGCGGCGGCGCTCGAGACCATCTTCATGGTCGCGCCCACCACACCTCCAGACCGGATCACATCGATCTGCTCCCACTCGAGCGGGTTCGTGTACTGCGTGACGGTGACCGGGATCACCGGGGCGCGCAAGGAGCTGCCCGAAGGCATGCCGGAGCTGCTCCGCGAGGTCCGCAAGCGCACCCAGCTACCGGTGGCCGCAGGCTTCGGGATCTCACGGCCGGAGCACATGAAGTCCCTGAGGGGCGGCGCCGACGCCGCGGTGGTCGGGAGCGCCATCGTCGAGGCGATCGAGCGCGGCGGCGACGCGGTGGCGCTGGTCAAGGAGCTTTTGAAGGCTTGCCGGTAAGGGGAATCCGCGGCGCGACCACGGCCAGCGAGAACACTGCGGAGGCGATCACCGAAGCCACCGAGGAGCTCTTGCGCGATCTCGTCCGGCTCAATGACCTCGATTCCGCGGAGATCGCCTTCGCCTACTTCACCACCACCCCAGACCTGAACGCGGAGTTTCCCGCCCTGGCCGCGCGCCGCCTGGGCTGGCTCGACGTGCCCCTTCTTTGCGGCCACGACATGAACGTCCAACAGCCGAACCCTCGCGGGGTGGCGATGTGCGTCCGCATCCTCTTGCTGTACAACACGCCGCGACCGCAGTCGACCATGCGTTTCTCCTACCTTCGCGGCGCCGAGGCAATCAAGGCCGACCTCGATTACATGCGAGGCTCGCTAGGAGACCTCGCCCGATGAGATCGACGGATCTTCGGCGCCTAGGCGTCCGATCCGTGCGTTGCCGCTTGCGCTCCGGTCCTCGCGCATCGACGGGATGCGCTCCGGTCCGGTGCTCGCGGCGCCTTCGTCTCGGCCGCCGATGCGCCGAATCTCTCGTCGATCTAACGTGCGAGGTCTCCAAGCCGTGATCATCGTGATGTCGCACCAGGCGACCCCGGCAGAGATCAAGGCGGTCGTCGACCGCGTGGAGGAGATAGGTCTCAAGACCGAGATCTCCCGCGGCGAGGAGCGGACGGTCGTCGGTGTGATCGGCGGCAACGCCTACGCCTACAGAGACGCGTTTTCGCATCTCGGCGGGATTCAGGAGATCGTCCCGATCACCAAGCCCTTCAAGCTGGCCAGCCGCGAGTTCCGGCGCGCCGACACGGTGGTCGACGTCGACGGCGTGAAGATCGGAAGCGACGAGGTCGTGGTCATGGCCGGACCATGCTCGGTCGAGGGCGAGGAGATGCTCCTGGAGACCGCGCGCCACGTGGCCGCGCAGGGCGCACGCGTGCTTCGCGGCGGGGCCTTCAAGCCGCGCACGTCGCCCTACTCGTTCCAGGGGCTGGGCGAGTCGGCGTTGAAGATGATGGCCGCGGCCAGGGCCGAGACAGGGCTCAAGGTCGTGACCGAGGTCGTGTCGCCGGGAGACGTCGCCCTCGTCGCCAAGTACGCCGACATCCTCCAGCTGGGCACCCGCAACATGCAGAACTACGCGCTGCTGCAGGAGGCCGGGCGGTCGGGCAAGCCGGTGCTGCTGAAGCGGGGCATGTCGTCGACCATCGAGGAGTGGCTGCTTGCCGCCGAATACATCCTGTCCCAGGGCAACCGCGACGTCATCCTCTGCGAGCGCGGCATCCGCACCTTTGAGACGGCGACTCGCTTCACGCTCGACCTCAATGCGGTGCCGCTGGTGCGCGAGCTCTCCCACCTGCCGGTGATCGTCGACCCGTCGCAGGCGACTGGCCGCTGGTCGCTGGTGGGCCCGATGTCGCTGGCGGCGGTCGCGGCGGGGGCGAACGGCCTGATCATCGAGGTGCACCCAACGCCGAACCAGGCGTTGTCGGATGGCGCTCAGTCGCTGGACTTTGCAGCCTTCGACCACCTGATGGCGGACGTGCGGCGGCTGCTCGGCGCCATGCAAAAACAGCTGGCGTAAGTGGCAACGGTCGCGGTGGTCGGTCTCGGCCTGATGGGCTCGTCCTTCGCGCTCGCCCTCAAGAAGGCGAGACCCGAGATCGTCCTCGTCGGCAGCGACCGGAATCCCATCGTGCTGCGCAAGGCGCTGGAGCGGGGAATCGTGTCGACCGCCAACACCGACCTCAGCGTGGTGGAGATCGCCGATATCGTCATGGTCGGCGCGCCGATCAGCGCCATGCGAGAGATGTTCGCGCAGCTCGCGCTCAAAGCGGGGGGCAAACCCATCACCGACATGGCGAGCACGAAAGCGAGCGTGGTCGAGTGGGCGGCGGCCGAGGGAATCGACCTGGTCGGCGGCCATCCGATGTGCGGCAAGGAGACGTCGGGCATCGACGCCGCCGACCCTTCGATGTTCGAGCGCGCGCCGTGGGTGCTCACTCGCGACGAGCCGCGGATCACCGAGCTCGTGGAGGCGGTGGGAGCGCACCCGGTGGTGATGGACGCGGTGACGCACGACCGGCTGGTCGCGGGCGTCAGCCATGCCGCCTTCCTTCTTTCCATCGGCTACGTGCTCGCGCTGTCGCGCCGCAGGGACTGGCCAGAAGCGTCGCGCCTCGCCGCCGGGGGCTTTCGAGACATGAGCCGGCTCGCGGCGGGCGATCCGGACCTGTACGCCGGCGTGGCCCGGACCAACCGCGAGAACCTCATCGAGACGCTGGACGCGATCAGCGCGGAGCTGACGCGCCTGCGCAGGCATCTCGAAGCCGACGATCCCCGACTGGTCGAGCTGTTCGAGGAGGCTCGCTCGGTCCGCGAGCGCTGGGCCAGGCAATGATCGCCACCATCCGTCCCGCCCGCAAGCTCGAGGGCGAGATCACGCTCCCTGGCGACAAGTCGATCTCTCATCGCGCGCTCATCCTCGGTGCCATCGCGTCGGGCGACAGCCACGCGCGAGGCCTCTCGGCGGGCGTCGATGTGAAGTCGACGGCGGCATGTCTCCGTGACCTGGGGGTCGACGTCGGCGGCACCGACATCTCGGGTCGTGGCATGCGCGGGCTTCGCCCTTCGGCGAAACCCCTCGACTGCGGCAACTCCGGAACGACGATGCGCTTGCTGGCGGGCCTGCTGGCGGCGCAGGACTTCGAGACCGAGCTGACAGGCGACGATTCGCTATCGCGGCGGCCCATGGACCGCGTCGTCGAGCCACTGCGGAGGATGCAAGCGCGGGCGAGCTGGCCCCCGTTGAAGGTCGGCGGGCAGGCGACGCTCGAGGGCATCGAGTACACCGCGCCGGTGCCGAGCGCGCAGGTGAAATCCGCGATCCTGCTGGCGGGTCTCTACGCGGCCGGTGACACCGCGGTCGTCGAGCCCGTCAAGACCCGCGACCACACCGAGGTGATGCTGGGCGCGATGGGAGCGGACGTGAAGATCGACGGGACGCGCGTCGCGGTCGGCCGGACCGAGCGACTCGAACCGATCGACATCGCCGTCCCCGGTGACTTCAGCGCCGCGGCTTTCTGGCTCGTGGCCGGTGGCCTCGTCGAGACATCTGACATCCGGCTCCTGGCTGTCGGCGTGAATCCCACCCGCACCGCGTTCGCCGGCCTGCTGACCTCGCTTGGCTTTCGCGTCGGGCGGGCCAGGCCTCGTCTCGAGGCCGGCGAAGCAGTCGTGGACCTGGAGGTCACGCCCGCCGGCGATCTGCGTCCTGTGCGCGTCGAGGCCGGCGTGGCCGCGGAGATGATCGACGAGCTGCCGGTGCTGGCTGTGGCCGCAACCCAGATCGCGGGCACGAGCGTGATCTCCGGCGCCGGCGAGCTCAGGGTCAAGGAGTCGGATCGACTGGCAGCGATGGAAGCGGGCCTGAGCGCCATGGGGGCCGACATCGTCACCCAGGAAGACGGCTGGGTCATCAACGGACCGCGCCGGCTGGAAGGCGCTCACGTGGAGTCCGCCGGGGACCACAGGGTGGCGATGGCGCTCGCCATCGCGGCGCTGATCGCGGACGGCAAGACCGAGATCGAAGACGCCGAATGTGTCGAGATCTCGTATCCGAATTTCTTCGACCACCTCGAGTATCTGTGCTGAAGATCCGCCGCGACATCGACGTCGACGTCGTAGCACTCGAGCTGTACGAGCTCGAGGTCACGCCGCCGCGTGAGGATTTCGAGCTCGAGGTGAAGCGGTCGGTGCAGGCGGTCCGCTCCAGCGATGTCGGGCCGGTGAACCGCGCTCGCGAGCTCTATCGCAAATTCGGCGTCGACCCCACTCGCGTGCGCCCCTCCTCGGAGGCGTTGCTCCGCCGCATCAAGAAGGGAGAGCCGCTGCCGCGAATCAACTCGCTGGTCGATGTCGCGAACGCGCTGTCAGTACAGCTTCAGGTTCCAGTCGGCCTCTATGACCTGGGCAAAGCGAAGGGAGACGAACTGGTGATCCGGCTCGGCGCCAAGGGAGAGGGTTACGAGGGAATCGGCAAAGAGCGGGTCAACGTCGAGGGCCGTATCTGCGTCGCCGACGCCGAGGGTCCGTGCGGCAATCCCAGCGCCGACTCCGCACGCACCATGATCACCACCGATACCGAGACCGCGGCCTGGCTCTACTTCCTGCCCGTCGAAGACGACGATATCGATCGCACCGCGGAGCTCATTGCGGTCTTTGGTCGCGGCCTCGTCCGCCTGATCCCATGAGGGTCGCGGCGGAACAGGTGCTGTGCGTGAGGCGCGAGGACATCTTCCCCGACGGCGCCTGGCATGGATTCGTGTCCGAGAACCTGGATCGGCACCAGAAGGTCATTCGCGAACACCACTTCTTCAAGCCTCGCGCCGAGGTCGAGAATGACCCGACCTTCCAGCAGATCATTCCGTACGTCGTCTTTCGACATGGCGACCGCTACTTCCTGACCCACCGGCTCCGTGCGTCGTCGGAGAAGCGCCTGCGCAAGCAGTACTCGCTTGGCGTCGGCGGCCATATCAACCCCGGTGACCTCGACGCCGGTGATCCCATCCTCGACGGGCTGAAGCGGGAATGGCAGGAGGAGGTCGTCTACGACGGCACCTTCGAGGCCAGGCTGCTCGGCTTGCTGAACGAGGACTCGTCGCCGGTGTCGAAGGTGCACCTCGGGGTCGTCTTCCTCGTCGACGGCGATACGCCGAAGATCACGATTCGAGAGACGGACAAGCTCGCCGGTGAGCTGCTCACGCTCGACGAGATGCGGATCTACTACCTGTCGATGGAGTCGTGGTCGCAGATCGTATACGACCGGCTTACGCTGGATTCGTGAAGCTCGAGTCGGTTGAGCTCCGGCGCATCAAGCTGTCGTTGGTCGCGCCATTCGAGACGTCGTTTGGCGTCCAGACGGAGCGCGACGTCCTGCTGCTCAAGGCCATCACCGATGGCGGCGAGGGTTGGGGTGAATGCGTCGCGGGCGAGGAGCCGACCTATTCATCGGAGTACGTCGACGCCGCCGGCCACGTCCTGATCCACCACCTGATTCCCAGGCTGCTCGACCGAGAGCTGGTTGCCGCGGACGTGTCGGTGCTGCTGCATCCGGTCCATGGACATCAGATGGCGAAGGCGGCGGTCGAGATGGCGGTCCTCGACGCAGAGCTGCGCGCCCAGGGCCAGTCTTTCGGACGATTTTTCGGCGCCGTCCGGCGCGCGGTGGATTGCGGCGTCTCGGTCGGCATCCAGCCTTCGCTCGCTGAGCTTTTGCAAACCGTCGGCGGATACCTGGACCAGGGCTACCGGCGGATCAAGCTGAAGATCAAGCCGGGCTGGGACGTTGAGCCCGTGCGCGCTGTGCGGGAGCGATTCGGCGACGTGCCGCTGCAGGTGGACGCCAACACCGCCTACTCATTGGCCGACGCCGAGCACCTCGCGAAACTCGATCCTTTTGGGCTCCTGCTCATCGAGCAACCGCTGCCGGAGGAGCAGGTCCTTGCCCATGCCCAGCTGGCCAGGACCGTGCGCACGCCCATCTGCCTCGACGAGTCCATCACCTCGGCGCAGAGCGCGGCTGACGCGATCGAGCTCGGCGCATGCAGGGTGATCAACATCAAACCCGGCCGCGTAGGGGGCTACCTGGAGGCGCGCAGGATCCACGACCTGTGCGCGGCGCGCGGCCTGCCCGTGTGGATGGGCGGCATGCTCGAAACGGGGATCGGGCGCGCCGGCAACGTGGCCATGGCGGCGATGCCGGGCTTCACCTTGCCTGGCGACACTTCCGCCTCCGACCGCTACTACCGTCGCGACATCACCGAGCCTTTCGTGCTCGAGGACGGACGCCTGCGAGTGCCGACCGGTCCCGGCCTCGGGGTCAGCATCGATGCGGAGTACCTGGAGTCGATCACCTACTGGAAGAGCGTTGTCGGACGCGCGGGGTCAGGAGTCCGTTCGTAGCCGGGGCTGCGGCGTGCGCTCGAGCAGGTCGGTCATCGCCACCGCCTGGGCTGCGGATCCGAGTCGGGGCAGGCCGAGCCGGTCCTCGATGCTCGCCAGCAGCGAGTAGTGGTCATAGGCCCTGGTGCTGGTGTGATTGCGCGTGTCTTGGTGGATGACCAGCGTCAGCACCGAGTTGGCGCTGTCCTCGCCCTCATCCCAGGTGATGAACAGGACGCCGTTGTCCTGCCATGCAGGAGTGGCGAGAATCGCCGGCACCGTCTGCGCGAGCCATGAGTCGGCCGTCGCCGTCGAACAGTCGTGCCCGTCGTGGCACAGGTTCGGCGTGATCCACACAAACCGGGGAACGCTACCGGCCAGATCGTGAGCAAACTGGCTCAGGGGCACGACCTGCGGCGGGCATGTGCTCCCGTAATAGGCGAACGGGTTGTGCTTCAGCGCGTATCCATTGCCGTTGCGGAAGCAGCCGTTGGTCATGCCTTCCATGTACGCCCGCCAGTCGATGCCCGCCGCCGTCAGCTGGGCACCCAGCCCGCCCGCCGGCAGATTGTGAAATCCATCGTCGGCAACGCCCCAGGTGCTGCCCGAGGTCATCGCGAGGTAATTGGGCAGGCTGGGGTGGGAGACGCCGTGGTAGTTGGTGGCGACGCCGTATTGGGCGGCGAGCTGCGCGCTGTAACGTCCGGCGATCGCCTGGTCGTACGAGCGGTTCTCCATGACGATCACGAAAACGTGCGAGGGCGCGGGGGTGGTTGTGGGTTCAGGGCTGGGCGCCGGCGGCCGCTGAACAACGGCGACCGGCGTCGGGCTTGGGTGGACCTGGCCTGACGCGGGACCGCAGGCACCGGCCACCAGGGCGGCTACGATCGCCGCGCAGGTGAGAGTGCGCTCGACGCGATGGGAGCTCGAGGTGAGGCCTGAGCGAGGCGGGCGGATCACGTCCCTTCGCCTGGACGGCGAGGAACTCCTGGACCAGGGCATCGGGGTTGACCAGCCTACCGAGAACGGATTCGTGGAGGGCGGCGCCTGGGGATGGGATGAGATGGTGCCGAACGTCGAGCCGACCGAGACGCTGCCCGATCACGGCGAGGCGTGGCGGCTGCCGTGGCGGGTCACGCGAGCGGCCGGCATCGAGCTTGCCATGCAGTGCCGTGGCCGGCTGCTTCCGTGGGAGCTCGTGCGAAGCATCTACCTTCGCGAGGCGTTGATCGCGATCTACACGTATCGAAACATCGGGGCACAACCGCACCTCGCGTATTGGTGTGCACACCCGTTGTTCAGGTTCGAGCCAGGAATGGAGATCAGCGTCCCTGGTCGGCTGGGCGACCTGGCGGACGGCACGAGCGCCAAAGTTTTCCTAGCGAGAGGCTCGACCGACCGGGCGACGCTGCGGTGGAGGTCTGGCCCTGCGATCGAGATGAGCTGGGACCCGGCTCTCACTCCGTATGTCGGAATCTGGGCCTGCAACGGTGATCTGGGCGGCTACAGGCAGATCGCGATCGAGCCCGCGACGGGCGGCAACGACAGGCCGGACCCTTCGGCGCCACCGCCGCTGCTTGCGCCAGGTGAAAGGCTGCAATGGTGGCTGCAGATTCGCGCTCTCTAAACTGAGCCCGTGCCCAAGGTCATAGGCCTGCGCTGCCGCGAGTGCGGCGCCGAGTACGAGCTGCAGGCGACGCACGTATGCGAGATGTGCTTCGGCCCGCTGGATGCGGTCTACGACCAGGCCGCGCTGAAGAAGGTTGTGAGCCGTCAGCGCATCGAGCAAGGGCCGACGTCGATGTGGAGGTATCGGGACCTGCTCCCGGTCGAGGATTCGGTGGCGGTCGTCACCTTGGGCGAAGGTCTCACACCCCTGGTCAAGGCGGACCGGCTGGGCGCGGAGCTCGGCCTGCGCAACCTCTACTTGAAAAACGACAGCATGAATCCGACCAACTCGTTCAAGGACCGCGTCGTCTCGGTGGCGATCAGCTGGGCGCGTGCGCATGGTTTCGAGACGATCGCGTGCGCCTCGACGGGCAACCTGGCGAATGCAGTCGCGGCGTATGCGGCTCGTGCCGGACTCGAGTGTTTCGTCTTCATCCCGGTCGACCTCGAGCCGGCGAAGGTCGCGAGCATCAGCGTCTTCGATCCGAACCTGGTGACCGTGCGCGGCAACTACGACGACGTGAACCGGCTGTGCAGCCAGCTCATCGAATCGACGCCGTGGGCTTTCTGCAACATCAACATCCGCCCGTTCTACGCGGAGGGCTCCAAAACGCTGACGTTCGAGACCGCAGAGCAGCTGGGTTGGAAGCTGCCGGACGAGATCATCATCCCGATCGCGAGCGGTTGCCAGTTCGTGCGTCATCGCCAGGCCGCGCGCGAGCTGATCGAGTACGGGTTGGTGCGGGGAGATCGCGTGCCCGCATTCACGGGAGCCCAGGCCCTTGGCTGCGCACCGGTGTACAACGCGTTTCACTCCGACACCCCAGACCGCGTGCTGCCCGTCAAGCCGGACACGATCGCGCGCTCGATCGCGATCGGCAATCCGTCCGATGGCGTCTACGTCAACCGCATCGCGCGCGAGACGGGCGGGGTGGTGGAGGCCGTGACCGAGGAGGAGATCGTGAATGCGATGCGCCTCCTCGCTCGCACCGAAGGCATCTTCACCGAAACCGCAGGGGGCGTCACGATCGGCGTGCTGGCCAAGCTGGCGCGCGCGGGTCGGTGGCAAGGTGACGAGGTGGTGGTCGCGTACGTCACCGGGCACGGCCTGAAGACCGCCGACGTGCTGACCTCGGCGAATGGGCACGCGCGGCGGGTGGAAATAGAACCGACGATGAAGTCGTTTCGCGAGAAGGTGAGTTTGTAGAGATGGCACAGTTTCGAATTCCCGGACCCCTGCGCCGCCTGGCCGACGGCCACGTCACGGTTGACGTCGAAGCCACGGACCTCGTGGGCGCTATCGTCGCCCTCGACGCCCAGTACCCGGGTTTCAAGGACAGGCTGCTCGACGAGAACGGCGATCTTCGCCAGTTCGTGAACATCTACCTGAACGACGAGGACATCCGCCTGGGCTCCGGACTGGGGGCCAAAGTGGGGGAGAAGGACGAGATCTCGATCGTGCCGGCGGTCGCCGGAGGCTAGGTCGGTACTCGGTTCGTCACCCAGGAAACTGGCCCGAGGCCGGCCTTACTCGACCAGGTCGCCCTCGGCGAGTTCAACCTTAACGCCACGCGACTCAAGATACTCCACGCCTTTATCGAGCTCATCGGGCTCGCCTGAGACCTCCAGCAGGACCCAGCCCTGGTCGCGGGCTACGTCTGCACGTCGGATGTTGGTCACGATCTCGAACTTCCGGCCGAGCTGGTAGATCACGGGCTCCTTGACCAGGGACGGGCCGAAGATGAGCTTGAGTCGGCGTCTTGCCACTGGCGGGGAGTGTAAGGCTTGCGGATTTGACTGGGAAGAGGGTGTTGATGGTGGGTCTGGGTGGGCAGGGATTGGACGATTCGGTTGCTGTTAACGCTTGATTTACGAACATAATTTCGTAGAATGCGATGGTGGCCGAAGAACTCGAAAGGCTGGAATCTGCGGCTCAGGATTTCGAGCTTGAGGCCGACGACGATTTCGTCGACCCCAAGCGCCTGGCCGCCGTCATCGACCGCCTCCAGGGCAAGCTCTGCCGGGTTCTCGATCAAGCCAAGAAGCGTGGCGATCACCTGCTCGCCGGCCAGACCGCCTGTGCCTGGGTCTCCATCACCTGCCTGATGTCGCGGACGGCGGCCGCCGACCGGCTCTGCGTCGGCGAGCAGCTCGGCCATCTGCCCCGAATCGCGGCCGCCTTGAGCTCAGGCCAGATCGGCTACCAGGCGACCGCGGTCATCTGCCACCTCAGCGAGCAGGTGGGTGAGAAGCGCGAGTACATCGACCAGGAGCACTGGATCGACTACGCCCAGCGCTTCTCGATCAAAGACCTCCGCTACCTGACCTACAAGGCGCGCGAGGTCTGGGACGCCGAGGGTTTTGAGAAAGACAACGAAGAGGACTATGAGCGGCGCTACCTGCACCTGAGCGAGCTGGGTCGCATGTACAAGCTGGACGCCCTTCTGGATCCCCAGGGTGCGGCGGCGCTGAGGGCGGCCATCGACAGCCTCAACCAACCCCTGGGTGAGGACGACGTCCGCTCCCCCAAGCAGCGCCGCGCCGACGCCCTGGTCGAGATCGTCCACCAAGCCCTCGACCGGGGCACGCTGCCCCGGCGCAACGGGGTCCGGCCCCACATCAACGTCAACACCAGCATCGAAGCCCTGAAGGGCGAGCTGGGCACGGGCTTGGTGGAGGGATCCGAACTTGATAACGGAATGCCGGTCTCGAGCAAGTCCGTGCAGCGGCTGGCCTGCGACGGCACCCTGTGCCGGGTCCTCAAGGCGGACTCGGTGGTCATCGATGTCGGCCGGGCGACGCGGGCGGTCTCGCCGGCGCAGTGGCGGGCCCTCAAGGCTC
>Ga0137376_10001478_pt1 | contig 13120 bp, 10 predicted proteins | sample SagtaG_23_FD_104814 | JGI IMG/M metagenome (GOLD analysis project Ga0137376, IMG submission 104814) | Vadose zone soil microbial communities from Sagehorn Ranch, Mendocino, California, USA - Sage2_L_20_16 metaG | ecosystem: Environmental > Terrestrial > Soil > Vadose zone | place: USA...
AGCCCAGAAGAACCCAGTTCCGGCCCAAAAAAGCGGGAACGGTTCCCGGTCGACTGACCAGCTCAACCGCACCGGGAGACCGGGTCTCGTGTGTTTGGCAACTTGTGGCGTAGGCGATCTTCCTGTGGGGGGGAAATGATCAGCGCTTCGAAGACTGCACGATCAGTGCCGTCGTCTGGTTGTAGGGCGGCCGTCATCTCCCGCGCACGCGCGGATTGTCGCAGTGTGTCCGCGACGGGAAGATGATCTCGAGTAGCCGACCCGAGACTCCGTCTCGGGTCGGAAGCGAAGCGAGCGTGTGGCGTTCGGTGAATCGTGCGAAGGCCATGCCCGGCCGGCAAAGCCGGCCCGGCACAACTTGGCACGCCCGGGGCCCTGGGGAACTCCGCTTGCGCGCGCCGGGGACGCGCCGTCGCCAGTCACGCACGCACGCTCCGGAAAGTTTGCCGCGCCGGCTTACGGCGCTTGCCCCTCCAGAAACGTGAGCAGGACGGCGATCTCCCCGTCGCTCAAGCGCAGGTTGGGCATGGGCACGTCTCGATATCGGGCAAGGAGGGCGGTGGCGATCGGGTCGTTCTCGGCCAGCATCTGGTCGGGGGTCCTCAGGTAGCGCACGAGCCAGCTGCGCTCGCGCCGCGTCGTCACGCCCGCAAGGTCGGGCCCCACCGCGTCGCCCTTCCCGATGGTGTGACAGGCACCGCATCGGCTCTGAAAGACGAGCGCGCCGGTATCGGGCGTCGGGAGGCCGGCGACCTCGGTGTAGCTCCTGCCGGGCTGACGGTCGTCCCACCCCATGAAGTTGCTGATCGTCGTGGCGAGGAAGCGGGGATCGTCCACGGAGGAGTTCATCATCCACTGGCCGCCCGCTTCGTCGCCGATCATGAGGCTGGCGCCGTGTCCGTCGCGGGTGAGCGCGTCGCTGCGGCGAGACAGCCCCAGCTTCTTGGCGATGAGGGTGATGTCGTCCGTCCTGCCGGTAAGAAACAGCCAGCCCGGCCCGACGTGAAACTTCTCGGCGTAGGCTTTGAGCACCGCGGGCGTATCTCGCTCGGGATCGATGCTGATCGAGTAGAAGAAGAGGTCTTTGCCAACCCGGTCGCCGAGAAGCCGCTGCACCTGGACCAGCCGCGCCGTCTCGAGCGGGCACTCCCGCTTGCAACTGGTGTAGATGAGGTTGATCGCCACCTTCTTGCCCTTGAGCAGGTCGTCGTAGAAATGCACGACGGTGCCGTCCTGCGTGATCAGCGGGACGTTCGGAAAATAGCCGGCATCCCAAAGGCTGCCGGCCACCGCCGAGCCGATCGACAGCAGGGCCAAGCCACCGACGAGCAATGTCGCAGCTGCCGTTATGGCGACCCGCCTCTTTCCTCGCACCGTATTCAGTCCTCCCGTTCGGCCGCTCCTTCACGAGCCAGGGGTACTGACCGTCGCGGTTCCGCCGGTGAGCGCTCCCGTGTTGACGTCGAAGGTCAGCGCGAACGACGCGAGACCCGCGCGAGCCGCAGTGGATCCGTTCGTTCCCTTCGGCTGGAGCGGGAACGTGATCTCGACCACATCGGAGGCCACGAGCGGCCTGATCACTTCGTCCCGGCTCCTGCCGACGTACCGCGCCCCGGTCGAGAGCCCCGTGCCGGACACGTTGTGGAGATCGAAGGCAAGAATCACACGGGGAGCATGGTGGAATTTTCGGTCGATCTTCACCAACGAGCTGTGGATGTGAGCCAGGCCGGAGACGGACACGCCCTCGGGTGACCCGTCCACCGTGCCGGAGATCGGGATGGCGACGGACGACTTGGCGAGGGCGCTCGTGCTGGCCCCGAGCAGACCGCCGAGTATCGCCACGAGAAGGCACCACGCTCCCCGGGCCAACAACGGTCGATGTGTTTCCATGCTGCGATCTCCTTTCGCCATCTCAGAAGGCGCTCTTGAGGATTTGGGTCGGCGGCTCGAAGGTCACGCCCTGTGGCTTCGGGATCGGGGTCGGCAGCGGCTGCAGGAACGGCGCCCCGCTGTCGTCGATCTCCCACCGCAACAGCATGGCGTTGTCCTCGTGCGTGGTGTTGTGACAGTGCTCCATGAACATCCCGGCGAAGTCCCGGAACTGTATCGTGACGGTGACGCTTCCGTCCGGGCGGAGGCGATAGATGTCCTTGCGCCCCCGCTCCCAGGCCGGGACGTTACTGGCACTTCCGTTGCGAGCGAGGATCCGTCCCTCCTCGAAGTGGACGTGGATCGGGTGATCCCAGTCCCCGCCATCATTCTTCAGGGTCCAGATCTCGCGGGTGCCGGAGCGCGGCGCCGCCGAGATCCGCCCGAAATCCGCGTCGAGCTGGTCGCCGCCGTTCGTCCCGATGCCCCAGGGGCCGCGGAACGATGTGACGGGGTCGTCGGTGGTCTGGTTGCCGTCATCGCCGAACACGAAGTTCCGCTGCCGTGCCACGGGAACGGTCGACAGATCGGGGTTCGGGATCATGACCGCGGGCACCTGGCTCACGTCGGGCGTGGCCGGGTCGCGGACGATCCGGAACTCGAGGAACTTCCCGACGCACGGATCACTCGAACTGCCCCTGAGCGCGTCGGAGAGCGACAGGGTCTCCTTCGGCCCCGTGCCGTCCTCGTGCTCGGGAACGGGCTCAGTCCGTTCTTCAACACCAGCGTTCCGGCCGCCGTGAAGAGTCCGAGCTTCATGAGATCGCGGCGCGAGAGTCGTCCCTGCGACCACGCTTGCAGGATCTCCGCACGGTTTCGACGAGCGTTCTCGGCTTCCCTCATTCGAGCTCTCGACGCATTCCATGGAAGGTACATTCCCGTCTCTCCTTGCCGCTTCGATCCGGCACTGCGAGGGGCCAGAGACTAACGTCAAGAACTAGTGTCCCCTGCCGGAATTCCGCTGACTGATTCCGCGGCCCTCGCGACCGCTGACTGCGTTGCTCCTCCTCGGAATAACGCTATTCCTCGTCGTCGCGCCTTCTAGCGGCGACGATGGCTCGCAAACTTAGCCCGCGAATTTGCGGTTCTGCACACTAGCTTGCGGTACCAGCAAAGGCCATGCCGTGTGGCAACCGTACGGGGAGTATCCATATACGTCGGCATCCGGTACGACGGCATCCGGCCTGCGAGGCGAATCACCCCGTGGCATGACAGTAGCGCTCAGCGGCTAGTGTCCCGGATCGGAAAATCCGCTGACTGAGTCCGCGGGCCTCGTCGTCCCACCATTCCCAGCGCCAGATTCCGGAGACTTACGCGTCAAGTGACCCGCATTGGATCCGCGCCGGGTGGGCCAGCGGAGCGCGCTGGCGACGTTGGCGCCGAGACCGACGACGGTGAGGAGCATCATCGCCCCGTTCGGCGGCTCCGTCCCGGGATGCACGAGTTGGCGCAGCGAGACGACGGCACGCGGGTCGCGGGACAAACCGTCGCACTGTGCGGCCTCCTGCGACACCGTCCGTCCCGGATCGCGCCTCGCGCTAGCGCCGGCGTCCGGTACGTCTATTGCTCCGTTCTCCGGTGACTCCAGAACCCGTCGGAGAGAAGTGCGCCATGCTTGAGGGGCTCTTTCAGCCGTTGCATCTGTTCGTGGTGTTGGTCGTCGTCCTCGTCATCTTCGGCCCAAGTAGACTTCCCGAGCTGGGCGAGAGCCTCGGCCGGTCGATCCGCGCGTTCAAGAAGGGGCTCGAAGAGCCGAAGTCGCTCGCGAGCCCGAAGGCGGACCAGCAGATCACGGACGACACGAAGGCCTGATCCCTCGGAAGATGAAGATAGGACCGATGAAAGGAGATGGTCAGAGTCGGTGAGGTCATGTCCGGGCAGCCGCTCCCCAAGGAGGCGAGTTGGTCGAGGAGATGGCGCGCCGCGAGGACCGTGTGTTGATTCGTCTCAGCCCGCAGCGGACGGTCTACAGCCCCCCGTACACCTCAATGCCGGCGACAACGATAGCAAGATGCAGCATGGTCTTGGGCAGCGCCTGCCGTGGAGGATGTAACCGCGTGCAGCGAAACTCTTAGCGGCCTAGCCCCGGTGTCTACGAAATCGGGGCAAGCTCATAGGCGGGACGTGAGGCCCGACGGCCACGTCGTCGAGGGTAGCCTCCACTACCGCTCACGGGGTGGATCGACGAAACCCTCCGACCGGGATAGCAACGGGTTACCGGCATGACATCGGTCGGCCCGCCGCACTCCACCCGGCTCTACTACCGTCCGACCCCGCTGCTGCGCGAGGTCGTGGCGGCCTGCTCGGCGCTCGCGCGCCCGTTCCGCCCCACACCCTGGGCGGTCAATCGCCATCTCCAGCTCGCGCTGCTCGCGTTCGCCGACGGGCACGATCTGCCGTTGCTCTACGATCGCTGCAACGTGCTGCGCCTCGGCGACGGCGGGTGTGTGTCCCTGGAATGGTCCGGGCTCGACGCGGACCCGGCGACGCCAACCGTTGTCGTGCTGCCGACCGTGTGCGGCGACGGCCAGTCGATGCGCCGTCTGGTGCGCGACCTCCGCGCCCACCTCGGCTGGCGCGTCGTCGTCTGCAACCGCCGCGGGCACGGCACGTTGCCGCTCACTACGCCGCGCTTCAGCGTGCTCGGATCGGTCGCCGACCTACGCGTGCAGCTCGCGGAGATACGCCGCCAGCTGCCGGGATCGCCGCTCTACGGCGTCGGGGTGTCGGCCGGCTCCGGTCTCTTGGTGCGTGCACTCGGGGAGGATGGCGACGCCACACCATTCACGGCGGGCATCGCCTCCTGCCCGGGCTACGACACGACGCGCGCATTCGGCCGCGTACACCGGCCGTACGATCGCTACCTGACGCGGATGCTCAAGGCGCACTTCCTCGAGCGGCACGCCTACGTCCTGCGCGGTCATGCCGCCTACGCAGAGGGGCTTACCAGTCGCACGGTGGAGGAGTTCCAGGACCGCTGTCACCCGCTCGCCGGCTTCGCCTCGGTGGCCGACTACCACGCCGCCACGAATCCGATGGCCGTCGCCGAGCGGATTCGCGTTCCACTCCTCGTCCTCAACGCTGCCGACGACCCGGTCTGCGTGGTCGAGAACGTCCTCGAGCACCTCGGGCTGGTCGACGTCGTGGCCGAGAGCCTGATCGCGCTCACCTCGCGCGGCAGCCACTGCGCCTTCTTCGAAGGAACGAGGCGGCCGGGGTCGTGGGCGCATCGAGTGATCGCGCAGTACCTCCGCGCCGTCGACGACGCGCTGCGGCCGCGCCCGCGCACCAGCGGCCGTCCGGAAGAGCGAGCGGCCGCCGGCACGCACCCGTCGACCTGAAGACTCGCGCGTCGCACCGTCCTACCGGAGGACCACGCACAGCGCGCCTGCTATGCCGCGCTGCACCTCCGCGACGAGATCACCCGCTACGCGACCGAGGTGAAGGGCGAGCACGGCATCGGGTTCTCGACCTGCATGGGCCTCAACTCGGGCGCGGTCGTGGTCGGCAGGATCGGCGACGATCTGGTGATCTTTCCGAAGAACGCATCCAAGTGTCGGTGCGACTCCTCCCGATGCCCAGACGGCCGCGAGCCGGGGTCCCTGGGTCACAGTAGCGATGGGCAAGCCCCAATTGGCGAGCGACCTGCAAGGCGAAAAACCCGGCCGAAGGGGGGAAAGGTCGTGAGAAATGACAGCCGGCCACGCCTCCCGACGCGAACAAGTGATGAGAACCCGCGCCGGTGGCCTACCTGGCACCCGTCCGAGCGCCCCTGCCAAGCCACCGCTCGCCGATGGCTGCGGCCAGCGTGCTGGCGGTCGCCGCCCGCGTGTTCCATTCTTTTGAACCCCATTGCGCTCAGGATCAGAAAGGGCGTATCGCTTCCGCACTCTCTGCTACGCCCGCGCACGGCTCCCACGAGCGCACCATAGAGCGGCGCACACGGTGCCCCCCGACCCTCCGAGCCTCCGAGCCAGAGGATCATGATGGACGGGTCGTAGGGAGAGCCTGCCCTTTCCTCTGCGACGTGTTGCTCGGCTGGGAGCGCGGCGTTGGGGACGCCCACGTACCGTCCTCAATCAAGCCAGATGCGCGAGTGTGAGGACCGTCGGCCGGGCGATATGTCGGAGCGGAAAGGGAAGGCGCAAGGAGTGGAAACAGGGCCACGGAGGGCCGCCGTATGGGTCGGTTGATGACGTTGGCAGAGCGGATCGAGCAGGGCATGAAGAGTTCCCAGGAGCAAGCGGGGGTCGCCGTGGCGTATCTCCGAGAAACCACTGCGCGACTCATTGCGAACGCGGCGGCGCGCGTGGGGCTCCAGGATGGCGCGAAGGGCAAGGGCGGGGACAGCTAGTCCGTCCGACTAACGGCAAGCGGAACGCTTTGCGCAGCTCGGACTGACGTTACGCTCTCGGGTGAAGGCCGCAGCAGGGCCCGTGACTCGGCGACAGCACACCGGGCCTCCGCAGGAGGGCTGAGCTGCGGAGGGCCGTCAGACCGCAAAGTGAGAAGAGGCGTGCCCACCTCAAGCCATCGCCTTCGCCGGCTGCACATCGTACGCGGCGCAGATCAGGCTCCATTCGCCCTGGACCTGCTGGCGTCGCGTGGCGATGTGGGCTCGCACGTGCCGGCGGTGCGCCGCCTGCAGATTGGCCTCCGAACAGTACCCGGCGTCGGCGGAGTCCCGGTGATCGTGATGTCGGGTTCGGACCGCCTCTTGACGCTCCTCGCGCGTCACTGCCCCGAGCGGTAGCGGATACCTTTCAACCAGCTCCGAGCAGGCGCTGCCGCCGCACGATCTGCAGGAGCTGCGGCGGCGGCACCACCAGCCATTTCTGGAGGTGCCCAAACACGTTCGACAGCGCGCCCGCGGCCTGGGCGATCAGCTCGACGACGCGGGCAAAGGGAGATGGCGCCAGTTCAAACGCCCGCCGGTTCTCTTGCCGGCCGTCGCCGAAGCGGCAAATCCACTCGTCGTTAACGTGCTCCAACAGCATGACGTGCTTGCCCGTCAGACGCTCCACCACGATCTCACCTTGCTCCATGATGATTCTCCGGGTTGTTAGCGGGTTGCCACTCATCGCCCCTCCTTCCTCACTGTCGCCCGTCCTGGTGATCCACCGTCGACCCCGTGTTCGCTCATCCGCCAGCCGCTGCATGAATGCCATGATGGCGAGTAGCACGGGTCCTCAGCGCGGCAATCCCCGAAATAGGTGAGCCCCGTCCACAGAGGGTTCTCCACATGTGGATAAGTACCAAGACAGTTTACATCTGCCGCGGGGGTTGCCCGTCATGCGCTCAGCGGTTGCAAGAGGCATCGGAGCATACGACGGCCGCGTGGCTCGGCTTCCGGCCTGCGCCCGGTTGTCGACCGCCGGGACCACGCCGCGACATGCCCTCGGTCGGGGGCTGAATCGCGGGCTCCCCGCGCCGTCCGTACTCACCGGCCGCCATTCGACACCCCACTCGGACAGTCCCAAAGACAGTCCAAAGCAGGATTCACGCCCGTAACTGTCGACTAGCAAGCCCAAAGAAGTCCCCGTACCTATCGAACCTGGCTCAGCTTCCTCCGCAGAGGGCGAATCCCTAAAGAACCCTGAAGAGCCCAGATCCGACCCAAAAGAGCGGGAACGGTTCCCGCTCGACTAGGATCCGCGAAGATCGAGTCCATTGCGGTCAGACGATCGCTCGCCAGCGATCGAAACTACAGAGTCACGGCACGCAACCCGAAGTGCAACGCGGCGGCCACGAGGTGCCGATCGCTGCTGTACACCTCCCGCAGTCCAGCATCGACGGCGCACGCAAGGTGGAGCGCGTCGGCGGCGCGCAGGAAGACGCTCGCAGGTAGCGTAGCCATCCGACGCGCCTGTGCCTCGACGAGCGAGGACGTCACGGGCAAGGCAGTCCACAGCCCGCCGTCGAGATCGGCTTCCACTTGCGCCGCGAGCAGTCGGAACTCTCGCTGCGTGAGCCGCCGCTCACGGAAGTGCCGGTGGAACGTGGCCACCACTTCGCCGCGACCCGTAGCGCAGCAGGCGAGCCCGTCCGATGCTTCGGCACGGGCACGAACCCGGGGGCTATCAGACTCCATCAGGTAGAGTTTCGCAAGATAGCAGGAGTCGAAGTAGATCATCGCCCGTCGCGCATCCCAGAGATGATGGCCGCGCTGTCGGGCCCGCCGATTGGCCGCTCCATGAGCCGCGCCACCCCACGGAGCAACTTCCGCTTCGCGAACGCGCTGCCAGCGGGACGCCTCACCGGAGGGAGCATCCGCGCAACGGGGGTACCGCGCTCGGTTATGATGACCTCGCCTTCCGCCTGCACGCGCCGCAGCCACTGGCCGGTCTTGTCATGCAGTTCCTTGATGGAGATGGTCTTCATGGGCTAGTAAAGTGTCACTAGAGACACTTCAAGTAAAGCGTGGCCACCACGCCGGGCATTTGCCCCTTCCCGGCAGGTGCGTTCTCGTCGAGCCGACGGAGGACGAATCCCGTTGCCTCAACAGCACGCTTGATACGAGCGGGAAAAGCCCGGCGCAACTATCGAGCACCGTTGGCTCAACCGCCGCCGCGCTGCCGTGGTGGTCGAGCTGGCGAACGCCGCGTGCGCCACGGTGCACTGGATGGTCCCCCGGCCGCCACTCTGAAGGCGCGCCCTCACCGCCCCTCGGGCACCGGCTGCCGCTTCTCCTCGACACGCGGCTGACCGTGGAGCCCGGCCGGCCCGTTTGCTACTTTGCGGCACCGTGAAGAAACCACAGCCGCAGGAGACCACCGACCTCGGTCGCTGCGTCGAGCTCCTCGAATCCATCGCGCTCGATCCCACGCGCCTCGCGTCCGTCGACGAGGTCCTGCGACGCCGGCTCGTTACGGCCGCCGGGCAGGTCTCCCGACCCGACAAGCTCGCGAAGCGGGCGTTCGCGAGCGCCCTCTGGCGGCGCGAGCGCGACGACCGGCGACGCCACGACACCGCGATCCTCGAGCGCACCGGGACGCGCGTCCTCCGTCGCGCCTCCGTCTACCCGACGCCGCTCCCGGGCGCGACCGCCGCGCCCCCGCCCCGGAAGACGCGCGACGAGGAGCTGTACGAGCCGCGCAAGTGTTACGTGTGCAAGGTCACCTTCAATCGCGTCCACTTCTTCTACGACTCGATGTGCCCGTCGTGCGCCGACCTGAACTGGACGAAGCGACATCAGACGGCCGACGTCGCCGGTCGAGTCGCACTCGTGACCGGCGCGCGCGTGAAGATCGGCTACCAGGCCGCGATCATGCTCCTTCGCGCCGGCGCGCGCGTGATCGCCACCACGCGCTTTCCCCGCGACGCCGCCCGGCGCTATGCACGCGAGCCGGATTTCCGCGAGTGGGGCGACCGGCTCGCGATCTACGGCATCGACCTCCGCCACACGCCGAGCGTCGAGACGCTCTGTCGCGAGCTGCTCGACCGCTTCGACCGACTCGACTTCATCATCAGCAACGCGTGTCAGACGGTGCGCCGCCCCGTCGGGTTCTACGATCACCTGATGGACGGCGAGACCGCGCCGCCGTCACCGGCCGCGGAGCGCCTGCTCGCCCACCACGAGCAGCTCACGGCGACCACCGCGCTCGCGACCCGCCGCCTGCTCGTCGACTCCGCACGGGCGAGCCAGGTCGCACTCATCGAGGAGGATGGGCGGCGCGGACCGGACATCTTCCCGGCGGGGCAGCTCGACGCCGATCTCCAGCAGGTCGATCTCCGCGACCGGAACAGCTGGCGGCTCACGCTCGCGGAGGTCCCGTCCGTGGAGCTCCTGGAAGTGCACCTCGTGAACGCGGTCGCGCCGTTCGTCCTGAACGCCCGGCTGAAGCCGCTCATGCTGAGGCACCCCTCGCGCGACAAGCACATCGTCAACGTGTCGGCGATGGAGGGGCAGTTCTATCGGGAGTACAAGACCGACACGCACCCCCACACGAACATGGCGAAGGCAGCGCTCAACATGATGACGCGCACGTCGGCGGCCGACTACGTGCGCGACGGCATCCACATGAACAGCGTCGACACGGGCTGGGTTACCGACGAGGACGCGGCAGCGCTCGCCGAGCGGAAGCGGGAGACACACGGCTTCCACCCGCCGCTGGACGTCGTCGACGGCGCGGCGCGCATTCTCGATCCGATCTTCTCGGGATTCCGCACCGGCGAGCACCTCTGGGGCTTCTTCTTCAAGGACTACAAGCCGGCACCCTGGTAGCGTTTTGCTCGACGCCACCGGGCGACGGCCTTGGCCATCGCCCCGGACGGGCGGCATCAGCCGCTCCTCGTTCGAGAAGGAACCCTTTGTCTTCTACGGGTTCCGACGAGAGCGGGCGACCGGGGTCGAACCGGGCGTCCCCGTCCTTGAGCGCACGGCCGACGGTTCCACACGCCGCCGCGTCGAAGGCAGCGCCGTGGTGGGGTTCTTCGTCGCCGTCTGCGAGGCGCTCGTGGAGCTCGGTCCTCGCCTGCGCCGCTGCGATCCGGCGCCCGAGAAGAACGATTCGGGACGCAAGTACTGCAGCAAATACGTCGCGGCGGTCGGCCACTACCGCTATTGCTCGGCGACCTGCTCGCAACGCGTGCGATCGCGCCGATACGACGATCGGCCGGCAGCCGGCGGCGGATCGTTGCTTCGGTGACGTTCAGGAGCGCGGCAGCCTTCCGGAGTCTCCCTATCTTCGCGACGGCGATTATCGCGTTCCTCCCTGCGTAAAGGGTTTCCTTCTGCCGTGCTGGTCAAGACGTAGCTAAGTACCCGGATCTACGGATCTCAGATTCGCGGATTCCGCGTGAGGTTTTGCCGCAGGGTCTGGAGTCGCGTCCCGAGATTGGCAATCGCGCGGCGCTAGTCGCGCTTCATAGCTCCAGGCCGGACTCGCGGCGACGCGGCCGCACCCGTGCGATAGAAGGCGATCCGTTGCCCGATGTCCCGAGCGAGGTCATCGCGGCCGAGCGTTCGCGCCTTCGCCATAGCGCGTCGGGCCGTCGCGACCGCGGACCCCGTTTGCCCGTTCGCGGCGTACGCCGCCGCCAGATCGTCGAAGAACTCCGGGACGGTGGGATCGAGCTCGGTAGCGATGCGGTACTCGTCGATCGCCCCCGGCGTCGCGTCTTCCTCAACGAGGAGCCTGCCGAGAAGATGGTGCCCCGCCGCCAGCCGTGGCGCGAGTCGCACCGCTTCGCGCGCTTCGGCCGTCGCCTCGTCGGTAGAGTCGCCGCGCGCCAGCAGCGTTCCAAGATTCAGATGCGCCAGCGGATCCTCCGGCCGAAGGCGAAGCGCCTCCCGGTAACAAGCCTCCGCCTCACGTTCCTGACCCTGCCGAAGCAGTACGTTTCCGAGATCGAGCTGCGCGTCGGCGGAACCGGGCGCGAGTCGGGCGGCGCTGCGGAGTCGATCGGCCGCCTCGTCGAGATGGCCGATCGCGGCCAGCGCGGTCCCGAGTCCCAGATGCGCTTCCGCGAGATCCGGTGCGAGGGCGATCGCGGCACGGAATTCCGGCAGCGCGCTCTCGAGCCTCCCGGCGCGCACCAGTGCCTGTCCCAGGTTCGTGCGGGCTTCGGCGTCGTCGGGACGGAGGCGCACGGCCTCGCCGAGCGCTGGGACCGCCTCGTTTGCGTCGCCCGTCTGCAGCAGCAGCGTACCGAGGCGGAGGTGGAAACCGGCCGACTCCGGGCTCTGCCGAACGAGTTCGCGGGTGAGCTCGATGGCGCGCGCCCGATCCAGGCGCCCCGTCGCGAGTCCTGCGGCGACGGCGCTCGCGAGCTGCTTCACTGGCAGCATGTCCTTCATGTCTCGTCGCGCGCCGTCCGCGACCCACACGCTTGCGGGGGGCCCGGCATCGACATAGCCAAGCGCTGCGAGGCGCTGCCGCGCGTCGGCGTCAACCGACACTGGCGGCGCAGCCGTTGGATGGAAGCCGGCCTCGACGTTGGCGAGTTGCGCCTCGAGCACCGCCAGGACATCGGGGTGCGATGCCGAAACATCATGGATTTCGCGACGGTCGTTCGCGCGATCGTAGAGCTCGGGCCTCGTCGTGCGAATGTACTTCCAGCGCTCCGTGGTGAGGCTCCGTTGCGGGCTCCACCCGAACGTCCACAGCGGCAGATCGGTTTCCGCGTAGGCGGCGCGGGATGCGGCAAGCTCTCCGTTCGCCATCGCGCGCAGGGACCGCCCGCGGAGCGGCGCCTCGGGAACGATCCCCGCGGCGTCGAGGATCGTCGGTGTAACGTCCGTGGACGTGACGAGCGCGGCAGACGACGTGCCGGCGCGCGTCTTCCCCGGCCAGCGGAGGATAAGCGGGACGTGCAGCACCTCCTCGTTCAGTAAGTAGCCGTGCTCCTCGTCATCATGCTCGCCGAGACCCTCGCCGTGATCCCCGACGGCGATCACGATGGTGTCGTTCGCCTGGCCGCTCTCGTCCAAAAACGCGAGAAGCCGGCCGATCTGCTGATCCATGAACGCGACCTCAGCATCGTAGGAGGCGACACCCTCGAAGCGCGTCCCGGCGAGCGAGGCGTTGGGGTAGTAGGGATAGTGCGGGTCGTAGAAGTGAACCCACGCGAAGAACGGTGCCCCGTCACCGCCCGCTGACTCGAGCCACGCAAGCGCGGCTCCGACGACGACGTCACCGGGGCGGTTGACGGAAAGCTGCTCGTGGACGACCTGCGGCCGCGCGCTGGAGAGGTCGTCGTCGTAGGTATCGAAGCCGCGGTCGAGCCCGAAGCGCTTCGCAAGCACATACGCCGAAATGAATGCGCCCGTTCGATAACCCCGGGTCCGAAGTTGTTCCGCGACGGTTGCCGTACCGTCCGGCAATCGCTGGCGTCCGTTGATGCGCACGCCGTGCTCGGGAGGTTCGAGCCCGGTGAGGAGGGTGGTGTGCGCGGGCGGCGTCATCGGGCTTGGCGTGTATGCCGCCTCGAAGCGGACGCCGGTCGCAGCGAGCGCGTCGAGCTGAGGCGTGAGCGCATCAGGATCGCCGTAGCACCCGAGCCGATCGGCCCGGGTGGTATCGAGCGTCAAAAGGAGGATGCTCGGACGACGACGGCCACGGCCGCCAACATGTGGAGCGCCGCATGCGTCGAGCACGGCGAGGAGCCCCACGACCGCGAGAACGCCGGCGGCCAGCAGCACTCTCCGCGACGGGCGATATGCGACAGCTCGGAAAACGGGTTCCCACCG
>Ga0137376_10001488_pt1 | contig 13083 bp, 10 predicted proteins | sample SagtaG_23_FD_104814 | JGI IMG/M metagenome (GOLD analysis project Ga0137376, IMG submission 104814) | Vadose zone soil microbial communities from Sagehorn Ranch, Mendocino, California, USA - Sage2_L_20_16 metaG | ecosystem: Environmental > Terrestrial > Soil > Vadose zone | place: USA...
CACGTGTTGCGTACGAAAACCGCTCGACTAGGAACTCGCTTGGTGTGGTGGGGGCATGCGGTGCCGCGGCGGCGGCTTGTAGGAATTGGAGAGGCAATTCGCCGAGGCGGACTTCGGCACCTGGCCAGCACGGGACATGCATTTGTCACATATTCGCGAGCGGGCAAAGTCCTGTTGGAGAAGTTGGTGCCTAACGGTCTCCCCGTGTTCGAGGCTCCGAACACTGTCGACTCTCCGCGACTGCACGCGGCGCTAAGCGAAATCGCGCGAAATGGTGGTCGGGACGGCATGAGGGAACGGCTGGAAGCACGTCAGGATCCACAGCTGGTCGTGTTGGCGCGGCTCGTTCCAGAGAAGCGAGTCGGAGCAACGATCGAAGCCGCCCTCACTGCCGTGGGGCCTGGTGGATTAGTCCACGTAATTGGCGACGGTCCAGACCGCAATATCGTCGCCGCATGGGCGGCTGGCCCTGAGGGAGCGCGCATACGATGGTGGGGAGCACTGACTGACCCGGCGAGCGTAATGCCCGTGCTCGTGGCGGCCAACGCACTGATATCCGCCGGGTCTCTGGGTTTGTCGGCTGTTGACGCGATGTTTGCCGGCTTGCCGGTGATCGCCAGTCGAACTGATGCTGCCGGCCCATGGCACGGGCCGGAGGTTGAGTACCTTGAAGAGGCTGGCGGCGTATGGTGGTGCCCGTCCTCTGCTTGCCGCGAACTCGCCACCTTGGCTGGAGCGCTCCTGACCGATCGGGCGCAGCTCGAAAAGGCGGGTCAAAGGAATCGCACTTATGCCGAGCGAACATTGACTCTTCAGGGCCAAGCTCGCGGCATCGCGCGCGCGATTGAGGCAGCCGTGTCTGCCTAAGCAATTGCTCAATGGGACCGATGGCCTCTAGCGCGTTCTCTCGAAACAGTAGAGCACTGTGGCTGGAGATCGCTCCGTCCATCGGTTGGCAGTGGCAGCGGCGAGGAGTCGGAGTATTGGGAATGTGACCAAGTGCAACGTCCTGCTGTGTTCCCGAATCCGTGACTCGAGTCCTTCCCACCACCGACCTATCGCTCCGTCCACTGGACGAGTCGTCACGAGTCTGAGGCCGGCTGCATTTGCGAGCGCTTGTAGACCCTCGCTAGAGTGACCCCGTCGGTGCTTCAGCAGCGTCCGGTCCCGGGGCTCGCCGGTCATACGCCCAGCGCTCTCAAGCTCCTGTTCGCACCACCACAATCCGCCGCGACACAGAACCCTCCCGATCTCATTCACTGCTTGTCGGTCATCGTTCACAAACTGCAGTACCTCAATTGTTAGCACTCCATCTGCGCATTCGTCAGGGAGGGGGAGAGCCTCAGCACGTCCGCGCAGCGGGTAAACGTGCAGGCTGAATCCCTTAGCCGCGGCACTAAGGCGCCGGAGATGTGGGGCCGAGATGTCCACTCCGACGTACGTGGTCGTCGGCCGCGCAAGCGCATCTGCGAGGGTATAAAGCCCGTTACGAGTCCCGACGTCTACGACACACGAACATTCGCGACTCTTGAGAGCCTCGCGGATTAGCGAGTATCGTCGGTGTGCAGCGAGTTCTGGATATCCAAATAGACGACAATAGCTTCGGAAAGCGACTTGCTTCAGCCGGGAGGGACCGCACCACGCGGTGGCAAGGACCGGATCCGCAAAACCGAGCAACGCACCATACCGTGCTCTTGCAGCTTCCAGCAAGTAGGGGCGACTAGCGCTCAAATATGGTCCGTGGTTCTCGTCCGAACCGGACTAGCCACTCGCGTGGTTCCACCGAGACTGGCAACATGCCAGAGCAGATCACACATCCTTCTGCGCCGATGAAGGCGACCCTGCCTCCTGCAGCAAAGCAACCAACTGACGACCAACGTTCGCTTCAGCGAAGCGCCCCGCGCGTGCGTTGTGGGCGCCGACGGAGAGCTCTTTTACCTTTGCGAAGTCGTTGCCGAGCTCGCTCAGGACCCGGGCGAGGTCGATGGCGTCTCCGGGTTGAAAAAGGCGGCCAGACACCCCATCCGTAACGTACTCGGGTATGCTTCCAATCCGGGAAGCCACAACGGGCACACCGAGTGCGAAGGCTTCGAGGATTGCGAGCGGTCCATTCTCGAAGCACAGGGACGGGAAAATGAGCGCCCATGCTTGGCCCAGAACGTTGAAGCGCTCCCGCCCGTCTTGAACGCCTAGGAATTCCACAGCAAGTCCCTCGTTCACTACCCGCCGCTTCAGGTCGGCTGCCAAAGGCCCGTCCCCGATGACGATGAGCTTCCCTGGCGCGCCCTGGGCCATGGCGTCCACGGCGATTTGCGGTCCCTTCGCGTGTCCGAGATGTCCGAGAAAGACCCAGGTGGGTTCGGTGGTTCGTCGGCCCCCTTCGGCTAAACGAGGACTGAAATTCGGGATCACATGGATGCGCTCGGGCGAAATCCCCATTTCGATGAGCCGCTCACTGGTAAACTTGCTGAACACTCGAAACGCTGTCACACGATGAGGGATACGCAAGGGCCATATCGTTTGTGTGATCAAACCATATATCAACGAGCGCGCCCAACTATCGTGAACGCACTTAAACCGTACGCCGTTCCACCAGCGACCGTCGTGGCATAACGTACAAGGTGCCCCGTCTCGGAAATAGAGTCCATTGAGACACCGAAGGCGAAAGTTGTGGACGACATGTACAATAGGAATGCGCTCCCAAAGAAGGGCGATGTATGAGGTGATCGACCACAGCGGAAATGCATTATGAACGATGGCCACGTTTGGCCTAAACTGTCGTATGGCGCGTCGAAGAGCACGATAGGCCGGGACATTGATGATGCTCAAAGCGGTTAGCCACAGTTTCCTCCAGGGGGGCGCGAGCTCAAAGTCGCGATTGCTCTTCTGTAGAGTGAGAAGCTCGTGTCCGAGGCGCCGTAGTGTCTCGCACTCCCGATCAAACGCGACGGACTCACCGCCGGTCTTTCGCTCGCGATTATGAATCACTAAGATGCGCATCTAGTGTTCTTCGTCCTGGAACCCGCGGCGATAGCCTGTGGACGAACAATGACTGCTATGCGACAGGTATGGCGGAGGTCGCATTGTTGGGCCAGTAGTCAGGACTTGGAAACGGTGCCATCCAAAGAAGTAGGCCGTTTGCCCGGGGGCAACACGAGCAGCGCAGCAACAATACCTGGCAGTTCGAACTGTGAGAAATACATTAGCGTCGACCCGAGATTGCCAAAGCGGAGAAATAGGAATCCCATCCAGAGAGCAATTCCATAGATGAAAACCTGCCGGGGACCTCCACTCCAAGGCTCAAGCCATTCGTACATCGACCGAAACAGCACGCCAATGAGCACCATGCCGACGAGCACACCAGCTAGACCGCCGAAGACGTAGAGTCCACCGACAATTCCTACTGCGAACCCGACGTCTTCCTGGCCCCTCACATCCACCGCGTGTTGAAAGAACACCTGGCCGACATCTCTGAACGAAGGCTTACTGGGCCAAAGGAAGCGCGGAATGACATAAACGCCTGGCGCGAGATTGTATTGCAGTCCGCCCCAGAACGGGCCGCCGAGCTCGTGCAAGAGCGAGTGCCGATCCTGCACGGCGAGCATCGTCATGTCGAAGACATTGAGTTCGGGTGAGTTAATGTAGAATCGCGCCGGCTCCAACGCGATACTCTTGGGTACCGCGCTGAGAGAGAAGCCACTCGTTACGAGAAGTGGACCTATGGTACGCATGAAAAGCAGGAACGTAACAAGGGTGAAGGCCGCCGTTAGATACAAAAGCCCACGTTTGATGCTGATGCGCCGTTTGAGATAATGAAGCCAGGTGACAGGATATAGGAAGAATGGGAGGATCGCACTGCGCTTTCCGCTCAACAGATAGGCGAAGGCAAACGCTACGCCCCAAACTACGAGGGACAAGACCCTCTGCCTGTTAGTTACGATCGCTCGCAAGACAAGAAGTAATGCTCCCCAGTTAAAGAAGGTTTCGAAAAACGTTGGGACGCCGCCGATCTTCACCCCGGATTCCGTTAAATAGCTGGGCGATAGATAGAGGAGGAGGTTCGGCGTGAAACCTCCGAATGCCGAGACATGATGAAGCCTGAATGGAAGTCCAATCAGCAACATTGCAGTAGCAAGCGCGGTTGCTGAGGCGGGCCAGGTGCCATCCCGAGGCTCACGGCGAACGTAGTCCTTGGGCAAGCGAGGGCCGCGCTGATAGCCCGCTTTGAAGGCCACGAGACCTAAGAGGCACACGAAAAGTGTAAACTGATACAACCGCGCTGCTGGCCACGTAGGGTCCATCCAGTCCGAGTGGTACGCTAGGTCGCGCCATACGTGGACGGCCGGGGCCAGATAGTAAACGTAGAACATGCACGCGAGAACAGTTCCGGACTGGAATAAATCGAGACCGGCCGACGGATGGCGCCTTGGCTGGTGGAAGCAACACCAGAGGGGTAGCCCGAGGGACACAACGAGCAGGAATAGAGTCCAGGCTTCTTCGGAGTTCGGAATCTCCCCGCTGACAACGACGGTGAACGCTAACCATGTACCTAGGGCGAGTGCTCCGAAGCGCATTCCGATGTGGGACGGAGAAGGGATCTCGTTCTCCACGGACACGACGCCCTCAGGTGTCACCGCGCGACCGATCGTCTTCTCCGCACGGCGGGGCTCACCCTACGCCCGCAAAGGAGCGGATCGCTGACCTAAGACGTCCCCACAGATACCACGGTGTGAGTGCTGGCAGGAGGAACTGACGAGTCAGTAGCCAAGTCGAATCCCGAAGCGTAAGGACATGGCGTCGACCACCAGCGAGTCGGAGATTGCGTTCTGCTTCGGGGCTCGTGTCAAGCGTCTGTGTAGAGTCGGGTGACTGCAGCCCCAGCGACTCATAGGTGCGCTCGTGATTCTGGTGGACGCAAGTGACCACGCGGGTTGCATCGATGACAGGCACGCCAAGGGAGCGAGCCCGCCAAATGAGCCAGTTGTCGTAGGTTGTACGTCCAACCGCAAACGGCGGCAGCTCTCCCCAAAGTCCTGTAGGGAAGACGTAGTAATCGACGCCTGTATGCGCATGTAGAGAACCGCTCGTAGAGAGCGCCGTACGAAGCTTTGCCTCCCAAGCAGGATCATCGAAATCCCAGAGCCTGGTGATGTCGAGATCGTGTCGCCGGCCGATGATCAAGAAGCGCCGCGTCCGGATACGAGAAACAGCCTCGAGTAAATCGTTCATCACAATGATATCTGCATTGATGTAGCAGAGCACGTTATGAACGGCGCACTGATCGGCTTTTGCGAATATGTCGCTAACTAGGGGAGTGCCATACTCGTTCCGGTCAACGTCCGGTACGTATAGGGCGCCGAATTCAGCCGCCGCGGAGGCGCATCCCTGGTCATTTCCGAACAGAATGATCTGGCAGGACGGGCGTAACAGCGTCCAGCTCCGTAGAGCGTTTCGCTGGATGATCCCGATGTGGCCCCGGAACGGCTTCGGGATGCTGAAAACTGTCAGCATTTCTTGAGTTCTACCACCAGACAGTCGCGATCGCCCGCGGGCGCCTCGACCAAGCGCAGCAAGGAGAGGAGAGTCGCGCGGACCAGCGCCCGGTCGAGCCACATCTTGGGGGTAAAGTCCAGTGAGTTGTTCCCCTTGTACAGGAGCGCCTTGAGATTGAGACGAAACCAGGAGTCCGAAGTCGCACTCCACGAGCGAACTATGTCAAAACCGTGCAGTTGCGCCAAGACACGAATGCCCGTTAACGAATAGACAAAAAGGTGGAACGGCGCGAACCAGCCAGACACCCAGTTCGCGCCGAAGACCCGCCGCCAGACACTTCGGGCGTTCGGCACAGCGAGGTAGAATGCGCCGGCAGGCTTGAGAATGCGCCGGACCTCGTTCAGGAAACCATGCGGATCGGCGATGTGTTCAAGGACCTGCATCATATACACGATCTCGAATTCGTGGTCTGGAAACGGGATTTGCTCCATCTTCTCGATCAACACGACGTCCAGTCCCGCCGCCCGATACGTGGCCACAATGGCGGGAGCTATCTCCGCACCAGAAATGTTGGCGCCACGTGCGTGAAAGTGTGCCAAGTACGGAGCGGTGCCACAGCCGTAGTCGAGAACCCGTATACCAGAGGTCGCGGGCACGAAATCCCTCGGGTCAACGTCACCGCTCAGACGGTGATACCAGCGACGTAGCCGCTCGGCTCGTCTGTCAACCGGGAGATCGGGGTTCGCTTCCCCGCTCGTGGAGTAAGTCGCGTAGTAGGACTGCAGTTGCGCAAACGTTGGGGTGGGGTGCTGAAACAGGGTGCCGCATCTGGAGCATGCCCAGAAATCCCACGCGCCAGCCAGGCCTCTCCTTCTGTCCGTACAGGAGCGGTGGTACCTGGTATGGCTGTCCTTACAGATCGGACATGTCGGCGGCGGGGCAGCGAGCACGGTGACTAGTCAGACCTCAGACTCTAGGATCTGACGTTGTCCTACCCCCGGCCAGCCAGGCCGTCGCCCTACGAAGGCTGGACAGCTCGGCGCTGTCAGGGAACCGCAGCACGATCAAGGTCAAGACAAGTGCTCCAACAAAGAGCGGCGGTAGGAGCAAGGCAAGGAGTGAGTGCGAGGCACCTTGGCCGAGGAGGCGTGTGAAGAAGAACGCTGTCGTGAGAGCACACACGACCTGAACAAGTCGTGTCCACTCAACCCTTATCGGATAAAGCTTCTGACTTACTATTGCGAGCAGCAATGCTTGCGCTATGTACACGGCCAGCAGGGCGAGGGCACCGCCAACCGGGCCCCGCCACTGAACGAGGACAATCCCGACGATCGTAATGAGCGCGCCAGACGCAATGAAAACCGGAATCTGTTTCCCGGTCTGTTCAAGGACGTAAGGACCAATGTTCAGCGGATACATCAAGCCCGAGGCCACCTGCGCGAGCGCAACAATTAACACGATGCTGGGGGAAAGGGGGAAACGCTGGTGCGCTAGGAGTGGGATCACGGCTTCGGCTACGAGGCCAAGCATGAGGGCGATGGTCACTCCGAGCAAGATGTAATACGTCAGCACTCGAGCATAGATTTGCCTTGCATCCGTCCGTTTAAATATTGTGAAGAGGGAAACCATCCATGCCATCGCAAATGGTTGGACGTACAACAACTGTGTTATCCCAGCAATCCTTGAGCTCATCGCGAAGACCCCGACGTCGGCCACGGTTCCATACCACTGAATGAAATAGCGCGGGGACATCAGTACCCACATTGACGAGAACGTTGCGGGAATCAGAGGCAATCCAATTCTCAGCAAGTCTCGCCAAGGTCCTAGCCGCGTGCTCAGACGATATCTTCTGAACTGGGGCAGCAACACAGCTCCGAACAGCAGGATGTCGCCGAGTAGCCGACCCTCTAGGATTCCCTCATCTCGATAACCCATCCGCGTAATCAGCCAGACGGTCGCGACCAATCCAACTCCCGCTTGTAGGGTCGATGCACCGATGTATTGCCACGCTGCGCCCTGGGCACGGTACAGAGTTGCAAACAGCAGCCAGACTGTCTCGAGCGCCGAGATGGCTGTGATTAGAGTGAATACGCGCATGTTAAGCACCGGAACGACACCGTGCCCGAACAACCACGCCAGGGCCAGGAATAGCATTTCAAAGAAGAGTGTCCACAACAGCATGAATGAAAGGATGCTGCCAAAGAACCTGTCTCGGTGTTCCGAAGGGATACTCGGATAGCGGGCGAGAATCGCGACATTCATGCCAAGACCTAACAGCGCCAGACTGAGGTTTAGCACCATTTCAGCGATGGCGTAGCGACCGTATTCTGTTGCTGTCAGTTGCTTGGTGAAGAAGGGAATGAGCAGAAAACCCACGAGGCTGTTGAATGAGGCCCCGAGTCCATATATCGCGCCCTTGCTTGCGAGTTCTTGCAAAACTGCCTTCATGCCGTCGTAACCCCAGCCAAACATTGATCCATCTATGGCCTCTTGCCAATTCTCAGTGTCGTCCGGATTTCTGTCTTTGCGTCAGTCCACGCTTGAACAAGTCGTCGGTACTGCGGCGCATCAGCGTGCTGCGCCGCGCTTCGATACTCGACGAGGTACACGAGCGCGAGCGCGGTCATTGCGCTCGCCACCATGGCAAGGAAGACAACTAGCTTCCGCGGGGGAAAGCTTCGTCGGTCGGGAGGGACGGCGGGGTCGATGATGGTCAGAAGGGGGGTGTCTCGGACCTCGGCGATACGGGCCTCCTCGTATTCTCGTGTCAGAGTCTGAAACACCTCCTGACGGAGCTGGACTCGCCGACCCAGCCGGTTCTCCTCAAACGAGAGTAGCGGGGAATCAGCATACCGACGGTTGGCTTGCAGAAATCGGAGGTGCTGGTTTTCCGCCTCCGCGAGCTCGCGCTCCGCCTCGTTCTTCCGTTCCTCTGCAAAGCGTCGCCGTTCGCGGGATTGGGATCTCAGGCGCTCTAGGTTGAATTGATTGAGGAGGTCCACCATCCTGTTTGCCACTGCGGCAGCGAGAGTCGCGGGGCGACCCTTGACCGCAAGAGTGACAATGCCGGTGCGCCGATCGACTCGTTGCGAAACAACTCTTTCCAGGCGCCGTATCCCCTCACTGATTCGTTCTTCTTGAGTTGTACCGCGGACAGCGAGAATATCGAGAAGCGGCCTCTTGGAGGCGGGCGGGGCCGGGTCGTCGAACTGGGACAGTAGTGTCCCTCGCAGCAACTCCCTGCTGGTCAACACCTCAGCGAAGAAATCAGGAGAGAGAGAGGGTGTCCCTCCGATGTTGACACCAAACTGACTCGCAAGGCCCGCAAGACCAGTAGGGACGGACGATGCAGTTCCACCTGCCGCTGGCACGAACGTGGTGCTCGCTGTGTACGTCGGCGGGACGAACAGAATCAAGACCGCAGTCAGGACGCCGACGCTGAAGGGCAGACCCACGATAAGCCTCCAGCTACGAATCACAGGGACGAGAGCACTGAGCATCGATGTGTCCGGTCTTACTACCGTGGCGTCGGAGTGCTCGCGACTTTCCATTTGATCCGTCATTGGGCGGTTGGCGTTGTTTGGAGAATAAGGCGATCTCCGCTGTTGCAACCAACTGTTGCGACCAGAGCTGCTCCCCCAACGACTCGGAGGGAGCTAGCCCAGTCGGGACCTTCGCCACGCGCCAGCGCAGATACTCCTTGGTGCGGACGGCGGTAAACTGCCCTTACCGTGATCGACAAGTGACTGCTCCTCGCTTCCGTCATGCGAGCTACTGCCCCTGGCAAGGTGCGCGAAATGAACCAGGCGCGCAGGGCATCCGGTGATCTCGATCGGGCGGGTCGGCCGACGGGTCACAATATCTTCTTCTATCAGGACCTGAGTCAACGGACAGGGGCAGAGGGTATGGAGCCCGGTCCCCTTGCCCGATATCGCTTGAGTCGTGTCTGGTGCACTTTCTCGGGGCGTGTATATTGGTAACCCGAGTGTCTCTCGCGTGCGGAGTTGGGCCATCCCTGACGGCGACTCGCCCTGACGTACGTCGCCAGGGTGTAGGTACACAGATGGATCTTGTCTCCGCACGTGCTGCGTCTGTTCACCCCCGCTAGTTCGCTTGTCAATGAGCTGCGTGCCGAGCAGTAGGATGTCGAGCGCTTTTCTTCTTCTCGCCGTGGCAGGAGCGTGCCTCGACACGAGCATCGTCGGTCGCGGGAATACGCCGGGTTCCCCGACCTATCCGGAGTACGTCGCCATCCAGGCTGGTACCGCCTATCAGTCACCCAACGGCATTAGTGTGTTTGTAGGCCGTGCAATGTCACCGCCCGGAATTGCTCGAGTGGACTTCTCAGGTCATGACTCCTCGTTTGTCATAACTGGTTTACGGCCAGGCTTCGCTCAGTGGAATCCCGTGATTGAAGGGCGACATCCCGTGTGGGTTGCGGTACTTGGCCAGCGTCGTGAAGCGCCGACGCTGGTTGGCCACCACGGAGTACCGTCCATCGCCCCCGAAAATACGTTAGCTGGGGTTCGCGCTGCCTGCCAGCTAGGAATCCCAGGCATCGAGGTAGATGTACGGGTCACGGCCGATGGCATACCTGTCCTTATCCACGACCGCGACATCCGGCGAACATCGAACGGCACAGGTTACGTCGATCAAATGAGATTTGCCGATCTTCAGCAGTTCGACTTTGGGTCATGGTTTAGCCCGCAGTTTGCGGGTGAGCCCATCCTCAGTCTGAACGGTTTCCTTAGTGTCGCCGCCGCGTGCGATTTCGAAACGATTCAACTCGATATCAAGAGCTTCGCTCCGCTTAGCAGAGACAGCGGTCTGGTTCGGATTGGACGAGCGGTGAGTTCCGCGGGGCTGTCGGCCCGAGTCGAGTTAGCCTCCTTCGACCTTTACACGCTAGAGCGCGGGGCGGTTCTGATTCCCGGTCTGCACACATTGGTCTTCGGCGGTGTGATCACGTCGGGATATGCCGATACGATCCTCCGAAGCGGCGTCAGGGCCGTGGGGGTTGAGTTCGATCAATACCTGGCCTCTGCGCACCCGCTCACGCAGCTAGATTCGGCAGGGATCACCGTAGGTGTGTGGGGGCCACAAACGGTCCTCGAGTTGAACTCCCTTGTTCCGCCACCCAGATTTGTCACTTCCGATTGGGGTTGGAGCTTTGCCAGGTGACCACAAGGGCACACTTAGGCAACTGCGGGGGACGGATAGGTTTCGCTTGTTACCCTCCGGGGGCCTAACGATGCCTGGAAGCAGGCACTTCCGGAGCCCCTAGCCGAGCGCTGTGTAGCCGGTATCTTCGTGGCTTGTCGGGTCGTTGCCGCGTGCCCTTGAGCGCGCAGCGGCTTGCTGCTCGGTAGCAACATTCGATGCAGAGTCGGACGGCGGGGCGGACCCGCCATGTCTGCTGCTGCAAGATCACCCTCCGATCAGCGCCTGCGACCCTCGAAAGGGAGCGCGGCGATCCCACATCTACTTCGGGCTCCGACCCGACTCGCTGATTCCAGGTTGACGGCGCGCTTCTTGCCCGTTCGTATGAGCCACTAGAGCTGGGCGAGCATGTAATCCTCTAACGGAGCGGCGGCCTTGGTTGACGAGTTTGCGGGGCACGCGGGAATGTTCAGCTCATTACGGTCCGGATTGATGCGAGCCGCACCGTTCGTTTTCCCTCCTGCAGGCATTCGCAGGCGCCTCTGGTTGGCCAGCCCACTGACGCGTTCCATCGCCGCGTACCTCCTGTTGCCGAACCTCCCCTTCGCGATCCTAGGGCAGTTTGTGTTCGTCACGCGGGCGCTGGTAAACGTCGATTATCTGCTTCTTGGAAGCATCGCTGGCCTGCTGCCGCGGGGGATCGTGACGGTGGTCTACGCGATACTGCTCGGGAACGACGCCTTCGTGAGCCTAGCTCCAGTATTTCACTTTAATCTTGAAACTGCGGTTTTCTCGTTGACGTTCGCTCTCCAGAATGGGCTGGTTCTTACTTCCTTGGGCATCGCGTTCGCCATGAGCGTCTCGACCATCGCGGTGCTGGGCGACCGACTGACGGGCGCCCGCGAGAGGCGCGTCGCTCGGCCAGGCCTGCTGGCGATAGCCGTCTTAATCATCACGCTGGACATCGTCGGGGGGATGAATGGTCTGTCTCACGCGGATTCTGCGGTGCTCCGGGTGAACGTCGCGACGTCGGCACTCTACAGGACCGCTCGTGCCATTCAGGGGGGCGTGTCGGGTGCGGCGAAGGCTAACGGGACAGCCAGAGCACCATCGGTAATGGCGGCAACCGCGAACTTGCGTCAGGCGCTGATGAGTAACCCATACGCGCCTTCTCTAGGTGCGTCCCACATCGTGCTGATACTGGTAGAGTCACTCGGCCACTTCCGAGACGTCGACGTCGACTCTGTCGTTCTCGCTCCCCTCCTCTCGGAGAGCGTCCGGCGGCGGTACGATGTTCGTGGAGGAACTGTGCCGGCACGCGGCGCGACGACGGAAGGTGAATTCAGAGAGCTTTGCGGGGTTGATGCCAACTACCTGAGAGTCCGCCAGGTAGACGCCAGCCGGTGCCTACCGGCTATCCTGCGTAGGAACGGTTTTCGCACGTTCGCCGTCCACGGGTACTCGCAAGAGTTCTACGATCGATATGAACAGTATCCGCTCCTTGGGTTCGAAGAAATGCAGTTCGCCGAGGACTTAGAGCGCTTGCCGGGCATCAGGATGTGTGGCAGTACGTTTCGCGGCGTGTGCGACGAGGATGCGAGTCAGATCGTAAGTCAGGAGATACGCGAGGCTCCTAGGGGAGAGCGGCGTTTCGTGTACTGGATGACCCTCACGTCTCACCTACCAGTAGATGCAGCGAGTGCGGCCGGGTCGTCACTTGACTGCCGTCAATCCGCGGAGGCGCAGCGGTTCGCGGACGTGTGTGCATTAATGCGCCTGCAGCGTATGGTAGCCTCGGAAATCGCGGCTATTGCAACTGATCCTTTACTGCCTCCGACCCGCTTTGTTCTCGTTGGCGATCACACGCCGCCGTTCTTCTCTCGAGAAAAGCGGTCACTTTTTGTTCCGGACGAGGTCCCTTTTGTCGAGCTAATCCCGAAACAATCCCAGCCGCAACGTCCAACTCACATGACAACCTCCGCGGGGCTGTCGGGCCGATAGCGTCCTTCCTCAAAGCGAAGTGGCACTCTCGTGCATAGCCAGTCGCGGGACTCCTCAGTTGTCCCCGGCTCGGGACGAGGTCATGAACAAACTCTACTTCGTTGGCTTGCTCGCCCTGGCGAGTTGCATAGAGCCAACGGGGCGCGGTTGCCATGCGCGCGCGCTCGTTACGTTCGTGATCGACGACGGATCGGTGACGGACTACACCGTTAAGAAACCCATCTTCGATGCGCATCGGGCGGTGGCCGTCTCGGCACTGATCTCGACGCGGGAGTACCTGAGTCACGACCAACTGCGCGAGATGCAGGCGGCCGGATGGGAAATCGCGAGTCACACTCGGACTCATCGCGATCTTACGACGCTCACTCAATCCGAGCTTGAGGATGAAATACGTGGCTCCCAGACAGAACTCGCGGCACGAGGGTTCAA
>Ga0137376_10001490_pt1 | contig 13077 bp, 10 predicted proteins | sample SagtaG_23_FD_104814 | JGI IMG/M metagenome (GOLD analysis project Ga0137376, IMG submission 104814) | Vadose zone soil microbial communities from Sagehorn Ranch, Mendocino, California, USA - Sage2_L_20_16 metaG | ecosystem: Environmental > Terrestrial > Soil > Vadose zone | place: USA...
AGTCGACGGCGCTGCCGGTGCCTGATGAGCCTGGAAAAGTTATGGTGAGAGGGTTGACCGCCCAAGTCGTTTTGGGGGCGCTGTTCTGGGCGAAACCTACTGCCATATAGGCTCCCACCATGATGAGGCTTATCGAGAGGCCCAGTACGAGATGGGGAAGATACCGTCTGATAAGCGGCCGCATTTTCAATGCGGACAGAACGGCTATTGATAATAAGGGTTGGCATGATCAACAATTTAGTCATTGTCCGAGCCTGCCCTAGTTAGCCCAGGGCTGCGGATCTTTCCTTGTCGACGGCTGATTCAGAACCTCAGGGAAGCTTCGGGGACGCACGATTATCAGGAACGATTTCTCGCCTATTGTAGGTCGTCCTCAAGACCGATCTTCCGCCAGCTCTGGTTGTCTACGGAATTCCGGAGAATCCCTCCATAGCAGATAAGAATAAAGCCCGAAGAGAAAACCCCTAAAGTTTCAGGTCATCAGGCTATGCGTCTCGCCATCCTCCAGCAATCCTACGGCAGGTTCGGCGGAGCAGAGCGGCTATTCTTCTCGCACTACGTTCAACTCAAGAGAATGAAGAAGGATGTTACATTATTTTACACGGGACAAATATACGAAGGATGGGCGGAAAGGCTCAAGGGGCATTCGATTCACTCTATGCCCAGCGGCATTTCGAAGGATTTTCGACAATTCAAGCGTCTGATGAGGTTTCTGTCGGGACTACGAGACTTTGATAGGATCATAATTCACCATCACGTTGAACCAATTCTGGCTTACTACATCTCCAAATTTCTGGGTCCTAAGACCATTTGGTACTCTGGTTCAGTTTTCGAGCTCCCATGGGAGAATATTATCACGGGACTCGACTACCGACGCATTAGTCCCACAGTTGCGAGAACTGCTACAGAGTTTTACGGAGATGTTCTCTCAAGAATTCTGCTCTCCGACCGTCTCTATGGTTTCACTACTGAAGTCTCCAAAGCCCTTGACATAGTCACGGTTCGAGGATACGGCAAGGTGCTAGCAAATAGTTTCTTCCTATCTAGATTTCTCACGAGGGTATACAACCTCAAGGCGAAGCCCAATGTGGTATATCCAGGAGCTGACCCCATGTTCGAGAGATTATCTTCAGTATCTAGTTTGTTAGAAGAGGACTACGTCCTCGCGGTGGGCTCTCTCGTTCCCCTGAAGAACTTTGAAGCGGTGATCCGAGCGGCGGCGGGCATCCATTCTTCAAAAATTGTCCTCATGGGTGAGGGGCAGGACCGAGATAGATTGAGAGATATTGCAAGCAAGCTGGGTGTTTCGATCGAGTTTCGCGGGAATCTTGACCGAGAAGCAGACATCGCTGAGGCATATGCGCACTGCAAGTTTCTCATTCTCCTATCCCTCTACGAGACCTTCGGACTTACGCCGGTAGAGGCTGGCCTATTCTCAAAGCCCTCCATCGTCACGAACCGAGGCGGCCCCCCGGAAACAGTCATCCACGGCGTAACTGGTTACGTAGTCAACCCACTAGACAATACGGACGTGAGCGCGAGGATGAATCAACTGCTTGACAACGACTCCCTCCGACATGGCATGGGAGAGAGCGCGAGGAAAAACGTAGTGGAAAATTTCACTATAACAAAGTCCACTGAGCAGCTGCTTTCAGAGATAGAATGACAGAACCTTTTCCACCTGACGCTCGAAGTGATAGATCACCAAAATTCTGGGAGCAACTTTGGGATTCCGACATAGGAGAATCGGGCTTGCCATCTTCATACTCGCTGTCGTAGGGGTCGGTCTCACTCTAGGGCTTAGTGGGGCAGTCCATCCCGAGACGATCAGAATAGTGGGCGACTCGACTCAACCCCCCGACGAATATGGTGAACTCCTGAATGGCACAACAGTGGGGTACCATGACAACTTTACCGGATGGAGGATCAATCCGAGTCCTTCCGCGAACGCAATAATTGATCAAAATGCATCTCTGCTCAACGTAAGCGGATCCTTCCAAAGCGTCACGATCTCCGCAGCCGTAACCATTTCCAAAAATACGAACATCAACCTGACCGCCTTTCCAATCCTCAGCGTCCAAATCAACGTTACAACTGGGGTTGGCTATGGCTTTCGATTCTTCGCCAAGTACCCCAACCAGACCCAATACAACGTTTGGTGGGAGGGCTCCTCCCTTGATCATAGGCCAGGAATAGGTTACGAAACCATTCGAGTGAACATGATACGACAAGCACAACTTGCAACCGGTCACCCCGTGAGCACCCTGACGAAGATGGAAATCTACGTAGAACTCCCGGCTAATCATCACACAAACTATGATCTCTCTCTTCTAAAACTCGACTTCATCAACGAGACCGTCGTTCCTCTGAGAAACGGTGTGGAATATCGCGCAATCTATCTCGGCCTAAACGCGGCGCCTGAAGAGAATTCCTCTTGGCAACTAAACGGAATCAATTTCGGCATTACCATGAGGGCGACGGCGGGGACAGTCTACGGAATATACCTAGTCAGTTCTTCGTCAATTTACACAGCTGCAAATAGTCAGCGGGTCACATATCAGCCGCTAACACCCTCATTTCAATTTGCGCTATATCCGGATAGACAGGTAGCCTTGTTTCCGGACATTCTGCCACCCGGAAATATATCGATCGTTTTCTCTGTGGTTGTAGGGTCAATCGACAGCATTAGCGTGAGCTACATCGACTTTGTCTTCCTTCCAACTCAGACTTCTACAGGTCTAATTCTTTCAACACAGTCTTTGGGACTGTATTATGACTACTTCATCCTCTTTCTGTTCCTAATTCCGGTGGGGGTCGCGCTTCTCGTATTTCACAGATTCCTTCACCAACCCGCAATTTCCAAATCCGACATCGCCTTCGTACTCGGGATTGGGATCCTCTGTAGATTCGCACTAGCCGCCACGACAGCCCATGTCTCAGACACGATCATCTATCTCACATCTGCAAGAGCATGGTTTCAATACGGAAATCCTTCAGGATCACTCGGACCTACCCTTCCCTCCACATTCTTTCTCTATTGGGTAGGCTACTCCCCATACGCCGTCCTCCAGATGTTGGGGTTCCAAGACTTCGCTTTTCTTGCCCATGCTGCAGGACTCGTTGAATCGATATTCATCAAATTGTTTCCTATTACCTCGGACATTGGAGTGTTCCTTCTACTTCTGCGTTTCAAGAACGATGGTAAGACATTCGTCTGGTCTACTTTCTACATTCTCAATCCGTTATCGATCTTCATCTCTGCTGTCTGGGGGCAGTATGAGGCCGCCTCAATCGCCTTCATTATTCTAGGAATCTACTTGGCGCACAACCAGAAAATTGCCCTGGCAGGAACGGCGTTTGTGGCTTCGGGCATTCTTGAACTGATCGGATTCATTCCGTACTCGCTTCTGTTTCTCACGACGATCTGGGGAAGAAAATTTCGGACCGTTGCGTCCCTCCTTGCTACGCTTGTCCTCGCATTCGTTTACCCTCCTGAAACCAGTCTGCTATACAGATTGTTGCTTGCCTTCGTAGGTTTGACGGGATCGTTAACTTATGCAAGTCCAGGTAGGTACACTCTGATAGGGAGTTTTGGATTCTCGTCCGTCGCCTCTAACTTGCACCTTCTGATAATTTCAGGTACAGCCCTATTGGCGTTCGCATTCTTATCAAATTACAAGAGTAGGCTAAGCTTGGACTCGATAGTTCTCTACACGGGCCTCGCAATTACGGCAATTCTATTGTTTTCAGGCCCAGTCGCACCGTGGCTGTGGCTTGTCCCCCTCGCCATTGTTTACGCCATTCTCAAGAACAAGGATTCGCTGGCTGTTTTCAGTCTCGTGTTCGGAACGGGGCTGACCTTCGCAATGGAGTCTCACCTTACAGGGTCAGCATATTTTCTCTTGGGTAGAGTAGGATACGCAATTCAGCCTGCCATTGAAGCGGTGAGGAATGGCCTACAAATATACACAGTGACGGCGACATTTCTCGCGGTTCTATTACTGTACCTTTTTGTAGCAAGTGGACTGGGCAAGGCAAAACGAACCCTAGTAGTCACGTCCGTATTGATGGTCTGTGTGTATCTCCTGACTTACTTCTGGCTCGGAGTGTACTCCGCTTGAAAGTCGCTCAGATTTGTCGCTCCCTTCAACGCATAGCTGGCACTGAACGATTCGTTCTTGAGACGAGTGCCGAAATGAAGAGGAGAGGAATTGATACTAGGGTCTACACTACTGAGGCGGTTCCAGGGTTGCTTGCGAACTCGTCATTCAAGATCGAAGTGCGGCAACGACCTATTCTCAATCCATCCATCTTTGACCTTTACTCTAGTCTTGCCGTCTCTAAGATGTTGATCGACAAGGCGTCCTCTTGGGCCGACATAGTAATTCTGCATACGGGAACTAGCGTTGCTAATTATGCGTGGAGAAAGCATGACCTACCGTGTGTTCCGTTCTTTCATTATGATCAATACGATGCAACGCTGTTCGGCTTATTACATCATGTAGCGCCGTTCTACACTTATCCACTTAGTGTCTTGGAATCGAAGTGTATTCGAACAGTGCCCCTGGCGTTCGCAAATTCTCATAGTTTGAGTGATAGGATGAGGGAGCGCATCAAAGGAGGAAAATTGATTGTAATTCCCTTGGGAGTGGATGTAAGCCGATTCTTCCCGACTTGGAAGGATGAGGGTTTCATCCTCATGGTGGGTCGATTCCATCCTGCGAACAATTTCGAACTCGGAATAATCGCTGCCTCAAGGACCCCTTACAAGATAGTCGTGGCGGGAATACGGCAGAATCGATTCCTGTGGTACTATCGCTATTTGCAGGATATCGTCGCGCGTTTCCCCGAACTGACCGACCGGATTGAATTCTTGACTCCCAATGATGACGAGTTGATAAGGCTCATTCAGAATTGTTCAGTGTTCCTCTCGCCAAGAAAGTACGATTACTTAGGCCTAGCTGCACTCGAAGCAATGGCCTGCGGCAAGCCGGTGATTGCATATAGGGCCGAGGAGAGGGTCGAGGGATTACAGCCAGTCATAGAAAGTGGCAATCGAATTCGAGACTGGCAGAGCACCCTTGCGACGCTTATGGCCGACATAAACCTCCGGGAGAGACTTGGGAAGCAATCCCACGAGTTCATCGAACAGGGTCATACGATAACAAACACGGTAGACCTAATGATGGATTCCATCAAGGAGTTCCTTTGAATCTCTTCGAGTCTGGCACTTGTTCTCGAGAATCACGCGGGTGAGTGCCCCTGCTCGAAAAGAACATTCGAACGAAGAGTCGGGTCAAGGTCGACTATGATGAAGCAAGTGGGTCATACGATAGAATCCGTTTCGGTACGGAAGGTGGCCGATACGCCGATAGGGCGGAAAAAAACCTTCTCGCTCGTGTTGTCAAAGGTGAGAACGCTCTTGAGATTGGCACGGCGACGGGCAGGTTCGCAATACTACTTGTACAGCGCGGTTACGAATACACGGGCATTGACCTTTCACTCGCTATGCTTCGAGTGACCTCGAGTCGAACGAAGTTTGACGGTGGTAAGACATCTTTCTTACAAATGGACGCCGAGCAGATGGCCTTTCGGCCTTACTTCGACAATGTGATATGTATTCGAACGTTCCATTTTCTGCCTCATCCGCACAAAGCCATGCAAGACATGGTGAATTCAATGAAGCAGAGGGGAAGGTGTCTTGTCACCTTCGAAACTGACAATCCTCTCCGGAGATTCGCGGTAACATTTGACCTGGGAGGTTCGAAGCAGCGATACTACAAGAGAAAGGAGGTTGAAGACTTGTTCCGTGCATCAGGGTTAACAGTAATAGAATCCGGCGCAGTGCTCAGACTGCCCGTGACGCTTTACCGACGCTGTCCCAAGAGTCTGATTGGGATTTTGGAGAGACTCGATCATTTCTGGCCATGGCCGACCCATGAATACGTGCTCGGCGAAGCGCCCGTTACCGCAAGAGGTCCTTGTTGAGGCCATTATTTGAAACCTCGATTCACGAGACGTGGCATTTCGTTCTCCATCCACCATCCTCACCTGGCCTTCCTCCTGTTATCTGGCCGGTTGAATTACGAAGAATTACTTCAAGCGCTTGCCAGCAAGGACATAGATTACTTGAGAAACAAGTTTGGGCCTGCGCGTCTACGCGAGAAGCTCCCTCAGAGCTCTCAAGAGTCGATTGAGGAGACTCTTCGACTATCTATCGTCACGAGAGAGTCCTCCTGGGGTCGCCTGAACCAATGGCACGGATTTCTCTACGCAATGACTAGGAGCGTATTGCCCCAGATTGTTGTCGAGACGGGAGTCCTGTATGGCCACTCGAGTGCTGCAATTCTTGCTGGCCTCGAGGACAATGGATCAGGTAAACTAATCTCGATCGACCTTCCTCCTGATCAGCATCGATCCGTGATAGTTGAGGGACAATATCTTCAGGTCGGTCTTTCCTCGAATGAACTCTCAGTGGGTTGTGCCGTTCCTCCTAAAATCCGTTCTCGATGGACCCTGCAACTCGGAAACTCGTTGGAACTTCTGCCGAAAATCCTCAAACAATTCGCCCCGATTTCGATGTTTGTCCATGATAGTCTTCACACCTATGATCACATGATTGCGGAATTTCGCCTTGGCTACGACATGCTCGAACCCGGTGGGTTGTTAATATCCGATGACATAGGGTACAATTTAGCTTGGCATGATTTTTGCAGATCAAGAAAAGAGGAGTGGAAGGAATTTTCAAAAGGGTCCGACAAAAATGACAGATTCGGGTTTCTCATCAAGTCCTCAAGCTAACAAGAACATGGACCACTTTCGCTCTCGTGTCTGAGCAATAGCCGAAACGCTGCTCAACCTTACAGATGTCGGGTCAGCGGAGCAACTGGCGCGAACGACTTTTTGCGAATCCCAGCCGCATGGAAAGCGAACTGGCTGTGCAGCTAGAGTCGTCTGGAATCCAGTACCAGACACAAGTCGAAGTTCCAATTACGACCGCCGACTTCTACTTCGCCACCGAGCCGCGACCGACCCTGGTATTCATTGATGGAAGACCCCATCTCACAACCGCTCAGATGATCAAAGACGAAGAACTGCGAACTCTGCTCAGAAAACGTGGGTACAAAGTTGTTGAGCTAGCATACAGTAACTACTCTAACAGGAAGCGAGACGAACTCTATCACCAACTTCTAATTGGTCTCGGTAAAGAATAGCGTCACGACTGGAGTTTCGTGACATGATACCCTAACAGGGACTATTCCCGTCGCGGGCTGGCGCGCCATACTACAACAGCACATGTGGACCGCGCTAGCCGGAACCCTGACTTGCATAAGAGATGGAATTGGAGCCTGCGGCTTCGCGGTTTCCCTAAACTAGAGAACCTTGGGGTGGGGCCCCTTACCGCCCCCGTTAGGACGGATCGCCTTCCGGACGATTGAACGTTTATCCGACGCATAGCCCATACGGTGCGGTGGTGCACGCGCTGATAGGTGAAAGTTCCGCCTTATTTTCCGATAGACTCTCTGACATAGTCCTACTCGCTCCTTTCTACCTAACGATAGCTCGATGCCTTTGCAAAGTATTTGGTTCTGCGGGCACTCGATCTATTTAGGTCGAAACTTCTCCACTTGCTAAAAGTGCATGTTCCGCGTAGATTATATTCCTGATCTGAACGTCACTTGTTTCAACGGAAGTAAAAGCCCCACGTCCAAAAAGCGAAAGAAGCAGACAGAGCGCGAAGGGTCGGCCGAATCTGAGTCTAAAGAAGGGTTCTCAGACAACTATGTAGACGCCTCACGCTCTAAGAAGTCGCAAGTTGCTATAGGGCATCACATTACCCAGAAAATCGAAACGCCAAAGAAACCGATTGAAGTCCTGCCACAGGAAGGAAACGAAAGGCTGTTCGTGGACATTGGAAGATGGATCATGCGCACGTTCTTCAAGGGCGACATGGTTCACAGTCTGAAACCTTTCGGCTTAGTTGTCGGAGTAATCGCCGTTATTACGGGCTACCTCTCGATTGGACGAGTCTACCTCGATCCCACGTCCATCGCAAGTAGCACATTCAATGCCTACCTCGAAATGGCGTACGTTCTCGTCTTTGCGATATCTGTCTCTGTTGGCGGAGGAATAATTGGAATCGCAGGACGAACCACATGTCCGAAGTGCGGTCAAAAATTCATGTTCACGCGCAAGAAGAGGCTCATTACTGGACAAGGTACCCATCGAGGCTACGAGGTAACGAACTATAAGAGTGACTGGTCGTGTGATAACTGCGGTCACAAGGAGAAGGTTCCTGAGGTGGTCGAAAGAGCGATTCCAGAAGACTAGCCAGTCACCTTCTCGCTAGATGCGCAGTTGAATTCGACTATTATTTCGCGTTTGTCAGTCCTACATGGCTATGAAGTCTGACCCTGACCGATGCAGATGCCACTGCGGCTGCAAGAGAAAGGGGGCAGCGGTCAGGGGTCTGTACGGTAAAACCTGGCGACTGGCATCGTGTGGAGTATGCTCAGAACAGCATGAACCAAGAAAGATTCGCTGAAGTTTCGCGTTAATCAGGCTCTTTGTCCTCTTTGGCTTCTTCCCTCTGTCTTAGGAACTTCCGAACGTTACTCGACCTAATCCCGTTGCTCATGCCGACGACAGCTAGAGCAGCCAAGACAGACGCGATAATGGTCCCGAATGGAGAGCCAAGGAATATGATTTCACCCAATGTACCGAGGACAAAGACCAAGACGAGGAATACTAAGACCAGCGTCAATAGCTGTCCTAAGCTGAGTGACCCAAACTTACGATCTAGCTGAATCTGTAGTCGAGCGTGCTCTTCGAGTTTCTTCAGTAGCTCTTCATCTTCCTCTTCCGGTTCCTCGATCTTCAACTTGGGTAGGGTGTCGCAGTTCTCTTAATTTAACAGCTTCCAGTTCGTCCATTCGTTCATGGAATCGATCCTTTTCGTCAGCAGTGGTAGCCAAACGAAAGGCAAGAAACGCCTTCTCGTACTCGTTGCAGAGGTCGCATAGATAGCCGGGGCAAAACTCTGGTCGCAACATAACGTCGAGCTTGTCTTGATGACATGATGCGCAACGCATAGGCTAACAGTTCAGAGGTTCGACCCTCAAGTGCATGAGAGGTAAGTAAACGGCTGTCCAGACGACTAAATAGTTCAGTCGTAGTTAGAAGAAAACATGGTCGCACCTGTTGTTAGACCGTTAGGAGTCAGCGTAGTTTCTGCGAGTATCTTAGTACTTATTGAGCAGGCCTTCCTCGGTGCTCTTCCGACACTTGCCCTAGCGGCCACTTTTGTGGGTCCGTTCATTCCACTCGCCACGGGCGCTTGGAGTCGTCGGAAAGTACTGAGCGCCGCGGACACGCAATACGTGTTTGAACCCCTATACGATGAGATATTCAAGAACAAGGATTCCATTCTGGGCAGTGAGACATACTCCAACATCCCGATGTTTCAGCTCAATACGCTCGACGAAATTCGGAGAGGAGCGCGGTATTCATTACTGAAAGATCGAGTGTCGGAAGTAGAAGCATTCCGCGCGTCCATCGAAGTGGCATTCACCGGTCAAGCTGATGCGAAGCGAGCCGCCACTAGGATCATTCGTGAAACCATCGGTGCAGAACTGGGAGAGAATGGAACTACCGTTGCCTTTCGCGGGAGAAACAAGGACGGGGGTTCTTCAAGCTTTGAAGGAGATATGTGGGTTACTCCCATTTTGATCCGAGGCCGAGATCCTCGTCTCATACTTGGGGCGCATATGGAGGTCGAGTCCATGGCGATTATGGACAGGGATAACTCTCCTACCGCTACGTTGACCTTTCCCAAAGACGAAGCGAAGTATCGTCGGTTCTGGCAAGCAGTAGAGGCGAAAGCAAAGGAAGATCGGGACATCAGGAAGTGTAGGGATGCGCTCGATAGATTACTTGCGCTCGCTGACAAAGCTCAAAGCCAAGTGATCAAAGAGATTAGGAAGAGTAGAGGTATCTTCTAGAAAATCCACGGCGCTTAATAGTTAGAGTCGGGTCCAACGGACCTGTCACCTGAATTGTGAGCATGATGGCAACTTTCAGAATCCGGGAATCACCCCGCGCGTTCATAGAGGCTAGTCTCAAGGGGATGGCTGTCTCTAGCTGTCACAGGTTGTCAGAAAAACCATTGCATTAGCTGACGCATGCAACCGGCGGGTTCCTCAGACAATGTACTGGACATTTTTATACGATTCTGTACAAATCTCTTTAATGCAGTCAGGCTAAGTTCACGTTTTGAGCCTCACTGGCTGAAAGGCATCGATTGTCAACTTGACTTTCGAGTGCTCCTGTGCCTTCGGGTTTCCACGCTCTGGGGCACGGGAGCCAGTGGGGCGCCTGATTATCCTCAGTGAGTAGGTGCAGTTAATCATAATCACAGTATATTGAAGTTGTGGCCGACTACACGTCAATTTTGCTAGTTTTTGGGATCTATTCCCGAAATTGGCCCGCAAGACAGGTGCAGATATTTTGTTACCTCTGCTACACTAAATAGCTAGATGGCCCATCCAACAGACCTGCACTGCCGGTCTGTAATACTTCAGATCCCTAACTCCAAGCTGAGCCCGCTCGTCATCTACAACTAAGTCACTGGTAGGAGTTGGGGTGTGAAGGTTGGATCCAATATGGCTGTTTTTAGATCGTACACTTCTCGACCGATGATGGCGTTTTCTCCCATCTGTAGCAGAGCATTAGTAAGTTTCCAGAGATCTAATGGTTGGCTGTTTGTGAAGTCGTCGCTTAACTGAAATTCTGTCAGCATTCCCTGTGGACTGAACCGATGAATGATCGAAGTGGCGCGGAGAAATGTGTTGGAGTAGTTCGCGCTTGGCGTTGTAACTTGGACTTGTTGTTCTGGAGAGGCGTCTCCCAGGAGCGGCGTTGTAGCTGTTCCTCTCAGTATCCCGTTGCGTAGCCGCTTTAGTTCAGCGATTGCATAATTGTTCAGCGCGGTGTCATCTTTGGTGATTGGGTCGAAGAAGTGGATCTCTCGCATGTTCGGATAACGGGGCGGGCTTGCGCGGTTGTCATAGGCGAGGATGTGTCGACCACCAATGATTCGCCACCCATTATGCCAGAAGGGAGCGCTACCGGTCGGATTTCCACAACCGCCGCTATCTTCCCAATAGACGCCAACGTAGTTGATGTTACTCCACGATGGACTACCAACGTTCGTTCTCTGGAACTGGCTAGCTCCGGTGTAGATCGTTGGAGCTACTGTGTTTGCAACTGGTGTCGAGTTGAACAATACTCCCCCGTTGGGTCCGATGGGTAGCAGAACGTGATACCAGTAATTGTCTGTGACATTGTTGATACCCTGGACTCCAAGTATTGATTGTAGAGCTGCTGTGTTTCCATCACTGACGAAATTATACTCGAATCGATTAGTGGCATCAGTTGAGAAGAAAATCGTGGGTGGAGAACCTAGGGCAGTCGTCTTGCAGTTAGCTCCTTGCGTTACTCGGAAGTAGAAGTCGAAGAGGGGAGGGGAGTACACACTGCCCAGGGCGGTGATGTTGAGGCCTAGATTCTTGGCCGCAGGATAGAACATGCCGCCCCCGTAGTGGGCGCTTCCAGAGTTTGTGAGAATACACTTCACTGAATACTTTCCAGTGGCAACGATTGAATTATCATCTGAGAAGGTAGCGGTCGTCCCGGTGATCAGTCTCTCGCTACCCCAATTGCTTGCCGTCTGTTCCGTCCAAGCACCATACTTACCTGGGTTCTGGCTGACACCGAAGTAATGGACCCGGTTCCGCAGACTCTTGACGTCTCGAGGAAATCGGTATGTTACTAGGTTCAGCCCAGTGGCGAGCCCAGTGGCATACGTGGCAGGAATAGGGTCCGATCCCCAATTCGCGGCTCCTTGAGCGCCTAGGGGAACAACGTGGAGATTTTCTGCTGGGTCTACGAAGAATACTCCGGGGAAGCCTTGAGCAACGGAGAGATCCATCAGTTCTCTCATGCTGTCCCAGACGGTATTGAACTGGCTAATGTAGAGTGGAATCGTGTTGCCGATGCTTTGGACATAGCTTCGGGATATTCGATAGTTGCTGGGTATCCCGAGCCCATTCTTGCTCGCATTGTTCACGTGATTGTCGATGAAGTCGTTGATAATGGATAGCGGGGTCCCATTGGTGTAGATGGGGGCGGCTATGGGCTGATTCTCCACTACGGCTTGTTGAAGCGCAATCCCGAAGCCCCGACTGCTAACAATCATCTCGTCGCTCGGTTGAATTGGTTCTTGGTGTTCCGTTTCTCCTCCGTAGACGTGGAAGGGTTCTGTTCGTTCGCCAAGGTAGATGTGCAGATGGTCCCCAAATGAGAATGCGCTAGCTGAGCTAGAGCCGGCTACGAACTTTCCACGATAATTGTTGAGACGGAGCTCTGCATGGTCGGTTCCGAGTGAGCTTCGTGTTACACTCCCACTAATGAGATCCTTCTGGCTTATCTGAAGCGGAGTGTTCGCGCACAAGTAGGCATAATGGAGTAAGACGTTTCCCGCGACGCTCTGATTCCCAAAGAGTATCGAGCTGACCGTTCTTCCCGTTGCCAGCGGCAACGTGAACGTCTGCCAGGTGGGACTGAGAGTGAAGCTCAAGTTCATGGTGGCGCCACTGTTGAACACGGCAACGGCTAGGGTCCCACCGTTGGCAGCTTTCGCCCGGACGATAAGGTAGGGATAGGTCGTGGAGCTGGTGGATCCGGGGAACCACGTTACTCCGAGGCCCGGACTTGAACCGCTGAAAGTAAGAATATCACCGTCGCTAGTTGCGGTTACTCCGAGGTCCTTCGCCCAAGCTATTGTTGAAGGCGAAGGATCATTGCTGTTCAGCAGTCTGAAGCTGTTGTCATGGGGCCCAGGACTCCGTAGTATCTCGGCGTAGAATTGTGGCATGGTTTCTCACGGGTACTTGCTTCGAAGGTCGACTTCGATTGTACGGTTTGTGAACTCGTTCTGGAAGATCGCGTTTCCAGCCTGGGACCCAAAGATTCTGACAAGTAGTGCTTGCCGGGACTGGTCTGCATAGGCCATTCCGC
>Ga0137376_10001492_pt1 | contig 13074 bp, 11 predicted proteins | sample SagtaG_23_FD_104814 | JGI IMG/M metagenome (GOLD analysis project Ga0137376, IMG submission 104814) | Vadose zone soil microbial communities from Sagehorn Ranch, Mendocino, California, USA - Sage2_L_20_16 metaG | ecosystem: Environmental > Terrestrial > Soil > Vadose zone | place: USA...
CATGTGCGACAGCCATCGCGACCTAGTATGACCAGAGCTTGAGCGGCTCCTTTACGTACGCGAATCCGCGCGTGATTCATTGGGGTAGCGGGTCGGTGGCACAGCTGGAGCCTGAGCTCGCTCGCCTCAAAGCGGATCGTGTGGCTCTTATCACCACGCGGTCTTTGCTGCCGGCGGTTGAGGTATTGCCGATCAAGCCGATCGCCACCGTCGTGATCGCCCAACACACGCCGATGGCACAGATCGATGCCGGCGTCGAAGAATCCGCGGGCGTGAGCGGCATCGTGAGCTTCGGCGGCGGAAGCGCGATCGACGCCGCCAAGATCATCTCGGTCCGTCTCGCCAACGGCGACGGCCCCGCTGTCCCGCACATCGCTCTCCCGACCACGCTGTCGGTCGCCGAGCTCGCGGCCGGCGCTGGGTACACGAACGAGGCCGGCGACAAAGCCGGGATGCGCGACCCAAGGTTGTTGGTCGACACAGTGATCTACGACGCGGAGCTGACCCTAAACACTCCGATGCAGCTGTGGCTGTCGACCGGCATCCGCGCATTGGACCATGCGGTCGAAGGCTTTCTTGCGCCAGGCGAGCACCCGTTCAACGACGTGATGGCGCTCGAGGCAATCCGCCGGCTGTTCGATTCGCTCCCCCGGGCGAAGGCGGCGCCGGAGAATCTCGAAGTGCGGACCGAAAACCAGCTTGCGGCATGGTTCTCATTCACGCTACCGGGCGCGTCGGCCGGCGGGCTGAGCCACATGATGGGCAAGCAGATCGGCGCCCGCCACGGCATCCCACACGGGGTCACGTCATGCCTGCTTCTGCCCCACGTGATGCGCTACATGGCCAAGGCGGAGCCGGCACGGATGGGACTTTTGTCCCAGGCCATGGGCGGAAGTCCCGCCAAACTGGTAGAGGAGCTGATCACAAGCCTCGGCCTGCCGCAGCACATCGCGGATTTCGGAATCGGCGAACCTGATCTCAGTCGTGCCGCTAGCGAACTTGCCGGCAGATACGCGGCGCAAGAACTTCTTGAGATCTACTGGGCTGCGTTTTAAGCATCCTCGATCTTTCTCCGATCGAGATCTGAAGGATTGGCACCAACATCCGTTCGATCGCCGGGTCGCTAACGACTTGACTTTCGCAGCCTAAACGGCTAGCGTCGCCTCTGGTTAAGGGGGTTCGCCAATGAACCGTGTTATCGCTTCGTCGCGCATCAAGAGATCGCTGATACGGAAATTGATTCCGGCGGCGGCGATCGCAGGAGTTCTGGCGTTCTCTGCGCTGACTCCGGTGTCCACGTTTGCCTCCAACGGCGTTTCCGGATACATCAACAACTGTGGCGTCCATGGTTCCGGATATCACGACCACGGGAAGGTCTGCCCTAACCGACCGTTCCCAGGACACGGCCCCTAAATAGTCGTCGCATCTGACCGGGCCATCTAGACAAGCCCGCGAAGGCGGAACTCCTTACGCTCGCGTGGGGACAGTTCCCGAACGACTGAGTTCGTCAATGGTCGCAGGCAACGCTGGGCCCGGCTTCGGACGCAGAATCTTGACATCGGTGAGAGCCGGGCGTCGAACCCAACTGCAGGCGATCGCCTGGTCTGGCTTCTTAACGATACTGATCGTCATTCCCTGGCTCACGCCCGGCTACATCTTTGCGACCGACTTCGCCGGACCGCGCCACTTCTCGCTTCCGGACGGTCCAGCGAGCTATGCAGGCCTGCAGGCAGCGCTCGCTCTCTTCGCCTGGGTCCTTCCGGCTGAAGTCGTCGGAAAGCTGTTCGTTGTCTTGATCCTGGTCGCGGCTGGCGCTGGCGCCTTTTCGGCGTTACCCGTTGATGGATTCGAGCCACGTGCCGTGGCGGCTCTCATATTTGTGTTCAATCCTTTTGTCTACGACCGACTCGCCTATGGACAGCTGACTGTGCTGGCGGGCTACGCAGTGCTGCCATGGGTGGCCGCAAGCATTCGATCCTTGCTCGAGGAACCGACCCTCAGAAATGCTCTGCAAGCAACGGCACTGCTGACGGTTGTCAGCATTCTGGACATCCATCTGGCGTTGATTGCGGCGGCTGCCACCGCGCTTTTGATCGTCGCATACGTCGCAACGACAATGCCGACACTAAAGCACCTGTTGCGGATTGGGCGTCAGGTCGCGATCGTGATTGGCGTCGTCCTCATCGCCAGCTCCTACTGGCTCGTCGCAATCGCTGTTGGCAGCGGCTCGCAGGCTCGGACGCTCGGCCGCATCGGACCTGGAGATCTGCCCGCTTTCAGCACACTCGGGGATCCCACGTTCGGTGTCGTCGGAAACGTCCTCGGCCTCTATGGCTTTTGGGCCGAGGACACTGGGCGATTCACATTGAACAAGGACTTCGCTTCCCTGTGGCCCGTCGCCCTTTTCGCAATCATCGGCCTCGCGATAGCTGGTGCCGTCATCGGATGGAGACAAGGCGCGAAACTTCGATTCTGGGTCGCGGGTATGGCGGCGGTAGGAATTGTGGCGATCGTGCTCGACATCGGGATTGCAAGTACCTACGTTGCACCCATCATCGGCCTGCTGAACGATGTCTTCCCCCCATATCGAGGCATGCGCGATGCCGGAAAGTGGGGTGGTCTGCTGGCATTGGCTTATGCCCAGCTCGTCCCCATCGCGGTTGGATCGACGCTCGAGTGGACGAGGCGTCATCTCAGCGAAGGCGTCCGTAGGGATTGTGCGGTCGCACTCGTTACAGCAATCGTCATGGCGCTGCCGCTGTATTACGGCAACGGCCTCCTCTATGGCATCCATGGCGAGATACGTCCATCGATGTATCCCTCTGGCTGGTACGCCGCCGACGCTGCGCTGACCGCCGACCCAAATCCTGGACGGGCCGTCTTTCTACCGTTTCACGGCTACATGGACTTTTCTTTCATTCGGAATCAAAACCGCGTGGTTGCAAGTCCCGCTCCGAGCTTCTTCTCGATACCAGTCGTTGCGAGTCAGGACCTCGAGGTCCAGGGGGTTGAACCCCCCCTCGATGACCCTGACCAAGCGCTTCTTGCCGGTTTGGTAGCCTCGGGTAGCCAGGCCGATTGGGGTCAAAAGCTTTCAACGCGTGGATTTAAGTACGTGCTTCTCGCTCGAGAGCTCGACTGGGAAACCTATGGATTCCTCGACAATCAGCCGCATCTCATATTGGTCAGAGACTATGGGTCGATTCTCTTGTATCGCAATCGGGAGTGGACGTAGACGTTGTTGTCAACCCCATCAGAGACTTGGTGTAGAGGGTGATGCTTCCTTCTGATTCGAGTCTATACGCGCCACCACGATTGATCACGACCCTCGAGGACTGCTACTTCTACCACACCATCGACATACCTGGATATGGCCTCGTCGAGGGTGAATGGGATCTCCGTCAGGGCATCGACGCCTATCTAGGCAAAGTCGTATTCAAAGGCAAGAGGGTGTTGGAGCTCGGCACGGCTAGTGGATTCGTCTGCTTTCACATGGAACGGGAGGGTGCCGACGTTGTCGCCTACGACCTCTCAGATCAGCACGACTGGGATGTCGTTCCTTACGGCCAGTACGACTATTCAGACTTCATGCGAGAGCGGAGAAAACACATCGCGAAACTGAACAACGGATTCTGGCTCTGTCACAGGGTCTTCAAATCGAAGAGTCGGATGGTCTATGGAGACATCTACTCCGTGCCGGCCACGATTGGCGCGGTGGACATTTCCACGTTTTGCTCGATCCTTCTCCACGTTCGAGATCCATTCCTGGCCCTCGAGCGGGCCCTAAGGCTGACCCGCGAAACGGTGATAGTCACGGAGCCAGCCGGCAAACTTCCGATACCCTCGTTCCTCAGAGCGAACGTGAGGCTGCCGCGCTCACGACCGGCGATGACGTTCCTCCCGGACTGGCGACGGCGTGAACCGAAGGAGACGTGGTGGCGTCTGTCGCCGGGAATTGTTCAGGAATTCATAGCTACGCTGGGATTCGAGAAAAGCAGCGTCACGTATCACTTGCAGAGTTACCGGCGAGGAAGGCTTACCGTTAGGCTCCCACAATTCACGGTCGTCGGCCACCGCACCTCCGAGGTTGGAAGTGGAGCTTCCTAGCTCAACCGCTCAGGTTGATGCGGCGTCGACAGAATCGCCCGCTGTACCTACCACGAGCGCAGTCGGATGTACGCGGCCGTCTCGCGCGCCGTGGGGAATTCTCGGGATTGGTCTCCTTCTGCGGCTCGTGCTTGCTCCATACACAGCCTGGAACAACGATGTGGCCGTCTGGTTCCATACAAGCCTGTCGGGCTATTACGGTCTTCATCTGTACGAGAGACCCGGATTCTCGTACCCACCTGTGTGGGGCTACATGCTGCAGATCATCGGCTCCGCCGTTCGCTCTCTGGGTCTTGGTTCGAACTTCTTCGGCGTCTACAACCCGGTCTTTTCTTCCGCGAACTCCGCGACGTTCGACTTCACCGAAGTCGTTACCTCGCCTGAATTCAACGTTGTCTTTAAAAGCATCCTTATCGGCTTCGACGTTGCCACTGCCTTTCTCGTCTATCGGCTCGTCAAACAGGTTACTGGTGACGAACACAAAGCTAAGTTAGGTTTCGCAGCCTGCTTCCTGAACCCGTTCCTCATCTACGAGACTGCCGTCCAGGGCGCACTCGACACGATTGTGGGATTCAGCGTCCTTGCGACCGTCGTTTTGCTGATGGATGGTCGCTACTTCTGGGCGGGTTCAGCATGGTCACTGGGGATCCTCACAAAGCTGAGTCCGGTCGTCCTCGCACCTTTGTTGTTGGTGATCATTGTGGGAGGTTTTCGCTCATCCAACAAGTCGCGGATTGCGCAGCTCGGCTTCTTCATGCTGGGAGGGGCGGTTGCCACGGCCTTCCTGTTGGGCCCAGAGGTGTTGTTTGGCTCGATTCAATCAATGCTCCACAACGTGTTTGCCCGAACCCAGGAGTCCGTGACCATCGGAGGCATGTCGATCACTGGAATCCGCTATCTGAGACCGTTCTCAGGACTGCTCGACTGGGGATTTCAGAACAGCGCCCTCCTGATCCGCGCCAGTTCGGCGGCGCAGGTCGTTTCCGTCATGGCATGGGCGATATGGACGGCGGTCATGGCACGGAAGGATCCGGTGTTTGCTACCTTGGCAGGGACTGTCGGCACTCTCGCAAGCATCATGCTCCTGTCGCCTATTTCTAACCCGCAATACGTGCTCTGGTGGATGCCGTGCCTTGCCGCACTGGCTGTCATTGTTGGCAAGTGGTACGTGCATCTCGGCGTGCTGACAGTGGCTCCCCTGGTATTCACGGTCGCGATCCTCGGGCCAACCGCTGTTCTGGGACCTCTAGCGACTTACACACACTTGATGCCCGCGACAGATTTGAACGCCCAGGTCATCTCCTGGTACCTGGCGCCTGGAAAACTATGGGGGGCGTACTTTGCGGACGACTTTTTTGCGCCAGCTTCAATCGTGACGGTGGGCACGGTGATTCTGTTATTCGCTCGGTGGATTCCGAAAGCATTCGTTTTATCGCCTGGCCCAACTCAACTCAGCGCAGTTGCTGATGCGGATTAACTTTCGTTGGACCTGGGTAGAGGTCCTGCTTTGCGTCCTGCTCGTCGTCGTCGCTGCTGGCGAAATTCTAATTTACAGCGCCCCTGTCATCAGGCCAGAACAAAGCCTCGGCGTAACTGTGAAATCAGTGTCGTCGGCTGGCCCCTCGATACGGTTACAACTCGCTGTTTTACACAGCCCTGCTGATAGCGCAATCAAGCTTGCTGCTTATCCGCTCGCCAAACGCACCGACTTAACCCAGCCAGCTGTGTTCGTATATAGCGACGGCGACTATCCCACCGCTGGGATTGCTCCGACTGTCGCCCAGGGCGTCTTTGATCACCTTAAAGGGGAGCTCTCTGCGCGTGAATATCGCGGCGACGTTACCGGAGTCACGGCAAGTGAACTCACTGACGTCTTCAAGGACACCAGTAAGGCGAGCAACCGAATGGCGGTGATGATGACCGGGGTCATGCCAGACAAGCTTTTCTCTCGGACCATCGACCTGGTATCACCGTGGGTGCAGGCGGGAGGCACCCTGGTCTGGGCCGGAGGAGCGATTGGTTACTGGGACGGCTCTCGTGGCCAAGCGCTATCAAGCACGAACGTCGTCGGCGAGTCGGGTACCAAACGGCTGCTCGGAAGCGGTGTGATCCAGTATCCGACCAGCTTCGGCCGGCAAGGGACTGTCCGCAGTGACTGGGCTTCCGCCCTCGATCTCGGGTACAAGTTCACTGGCGGTGGATTGATCCGGGATACGGTCACCGCCCGAGGCGGAGTTGCGCTGGGTTGGTATTCCGGACTCTATACGTCGGTCGGCTTTCTTCCCCGCGGATCGGGCGGGTATCTCATTTTTGGTGGCGAAGTTCCAGACGAGGCATCCATTGCTGTGGACCTCACCAAGATTGTGATGTCGCACCCGACGTTGAGCTCGGGACCGGTGGCTGGCAAGCTGGTCCCACTTTCGTCCGCGTCGAGTTCAGCGACGGTCGATTGGAACCTTCCGTTCAACGCGCCGAATGGAAGGATCATGGTCATTGCGTTTGACCCCAGTCCGGATGGCGTCTACTTCGCCAGTCAGTCGGTTGCCGTAACGGGCAGTTAAGGACGAGCGGTTGCCGGTTTTGTCCTATTGCTTTGACTCGAGCCCTTCGGACGACTTGGCGGATCTCATGTACCGCTATGCGTGGGCCACAAAATTCCAGCGATCGTTGCGCTCGTACGCCCCTTCAAGATCTGTGAGGTTGTACGGACCGTTGCCATCTAGATCAAAGATCCGAAGACCGGCACGATCGCCGAGCAAGTGAAAGATATCCCTAGGGGATGTGCCGTAATGGTCTGATCCTCCCTTGCCGTGCTCGAACAACACGACAGGGCGGTGACGCGCGAGAGTCTCAATGGCGCCCTCGATCACCTGTTGTTCAGCCCCCTCGACGTCGATCTTGATCATGCTCGGCACATAGCCTGCCGGCAAATGCGAATCGAGACGCTCGACCCGCACATTGAGAGTCTCGATATCTGGACGCGCTGGATATGAGCGTCGCTTGAAGCCACTGTATGACGGAAGATTCTTGACATGAGTGAAGAGGCTCAAGCCATCCACATTCGAGAGTGCAGCTTCGCGGACATCCACTTGGGGAAACTTCCTTTTGAGTTGCTCGAACAGACGCGGTAGTGGTTCATAAGCGATGTGTCTACCGCCCGGCGACAGCCGAACCATCTCAGCCAAAACTCTCCCCTCATGACTCCCGACATCGATGCAATTGGAATCTACCGACAGAACGAAAGCCATCAGTTGGCGCATGCTGAGCTCGTCTTGATACGCCCGCTTTGCCCAGGCGGGACCGAGCCCAGCGCTGACGGCGATTCGGCCCAGCCTCATTCGCAAGTTCAAGACGCGATGAACTTTCCCATTCGTCCGCGGAAGGCATCCACCATTCCTGTCCAATAGGCGACGGTCACACTACGCCGTCGGGTTTGCACAAGGCGGAATGCGTGGTAGGCGTTCCAGACCGTAAGCAACCCCAGCACTCGGGTCGCGCGCCGAAGCCAGGGCTTCGACTCCAAGGCCGCTCTAAGAGGGTTTCGCGCTTTGTAGTAGGCCGTGTTTTCGGACAGTCCGAGGCTGTCTCTCAGAGCGGATGAGACGCCGACGGCGTGATCGCACAGAACCTCACCCACATAGCGGCAGGTCCAGCCGGCGGATCGAGCACGCTGACACCACTCGGCGTCTTCGTAGTAAGCGAAAAAGTCAGCTCGGAACGGTCCGACAGCCCTCCAGGCATCAGCCGACAGGAGCATGCAGCATCCAGTGACGAACTCAGTCTCACCGGTCGGCGGTGGGGACTCTGCAGACTTCATAAGGCCACGATGCCTCGTGAATGCAAACCAGTCACTCATCAGGCCACCGCCGTACCAGAGGAGGTTCGGTCGGTCAGCAAATACGATTGCAGGACCGACTGCAGCAACTCTTGGATGCCCAGTTGCCTCCTCGAGGCAGCGCGCCAAGCATCGAGGTGCGACAGTGGCGTCATTGTTGAGAAGAAGGATCCATTCGGCGCCTGCCTGAAGAGCTCGCTCCACGCCAAGATTCACCGCCCCAGCAAAACCCAAGTTGTCTGGTATCTCGAGAAGATTCACCGCACCGCGGGCGCCGGCTCGGATTTTGGCGACGTCTGTGTCCGAGCTTCCGTTCTCGACACAGATCACGATGTCGGCTGAGGGAGTCATGGCCACGAGGCTGCGAAGCGCTTCTAGGGTCTCGTCAGGCTTGCGCCAGTCGACTACTACTGCGGCTGTACGCAAGTACTAGGTGAAATGCTCTGCCAGAGGATGAGCTGCACCGCCGCTATCGGTGTATGAGCCCGCGGCCCAGACGTTGTTCGTCACGACAACAGTGACACCTGCTAACGAACTGCCCGTGCCGCCGACCAGGGGAAGCTGCATGTTCCACTTGAGTCCGTCCCACCGCTCCGCCAATGGCCGTGGATTGCCAGCGGAGTCAAAGTAGGCTCCCACCGCCCACACTTCGGACGAGGCCACCTGCGCCACAGATGTGAATGTGCTCGACGAACCGCCATTCAGGCCAACGAAGACTGACCAGCTAGTACCGTTCCAATGTTCCGCAAGCGGCCAGCGTGTCCCATTCAACAGGTACCATCCGACCGCCCAAACATCGCCGGATGTGACAGCCGCGACACTCATGAGCGCGCTGCTGCTCCCGCCCCCGAAAGGAACACTGATCGACCAAGCGGTCCCGTTCCAATGCTCGGCGAGTGGCCACGTGTTTCCGCCCGCATCCCGGTAGCTACCGACTGCCCATACGTCATTGGATGCAGCCCCAGATACAGACATCAACGTGCTGCTGACGCCGCCCGCAAGAGGTACGACGACGTTCCACTTGCTTCCGTCCCAGTGATAGGTGAGCGGCCAGGTACGTCCGCTCGCATCGTTATAGCTTCCAACCGCCCATATGTCAGACGTCGCGAATGCAGCCACACCGTTCAGCGTGCTGGTGACTCCTCCCTGCGGAGGAACTACCACGGCCCAGCTGCCGCCACTCCAATGTTCCGTAAGCGGCCAGGTCTTGCCCGCGGCATCGTTGTAACTACCCACCGCCCAAACGTCGTTAGTCGCGCGAGCGGCGATCCCATTGAAGACACTTGAAGCGCCGGCCTTCGGTGGTACGACCATGTTCCAGCGGGTTCCGTCCCAATGCTCCGTCATCGGATTGTTGCTGCCGCCGGCGTCCTTAAAAGATCCAACCGTCCAAATATCGCTTCCGGTGATTCGTGCAATCCCTGTGAGGCCGCTCGAGGTTCCTCCGGAAAGCGGCACAGACATAGCCCAATGCGCGGTTGGCCCAAACCCTATGAGATGACCGTCAGACGTCGCCGCGTAAACCTTGCCGTTCGCGGACACGGGGACGGTGAATTTATTGACCTGACCCACCGGGGCGCGCCACAGCAACGGCAGGGTCTGGCCAGTGGGGACAGCAAGATGAGCTCGAAGCTCGGCGCCCGGACCTCCATTCATAGGCTGGACATACGACCAGACCAATGCAGATCCGGATTGCGTCCCGTTCGATGTGACGATCGAACTGCCAAGTCGAAATCCGAGGGAATTGGCGAAGGCGGCGACTAGATTAAGCGAAACGACTCCCCCAGATGTCGAGATCCGCATGACGTATTCGTTGTCGGCACCGAGGTAGATGTAACCCCCGTCGCCAGGCCAGACCGAAGGATGCGAGTACACACCGGCTCCGAATGCGTTGTATGCGGCGACTACGAGGTCGGTTCCACCTGGACCCTGAGCTCTGCCTCCGAGATTGTCGCGGTCCAGCACATACACAATCCCGTTCTTACCTCCCTGGATCAGGAGATGGGGATGCCCAGGGACCCCCATGCTGTCGGGAAGGGCAATCGGGCCTCCCGAACCAAGATCAAGGTCGGCGACGTTGAGATCAGAGGCGTTGTATGGAGAGAAATGGTCAGCATGAGTAACAGTGCCATCGGGATTTGCCGTGAGCCGCACTACGGATTCTCCCATCGTCGGTTGAGAGTTACTCCCCGGACCGACAAGGGGCGGATCGCCATTGCCCACGGCCACAAAGATGCGTCCTGGCCCGTCAGAAACCAAGCCACCGCCAGACTGCCAGATGCCTCCAAAGTTATTTGTTGAGGGAGGCTGGGCCTCAGTGGTCCACAGCTTGACGACTCGTGTACCGGTGGAAACGGATGAGACCCAGCCCTTGTAGCTGCCGTTGTCACACCAACTCGCAAACGCGGCGTATACGAAACCGCCAAGCAAAAGTAAGCCTGGCCGCTGGTTCTCAACGGTTGGATCGAAGACTGTCCCTGGATCGTTGCTCGCCGGTCCTGCGATCGTGGCCGGCCAACCACCAAGTTCAGCGCCGTTTGCTGCGTTAAGAGCGTGCACTTGATACTGAGCGGACGCCGCGTGGGCGCCATCCCAGGCTCGCGCCATTACATAGATGGTGTTGGTCGTCGGATCGTACACAGGAGTCGACAAAATGCCGACCGTGTCGGTTACGGCTGAGCATCCGATGATCGACATGGGCTCAGGTGCGCCGAGCTGCTTCTGCCAGTTGATTCCACCTGTGGTGCCGTTGATGCTGTAGACGACGTTGCGCATAGTGCTGGCGATTACGTTCGAGTTGATCACCAGGGGCTGGGCATATTGCTGGCCCGTCACAGACACGCTGAAAACTTGACCAAATTGCCCCGATCCGACGAAGGCAGGTGAAAGGCCAGGCTCGTTGGGGTCCCAGCCGTCGCGGGCATTGTTGCCGCTGATCGTGTAGTTGTCGGCAAGGACGGTATCGGGGGTGAGCCCGGCGTAGAGAGCGCCTGTGACCGTGAGCGCGCCAACGCACACGACGGCATACCAGGGTCGTTGCAATTTCATGGGACGACGCGTATTCAGTCTGGGATCAGTCCATGGGGGGCAGTATCACGTGGGAAGCCTTGAGTTCGCGAATCTCTCTCGCAAGTCGCGCGAACAGCGCCTCCGCAGCGGCCACATCGCCGCGAAAAATCACGGTCAGCCCTTCACTGCTGAGGGATATCTGGTCATCGCTTCGGATAAGCTGACGAATTCGTAATGCGACTGCGCCGCCGCTGATTTGTCGACCCCCGTCTCTGACGGCGGCCCCGGGGATCTGAAGCCTCTGGAAGAAATCGTGGTGTGCGCGAAGAACATGGCCCGCTTCGACCACGACCTTGGAGCTCGGAATAGCCGTCCACACACCGCCTCCGCGAACTCTTGACCCTCGATGCGTGAGTCGGGCGTGCGTCCGCGCGGCTGCCTCCAAGCAAAAGGCCAACATCAAATAGCGGAGCGCCACGCGCCGTCGAACAAGGTTCCACGCCGCGCGTCCCGCAGCTGACGCATTCATTGACGAAACCCGATATCCAGTGACAGCGGCGAGGTCCAGATGGCCACGGTAGATCCGAGTCCGCTGGTCAATGAATTCCCGCAGTGTCTCGGGGCCATGATTGCGAACGATCGCGGAGGGGACGTATTGCAGGCGAAGTCCCTGGCGCAGGACTACCTGTTCCAGCATCGCCTCGTCGACCAGAGTTTCGGTGTCAATACCTTGGAGAATGCGCCGAAAGGCAATTGCCTCTCCGAGCTTCGGTTTCGACAACGAGAGCTCGTGGTGCATGTCCCAAAGGACGTGCACGACATTGCCCATGACCCCGCGACGGGCATTGGTTGGAATGGGTCTCACTCCAGTCATGCCAACAGCAGGATCTTCGAATGGTTCCAACAGCCTGCCGAGCGATCCTGGGGTGAATACGACGTCGCCCCCGAGCAGTACAACAAGAGGGTGGGCAGACTTACTGAGGAGAAGGTTTAGGGCGCTTGCCTTGCCGTTGCGCTTCGCCTCAGAAACAAGCCGGACCCGCCGGTCATTAGACGCAACTCTCCTGACTATGTCTTCGGTCCGATCAGTGGAGCCGCTCGAGACGACTATGACCTCACCAACCGATATGCCATCTACGCTTTCGTCAAGAATCGCCCGCAGGCACGTCTCGATGTTGGGCTCTTCGTTGTGCACGAGGACCCCGATTACCGCGCGATGCATTGGATGATCTCGAGTCCCCGCGACGTGCTTCGATTCAAGCAATCGGACGGCTGAGTTGCGAGTTAATACAGGTCTCTCGTAATCGGCGGGCGACCCCAACCTTCCATTACCCCCGGCCAAAGTATGTCTAGACCGCGAAGGGTACACGGTGTGGATCCCATGTCAACCAAGACCCGGCGCGATAGTAGTCCTTGCTTGGTATTTCCCGAAAGAGATCGAGCGATCTGCTCGTAAATGCGAGGACGGCGCCGTGCTCACTAATGGCGACGCGAACGATTCCGCCGTATGTGGAGGCCAGGCTTGATCGATAGGACTGAACATGCAGTGGAGGAAAGTTGACCCTCTGTTGCCAGATGAACCTTCATTACGTGTGCTCCTGGCAACGTTATCGCCACGAATCTTAGGGCCGGGCGGAAACCGGACGGCCCAACAGCTCTCTCGGCAGGGATAGCGACGCTTCCGATCCATAGGCGTTTGAACCCTTCACGGCGCGCGGCCTGTGAGATGCCGACCAGCAATGAGCCGAAGATGCCTTTGCGGCGGTGTTCGGGAATCGTCGCGCAGTTCCAGATGTAACCCTCGCCTGCGGGCAGCGTGATCTCCAGCTCCAGCTCACCGATCCATTCGCGCCCCGTCGAGAACCACCCATACCCGCCGACCGATTCATCGACCAATACGGCAAAACAGCGGCATCCGCGCGCAAAGCGAGACGCGACGAGGTTGCGCTCTGTCCCCATCGCGGCTTCGATCAGGTGAGCGCGGCCGGCGTCGATCTCCGCGACAGCAAAAAGCGGCGGACCTGTAGGCGCCAGGTCCGCCGCCCAGAAAGTGCTTCGGATTGGTGGTCTAGAAGCGGAAGTGCAGCTGTCGGATCGCCTTGATCACTTCTTCGTCGCCGCTC
>Ga0137376_10001494_pt1 | contig 13073 bp, 12 predicted proteins | sample SagtaG_23_FD_104814 | JGI IMG/M metagenome (GOLD analysis project Ga0137376, IMG submission 104814) | Vadose zone soil microbial communities from Sagehorn Ranch, Mendocino, California, USA - Sage2_L_20_16 metaG | ecosystem: Environmental > Terrestrial > Soil > Vadose zone | place: USA...
CAGGCGGGAAGCGCCGGCGCGTCCACGTTGAAGACGATCAACGAGCGGTTGCTTCAGGCCGAGCGTGCGCTCACGACGCCCGAGGGTCTCGCGAAACGTTCGTGGTACACGCACCTGCTCTACGCGCCCGGCTTCTACACAGGGTACGGCGTGAAGACGATGCCCGGCGTTCGCGAGGCGATCGAGCAGGCGCAATGGAGCTCCGTGAACGGCGAGATCGGGCGGGTCGCGAGTGCCCTCAATCGTGAGGCGGCGCTCGTGAGCCAGCTCGCCGACGCACTGGGTGCGGCGCGATGACGAGCCTGCGCTCTGAACACAATCCGTACAGGCCAGCGAAGCAGCCGCACTATCCCGTCGCCATGGTTCGGATCATGATTTCACGGACAGAAGAATAGCCGTCTCCCTAGCCCCTGGCCCCTGCCCTCATGTCCACGACTCGACGCGAGTTCCTTCTGCGCTCCGCCGCCACGGCTGGTGCGCTCGGCCTCGGGATCGTTCCACGCATCGCGTTAGGCGAAGGCAACGAATCTTCGTCCGCCGAGAAATCGCTCAACATTCTCATTCTCGGTGGTACCGGCTTCACCGGACCGGAGCAGGTGGACTACGCGCTGAGTCGCGGCCATCGCGTCACACTCTTCAATCGCAACAAGACGCGCCCGGACATGTTCAAGGGCAAGGTCGAGCAGCTCATCGGCGATCTGAGCACCGATACCACCGCGCTCCAGGGAAGAAAGTTCGATGTCGTCATCGACAACCCGACGACGGCGCCGGCGTGGGTCCGCAACGTTGCCCAGTACATGAAGGGCAACACGGGCCATTACATCTTCATTTCTACGATCTCGGTTTACCCGGACAACGCGACGCCTAACGCGGACGAAACGGCGGCGACGACTCCCATGCCGGATGGCCTCGATCCGTATACACTCGAGCGCCAGAACTTTGGCCGCTACTACGGTGCGCTCAAGTCGCGCTCCGAGAAGGAAGTGCAGGACGACTATCCGGGAATCTTCACCATCATTCGTCCTGGCTTGATTGTCGGAAAGCTCGACCGCACTGATCGCTTCACGTACTGGCCCGTACGGGTTGCGCGCGGCGGGGAAGTGCTCGCCCCGGGAACGCCGAACGACGTAACGCAGTTCATCGACGCGCGTGATCTGGCCGAGTGGACGGTGCGCATGGCCGAAAAGGGACCGCGTGACGGCGGCGGCATCTACAATGCCACGGGGCCGCGCACGCCGTTACCGATGGGAGAGTTCCTCTCCCACTGCAAGTCGGTGACGGGATCCGATGCCCGCTTCACCTGGGTGCCTTGGGCGTTCCTGCAGGAGCAGAAAGTCCGTCCGTGGCGCGACATGCCGATCGTCGTGCCACCGGACGGCGATGCCGCCGGCTTCAGTCGTCGCAACATCGATCGCGCGCTCGCCAAAGGGCTAACCTTCCGGCCCCTCGACGACACGATCAGAACCACACTCGAATGGAACAGGACGCGTCCGGCGGAAGATCGCGCCAAGCTCGACTCCGGCGCTGTCGGTGGCATCTCGGCGAGTCGTGAGGCCGAAGTCCTCGCCGCGTGGCACGCCAAGACATGAGCGATGCTTCGGGAGGCGGCCGCCGAGGTTCCGCCTCCCTGCTACGCCGCGTCGTCGACGTCCAGCCTAACGAGGTTGCCGCCACCTGGACGTCGTTCGCCTTCTTCTTCTTCGTCCTCAGCAGCTACTTCATCCTTCGTCCCATCCGCGACCTGGTCGCGGTCACAACGGCCGTCACGCGACTCCCGTGGCTTTTCGCCGGCACCCTCGTCGCGATGCTCGTCGCCAATCCGCTCTTCGCGTCGCTTGTCGTACGCTTTCCCGTGCGACGATTCGTTCCGTTTACCTATCAGTTCTTCGCCGCGAACCTCGTCGTCTTTTATTTCATCATGCGTGGTACGGCGAGCGGCCAGTCGGTCGGAGCGCCGTGGGTCGGCGTGGTTTTCTACATCTGGACCAGTGTTTTCAATCTGTTCATCACGTCGGTGTTCTGGTGTCTTATGGCCGACGTGTTCCGCAGTGAGCAGGCGAAACGGCTCTTCGGCTTCATCGGCGTCGGAGGCACTCTCGGCTCGATCACCGGCTCGGCGGTCACTGCCGTCCTCGCGCAGCGGCTCGGCACGGTCAACCTCTTCCTTGTCTCCGTCGCGCTTCTCGAGATCGCCTCGTTGATCGTCGTCCGGTTCCCGGCGGCGCCGCGGAGCGCGACTGACGCTTCCGCTGTGCCCGTCGAGGCGCCCCCGATTGGTGGAAGCGTGTGGGCGGGCATCACGAGCTTGATGCGCTCACCCTATCTCACCGCCATCGCCGGTTTTCAAATTCTCTACACCATTGGATCGACATTTCTGTACTTCGAGCAATCGGATATCGTCGGCCACTCGTACACCAGTGCCCTGGCACGTACAGCCATCCTCGCGCGAATCGAGTTCGCCGTCCAAACCCTGACGGTGCTCACACAAATCTTCCTCACCGGCCGGATCATCCGTTGGTTCGGTCTCGCCGCGACTCTCGCGCTCCTCCCGGCCATGAGCGCGCTCGGCTTTACCGCGTTAGGCATTGCTCCGGTGCTGACGACGGTTTTCGTCTTTATCGTGCTCAGGCGGGGCACCAACTTCGGTCTGACCAACCCCGCCATGGAAGTGCTGTTCACGGTCGTGAGCCGCGAAGACAAGTACAAGGCAAAGAGCTTCATCGAGACGTTCGTCTATCGCGCCGGCGATCAAATCGGCGCCTGGACTTTTGCCGGATTCGCCGCCCTGGGGCTCGGGGTGAGCGGCGCCGCTTTTGGTGCAGTGCCCTTCGCTCTCGTGTGGCTGGTTCTTGGAGTCTGGCTTGGCAAACGCCAGACGCAGCTCGCGGCCGGCGAACGGCGCTCTGGTCCCTCCCTGGAAACGCACCAGGCTGCGGATGGCGCTGTTGCCGTGAACCGCTAGCTTCCGGCAACGGAGCGCCTTTAAAACCCCGTCCTCCGACCCACGTCCCCCGTCCTCTGTCTCCAATGCCGACGACTCTCTCGCGCCCGGCGGCCGACGAGTACCTGGCCTACTACGCCCGCTACATCGAGCTCGTGCCCGATGGCAATCTCGTCGATCTACTCGCTGGCCAGCAGGTAGACACCCTGCGCATGCTGCGCCGCGTGGACGACCAGCGGGGCCTGTACGCGTACGCCCCTGACAAATGGACCATAAAGGAAGTCATTGGTCATCTCTCCGACGCTGAGCGCGTCTTCGCATATCGAGCCCTGCGTTTTGCCCGCGGCGACGCACAACCGGTCGCTGGCTTTGACGAGAACGCTTACACCCCCGCCGGACGTTTCAACGAGCGGCCCATTAAGAATCTCGTCGACGAATTCGAGGCAATTCGGGCGGCAACGGTCCATGTTTTTCGCTACTTGAGCGAAGACGAACTGGCGCGGCGCGGCATCGCGAATGGCAATCTCATCTCCGTTCGCGCCCTCGGCTACGTCATCGCCGGGCACGAGCGACATCACGCGAAATTGTTACGGGAACGATACGGACTTTGAGGCCGGTGCTTCCGGACCCCTCGCGGCGTTAGGCGCAATGCCGCGAGACGCGAGCTCCGACCGCCACTCGAGAGGGCACATGAGCTTTCGTAGCACGCGACAGGGCGATACGGTGGTCATTGGCGTCGAGGGCCAACTCGTTGCCGGCAATCGCCAGCAGCTCCGGGAGGCTGTTACCGGTGAGATCGAGCGTGGAGCGCGAAGCTTTGTCATCGATTTCGCCGACACTGGATACGTCGACAGCGCTGGTCTTGGTGCCCTCGTTTCCATTTCGAAGAGGATTCGCGAATCGAACGGCGCGCTTCGCCTCACGAACCTGAACGAAGACCTGCGCACGCTGTTCGAGCTCACGCGACTGGATACCCTTTTTGCGCTCGACGACTCAGGCAGCGGCGTGGCGGCCGATCGTCCCGCCAATCCTACAGCGCCCCGCTCTGATGGCGCCACGCGACCACGATCCGACGACGACGTGCGTGCGTAGGCATCGTCTGAGGATGCGCGGATGAACGCCATTCGAACGCCGCGACTCATCCTCATTCCGGCGACGGCCGAGAGTCTCAGCGCCGAACTGATCTCGCCTCGAGCGTTAGGCGAGCTTCTCGGATGTGACGTCCCGGCAAGTTGGCCCCCCGAGTTGTACGACGCCGACGCCGTGCGATGGACGTTGACTTGGCTCGCCGACCATCCGGACCAACTGGAATGGAGCTTGTACTACGTGGCCGAAGTACCGCCAGCGCCCAATGATCACACGCGGCTCGTTGGCGTCTGCGGCTACAAGGGCGGCCCCGACCCGGCGGGCGAGGTGGAGATCGGCTACGGCATCGTGCCCGAGCGGCGGCGGCGCGGCTTTGCGAGTGAGGCGGTCCGCGGCATGCTCGCGCGCGCCTTCGCCGATCCACGCGTGACCAGCGTCATCGCACACACCCTGTCGGAGCTCGCGGCATCGATCGGCGTCCTCCGGACGACGGGATTTCTGTTCGACGGCCCAGGCAACGATCCCCAGGAACCCGCGGCAATCCGCTTTGTGCTGAGCCGGGCGCATTACGAAGAGTCGACCGTCGCGCCGCGTACCGCCGGTGCACTGCTCGGCCTGGGACCGACCCGCCCGTCTGTCACCTAACGAATCAAGCCGCGAGTCCCAAACGGATGTCGCTCCGGACGCCACACAATCGGAGGCTCAATGATCCGAAAGCTCAAGGACGGCCGGTACCGTCTCTACTCCCGCAAGAAGGATCCAAAGACGGGCCGGCGCCGTAACCTCGGCACCTTTCGCTCGCGTGCGGCGGCGGAAAAGCACGAGCGCGCGGTACAGTTTTTCAAGCGCGGCGGCTAGACGTAAGGCAGTCGCGCCCGCCGGCTCTCGCTAGGCAGCGCCGCTGGCCTCCCTTGGCGACCTAACGACGTAACGTAGTTATGCAGGCACTGGCCTTGCTCGTGCGCGTCGCGCGGTTAGGTTTCGTCCCGACACTAAGAATGTGTTAACGCGCGTGACCAGACAGGTAGTTGGGTGGGTCCCTTCTCGCGACAGCGCAGCATCGAGATCAACCTCAGACTTCCGAACTAATGCCACGCACCGCCTCACGCCGCGGCTTGCCGCCCGGCATCAGCCGCATCGATCAGACAACGACGAGAACGCACGGTTACTTCGTGCGCGTCGGCTATCGCAAGACCACCAAGGGCTGGCGGCCGAAGGCCAGTGCCTTCTTCGGCGATGCCAGTCACGGCGGAAAGGGCTCCGCGCTTCGCGCCGCCGAACGTTGGCTCAAGCAGACGCGTCGGACGCAGCTCAAAGGACGCGGCCGCGCCGCCTGACGAGTGCGTGATCCGAGGACGGCGCCACCTAACGGGGCGCCGTCTTCGGTTTGGCTGCTTGCCCCCTGCATAACGGCAATCGGTCAGGTCGCTCGCCGTCACTTCGGCAATCGGCGGCGCATGCCTGTATCGGTGTCGCCGCGGGTCGCATGATCGTCTTCATTGACGTACCCGACGGCGGGTAAATGTGAGGCGCGTCACAATCGCCGTCGCGGCGCGACTCTCGCATCCCTCGAAACTCGATCGTGTCCCCCCCCGCACCGCCCATGTACCCAGCCATTCAAAAGCTCTCGCTCGGTGCGGTCTGCCTCTTTGCGCTGGCCGCCTGTTCGCATTTCCGCCACCAGGACACGAGCTACGGCGTAACGCCCGCCGCCTCTTCGAGTCGAGGGCCGAGTGCTGCCGCCATCGCCTCGCAGTATGGGTGTACCGCGGAACAGGTTGCCGCCAACTGGCAAACCGAGCGATTGACGTTGGCCCGCCCCGGCACACCGATCTGCAACGTGCTTGGACGCTACGGAGATCCGATCAGCGTTTCCAAGAACAGCATCGCCGACATGCAGCTCGTCTCGATGCTGCACCGGCAACCCAATGGCCGTTACTACAGCGCGACCTACGTCTTCTACGAGGACACCAAGGTCAACCGCCAGCTGAATCGCCCCGTCGGCAAGTGGCTGGTCGACCGCGTAACTGCGACGAAATAATCGCGGCTGGGAGAAGGACGAGAACTCGCCCCGTTCACGACCCGGCTTATCACGGCGCTACGCGTCTCCTCCCACGAGCGCTTGCCTCACGACCTACCCGGCCGTACTCTAGCTCATAGGGCCGCGACGCGTTGGCGTTCCCACCAACGTCCGCGTTTGGCGAGAGGGCCGTGCTATGATGCGCCTCTGGGTCGAATCGTATTCGAAGTCGGCGCCCGTCAGCTCGAGCGCCATGATCAGCGTCGTCACGCACGCGCTGGTCATCGGCGCTGCGATCGTTAGCACGAATCGACCTGCGAATATCGAGGCTGACTGGATCGAGAATCGGGCGTATTATCTCCCGCCGCCTAACCGCGTGCCGGCGCAGGAGGGCGCGCGCGAGACCATCAGGTACGTCGAGCTGGCACCCGAGGGCGTCGGCGCCGGCTTCGGCAAGATCGGCGTCGGTGCCGAGCGTCCGGAGATCAAGGAGACGTCGGAGAGTACCGGCGATCTGGGACGTGACCTCACGAGCACCGAGGCCGCCCCGAAGCTTGCGGGCGAGGATTCGGTTTTCTCGCAGCTCGAGGTGGATTCGATCGTCGCGCGCTACCCTGGGAGCGCCTCACCGGCGTATCCCGTCGAGATGCTGAAGCAAGGCATGCAGGGCTCCGTGACAACACAGTATGTCGTCGATACGACCGGCTTTGCCGACACGACCTCCTTGAAAATCATGCGCACGACGCACGCCGAGTTCGCCGACGCCGTGCGTGCCGCTCTGCCGTACATGCGATTCTTCCCGGCCAAGGTCGGTTCGAAAAGGGTGCGTCAGCTTGTCGAGCAAGAGTTCAGCTTCAAGATCGAGCAGCCCGTAACACAAGGGACCACACCGGCGACGCAGGCCTCGGCGAAAAAGCCCGACCTCCATACTCCCATCCAGGCGCAACGCAATCCGCGCGGATGACGCCCGGCCGACAGGCCGAGTCGCCTAGCGATCATCAGAACGTCGCACGCTGGCGAGCCACTCGCTTAGTTTGCCTCCGATGCGTCACACGCTAAGGCTGCACGGCGTCGTTGTCGGATGGTCCGATCTCGAGCGCATCGAGCCTGACTTAGGCCGAGCCCGTGGCCTCTTTCGACCGGGCGTTGGTTACGGGCTCGTGCAGCCCGTCTTCCGGCTCTTTGCCGAAGCCGTGCCGCGGTCAGACGCCGGCACTCGCGATGAAGCGAAGCTCGCTCGCTATTACAAGTCACGCGACGCGCTGAAGCTCGAGCTCGTCGACGCGAGTGGCCGGATCATCCCGACATCGGCCATTCATATTGCCGACTACAGGAGTGAGGCCGGCGGTAATTGCGAGCTCGACGTACTCATCGCCGACGTCGAGTACTGGCGGCGGCGGTCGCTCGTCCCCTCCAGCTGACCGGCCGCGCGCAGAAGTTGCACCGAAGGGGCCAGTCCGCTGCTTGGGAGGTCCCACGGTTTTGCCGACTGCCATCCGGCGACGCGCCCTGCTTGGCGTCGCATGTGTCGTCCTCATTGTCGCCCGCCGCGTCGCCGCTCAGTCGTTAGGCACGCCGTCCCCTCCAGGCTTCCCGGAATACCTGGCGCTGCTCGGAACGCCGACCGCCAGCCTGCCGCCGCTCGCGACCTACATGTTGACCGGCATCGCACAACGATCGCCGCAGCTGGTCGCGCGCTACGGCTACGTCGCCGACATCACGCGCCCTCTCGCGCCCTCGACGGGCGGCCACGCCGCGCGCAGTCTGGACAGCTTCGGGCTGACAGGCGTCCTCCCCGCTGGACTCGGTGCGACGATCTCGCTCACCGCTGGACTCTCGAATGAGCGATGCACCGGCTGCGCGGGAAGCCGGTTCATGGCCTCGCTCGCCAGCGACTATCGCATCCTGTCGACCTCGGTCGACGCCTCGACCGCGACGCGCCTAACGGTCGGCACGAGCGGCGAAATTGGCGTCGGCCATCCGGCGGCCGGCACGACGTGGACCGCCGACGTCGGCATTCCGCTCGCTCTCGCCGTCGGTGGTGCAACAGGGACGCAGATCATTCCGTTCGTGACGCCGAGCTTCGCGCTCGTCGCCACGTCCTCGGCCGGCGGTGACATCCGAGCTGGCCGCGGCCTCATCGGTGCTGGCGTGTCCCTCTTCAACGCGAAGAGCATGCTCGCCGCGAGCGCGGGCTTCCAGTACGTCTTCGTATCCAATACCGAACTGCAATTCGGTATCGCCCTCAGCCTCGGCGGCCGCTGAATGGCTGTCATCCTGGGCGCAGCGAAGAGATCTGCTGCTCGCTTGTGCTCGCAGCAGATCGCCTATTTGGCGTGGCGCGCGCTCCTCGCTCCTGTTCACGCACGCGTAGAGCGAGATCTAATGGAAGTCGTGCCTCTGCGCGTACTCGGCGCCGACTTCGGCTTTTAGCCCACGGAACTCCTCGCCGCGAATGTTGACCACGCCTTGCTCGACTTGGAGCGTGCCACGCACGAGCAGCAATGGCGTCGTCGAGATGAGCAACGCTTGCCGCTCGAAGCGCTTCGGCGTCACGACGACGTTCACCGTCCCCGTCTCGTCTTCGAGTGTGAGGAAAACAAATCCCTTCGCCGTTCCCGGTCGCTGGCGGCAGATCACGAGCCCGGCGCCGGCGATGCGCTCGCCGTCCTTCCCCTCGGTGACGAGCTGACGCGCCGTCCGTATCCCGTTAGGCAGGAGAAGCGGCCGGAGGTGTAACATCGGGTGGCCATTGAGGGAGATACCGGTCATCCGGTAATCGGCTTCGGTCAGTTCGCCGGGGGACATCATCGGCAGCGCGGCGGACGGTGGTGCCGCACCGGCCGCCGACCGCCGCCGCGGCGCCAATGGGCCGGCATCACCACGCAGCGCATCGAGCACCTCCCACAACGCTGCCCGCCGCTTCCGCAGATCCGGCTCGTCAGGCACGAAGCCGTCGAACGCTCCAGCCTCGGCGAGGTGACGGAGCGTCCGTTGATCGAATTGCGTCCGGCGCGCGAAATCCTCGATCGACCTGAACCCTTCGGCCTTCCTCGCTTCTTCGAAGATCTCCTTCGCCTTCGGTCCCAGCCCGCGTACCGAGCGTACGCCGAGCCTAACGGCTGGAGCGGATGACACGGCCCTCTCGCGCTCAAGCGTCGCGTCCCAACGGGAGTAGCCCACGTCCACCGGCAGAACCTTCACGCCGTGTCGTTTGGCGTCCTCGATCAGCGTGCCTGGCGCGTAGAATCCCATCGGCTGCGCGTTCAAGATCGCCGCCGTGAACTCCGGGGCGTAGTAATGCTTGAGAAATGCCGATGCATAGACCAGCAGCGCGAACGACGCCGCGTGCGACTCCGGAAAGCCATAGTCAGCAAACGCATTGATTTGATTATAGATCCGGATCGCCGTCTCCTCGGCGATCCCGTTGGCCTTCATGCCATCGATGAGCTTCGCGCAAATCGCCGCCATCCGCTCGCGGCTCCGTTTGTGCCCCATCGCGCGGCGCAGCATGTCCGCCTCGCCCGCGGAGAAGCCCGCGCACGCGATCGCCACTTGCATGCCTTGCTCCTGAAACAGCGGCACGCCTAACGTGCGTTTGAGAATTGGTTCGAGCGAGGGATGTGGATATTCCACCTTCTCTTCGCCGGCGCGCCGCCGCAGATACGGATGGACCATGTCGCCCTGGATCGGCCCTGGACGGATGATCGCCACTTCCACGACTAAATCGTAAAAGCACCGTGGCTTCAGCCGCGGCAGCGTATTCATTTGCGCGCGACTCTCCACCTGAAAGACACCGATGGTATCGGCGGCACAGAGGTCGTCGTACACCGCCTGATCGTCCATGTCGAGTTGCGCGAGATCCACGGTGATGCCGCGAGTCTGACGCACATACAGGAGGCAATCCTGGATCAGCGTCAGCATTCCGAGTCCGAGCAGGTCGATCTTCACCAGGCCTACGGGATCGAGATCGTCTTTCTCCCACTGAATCACCGTCCGGTCTGGCATCGATGCCGGCTCGATCGGCACCACCGTCGACAAGGGTTCGGCCGTCAGGACGAAGCCTCCGACATGGATCGAGCGGTGGCGCGGAACCTGGTGCAGCCCATCGACGATCTCGGCGAGCGCGCGGACGCGCTTGTCCGACGGATCGAGTCCCGCATGGACGAGTGGCGACCGCCGATCCTCCGCCGAGGTCGTGAGCGCCGTCGTTGGATTGCGCCGCTCGTTATGCGTTTCCTTCGCGTACGGGTCCATGTACTCCGGCCGCGGCGCCTCTTCGGTTGTTGCGTTTGTCCATGTGTGTCCGCGTTTGTCCGCGCTATCCCACTTGCGATTCTGCTGCACCGTATCGTGTCCGGTTTCGCTGCCGTACGGCTCGTATCCCGCGTTAGGCCGCGGCCGATCCGCGGCGGTCAGCCGCTTTTTCCCCTTCGGCGCCACTTTCGACGCTTCGTCGCTGCGCGCCACGCTCCGCGCTTCACGCTCAACGCTCAACGCCATCGTCGTGGCCGTCGTGCCGGGAATCATCTGCTGCCCGAATGCGCGGGCGATCACTTCCTCCGCCGTCTCCTCCCGTTCTTCCCCGTCGCTGCCTAACGACTTACCACGCAGCGCCTCGGCCGTCGCCCGCGCGGAAAACCGGTCGCTGAGCGTCGCCAGCCGGTCCGCTTGCTCGACCGAGAAGCCGAGGACGCGTGCCGCGTCCCGCACCGCCGAGCGGCCTCGATATGTGATCTGCTCACACACCATCGCCGCGTGCTCACGCCCGTACTTCTCATAGACGTATTGGATTACCCGCTCCCGCTCCCGGTGTGCGAAATCGATGTCGATGTCCGGTGCCTCGCGGCGCTCCTCGCTCAAGAATCGCTCGAAGAGCAGTCCGAGCCGGATCGGATCGACCGCGGTGATGCCGAGGCAGTAGCACACCGCGGAGTTGGCGGCCGAGCCGCGCCCCTGGCAGAGTATCCCTTCGCGCCGCGCGAAGCGCACGATGTCCCAGACGATCAGGAAGTACCCCGCGAGCCTGAGCCGGCGAATCATCTCGAGCTCATGCTCGATTTGCCGGCGATGGGCCTCCGTCGGGAAAACTGCATCGGGACTGCTCGAACCCCAGCGCTCCTGCGCTCCTTGAATTACCAATCGCTCGAGATACTCATCGGCGGTCACCCCCGGCGGTAATAGAAAGGCGGGAAGCGTTGGGTCGAGTTGCTCCATACGAAACGCGCATCGCTCGGCGATGCCCAGCGTTGCGGCGATCCCTTCCGGGGCATGCTGCCAACGCCGCCGCATCTGGGCGGCGCTCTTGAGGTACCATTCGCCGTTAGGCCGAAGACGCGTCCCCATGTCATCGAGCGTTTTGTCATGCCGGAGACATGACAGCACGTCGTGTACTATTCGGTCCCGCGCCCGCGCGTAGTGCACATTGTTCGTCACGATCCACGGCAGATCGAGTGCGCGCGCGACGTCGATCAAGCCGCGCACCGTCTCACGCTCCTCGGCGAGGCCGTGATCCCAGCATTCGATGGCCAACCGGCCATCGAATGCGTCCAATAGAACCGCTGCTGCCTCGCACGCGCCGTCCAGATCTCGCGCCGCGACGAGTGACGGAACCCATCCTCGCGGACAGCCCGTGAGCGCGAAGAGTCCACTCGCATGCTGCGCCAGCAGCTCCAGCGAGACGCACGGCTCGCCGCGTGGGTTCTCCATCCGTGCTCGCGTGATGAGCGTCGACAGATTTCCATACCCCTCACGCGTCTCGGCGAGAAGAACGAGATGGCTTGTCATCCCGAGCGAAGCGAGGGATCTGCACTTTGATAGGCTAAGTGCAGATCCCTCGCTTCGCTCGGGATGACAAGCTACCGTCAATTCCGCTCCGATTATTCCGTCTATTTGCACTTCACGCGTTGCCTGCGCGAAGCGAACCGCGCCACCCAATTCATCATGATCCGTGAGCGCGAGCGCCGAGAGACCGAGGTTGGCCGCGCGCGCTGCCAGCACCTCGGGCAGCGCCGCGCCATCGAGCAGGGAAAACGAGGAGTGACAGTGGAGCTCGACGTAATCGTTAGGCTGCTTCGATCGCGTCAATCGAACCACCCCTGTACCCACCACTGATCGTCCATCCGGTCGAGATAAAGCACAAAATCCCCGAACGCGCTCTCGCAACGCCAATAGTCACGGCGGTAACCGTCGTCCCACCAGTCGCCGGACAGTCGTTCAGGCCCGATCGCTCGCTCGATCGTGAGCCGCCGCCCACGCCACGTCACCGCGCACGGCACCCCATCGTCGCAGACGACGAACACCGATTCCGGCGACTCGAGCAACCGAATCGCGGGATCCCCGCCTCTTGCAGTTGCGCTCTTGGCAGTTGCGCTCTCGGCAGTCACGCTCTTGGCAGTCGCGCTCTCCGCCGTACTGCTCTCCGCCCATGCCCCCGCCCGCTCCAGCATATGTGCATCGCGCGCAATCGGCTTCACCACCACGTTAGGCCCCAGCTCCGCGCGCAGACGCGCCAGCGCGGCGTCAACCGCAGCGGCGTCGCGCCACGCCGCATCGAGGAGATTGCCCTGCTCGCCGGACAGCGGTGCGGCGGCGACGATCGCGACCCCGACACCGATTGCCGGTGCGCTCAGCGGCCACGTGTCGAGCAACGCCCGACATCGCTCGAAGAGTGGCGTCGAGCGCGCGACGGGGCGGGGGAGCCGCACTTCGCGCGTGACCGTGTGCGCCCGGGTGAGCGCGCTGGCCGGCAGCGCGCCGCGTCCATCGTCGAGACTGAGCGTGATCGAGAGCGCCGCCACCGCCTGTCCCTGCGCGGCCAACCGACCCGTTAGGCGATCGAGTGCCGCGCGGACGAGAAAAAGTATCGGTTCCATCGTCGTCGCCGGCACGGGCAGCTCGGCGTCGACCATGGGCAAATCGGCGACGCGCGCCAGGACGGGGCGGCGAGGATCCTCCCCGCGCGCCAGCCGCCACGCTTGGAGTCCTTCGCTCCCCCACCGCCGCTCCACGTCCTCCGCCGACAAG
>Ga0137376_10001495_pt1 | contig 13072 bp, 13 predicted proteins | sample SagtaG_23_FD_104814 | JGI IMG/M metagenome (GOLD analysis project Ga0137376, IMG submission 104814) | Vadose zone soil microbial communities from Sagehorn Ranch, Mendocino, California, USA - Sage2_L_20_16 metaG | ecosystem: Environmental > Terrestrial > Soil > Vadose zone | place: USA...
AGGATGATTCGGCGCACGCGCTTTCTTGCAAGGGCATCAACGGCGGCCGCAACAGCGAGATACGTCTTCCCGGTTCCCGCCGGACCGATTCCGACCACGATGTCATTGTCAAAAATGAGCTTGAGGTATTCTGCCTGACCGCTGGTTTTCGGCTGGATGATTTTCCGCACGCCGGGAAGAGCAATCCGAAGATTATCTTCTGATCCGTTGCCATCACGCGGCGATTCCATACTCATGCGGAGAACGTCGTCGGCAGTGAGTGGCATCTGCTGCTTTGCGGTTTCGATCATTCGCTGCGCGATTGGGGCGGCGCGGTTGACCGCGTCCTGCGCGCCAGTGAGTGTGAGCGTGTCGCCGCGAAGTGAGATCTTGGCGCCGGATTGTTTTGCGAGCTCGACCAGATTCTCGTCGTTCACGCCGGCGAGAGTCAGCATGTCGGCGCCCTCCGTATTCAGGCGCTGTACGATTGGTTCGTCAGTCAATCTGTTGTGTCACTCCTAAGGTGAAGATCAGCGAGATCCCGCGCGTCGATCGGCGTAGGTGCACCTTCGAACAAAGCCCGGGCTGCGGTCGTTTTTGGAAAAGCAATCACGTCGCGCAAAGACGGCGCGCCCGACAGCAGCATCGCGATGCGGTCGAAGCCAAACGCAATTCCGCCGTGCGGCGGAGCGCCGGCGTTGAGTGCCTCGAGCAGAAATCCAAATCGCGCGTCTGCTTCATCATCGGTTATTCCCAGAATACGGAGAACGCGCCGCTGCAATGACGGATTGTTAATGCGAATACTCCCGCCACCGAGCTCCGTTCCATTCATGATCACGTCGTACGCTAGCGCGCGCACAGATTCCGGCTCGGTCTCGAGCTTCTCTATGTCATCGGGATGCGGTGCGGTGAACGGGTGATGAACCGATGTGAGCGCCCCAGTCGTTGAATCCTTGCCAAACAAGGGGAAATCCGTGACCCACAGCATCTGTGCACCGGCGTCAGGCGCGAGGTTCTGTCGTTTTGCGATTTCCTGACGAACACGATCGAGCGCTGGTGAGCTCACGTCATCCGATGAAGCAACCATCACGCAGAGATCACCTTCGCTCAACGCGAGAACGCCGGCACCACTTTCGGACAAGAATTTCGCGGCAGGACCTTCGAGTGTTCCATTTGCACGACGCACGCGCAAAAGTCCGCCCGCTCCTGCGGATTTTGCGAGCGCCTCGATCTCGTCAACTTGCTTGCGAGAGAAGGTTGCGCCGCCGGGAACTCGAATTCCGCGAACGCGTCCGCCGGATCCGAGAGCGCTTCGCGTGATCGCGAAATCTGCATCGCGAAATGCGTCGCTCGCATCGAATATTCCGAGATCATATCGCATGTCGGGACGATCGGTGCCATAACGCTCCATCGCGTCCCCGTATGACATTCTTGGAAACTTCCCGGGCAGGTCGATGCCCGCATCGCGAAATAGATCGCCTAGCAAACCTTCGGTAAGCGATATGATGTCTTCGGGCGTTACGAATGATGCCTCGATGTCTATCTGCGTGAACTCGGGTTGGCGGTCCGCTCTCAAATCTTCGTCGCGAAAACAGCGCGCGATCTGGAAATATCGATCGAACCCGGAAATCATGAGCAGCTGCTTGTACAACTGAGGCGACTGCGGCAGCGCGTAGAATTCGCCCGGATGCACGCGGCTCGGCACCAGATAATCGCGCGCCCCCTCAGGCGTGGGCTTCGTGAGAATTGGCGTTTCGATCTCGAGGAACCCGCGCTCATCGAGATGGCGTCGCGTCGTCTGTTGAAGACGATGACGAAGCACAATGTTTTGCTGGAGCTCGGGCCGGCGCAGATCGAGATGACGATGACGTAACCGCAGCTCTTCCGCCGCGAGCTTTTCGCCCTTTCCCCTCGCCACGGGAATCGCCGGAGTTTCTGCCGGCCCGATCAGCTCCACCGACGCGCCGTGGATCTCGATATCTCCAGTTCCGATCTCGGCGTTCCGCATCTCGGGCGGGCGCAAGCCAACTTGTCCCTTCACTCTTATCACAGACTCTTGCCCGAGTGAAGCGGCCTTCTCGATCTCGGATTGCGGGGTCCATTTCGGATCGAATGAAACCTGGATTATGCCGGCTCGATCACGGAGATCGAGAAAGACTATTCCGCCGAGGTTGCGTGTGCGATGCACCCATCCGGCGACCGAAACATCGAGGCCTGCATGCTCGCTTCGGAGAGCGCCCGCGAGGTGCGATCTAAGGGAGGTTTGGAACGCCGAATCAGCCATCAATCGGCGGCGGGTCGTAGATGGGATGGCAACGAGTTAAACTTAGTGATGGCATACAGTTGGTGGAAGGAGCGAAAGTGACGCATGAGGCATCGAAAGCCGCTGCTTCGGATCGGCTCAACCTGCTCGACGTCGCTCCCCTCGAAGCCGATCCACTTCTTCGCGCGTTCGCCCTCGAACACGGTGAGAAACCCTTCCGCGCTACGCAAGTCGTGCAGCATTTGTGGCGCGCGCCTCGATCAGATTTTCAGGAAATGCGGGAGCTTCCCGCGCCATTTCGAAACTTGCTCGAGCAAAACTTCACTATGCCGCGGCTCGAGGTTTCAACTCGCCAGCTATCAACAGATGGAACGGAAAAATTTCTGTTCCGCCTGAGTGATGGCGAGCACATCGAAACTGTCTCGATTCCAGAAGGTCCTCGACTGACTCTTTGCATCTCGTCGCAAGCAGGCTGTGCATTGCAATGTTCATTTTGCGCAACGGGTGCGATGGGCTTCGCGCGTAATCTCAGGCCATTCGAGATTGCGGGACAGGTGCGCGAAGTGATCATGCTCACCGGGCGAAAGCCGACCAACATTGTTTTCATGGGAATGGGCGAGCCCCTCATGAATTGGAAGGCGGTCGATACAACTCTCACGATTCTAAACGATGAGCTGGGACTCGGTATCGGCGCGAGGCACATCACCGTTTCTACTGTCGGTGTGCTCCCGGGCATTGTCGCATTATCGAAGCGACCTGAGCAGTTTCGCCTCGCGCTTTCGATCCACGCGCCGACCGACGAGCTGCGGCGACAGCTGATGCCGATCAACACGAAGTATCCGCTCGCCGATGTGATCGACGCGGCTAAAGAGTTCGATCGCCGCGTGACATTCGAGTACGTGATGCTCGGCGGCGTGAACGACAGTCGCGACCACGCGATCATGCTCGCCGAGCTCGCGCGGAGATGCAGAGCGTTCGTGAATCTGATTCCGCTTCATCCCGGCGGTGCAGGAAACTTCACACCGACAACACCGCATGGAATTGCGGTATTCGCGCGCATCGTTCGATCGCAAGGCATTGAAGTCGCGATTCGCAAAAGCCGCGGCATGGACATCGCCGCAGCGTGTGGTCAGTTACGGGTAGAACGGCTTGGCAGGCGGCCGCCAGTTGGCGCCGACGAGGACAGTGGCGTCCACGTAGCGTGAGCTGTCGCGACGCGTTGTAACAGTCGCGCCCAACGCGTTTGCGATGAGCTTCGCCCACGCTGGATGTCCTGATCGGTCGATCACGACTGTCTGATCTTGTTGTTGGTTCGCTGTCCCTATGGCGACGACGTCGAACCCGCGATCTCGAAGAAAGAGCGTTGCCCGACGAGCAAGTCCTTTGGTGGTAGTCGCATTCAACACTTCGATTTTTATTCTCGTGTTTGGCGGGGCCTTCGCGTCGTCGGACGCCTCAGTGACCGAGGCCGGCTGCTCTCCGCGGACTCGCTCGTATCTCTTCCATCCATAATACGCGGCACCGCTCACTGCGGCCGCGAGAAGAATCCAGCGCCCGACCTTCACCGCAAGCTATTCCAGAGCGCCACCGTTTCTGGAAAGATGTGATTGCCTTCGCGCACAGACCAATCGAGTCGAAAGCGAACGACTTGTCGAAACACTTCGTCGAAAGAGTGCGGCACCTGTGCAGCGAGGAAGAGCCGGTCCTCGTGGAGAAATTTTCTTCCTGGCTCGAGGTAGTCAGCCATATAAAGCGCGCGGCCAGTTCTCCCCCACTCAGGAGATCCGATCGTGTGATATCGAATCGCGTCCAATACGTCGCGACGCTTTTCCCCGTCCTTCCCGAGGCGAATTGCCGCGGCAGGACCGTGAAGCATTCCACCAGGCGAGGTTCGGTCCCCTGTGATTTCCCTGAGCTGATCTTCGGGAGCGTCGCGCAGCGCGTCGTGCCACATTCCCGCGTCGATCCAGGCTCTCGCTTCGTCCGCCGGCAATCGCATCGCCGCGCTCCACGCCCGGAGCAACGAGGTCACGCGATCGATGTGCGCGATCCTCTTCTGCCCGACGCATGCCCAAACGGGCAGACCATTTCCGTCAGTCCTGATCATTCTTGCCGAGTAAGAGGTTGTCGATGAGACGTGTGTTGCCGATGCGCGCGGCAATCATCACTGCCGAGTCCGACGCTACCGTGGGCACGCGCTCCAGCGATTGCAATTCGACGACGCCAAGATAATCCAAGGCGCCAATCTGGACAGCGTGAAAAACTTCGAGGCCCGCACGTTCTATCCGTGCCGCATCGCGTTCTCCCGAGTCATACACCTCAGCTGCAGCGCGAAGCGAGCGTATCAGCGCAAGTGCATTCCTTCGCTCATCCGAGTTCAGGTATGCGTTACGACTCGACATGGCGAGTCCGTCGGCTTCGCGTACCGTCGGTGCGACGATGATACGAATCGGGAAATCGAGGTCGCGTACCATTGCTTCGATGAGCACCGCTTGCTGAAGATCCTTCTGACCGAACACTGCTACGTCGGGTTGAACAATGTTGAAGAGCTTGGCAACTACAGTCAAAACTCCGGCGAAGTGTCCGTCTCTGATTGCGCCTTCCCATCGTTGACCGGCATGACCCGGCACGATTGTGACTATCCGCTTTTCAGCGTACATCTCCTCGACTGACGGAGTAAAAAGAATGTCGACTCCTGCTCCACTCGCGAGGCGCACGTCCTCTTCTATAGGACGCGGATAGCGCGCAAAATCTTCATTCGGCCCGAACTGCGTCGGGTTTACGAAGATGCTCATCACGATGACATCCGACTCGTCGCGTGCGCGGTCAACAAGACTCAGGTGCCCCTGGTGGAGCGCTCCCATCGTCGGAACAAATCCAATGCGAGCACCACTCTTTCGCGCGGACATGACGGCCTCGCGCACATCTTCGATTGTAGGTACCCGACGCACGCTAGTTGCTGTGGTCGGGATCGGGATACTCGCCAGACCTTACCTCGTCGGCGTACTTCGAGACCGCTTCTCGCGCGGTCGCCGCAATGTTCGCGTATTTCTTGAGAAACTTGGGAGCGAATCCGTCATTCAGCCCGAGCAAATCCGGCAATACCAATACTTGCCCATCGCAATGGGGACCCGCGCCAATCCCAATTGTCGGAATCGTTACTGCGGACGTGATTCTCTCGGCAACGTCCGCTGGAAGAAGCTCGAGGACTATTGAAAATGCGCCGGCTGCTTCAAGCGCCTTCGCTTCCTCAACCAACCGGTCTGCGTCTCCGTGTTCCCTTCCCTGAATACGCATCCCAAGCGTGCGAATGGATTGTGGCGTGAAGCCGAGGTGCGCCATAACGGGAATGCCAGTCCGGGTTAACGCGCTCACGGTGTTCACCATTTCCGAACTGCCGCCCTCCACCTTCACCGCGTCAGCCAATGTTTCCTGAAGAACGCGACCGGAGTTGAGAATCGCGCGCTCGACACTTGCCTGATACGAGAGAAAAGGCATATCAACAACGAGCAGCGCGTGCTTGATTCCCCGGCGCACGGCCGCGCCGTGATAGATCATCTGGTCGAGCTTCACCGGTAGGGTGCTATCGAACCCGGCGACGACATTACCGACAGAATCACCGACCAGAACTATATCGACGCCGGCAGCATCAACGACGCGCGCAAACAAAACGTCGTAAGCTGTGACAACGACGAGCTTCTCTCCTTCGCGTTTTTTTCGCGCGATCTCACGGAGCGTGACTCGCTTAGGCGCTTCAGACATGGAACGCGCCTTTAAGCTCGTCGAGCTCGCGCTGCCAGAAATCGCGATTCGGAAGCTCAGGATGCGGAACAGTCAGCGCATCATCAACGAATTCTTTTCCCTCGATCATCACGATGTCGAGATCGAGAGTGCGGGGCCCCCATTTCACGACCCGAACGCGGCCGGCCGCGCGCTCGATTCGCTGCAACGCACTCAGCACTTGTCGCGGAGTGAGCTCGGTCTCGATGGCGATCATCTGGTTCAGGTAAGAGCCTTGGGGAACGGGTCCGAGTGGCGCGGTCTCTTCCACTGAACTCTCACCGACAACTCGCACGCCTTTGAGATTTGCAATCGCTGCGCGCGCGCGGGCAAGATTGGCAGAGCGATCGCCGAGGTTTGAGCCCAGGGCGATGTAAATGCGATCACTCACCAGCAGCTTTCTCGAGAGAGACCTGCGCGAATGCGAGCGGGCCTCTGAGAGCAACGTGAGGCTTGCGAACAGTCACACGCACTCGCTTCACCTGCGGAACGGCGAGCGCAGCCTCGCTGACACGCTCGACCAGATTCTCCAAATAATGAATGTGCCCGTCGGCAACGACTGCGGCGACCAAATCATACAGCTCACGATAATCGACTATGCCTGCGGCGCCTTGTGCGCCGGCCGGTCTCGCAATCCATACAGAAAGGTCCACTTCGATCGATTGCGCGATCTCAGCTTCGTGTGGCAACACGCCAATGCGCGTATGAAACGCCATCGACTTGAGCGTCACCTCGTGGAGTGCTGTCATTGCTCACGCATCAAGTGCTGCACGGAGTGACCCGCCGAGATCGATGGCTTCGATTGTGCTCCGCCCGGCGGCTTGCATCAACGCGCTGCCGACTACAATTCCATCGGCGAGTTTTCCTACCGTCGCCGCCTGAGAGGCATTCGAAATGCCGAAGCCAGCGCAGATCGGAAGCTTCGTAACACCGCGAAGTCGCGCGATCGTCGGCTCGAGCTCCAGGGCGACCGCATTGCGCATTCCAGTAACACCAAGTCGGCTGATCAGGTAAACAAAACCGCTCCCGTGATTCGCTATCTCGCGCATTCTCTCCGTCGGAGTAGTGGGCGCAACGAGACGAATGAAGGCCAGACCGCTTTCGCCGAGCCAGGCTTCGCGATCCGTGTCGGCCCCTACAGGAAGGTCGGTCACCAAAACGCCATCCACTCCCGCATCGCGCGCACGCTTGAGAGAATCCTTGCCGGCGGCGATCAACGGATTGAGATACGTGAAGAGAACAACCGGAATGTTGACGGTCACACTCGAAACGAGCTCGAGCGCTCGATCGAAATTCATTCCCGCGGCGAGAGCGCGCTGCGAGCTTTCCTGAATAACAGGACCGTCGGCAATAGGATCAGAAAATGGAATACCGACTTCGATGACATCTGCTCCTTTCTCTTCCAGACCCCGAATGAGCGACGCGGACTGTTCGACGTCGGGATAGCCCGCGGTGACGTAGCACACCAGCGCTTTCCGTCGAGTTTTACGAAGAAGCGCGAATCGCTGATCGACGCGATTAGACGATATAATCTCCAATGTTGATGCCATATCTGTCGGGATCCGCCGTCTTGATGATCGTTCGAGGATACTCGCCGTTGCCGTCTGCCTGCGCAAGGTCAACCTCGAGGGGTGGAACGACTACGTTTCCCTGAGCGTCGCTGACGATCTTTACCATCGGCCGCGACAGCGCGTCCGCTCGCGTGTTTGCAGCCGAAACCACGGCGAGCTCGAACGTATCTAGAACAACCAAAGTGCCAACCGGATAGATGCCCAGCAGGTTGATGAATGCTTTCACGAGTACCGGGTCCATTCCTCGCCGCGGATTGTCTCGCATTTCCTGGAGCACCGCCGCGGGCGAGTACGGAATCGTTTGATAGCTGCGCCGCGACGTTGCCGCATCATAGCCATCGGCGACCGCGACGATCTTGCTCGTCATGCTCATCGAGCGCGGCCGAACTACGCGCGGATATCCAGTGAGATCGCCGCGCATGTGGTGTTCATACGCGACTGTCATCGCGCGGTAGCTGACTTCCTCCTGCTGCCCTTTCAGCTGAAAGAGCACGAGCACGCCGAGCCAGGGATGCGCCGCGATTCCTTTCCAGTCTTGGTCCGACAGATCTTCAGACTTTCTTAGAATCGAAACTGGAATCCGTGACTTCCCGATGTCGTGCATCAGCGCCGAAAGCCCGAGATCGAAAAGCTGGAGCTTCGACATACCGAGTCGTCTTCCCAACGCGACCGAGAAGATGCAGACGTTCACGCTGTGCGTGAACGTGTAGTCGTCGTAATCACGAATCGCGGTGAGTCCGATCAATGACGTCTCTTCATTTAGAATCTGGTCCACGATTCCCTGCACGACTCGTTTGATCTTTTTGATGCTCGGCGTACGTCCGAGCCTCACCGAATTGATGACGTCTCGGGTCAGGGCGACTGACCGAGTGTACGTGTGATTGGCCGCGTCTCGCAGCTGCTGAGTTTGCTCCTGATCGAGCTGATCTTCCTGTGGCGGCCCGAGCTCGAGAGAGCTGATGCCCGCATCGCTTAACGCGCGGCTGATTTCTTCCCGTCGCTCATCCGGCTGTTCGTCACTCCGCGCGTCCAGGTGTGATAGAAAGACAAGCCATGCACGATCGCTCGCCTCGTGAATTCGGATCGACCCGATTCCAGACTCGCGGCAGATTTTGAGCAGGTACCCGAAGCTCGCGTAGTTCGTCAGGTCGAGGCGCAGGCGTGTGGAGTTGATGAAAAGGAATTCGCCGGAGAAACGAAGGTCGAGATCCTTTTCGCGGTCCATGATCTCGCGCGCAATCGCTGTCAGCTCCGCAAGAGATCGCTGAACCGCGGTGTGTTCCACGGGGTAGAGCTTGATTGCACGCAACGTTCCGTAAAAGGAGATGATGAAGTCACGACCCCGACGACGCAGGTAGCCCGTGGCCGGATCCGGACCGGGTTTGGTCGAAGTCGCAACGGCCGTCATCGTCTCCACCTCAGCCGCCTCTCAAAGCGCGACTGACCGCGTTGCGAACGATCACATCGTCGCTCGCACTGTGTTGAAGCGTTTGTAGCGCGAGCTCCGTTCCGATTTTCCCGAGAGCCATTGCGGCGCACGCCCGAAATTCCGGTGACTCGCGTTTTCCGAGAAACCGGCGCGAGTTGAGAATTCCGTCGAGGAAATCGACACCCGCATCTCCTGACAACACGCCGTAACTCTCGAAGAAAGCCATCTTCTCGGCGAGCGACGTTTCGCGCAATTCTTTCTTTCGCAGGTATGCTTCGATTCGAGGAACTGCTCGCGCATAACCTCCCGAGCCAAGCACCTTCACGGCTGCAATCCGCACGTCGCTGTCGCCATCCTCGAGTGCCTGCTCGAGCGCCTGCATGGCACCAGGTGACGCGATTTGTGAGAGAGCGTTCACTGCGGTCATGCGCATCTCGGGCGGACCTTGCGTGAGCGTTCTCGTCAGCGACGGAACTGCTGCCGCCGCGCGCATTGAGCCGGCACGTCGCATCGCCTCGACCGCGACCACCTCGTCGTCAGAGCTGATAAGCCGAACAAGCTCTGCGTTATTCATTGCGGCCATCCGCGATGCGGCACTCTCGAGCAACGCACGCAGCTCCGCGTTGCTCGTGCGTCCGATCCAACCGATGACAATTTCGAGCACAGTCGGTTGCAGCTCGGAGAAAAGCTCATGGAGATCGTTTTGAGGGGGACGTAGCGAGGTCTGCTCGATCGCAGTCAACAGTTGCTCGAGCGGCTCTCGCTCGCTCAGCCGCCCTGCAAGCGACAGAAGTCGATCGCGCTCGGAATCGACGATTAGGGCTGCACGCGCTGTTGTCGCCTTTGCCTCGCGAACGATGTACGCCGCTGTGTGAAAACGCATCAGCGAAAGCATCAGCAGGAGAAGCTGGTCGAGAATACCAGCAATTTCCTCGCGGACAGTTGGATCGGTCTCCTGCTCGTACGTGTCGAGAAGCGATGCGACGACGTTGTTACGGAGATCCGAGCCAAAATCTGCCTGAATCTCCTGCTGCAGATAATCGATCTCCCGCTCGTCGAGGAAGTAAAGCGTGCTGTCGTAGTCGTCCATCCGCGCGATCTGCGACGAAACGAGAACTTCCTGCTGCGTGGATTCAATCGAGCGTGGAGAGACGATTTTCTCTCCCGGTTCGAGTCGTCGACCAACAAGCGGAGTGCCGGCTTCGACGCCAATCTCAACGTACTTGTAGTGGAACGTGGCGAATTCGTGCTCCCAGAGCAGCGTCAGAAGATCGTCTCCATCGGCAAGTGCAACTCGAGTCCGTTGAATCAGCTCGAAAAGAACTGTCAGCTCGCTCTCTTCGAATCCCTGCCTGAAGGTCAGCTCGCGAATCCCGTCTTTGTAGAAAAGCCAGGGAATACTGTCCGACGTGCGACCGGGCTCCTCGAGCACCGGGTGACCGAGCCAGCGAAAATCGCTATCCGTGATCTGAAGATCGATCGATTCGGTCTCGGTCCAAAGATTTGAAAATGCCGAGCGCACGGACTCCATCGCGCGAGCGTGCATCGGATTGTTTGCCATGTAGAGCTGCTGTGCGCGCGCCGCTTTTCCAAACTGACGCATGGCGTCAGTTACGTGAACGATGGAGAACGGCAGCTCGTCTGCGTTGTCCTCGATGGCGAGAGCGCGCGCGCTGGTCAAACCGACGACACTCCGCGCTGCGCTACTTCCGCAACATCCTTGTCACCGCGACCACTGAGACAGACCACAACCAGATCATCAGGTTGGAAGCTCGAAGAGTTCTGTGAGACCCATGCGATCGCGTGCGCTGTCTCGAGCGCCGGAATAATTCCTTCGAGACGACTGAGCATTGCGAATGCCTCGAGTGCCTCATCATCTGTCACAGTTGTATAGGTGGCGCGCCCGGAATCTTTGAGAAATGCGTGCTCAGGGCCCACGCCAGGATAATCGAGTCCAGCGGAGACAGAATGCGCCGGGTGAACCTGACCATCCTCGTCCTGGAGTAGGTAGCTGAACGTCCCGTGCAGAACTCCGGGAGTGCCGCGGGCGAGCGACGCCGAATGTTCGCCGGAATCGAGTCCGCGACCTGCGGCCTCGACTCCCACAAGTCGGACGCTCGGATCGTTTTCGAATGCGTGAAATATTCCGATCGCATTCGATCCACCGCCGACGCACGCGACCACGTGAGACGGAAGTCGTCCGGCAATGTCGAGAATCTGCGAGCGCGCTTCATCACCGATCACTGATTGGAATTCGCGCACCATTCTCGGATATGGAGCCGGCCCCACGACAGAGCCGATGATGTAGTAGCTGTCTTCGACGTTCGCGACCCAATCGCGAATCGCTTCGCTGGTCGCATCCTTGAGAGTTCGCGTTCCGCTCGTCACGGGCACCACTTCCGCGCCCATCAATCGCATGCGATACACATTGAGTGCCTGACGCCGCATGTCTTCTTCGCCCATGTACACGACGCACCGGAGTCCGAACCTCGCGCAAACAGTCGCGGTCGCGACGCCGTGCTGCCCCGCTCCAGTCTCGGCAATGATTCTCCCCTTTCCCATGCGACGAGCGAGAAGCGCCTGACCGACGGTGTTGTTGATCTTGTGAGCGCCCGTGTGGTTCAAATCTTCGCGTTTGAGAAACACTGAAGCGCCCACGGCCTCGGAGAATCGGGGTGCTGAGCTGAGCGGCGAAGGCCGGCCGACATAAGTCGACAGCATTTCGTCGAGATCGCGTCTAAACGATTGATCGGCCATCGCATCCGCGAATGCGATCGCCAGCTCATCCAGAGCAGGAATCAATGTTTCGGGAACGTAGCGTCCGCCAAAGACGCCGAACCGTCCCTCTGCGAGTGTCGTGGGCATTTTCATTCAACCTTCAATGGAGGAGGGATTTCCCTCTCTACTATAGACGCGGAACGTACCGCTTCGGCAAAAGCTTTCATTCTCGCCGGGTCCTTCACGCCTGGGGAGATTTCCACGCCCGACGATACGTCCACGATGTCGGGTGCGAGGAACCCAATGGCGTCCCGAACATTCTCAGGCGTCAGTCCGCCGGCAACGACGAGTTCTATCCTCGTGCGCAACGCAGCAATTTTGTCGCTCAATCGGTCCCAGCTGAACGATTTTCCAGTGCCTCCTGACCGACCGCCAACTCGCGTGTCGAGCAGCAAAGCGTCTGCGACCTCTGCTATTCGAGGCGCGTCGTCAGAAAGCGATGGTGAATTCGGCTCGATCGATATTACGGCCCAGATTCGGCCCGAGACTTTTTTCCGAAGCGCTTCAATATCCGAAACGCCGCGCCGGCAGTGCAGCTGCACGATATCAGCGGCCGAATCCGTTGCTTTTGCGGCGATGTCGTCCGCACCTTCGTCGCCAAACACAGCAACGTGACCGAGCTCCTTGCCCGCTGCATCGAACACCGATCGCGCCGCGTCAACGCTCACTTTCCGGGGACTCTCTGTGAAAATGACGCCGACATACGATGCGCCGAGCTCGCGCGCGTACGCAGCATCAGCAGCTCTTGTCATGCCGCAAAACTTTATCCGCGTGATTCCTCGGCCGTCAGCCACGATCGACTCTCGTCACTCCGGTAAGGTTGCGCACCGCGAGCGCTGGATCGTTCGACGCAGACAGAAACGATCCGATGAGCACGGCGTCCGCACCAACATCCGCAACGGAACGAATGCTTGCCGTGTCCGAGTAACCGCTCTCCGCCACGCCGATGCATTCTGCCGGAATGTGCGGAATCACTGCCTCAGCCGTACCCGCCTCGATCTCGAGCGTTTCGAGATTTCGATTATTTACGCCGATTATCGTGCATCCCGCCGTCAATGCGAGATCGAGCTCCCGCCGATCGCGAACCTCCGCAAGGACTTCCAATCCGATTTGCTTCGCGGATTTCACCAGGAGCTTGAATCGTCCGGGAGAGAGAGCCCTCGCGATGATGAGTGCCGCAGACGCGCCGAGCGAGCGTGCCTCGTAGAGCTGCACTGCAGCAACATGAAAATCCTTCCTCAAGATGGGAATGTTGATCACACCACTCGCTGC
>Ga0137376_10001498_pt1 | contig 13070 bp, 16 predicted proteins | sample SagtaG_23_FD_104814 | JGI IMG/M metagenome (GOLD analysis project Ga0137376, IMG submission 104814) | Vadose zone soil microbial communities from Sagehorn Ranch, Mendocino, California, USA - Sage2_L_20_16 metaG | ecosystem: Environmental > Terrestrial > Soil > Vadose zone | place: USA...
AAGCTTTTCGTTGAGGAAGAAGGATGACAGAATGGCACAGATGACGACGGATAGGGCCCCTAGTGGCGTCTGGAGTTGCAATTAGTCGAGACATTGTGACGTGTAGGATCATGACGTACGACGACGATAGCTTCCACGAATGCGTATGCTGCAGAACAGGGCATAAGAAAAGATAAGCTTGCCAGTAGAAGTACCACGTACCTGCAAAGTTACACAACTCTCCCAGAATCATCACTAGAACCAAGGTCAGGTCCGGAAAACACCGGCACAAGATGCATACGACGCACTGCTCATTCCCGTCCACCATAGTGGCTATAAAAGCGTACAGGCGGTTAATCACCATACTCAACAGCCGAGCAATGCCACCCACCGACTTGAGATACGCGACGCCCTCTCCTGCCACTCCGCCCGCCTGCGAGCGCAACAGACCCTTTTTCTTGAACACAAAGCTGGACCCGATAAGCAGACCGCTGCATAAAGCGAGTACGATCCCAACGACCTAGATTGTCAAAGGACGCAGAATCGCATCATGAAAATTAAGTACATCAGGTGTCCGTCGAATTCAACGAACCTTAAGGTTTTTCGAAACGGCGATCGTGGATGCAGCGGAGGATGTCGCCGCGGCGGCCGATGAGGTTGCCGACGTTATGGAGGACGTCGAGGACATGGTCGTAGGTGTAAAGGAGGAGGTGGTTGGGGCGTAGGAGCTTGGTGGAAACGCCGGATCGCTGGTGCCCGGAACGTTGCCTATTTCAGCGGTGTCGTCACAACCGCCACGCAATATCAGTATTTCCAGTGCTTGCCAAGCTGTTTTTTCGCCGCAGCATCGACATCGCTAAGCTCATCCGTATGTGTAATCACCTAGTACACTAGCCGGCGCGCAGTATCAGTATTACCAGTGCTCGCCAAGCTGTTTTCGCCGCGGCATCACTAAGTTCTTCCATATGTATAATCACCTGGTGCATGGTACACCTTATTACTTGTGGTGTAAGTACACAGCATATACTAATAATAATAAAAACTGCGCATGCAAGACAATAATAATCTGTCCAATCACAGCTTCACAAATAAATTTCAAATGATTGCATTCACTTCGTACACAATAATACAGTTATGCGACAATACAACACCCAGCTAAACCAAACTTGAAAGCAATGGCATCCATCAGACAGACACTCTACTCGCTGGTTAACGCAACCGTCCAACGCAGAGCGCCAGACGAGCCACGAAACCACAACGTCCTCGAGGCCACATCCCCCGAGAGGAAAGGGCCGTGTTCTCAGTTACACGAGTGAGCGCAAAGGTCATCGAGTGGATGTGAAAATTGCGGCATTTGTAAAAATGCGAGACTCGGTCAGTTTCTGTAAAACAGATCCTGTTCGAGTATGTTCTGAAGAAACAAAATTGTTGGGCGCTAGCTTATATATGCTTTGAGATGGTCCGTGCGCTTGAACTGCACGTGAGCTGCCGAGCCTGCCGGCGACAAATATTTATCGTTCGATGAGGTACATTTCTTCAAATTCTTGTGTTGTATGTGCATGTAAGTAGCAGTATGTGATGAGTACTATTGAGTAGCCTAAACTCGTTCAGTCGAATCAGGTTCATCAAACCCATCAACCGTCATGTTCCATCTCCATCTCCCATCCATGAATCCCTTGGCCGTGTCGTCTAAAACGATTTCGTTCCGTTTCTGCACGTACACCTGCGCCCATTAGTTAGCCCCTCTATACCTATCCGACGAGGTGGACAAGCGTACCGTCTTATCAGTAACCTTCTGTCGCAGACTTGGAATGGCTTCTGGTTCGATCGGCGTCTCTAACAGTTCAGAAAGATCCTCAACCGCTTTCTCGAGGTCCCTGGCATTTCATATTCAGCAATTGTTTCGTCATCGAAGCATAGTTTTGCTTACCTCTGATTATCCTCAAATAGATCTTTCTCATTGCTCTTGGCCAAGTAATAGGCCATAGCATAGGTCCATTTGAGCGTCATCCTACATTTTTCAACCTCCTCAACAGCTTTCTTCATAAACTGCACTTCAATCCACGTCAAAGTTGAAGTAATCTGCATATCTTCCATCTTCTTCTCTGTCTTGGCATACAAATCCCGCGAGAGCTTGGCAGATTGTTCATGGTTCGCCCAGCGATTGTAATACTGAACACGGAACACTCAGCATATGTGTAAGTGCAAGAAGACAACAGAACTTGCATGTAAGTATCGCTCCAGAGACGCGCGGCTTCGGCTCTGAGAATCCCGAGCATCTACCCCTCCTTTCTCGTCATATCGGTTACAGCTGTACCATGCGGTCCCGTGTTCGCTCCACGGACCTGTCATCTCGTTAGCCACTATACGCGCTATAACTACGAACAGAAATTAATTACCCATGCACACCCAACAGAATTCATGCTTGCACTTCTTGCACGTCATATGACTGGAAGGTTCAGTCAAGCAACTATTCCATGCAGAGAAGCGAAGGAATACCTACTTGCATCCTCCATTCTTTTCAATCGTACTCTGACAGTTGCTACACTCCTTCGTGTTGCTCTTGATCCAATTAGCCGTCTCACTATCATCGCGGCACTTCTTGAGCCACATCTTCGCAACGGCGCATACAACTGGCCTGTGGTCATCTTCAATTGTACAGCCAAAGCAAAACTTGTGTTCCTTCGCCGCCAAACCCAATGTAGGCCCTATTTCTTTCGGACTGTCTAGACCGGGAACCCCTCGCGCGCCGCAAGATACAGTGGGAACAACAGTCGTCAAGCTGAACTTGGACGCACCCGACGGGCAAGAAACCGTGTTCGTGCAACCGGGGTAGGGGCAATACTTCAACTCCTTTTTCGACCCGACAAAGTTGCGTACGAGCAACTCTTGGAAACGTGCCCAAATCTGTACATTTTCCTTCTGCTGTTCCGGATCGATCGCAGATGCGGACGCGTCGGTCGGAACCAGAATATCACGGACAAAGGGATCGGGTGCCACCAATTGACAGCCCTCCGCCATGCAGCGAACCACGTGTTCACCTTCGTCGCGAATCTTTGAAAGTAAAAACATGTTCCAACAGGTGTGGCAGAACGTGTGCCCGCAGTCAAGCGAAAGGGTTGTGATGTCGGACGAATCGTCATAGCATATGGGGCATGTGAAAGGTTCGTCCGGTTTAGGAGTGTATTTGGTATACCTCGGCGTAGCATGTAACAAGGATGGAGAACGTGGGACGGAAGATGTGGTAGGGGACTTTGAACCAGAAAGTCCAAACAGCTTGCTTGCAGTGGATCTCGTCGTACGGCGGGAAGCGGAGGTGGAGGAACTACTGGACCTGACAGGATTCTGCGAACTCTGTGGCTGGGGTAGATTGATGCACGCCTCGACGAGGATCTTGGACGGGTTGTCCATATATTTCTCGATTAAGCGTTCTTTGTTCCAGGACATATGTCGCAAAAGCAGGCTAGCGGTGCTCCCCTGCTAGAAGCGTTATGGACAGTACACGAAAGATGCCACAACCTACCTCGACACCAAGAATGTTACAGATATAGTCCACGTCCTCTCGCATCTGTTTCTCGACCTCTGTCTGGCTCAAAGAACGGTAATCAATCTCGTAGGCTTTACGCATCGTCTTCGGAGCAACTTTGAAGTCGTCACCGTCTGCGTCCATGTCCATCTCATCGTCAGAAACTGTATAAGCGCCGTGAATTAGGGTTGCTGCGTCGCGATAAACGAGGAGACTTACCGTCGTCGTCGTCCTGAGTGGCATCGAACATTTCGTCATCATAGTACTCTTCCTCATCTGAGTATTCATAGTCTGAAGACATTTGGGGAAGAAGGCTGTGTGCGTTTATCGATATAAGTAACCTCGGGACAAAGGCGCGTTGTTCTTGGTAAGGCGCTAGCTTGACTCGGGCGATTCATATAAGGACCCTCTTGCACGTGACTTACGATTTACGTTCCCGGTCAAACGTTGTCGTTCTAACTTTCTAACTTGCTTTCAGGACAAATACGAAGGGATAAATGGTACATTACGCGATGAAAAACAGAGTATAATCTTGTAGGAAGGCGACGCATATCATTATCTTTTACTATGATCCCCACGGGGAAGCAGACGAATTCTCCTCGAGCGATAGCATGCGCGAGCGCTTTAATCTGAGCCTTATGATCTCAACTTTGAGGCATTGAAAGCGCTTAAGCTACTTGCATAACCACACCGCTCTTAGCGACCTGGTGTACTCTCGGATTCTCGATCGGTTCACATACGAGATGAGTTACTGCAAGGTTCTCCTTCGAGACCCTGTCTTTAACCTAGCCTAACCGGATACAAACTCTGCATCGCATTCCTGATGTAGTGATAAGTGGTATAGATATGCAGTGGGAACAGTGGTACATGATGAAAGCAATATTTATTTCAGAATTTAAAGGCAGCGACAAAGCTTATAAGTTGCATTGCCAGATCATCAGAATGGGGGGCCCAAAGTTCCAAAGTGATTGAATCACTAATAGCTAAAAGTCCTCGTTACAGGCAGTAGGGACGGACTCGGAAACCGTTTGAGTACGGCGGCAGTCAGTGCAGGCTCGAGTATGCGAGCGGCAGAGTTCGGCAATCAACTGGTGTAAACCTCGGATATCGCGTCGGAACACCGTCAGCTCTGATGCTCACTCGGCAGATCTTATAAGTCCACATGCAATCTTTCGTTAAACTCTCGACGAGCCGCTTGCTTAGGAAGCAGGCTACCCGCAACACTTTCTACCTCATTTTCCCCAGAATGGCCAGTAGTCGCACCGCAGCGGTTCGTCATTGAGTGTCCTACAAAATGCCTTCTGACGTGGTGGATAGTTTGGCTTGAAAGATCCAGAACTGATCAAATTCCAAGGATTCATTGATGGGAAATGGGTCGATGCAAAGAACGGAGAGACGATTAAGGTCTTTAGTGAGCGTCTGCCAGCGATAAATTTGAATTATATATGTTGAACTTGGTTTCGTCAGACCCTGCTACCAATGAAGAGCTCGGAACTGTCCCAGAAATGGGTCTCTCAGAGACAGTCGAAGCCATTGAAGCTGCTCACCGGGCTTTTCCTGCGTGGAGCCGCCTGCCAGCTAGAGTATGTCCACATTCGGTCATATGTTGCGCAATTGTCCTATGACGTTGTGCAGAAACGCCACGACCTCTTGTTCAATTTCCACGCCCTTATGAAGCAAAATACGGATGATCTTGCCAAGCTTCTTGTGGGTAATTACAACGCTAGCATTTCCAATATACATGACGTATGATCTTGTAGACGTTGGAAAATGGAAAGCCATTATTGGAGGCCAAGGTCAGTGTGCTATTCCAGCAGGACGATCTCAATGTGTATGATTCATTAATGCCAGGGAGAACTTAACTACAGTTCAAGCTTCATCGAGGTATGCCATGTTTATTCACCTTGGCGTTTTGATGTTGATTGGTTGTAGTGGTTCGGTCTGTACCAGCCAGCTTTTGTCATGATACTAGTGCGCTAACACATTTATCATAGCCGAGGAAGCTGTGCGCTTGTACGGAGGTACGGTAAACAGCATGCCAGTCACGTTCATGAATTGATTCGCTGCAGAACATGTACCGTCACCTATCACTGGCTGTCGGAACGTCGTAATCAAACAGCCCGTCGGCGTTGTGTAAGTGATAATATACGATACATTATTCCGTTGTCACAAACTTTTGACAGTTCTATCCTCACCCCATGGAACTTCCCTTCCGCCATGATTACTCGCAAACTTGGACCAGCTCTTGCAGCCGGATGCACAGTCGTCATCAAACCTCCTCCAGAAACACCCTTCTCCGCGCTTGCCCTGGCAGAAGTCAGTCCTAACCCCATACTCTTAGCTTTACTGAACTACCTCCCAGCTAGCTCGCCGCGCAGGTATACCAGACGGTGTTATTAATATGGTCACTACCCAAAAGAACGTTTCTGTGGTTGGCCGAGAAATGTGCGAGAACAAAATCGTGAAGAAGATCAGCTTTACAGGTTCTACCCAAGTTGCCAAGTACCTGTACGGATTGGCATCAACGACTATGAAAAAGTGGGTATCAATTATCAACTCGAATTAAGAGGAGATGTTAATTGCGTGGGTTACGGCTTGTAGAGTATCAATCGAAGCTGGCGGAAACGCGCCGTTTATTGTGTTTGATGATGCTGATATCGACGAAGCAGTCGCCGCTGCCATTGTATGCAAGTTTAGAGGAAGCGGTCAGACGTGTATCTGTGCCAACAGGATCTACGTCCAAGCTTCTGTTTATGCCGAGTTTGCTTCTCGTCTTGCTGAAAAGGTGGCTGCTTTCAGAGTCGGAAACGGACTCGAGGATGGAGTGTAAGTAGTCATTATCACCGAGTGATATGCCGTTAACATTGGGAAATGTAGGACACACGGTCCTTTGATACACGCTCGCGCCGTTGAAAAGGTACAGCGGCACTTGGACGACGCAGTCCAACGAGGCGCTCAAATCCTTGTTGGAGGAAAATTCATCCCCGACACTTCTTTCTTCGTTCCAACTGTTCTCTCGGATGTCACCGTCGACGCCCAATTGAACAATGAAGAAACTTTCGGACCACTTGCTGCTCTTATCGAATTCCAGACGGAGGAAGAGGTAATCAAGCTAGCTAACAGTGTTGATGTTGGTCTGGCAGGCTACTTCTTCTCGAGGGATATTGGAAGGGTGTGGAGAATCGCGGAAAAACTCGAGGTGGGGATGGTGGGCGCTAATACTGGGTTTATCAGTCAGGTTGAGATTCCTTTCGGAGGAATAAAGGAAAGTGGCCTGGGTAGAGAAGGTGGACATGGGATTAACGAGTATGTCAACACAAAGTTGATTGCATTCGGAGGTATTGGAGCATGATGTAGTCAAGATTTATATAGCGTGAAATTGTACAACAACATTCTTTGTAGCACACCAAGTACATGATTTACAGCTTTGCGGTGACATGTCCTTCCTCCCTAACGTTGTTGGCAAGCGTTCCAATACCGTTGCCCAACCATACAGACACCTTATCGCCATTTTTGAGGTACACAGGCGGTTTCCGGGCGAAACCGACACCCCCGGGAGTTCCGGTGATGATAATGGTGCCAGGTTCAAGTGTGGTGCCTTGCGAGAGGAATGAAACGGTTCGGCGGACCGAGAAGATTTGATTGCTAGTTTTCCGTGAATAGCTGTCTACGCAATACAAAAACAGGACATACGACGTGTTACCATCTTGGAGGAGCACGCCATTGACAGTGCTCTTCAGTGGTATCTTTTGAGGGTCAGGTATAGCACCGGCTGATACGATACATGGGCCAAAAGGGTTAGAGTTATCTATTTTCATCGAAGTCAATTCATCTACATAACTAGATTTGAACTTGGCATACCGAAGCTCTTAGAGAAAGACCATTGAGAGACAGCCATTTGATGTTTCCTAAACGATACCTTTCATCCAAGTTTAGCACGGCGCCAAAAAAAGAAGAGCTCACGTACATCGTTTGCGCCGGTATATCCAAGAACGTAATCCAACGCGTCCTCTTCCGAGACGTCCTTTGCAGCCTTTCCAATGACGATGGCGAGCTCGACCTCATAGTCTGGTACGTGCTCCTTCACAGGTTGGGCTACGCGCGGAACAATGATGTCTGCGCCCGGGCCGATGAGTGAAGTAACAGGTTTGTAGAACAAAATCGGGAAGCTTCACGCGGTTAGACTCATTCCTTCATTCTATGACAGGCGCTTACGGAGGTTTCGCCATCTTGGCTTCCTCCTAGCAACCAAATTCAACTCTGAGTTCACATAAAGAAGTTGACGCACGCACCGCATGGTCCGAGTAATTTAATCCCAAGCATCGCACAATCCCAACTTCTCGGGCCGAAAGCGGGGAAAGTAAAGTCTTCACGGTGAGAATATTGTTCGTAACTTGAGCTGCAGGATCCAAGGCAACACCGACAATTTCATGAGCCTTAATGATCTTGCCATGGTGTGCAGCGAGACCAACTAGTAATAAAATGAATTAGTTCTGCGCAGGCAAGCCTGAACTAACAACGCGCACCATCGATGTTGGGATCTATTGGTTGACCAATATGAACGCGCGATGTCTCTACCGCTACGAAACGGATAAGACGGTTCCACTGCTGAACAAAAAAGTCAATCCCAATGCCTCAGCTCAGACCTTCAGGCCTACTTACAGTTCTGAGAGGTGCCATGGGAGTACAAAGCACTGTGGTTTGTGGCTAAAAATTCTTCTCGGCTGCCGTGGGCGGCCTGATGTATTGGCCGAGAAGAGGGTTTATGTAACCTTTTCCCGCGACGGAGGTGGAAGTTTGGTCGAGAAGGCCTTCTTCCTACGGGCTCCTTGACGTTACTTAAGTATGGTTGAGCCTCTTCATCCGTCTGGTGTCCGTAAGTGGTTTAACACCAGGGCTGGCGGTCCGCCGGTCCGGAGATAAACGCAGTCACGTGGGACCCATTTGAGCAAACACGCGGAAATAGACGCCCATAAGATTTTGGTTGGAACTGTGAAACGGTTACAACAGGTTACAACGCGTTCCGCTGCTCCTTTCCGTGTAGATGGTAGATCATTCAAACATGCAATCCTGCATCCAAGATGCGCTCGACGAGGTACCTCTTCTATCTCCGACGGTGATCACAATGTTGACTCGGCTTCTTGTTTAGCTCCTTTCCCCTCGTTCTCAGGCTGATGCTAAAACTAGGGCCCTGGAGGTTCTGGAACGCCAGCTGGCACTCGCGTGCTTAAATGATTCGGAAAGCTTAAACCATTTCAAATCGCTGCAACAATGGTTCGAATGCAATAGTACGTCCCACGGTGTTTTCCCATTCATTGTTCAACCTGTGCACGCGACTCAACTATGACTCAGTATCTTGTCGACTCTTAATGTGGATATCAATAACGACTCCGAAACTTGATGCGTTGATCAACAAGGGCGTTGTGGAAAGTATGTAATTTCCTCGTGCTTGCGCCCAATCCCTGACCGTCGTTCAATTTCACAGAAGTACGCGAGAATGACGTGTCGAGGATGGTTTCGCAACTGTCCCTCGCGCTGTCGATAACTCAGGGCGCTGCGCTTATTCATCATGGCAGTAAAGTGTACCTGGGGCGAAAACACGCTTTAGAGGTGAGTAAGACTTTGCCGTGGATCTTGATCCCAACCTCAATTGGATTATAGATACTCCTTGATCTTCTGTTAATATCCCGCCACGTCCCATCATCATCTCAACCACATTTGTCATCTATTGTGCTAGACACATTGTTATGTATACTTGTTGATGCGCCCAATTCGTTGCGGTCGTTTGAAAATGTAAACGGGGTGCAGTTGGTTGTCAAGATTTTGAAAAGAGCGGGTACGCCTCGCGAAGTCAGGTATGTTCTCAAACACGATGCTTTGGTGTATTCTAAAAGACTTGCGCAGGATGAAATGCCTAGAATTTCTTTACTTTTACCTGCTCGACGAAACACCAGCACCAATACCAACAACATCTGTTCAAGTTCATGTCGAAGTTCCCACCACACCAGTCACGCCAGCTCGGAGGAAACCTTCTTATTTTGTGTCAAAGCCGATGTTCCCATCGTCAAGGCAAGCGTCGTCAGCATCGCCGACTACATCTCGGTCGGCATCCGACGAATCTATCGGGTCAATGACGTCGGCCTCAACAGCACCTTCATCTGTAGCATCTTCGCCCGACAGTACATCTATGCTTTCAGTAGATGTGTCAGTGGCATCTTCTTCCCCCGCAACAAGCCCGTCGTCGCATAATTATCGTGTGCCGATCGGTTCCCCACCACCAGTATCGTTCTATAGCCGGCCCAAATCCGGGCATGGGAATTTCCTTTCGCCAAATCCCCTGAGACGCCGTCAGATCGGCTCGTCGCTTAGGCATGTACCGAGTAAAAGCTTATCGGCTATCCCGAGTAGCAAAGTTAGTCCATCTACTTCCAGAACAGGGAGTAAACCCGGCCTCCATAAATCTTGGAGCGAGGAATTGCATGGAACCAACAATAATAGGGAGGATGCACTGCGAGGGCTAGCGCGACTAGCATTGGGTGTTGGGACAGAACGCATCAAGTCGACAGATGAGAAGAAGGAGCTGTTGGGAACCATGCTGGGAAACGTGGATGCGTTAGTCGAGAGTGTGAGGAAGGCAGGCATCTGGGGGCTCGGTTGATCAGTCAGTTTATTCTCGTTATCGCTATCTCCTTCGCTTTCTGTATTTTTGGGGTTGTCTGTATCGAATGTTTTGTAATTAATGTAGCAACGTCTAGGTATTATGATCGAGATATGGTACCCATATTGTCTATGGGAGGAGCCCCAGAAACAAGTGTTTTTGAGTGTGGGTCGAGCAGATTCGGGAATCTCGACTCGAGATATCGGAGTATGCCTTTTTGCGGAGCCGCGACAGGAATGGAAACGTCCGCGGGCGAAGATGTCGGCTCAGGTCTGGGAGACGAGGCAGCGGTACCGACGGTGACTTGGTCTCGCGAAGCACTCGTGGGTCTTCCAGCTTGAAGCGCAAGTGCCTCATCATCAATGTCATCGAAAGCGTCCTGCTTGACAGCAGAGATGGAATATGACCATATACCGACTGCAAATGCGCCCAATGCGATGCCAGTGATTGCATTTCTGAGGCGGAACGGCTCCCTGGCCCGGCGAAGGCCCGGAGACATTGCCTATGTGTAATGAGTAAAAGTAATGCAGAGAATGAGTAACGTACCCCTGGGGTAGGACGGTACGAAGCGGCGGCTGCGTTACGGTCGACGTAGGACATGTGGGATATGACTAAGCGAAGTGAGGCAGCTTTGTCATCGGTCGTGGGAACATTCAAGTCCCCTTTTGATTTGGCGGCGAAAGCATTCTTGACAAATGGCCAGATTCATGCCGAGGTAATTTCGTGTCTCTTCTCTTTCTCTACGCTCATGCGTTCCTCCAAATTATACAGAGTCGCAGCATTCGTCGTCGCTTTCTTTGGCCTCCTCACAAATCTCATTGCCGCTGCTCAGTTTATTACGCTTTGGCACAACTTCAAGTGGGAGCTTGACAGCGAATGGGAATGGCTTGGTGACAGATGGCGCTTAGACGGCCTTAGGATCGTTGGAGGCCTCCTCTGTGCATACTTTGCATCCGCAGCTGCCATTTCTGCAGTAGGCCTTGCAGGTGTCATCAAGGTCGGTCCGCCCCTTTGCTTGCGTGATCAGCTCGCTCACCTTTTTTAGAACAAACCCTCCCTTGTTCGCTTCTTCCGCGACTTCTATATTGCAGACTTTTCGTTCTGTACATCGTTTGCCATCATTGTCATCTATGCTGCGTTCCACACGACCCCGAGAACAGGCATCTGCGAGGAGTTCTCACGGCATCCTGAGCTGATGCGAGATATGCAAGAAATGGGAATGAATATTGAAAACTGCGAGCTCTGGCTGTCCCGTGCCGCATTGGCTATCGCGGCAGCGATGTTGACACTCATTGTCATCCGCGTACGTCCCCACCAGTCAGAGATGATCGACAGCTTTCTGATCCGCTCATACACAGCTCCATTTTTTGCTTGCTGTTTCAACCTATTACACGGGGCTTGTGCGCTCATGCCGTAATTCCTGCGCCTCTAGTCGGGACGTCATGTCACACCCTCGCTCACATACCCGTTCTGACAGCAAACGCATATACCTCCTACCAGCATCGTCAGAAAACGTTTCGGAGCTGGTGTATGCACCAGTGCCGATGAACCGTCTGTCACTAGACATGCGTACCCAGGCTAAGGAAGCATGGGTGTCTGAGACAATGCCGGCTGACCAGACACGTAAGCATCATCACTCGCGGCGGCACTCGCGTTCCAGCTCGACCACGAGCAAGGACATCAAAACGGGGTCCATATTTTTGCCCATTCAGCCAGGGGAAGGCCTCCTGCCAGCTTATGATGACAACACGCAACAAGCATTTGACAAAGCTTAACTCGGTCCGAGTTCCACCCTCTTTCCCCTTCTTTTCTGTCATGCAGCTATGTATTATGAGTCTCGCATTACACTTTTTTCATTGCATAATTCTCGTTCCAGCGCCCACTCATTTCCTCATTGGTTCCTAGTATTCCCACTCGCCGTTGTCCCTGCAAAGGCACCGTGATGACGAGTCCTCCGTCTTTCTCCTTTCGGAAAGGCCTGACTCACGGTGGCCTTTAAGTTTGTAATTGCGAGTCGGATACATACGTCAGCGTCCGTTCAACGATATGATCCGTTTTCATTCCATCTGGTAAACTTATAGTACGTACAAGGGTTGTATTTTGTGATTTGTAACTACGTATGTCAATTATCTGTCGAGTCCAACCCCTCAGCGAATTTGTATTGATAATCGAAGCTGACTGTGGTCCGATAAGATAATAGTTTAGTAAACCGATTAATATGTCCAATAGGAATGCAGCATTTGTTGCCCACGACTCCGAGGCCGGGATTTTGTCTTTCAATTGCAAACTGCGGAGGTACCTGGCGATATCGTACGAGATATCGTGATTCATCTGAAATACCGGCAAGCCTGTGTTCTAAAAATTGTCCCTCGAGAAATGTTTCCTTTCCGAATCCAGTTTGCAAGGCACACCATCCGATTGGCTCACCGTCTAGTGAAGAGCTATCGGAAAAGAACACCGTCCGAGCCATGTACCATTACCAATGCTCAAGCCTCGGTTTCCCAGGCATATCAGTGGCATTTGTCTGCAGCACAGCTAATAACGAAAAAGGGCATGTTTAGAGGGGCGATCTGGTGAAGGAGCGGTCACACATGTGCAAACCTCCGTTCCGACTACAACGATAGGCGGACCATCATGATGGCATCCAACAGGAAACTCGACAACGAGAAACCGCTGATTAACTCTAGCCTACTCTAGCGAGGATTTTCGCAGACTGCTCTCTTCGACTTATGAGTCGGCTGAATCCCTTGTGGGAGCCCCTTAGAGGTTCATTGTTCCTTTCGCCTTTTATATCCGGTTATGCTCTAATGTCGTTGGTAGATGAAGACCTGAAGCTTAGCTTCTCCAATGTCAAGTTCTGCGACATGTATTGGACGTGTTGGACAGGACATGGATGTTAATATGGTC
>Ga0137376_10001501_pt1 | contig 13069 bp, 16 predicted proteins | sample SagtaG_23_FD_104814 | JGI IMG/M metagenome (GOLD analysis project Ga0137376, IMG submission 104814) | Vadose zone soil microbial communities from Sagehorn Ranch, Mendocino, California, USA - Sage2_L_20_16 metaG | ecosystem: Environmental > Terrestrial > Soil > Vadose zone | place: USA...
CTTAAACAGTTAATATCTTTTATTTCGGTCATTCAATCATTCTTACTGTCTTGTTAGGTGTCTGCAAGAAATCACATACTTGACTTCCCCCCAGGCAATGAATCCTCTACCAAATCGACCATTACTTAACAACGCGTCGGTACCGCTTCCATTGCCGAATCCTGTTGAGCAGATGGGCTTCAACGGCCGACCACGGAAAGTCCTTCTAGAGGCCGGAAAAGACTATCCTTCGATTAATGGAATTGCTCCAGTGCCGTCATCATCGACAGCGACGATGCCTGGGCCTCAATTATCGCTCCTCGACAGGAGTGCTGGGGGGCTACTGCAGAACGTCGCAAACTCGTCATTACCTCAACCAGGTACCACCGGGGTGAGTGAAAAAGACAGGGGAGAAGACCTGGAGAGTAGGCAGTCGACTGCTATTTTCAGGCCAGATGAGGATGGAGAATGGAAAGAGAAATTGCGCTCTGAGCAAGCAAAGCAACTGCGAGATGGTCAGGCTGCAACTGTTAGCACATGGGATAGGCGTCGAGATGACGATGACGACGTAAGAGATGAAGAGCCGGAAATAGAAGATGATGAATCCACAATGGTCTCTGATGGAGAAACAACGAAAACGTGGAAGGCGAAAAGGACGCTGAGAAAGTCAGTTGTTTGATTGGTCACATAAACTTTATTGACAGTGCTCACCCGTCAGTCATCTGGATGCTGTGAGAGCGCTTGCTTTCCATCCGAATGAGTTGTCCATTGCCACAGGCGGTGACGATTGCACTGTGAAGATCTGGAGAATGGATGTTGCCAGCTTAGCTTCTTCTACGTTCGTTTTTCAGTCGTTTCTTTTTGGTGTGTTGTGCTTATACCCCATCCAAATATCAGTGCCAGACCTTCGACGGAGATTGAACCACAACTTACACTACGCGGCCACTCTGCTGCGATTACACGACTGATATACTCAGCATCCAAGGGACTACTGTACTCAGCGTCACTTGATTCCTCAATTCGTATATGGGCTTTGCCGTCACCATCACACACTACCTATGCCCCATACGACGACACACGGATACGAGGAGAATTGGTCGGACACACAGACGCGGTTTGGGGCCTTGCCCTTCTCGGGGATGAAAATACACTCGTCAGTTGTGGTGCGGAGGGCTCCGTAAAGGTTTGGGACGTGAGCTCTCCATCGGGCGGGGGTTCGTTAAAATTAACTTGGGGTTTCAATGGTCTGGAGAGCCTAGAAGAGACGCAAGACAGTCACTCACCTGGTGCAACAGCAATTGAGGCACTAAAAACTGATCTCAGGAAAGTCGCCGTTGCATACCAAAACGCGGTAGTGAAGATCTTTGAAGTTGAGACTGGCAAAGAGCTTCTGCGACTCCCCAGTGACACGAGTTATGGTGGGTCTCGGGTCAATTATCCTTCCGTTAATGAAACTCTTTCTAAATCCACCTTAGATGGTACAGCCGCAACGCAGGTTAACCAGATAGCTTCACATCCAACTATGTCCCTCCTCGTTACTGCTCATGAGGATAAATATATACGGATCTTTGACTTTACAACAGGTAAGACTTGTCCATTTCAAGAAGTCCAATAATTAAGTGGTTTGCTTAGGTCAATGTACTCACTCTATGCTGTCCCACCTTGATGGTGTGACGTCCTTATCAATTGATTCATCTGGTTTTTCGCTCGTATCTGGAAGTCACGACTGCTCTGTACGATTTTGGGATTTGCTTGGATCGCGTGCCTGTGTTCAGGAAATTACGACGCATCGAGAAAAGGCACGGGAAGGAGTACTATGTGTTCAATACCATCCTTCACTGCCCTTTATGGCGAGCGCAGGCGCCGACGGGGTGGTAAAGCTTTATGCATCATCATCATAACCTATCACCCTAATCCTATTAAATAATCCCTGCCCTCTAAAGGCTGGACCCGCCTTCAATCCATTGGTCATAGACGGGTTGTATATTCTTTTGAAGGATGGGAAGTTACTCTTTTCACATAAACGTTCTTTCGTTGCGTTGCACATCGGCTTCGCTAAACCTAATATTTTTTTATCTCCCCTGACCATGACTGTTATGATCTGTACAGAGTTGTATTTCGCGCTTAAGTACTCTAGTAACGATCGACCCCAGCCAACGGCCGGCCCGAGAAACTTGGTCAACAAACACTCGATGCATTGATTTATACGTGAAGAACGGAGCCCTGCTCGACGACATGGAGGTTGGCTCCAAGACCCTTCTTCTGCATAAGGTCCTTGATCTGTTTTTCAATCGTATTCCTGGCTGGTCTCTCCGAGGTCAAATCAGACTTGCAGTGGATTATATATATGGTTAGACCATCGAGAATGCCACGAAGTTCTTCGGAACTTGGTGAAGGGTTAGAGACAGCTTTTCCGGCGGCCACTTTCATCCATTGACGAAGCGAGCGGCCGGAGCTGTGCAACCTGCGAACCTTCCATACCTCTGTTGCGAGTACGAGGAGCTCGTTGAGGAGGTGAGATGGGCTGAGGTGGCCATACAATTCATCATCTGAGCGCTCCGACGTCCAAGAGCACTCTATAAATATAGCAGATAGTGCGTGGGGAATCTTAGGTGCTGCGGTACGCCAGACGCTCGCATTCATTGGATCCAAAGATAGCGTATCAGGCTCAACATCTCCGAAGAGCAGAATTTCTTGTTGGGTGGGATCATGGCGGAGGAAAAAGGCAGTTGATAATACTGGTATACGAGGATTTTGCGAAGAGGTGCCATGGCTAAGGCGCATTGGAAGAACGGATATGGATGAGTGGATCTTGGTGTAACGACCTAGACGGAGGCTAAAAGCATATATCACAATTAGCACATATCACGGAAATGACGTTGAGAATGATACTAACGGGCATAAATGCAGCTTATATGGCTCATCACGCTCGTCAAAAGAAGCGAGATTAGGCCAAAGACGGTCATTAAAGACAGAAGCGATCGTGTCAAGCGTGTCTTTGAGTGCATAGACACGTTTACGACTGCCATTTAGAGAACCCGCGGAAAGAACAAGGCCAGAAATATGGTCAAAATGTGCATGAGTTATCAGAAAGCACCTTTGAAGAACTATGATCAAGCTGATGCGATATCCAGCACAATTTGCTTACTTGACAAAAGAATATATCTCAGCGGCGGTATGTGTAACATTGCCAAGGAGAGATGTGTTTTGCTGGAGTATGTGGTGGAGAGTCCCCACGCCTGATCCTGCACAATATCGACGTGAGGGCTGTATTAGGGCATGCGAGTCTCCAAAGTGTCTGACCTGCTTCGAGACCGATGACCCCGTCTTGCCAGCTTGCATCCGACGGTTTGAGGAGATAGCTGTTCATTCATTTCAACGGTGAATGGGAGATCAGGACACAGAGCTTACGCAGAAAGATCCGATTCGTCAGGACCTCCGCCTGCGCCCACAACTATGATGTCAAAGGTAGACATACTTGGGCGTATCTGCTATCAAAAAAAAGCCTCTTTTATCAGAGATGCTCGTATAAGACCTTGTCAAACGGAGTCATGATTGAATCCCATAAATTCGGGGCGTGGTGGGAGCCAAAGAAAATACAAAGCTCTTCACGCTACCGAAGCTGAACTTGTCCAAAGTTGAAAACGTTGAAATATACCATTCAGACGGCGGCTGCCGAGCTAACATGTCTTCGTCTGTCAAGCTGTATGTATACGACCTCAGCAACGGCCTCGCAAAACAACTATCGAGACAACTCACTGGGAGACAAATCGACGGCATTTGGTCAGTTACTTGACTGGGTATGACATATTCCGTACAAACTCAGCGTCAATCCCAAGGCACACGTCTGTTGTTATCTTCGGCAAGGAGTACTTCTATGGACAAGGAATCAATATCACCGTTCCTGGTCAATCGCACGTCTGTGTCATTCTCTTGTTCCTTCCCTTATTCCATCGTCTGACTCCCCCAAGCATGGACCACCTTTACAGATAGTGGACATGGGACAAACCTCTATAGACGAGAATACCTTCGATGATTACATCACTGAAGTGAGGGAACATTATACGGCAGACAAAGTGAGTTAAATAATATCACTCGAAGTGTTCATCGTGTTTCCTAATTCGCGTCCTTGTAGTACCACCTGCTCGGTACGGAATTACCCCCTAACGTATCGGACGATGGCTTTAATATGCTTCTTGTCCAGATTTTAACTGCAATTCATTCACAAATGACGTTGTCGGTTTCTTGACAGGTAACTCGATCCCTGACTTTATTAAAGGTAAGAACTGTAACGTTGCAGCTCTCCTAGACCTATATGCTTGTTGATAGATCTACCGACTGATTTTCTTTCGACGCCTTTCGGTGCTTCTCTTAGACCAACGATTGATGCGATGTTCAACCCATCCCGTGGCGCCCTTCCGACCCCACCTTCTGCATCCATTCTAGAATCTGTCAGTGCTCGGGCGCAAGCAAACAATGTCGCGGCATATGTTCCAGGAAATGCTCAGGCACATGCTACAGACTCATTGTCTGGCGCGGTACATGTCATCACTAACGAGTCCTCTTTTCGTTCCTTCTTGAACACCCACAAAGCAGCCGTCGCATTTTTCACTAGTTCCACGTGTGGGCCTTGTTGCATGATAGAACCTGTGTTTATGGAACTTGCCCAAAGCAAAGGTGTCAAGTCGCAGGTTTCTGCCAAGAAGGGAGCGGGCTTTGCTAAAATTGATATCGGCGTTGGTTTGGGCCGTAGCTTGGCTGCGCAGTGGCGTGTGACAGCTACCCCCACCTTCATGTTCTTCTGCGATGGCACCAAGGTTTGAACACCGGTGATGCTTGATTAATGATTACCGAGTGTGACTCAATCATGTCAGGTTCAGGAAATAAAAGGTGCTGATTCGGCCGAGTTGAAGACACAAGTGGATCTTCTACTCTTTCAAGCCTATCCTCGTTAGTCCTTTTTTTCTTTTTTGGTAACCTTACCAATTCACTACCTTAGCACACTCACACACGAACTTATCACTACCATTCATTCAGAAGATATCATTCGATCCTATTTTATTCACTCGAGTTCCGGCCATTGATACTGTTGTCGCCAAACTGGACGCTTTCATAGATTCCACTACCTGGCCAGATCACGATAAGACTCAAGTTAAATCGCTTATTAAGGATACCGTCTCACCATATTTCAAGGCGCGTTTTGCTGCGCTTCAAGGGCAATCTCCTTCTGCCTCATCTGCTATGTTGTCCTCATGGTCCCAAGCGAACAGCAAATTAATCAACGCACTACCTACGGAGAGTTTATTCCCTATGATAGATTTATGGCGACTCCTTGTCCTTGATCCTGCGACAGGGACGTGGGTGGCGTCGCAACCGAATTTTGACCAGCATCCACTGTCCTTATTATTGGCAAGCACGGAACATACCGTAGCATCCAGTTCTCGGAATTACATCCTAACTACACTTCGTCTTTTCGCAAATATTTTTGCAAGACCACTCATCGCACAGAGACTTGTATTAGGACCTCAAAAACAGAAGTTGACAGCACTTATCATACAGACTTTGTTGCATGACGATGCTGTGGTTAAAAATGCTAGTGCGAGCCTGATTTTCAACTATTCTGCAGCTCTTCAGAAGAACCGGGTAGATTCTGCGATAGGACCAGCAATGCGGGGCACATCGATACCAATAGACGAAGACGAGGATTGGGAAGTAGAAATTGTCAGCGCTATCATAGAGGCATTGAGGCGAGAAAAGGAAAACGAAGAATTTGGTGAGTCTAATATGGGCTATCTCTTTGACATTCGCTAAACGTTTTGGCCAGTTCATCGACTCAGTGCAGCACTAGCATTCATTGTTCGGTTGTCTCCGTTTTGGAGTTCACTTCAGACCGTTTTGCAAGTACTGCAATGTAAAGAAGTGTTGGAGAGTAAATTATCTGGCACTGAAGGATGGAGTAAAAGTGAGGGAGTTGGGCAGAAGTCAGGTGCCAGGATGATCATCCAGGAAGTTATAATGCTTGTGTCACACCAAGTGTGACGTTACGATACTTCCCAATGCAGGCTGACCAAAACGCACTGTTGAATAACCAGAGGCTCTTTGAATTGTATGCTAAGAAACTTTGCTCACGCGACGTTGGTACCTTCTCAGATGTCACAGAGAAGCTTTCGTCTTGGCTTAATAATCCAAAGGCTTACTACAATGAAGCTCGTCCAGAGGTAGGCTTAATTCAAACGCGAGTGCAGGAAATCTAACTTAATGCTAAGATCATAAAATTGCTAACGGTAGCCGATTTTATATTTTGTGTATTGTCTTGGATGCTTAAAGCACGATAGATAGCACAAACAACTGTTCAAGACGCTGTGGGTCCCACAAATCCAGCAGAGCCCTTTCATGTATTACAGTATAAAGATCATCCTATGATCCCACCATACACAAGGCTCATGCAAGTGGTAAGGCAATACATGAACCTGTTTGTTGAACAAGATTTAGGAGGTCAGTCATGCTACAGTTTAAGCCTATTATTATCAGTCTATATCTGTGCCTGCAGCCTGTATCCGTCAACTCGTTAGCACAGTAACTGTGCCTTTGCCATTACCCACAAAGGCTCCTACCCAAGAGATTCACACAGCGTATGTCATTTGCTTATTCTACATAATAATCTACATATCAGAGCCCTGATACCATATTCAGCTTGGCTTCGTCGAGACAAGAAGCAATGGTGGCGCAATCGCCCCCACCAAGCATTTCAAGCACACCGGTCACTATTTCGACTGCAGTCAAGCGCGATGCAACTCTTGTCGCCGCTGCAGCATCAACATCCCCGCCGTTATCTGAGTCCGGCAAGCCGAAGCTTGTGACGGACTCCATTCCTGTTACTACACCTTTGCAGGGCGGGTCGCAAAGAGTCAAGAGGAAGCGTAAGACTATAGACCACCTTATTGATGTTGATCAGAAGAGATTCCGTTTGAGCATGGCATCTGGGCAGGCAAATGTAGTATCAAGCGGCTCGAATAAGGTTTGTTGAGGAATATGTTTCGGAGACATTGATATAATGTCGCGTCCTCGATCTTTCAGGAAGTGGATACCGTGCGGCCTACAGACGCAGATGTGAATTCAACCAATACAACAGGAGCGTCGGAAAACGCTGTTCCGCATGCCTCTCCTCAGGTGACATCAGTGCCGACGGAAGATGCGACTGCTGCCATTCGTCCCGATTCCCCCAAACAATCATTTGTGGACAAGACAATTGCAAATGGTAACTACTCTGTAAATTGTATTTCTAACATTGACCTATTCCTGTCAGAAGCAAGTACCGTCGCCTCAGAAGAACATCTGCTAAAGGGTAGCGAGGATCAACATCATCAATCCGTGGAATCCAGACAAACATCACCTTCCCAAAATGTTACGGGAGCTCCGGCACAGGATATGAAATCAGCAGTGCTGGTTATAAGCGACGGAGACAAAGCAGATATATCCACAGAGCCGCTTCAGATAAATACGGAGCACACACTATCTCATCATGAAGATAATCCGGAATCCGCTAGGTCAGAACTGGCATCGGCTGAGCAAGCACATAAAGATGGGAGTGCGAGGCCGCCGGCGAATAGCGAAGCGGGAGAAAAAAATGGAGATGATGCGATGCAGGTGGACAATGTCGAGGAACAGTTAGTCCGAGAGCAAGTGACGCCAAAGGCCGACGATATGGAGCTCGGTGCGACATCATTCCAAGAGCAAGTTGTCAAAGGAATTCAGAGGCTTCATGCCCGGTTGTCTCAATGCGCATCGCTAATCCCTCATCCTGGTCCAGATATAGAATCCAAGAGCGCACAAGACCAAGATGAGATCTCTTTTCGCCCTGGAGAAAATGTGAGCAACAAAACATGTATGCTCGCTGCGGACCCTTTGGGGCAAGGAGAAAGTCCTATTCAGATCGATGAGCCCACTTCTCAAAAGGTGGGATCGCCGGAAGTTGACGTTCCTGAAGTGCCGAAATCCGACTTGAATGGATTATTCGCCACGCATCGTAAGTTTCTCGCTCGATTCGAAGGACACGTCTAATGATTGTCCCTCAGAATCGCCCGAGAAGATCAAAGTTTCTACTCTTATCAGAGGCCTATCAAATCCGGGCACGGTGAAAATTGATTTTGACATCAAAGTTGGCATCCACTCTGCCTTACTGCGCTGGACTCGACGTCTGTCTCCAATGTAAGTGGCGCCAAATATTTTCTGGTTCTAAAGTAATGGTTAATGTTTAGGTGGAATGTCAGTGATGCGATTTGCGTTAGCCTGGGATGTTACAACGCAACAGAAACAGCGATGAAAGCAGTCTCCAGTAAGAACGAGCGGGACTGGCGGAACCTTGTCTCTTCACACCAGCCGTCGTGGCCCCGAACAGGTGGCCTCCAATTATTACTCAATGGGGGGAAACGATATGACCTACCGCTCTCGCCTCCTCTCGTGAGTTTTTCTCACTGAGTCCTACAAATCGTAGCTAACCTAGCTTCAAAAAGACAACGCAAGACGGTTTAGTTGACTTGTCCCCATATCTCGTCGAAGGCGCTAGTGGTATTGAGCTGCATTCTACTCGAGATATGTCGGGATACGTTTTTGCCTTGGTGTTACATCCTCCCACACCGGGCCAATTGGCGTGGAAATCTGAACAATGCAAAAGGGAAAAAGACTGGAAGGATTGGATAAAGATATTGACACAGCCGTTCAATCTCAATCCTGTTCCATTGCTTAAACGGTAGGGACGATACCATTTCCTTTACTCATATACCAGTCATATCCAAATTAAAGTAATAATAATTGTTTTGAAATATTAGGGCCTACGCAAAGATCGCAACTTGTAGTAATCAAAAAACCTTTAAAGGAGTGAATAAAGAGGAGATGGAAATGAGAGCTTTTCAATTGAAGGATAGTAAGATGATCGGAAAAAAAAACGAAACGAAACGAAGGCATGAGTGAGAACCAGAGGGATCATACACATTATTGCGAGCCGACCAAAATGTCCAAGGCCTTTTGGAAGTCATAACCATTTCGTTCGAGAGCCTCGATAGCTTTTGCACGATCGAAGCCTAATGAAATGAGTTGTTTTACAGGCTGAACGTCTTGGTCACCACTTGGGGAAACAGTTCTATTCAATCCCGGTGGTGCTGAAAGCAGCTGTGGTTGAGAAGCCGCTGTTTGCTGCGCTTCCTGATTTTGCTGCTGCTGCTGTTGCTTCTTCTTCCTACCGAACGGTAGTCGAATCTTCTTGGAAGAATTCGTGAGAATGTGACTATGGAGAGTAGCTGGAGGTAACTTACGCTCAGTTTGGAGTGCCTTGTTGGAATGTTGCCAGGCTTCTCGTCCTTGGACGAAGAGGTTGAAGGTCGTGGTGATTTGGGCGATGGACCCCGTGAGGGGTTTGAGGGTTTCGTCCTCTGGGGTGCGGGAGAAGAAGAGCGTAGCGAAGTTTCTGGGTATCCTGTTGAACCCCTTGGAGGGGATATGCTTTGAGGAGAGGCGGGTACAGTGGAGGGGAACGGCTTCGAGGAGGTCGGCTCCAACCCCGCCGGTGCGGGAGATGACGGCGTGGCAGCTTGCGTTGCGAGGGAACCAACGTCGGCGGAAGGTGTAGATTCAAATCCTGAAAAAGCTTCCTCGAATGTAAAAGATTTTACACGATCTTGCGCTATCGGGGGCAGTTTCGGAGCTGAAGACAAGTTGAAATCGTCATCGGCGCGTGTTGGCGGGATGGAGCCGTTAACATCTGTTGTAGGCGGAAATGTAACAGGGATGGCTGATGGCGGTGCAGAGGTACTTGGAGACGGGAAAACAAAAAATTCGTCAAAAGTGGCATCAGAGGAGAATTGCTGGCCATCGGAAGCGGAATTTGAAGCGCCAGTTCCATTACGAGTTGGCATCAACTTCAAAGCTTCGTCGAATGCTGATATGCCAGTGTTATCGGCAGCAGAGGGGACAGTGGTAGATGTTCCTGTCAAAGAGGGCTCGAACGGACTTGTCGGTGCACCAAACGCGTCAAAAGTATTGTGGGCAGCTGCATTATTAGAATCCGTTGGTGGCTGGGAAGCTTCATCTGTTTGAGGCGTCGGCTCGATTGCGACCGGTGACGCTACTTCAAATATGTCATCGAAAGTCTTCGACGACGGTTCTGCTCGTTTGTCAGCTGGAACAACTGCGTCTTTGTCTTGTGTGGTCGGCTTGTTCCTCGCAAGTTCAGAAAGTGGGACTTCGTCTTCACTGTCAGAATCTGACTCTTCAGCATCAAGTTCCTTGAGCTCTGCATTGAGATCCGTCTCGGTGCTTTGCTCCTGAGACTTTTGCTCTGCGTTCTCTTGGTCGGATGGGAGTGCTCCTGGTTTAAGACCCTCCACGAATGGTGTGTTGAAGTCCTCAATGGGAGGGAAGTGAGCAGCTGAACCTTCTGATGATTGATTGGATTTGGTGTCGTCAGTCCTACGCGATTCTTGTGTGGATGGCGGGGACGGGTCGGGACTTGCCACACGGGACCTCACAGTCGCAGAGGAAGGTGGTGTTACAAAATGTTCACTATCGGCTCCCGGAGAGAAGAATGTATCTGAATGAGGAGAGAAAACACCAAGGTCAACGGGTTGGGCCTTTGGAGTAACAGCAGTGGACTCTGCCATCCCATTTGAAGATGGCGCGGGCTGCGGAGCGTCACCTTCGCTAAGAACTTTTGCATTTGCATTTTCATCGGTATCGAATGCTTTATCAAAGCTGAACATATTTGTAGGGAATGTCGGTTGCGCAACACCGTTTGCTTCGATGACTGGTGAAGAAGTCAATACAACAGCGAATCAATGGGGCTGCTAGGTGGACGTACTAGCAGGGCTCGTAGTAAGTTTGTCAAAAGGATTGTTACTGCGCACGACCGTCCCAGTGTTTGAAATGTCAGGTGTAGATGGAAGTGGATGCTGCGCAGCAAATGTCACCGAATCGGGGGAAAGTGTGCGCTCGGGGCCTGTGATCATCGGTATCGCGTCGATATCCTTCGCCAGCTCTACTTCGACGATCTCTCTTTCGGCCACGAGGGACGTCACCTCGTTCGTAGCCTCTTCCACTTCTTTTTCCACCTTTGCACGTTCACTTTCCTTTGTACTCAGTTGTTTTCTAGCAATGGCCAACAAGCCTTTTTGCTGCTTGGCCTCCTTCTTAGCTCGCTCTAATTCCTGCTTGAGTTTTTCAGCCTCTTGTCCGGCCTCCATCATTTTTCGATGCAATTCCCTGGCCTCCTCTTTGTCACGCAAGAAGACACCTTCTAGCTCAGCCTTTTCAACGCGTACCGCACTAAGATTGCTCTCGGCATGTATCAGTTCCTCGCGCGATTTTTGAATTTCGGTCAACTGGTTCATTTGGCGTTCCTTCATAGTTGCAAGTGATTTAGTCTCCGTCTCGTACGCAGCCTTGGCAGATGACAATTGAGTTTGAAGTGCGGAAAGCTGGGCCTCTTGATTAGCTAGTATTTGTTCCACGGACTGACGATCATTTTTAGCCGTTTCAAGAGAACGGTTCGTCGAGCTGAGCTGATTTTGCACATTTCCAATTTCGGCAGACTTGTCGTGTAATGGAGGTGAGGAAGGTTTGCCATCATTGTCATCATCAAGAAGGTCTAAATAACAGTAAGTATAATCCAATAAATGAACAGTCGCATTTCCATACTGAAGGGATCGCTTGTCGCAGTGCGCGGTGGAATGGACGGTGGAGCAAATGCAGCTAATTTTGGACCCGTTTGTTGCGGCTGGAGAGTAACGATGCTTCCAGTAGATTGAGACGGCACGGCAGGCGGATCGTCAAAAGAAAACAGGTCAGTAACTGGTTCTGGGGAACGCTGTTGAGTCACGGTATGGATATTACCATTGCGCATGGATGGCGGAATAAGTGAAAGAGGTAGAACCACAGGCAACTCTTGACCGGCAATTCTTTTCTGGATTAAATGCATCGCAACTGCGAAACCATCTCTGGTTAGCTGGCCATTGTTGTCAAGGTCAGCCAAGTCCCTGAAAATCAATTAAAAAGGGATGTCGAGAATTTCACAGAGTACATGCCATATCCGGGCCAAATCTTCACTTTCCAAACCGGATTTGAGCATGAACGGTACAGCTGCGTCGCCGTCGACGTAGCCCCGCTTATTCACATCCATGTCGTCAAAATACCGGTCAGCGACAATCTTCTCAGAGGGACTAACATCCCAACGGATGTTCTGGGCTGCCGGTTGGCCAAAGGGGCTTGCAGTGAATGGCGATGCAGGGGGGCGCGATGGCATACCGGAAGGCGGTTTCGGGGGCGAAATTCCGGTATAATTAGGCAGCACTACATTCTGTCCAGTATACTGGGGTTGAACTGCCGAGGATTTGCTCTGTGAAAAAGTGCTGCCGACGGGACTGAAAGAACCGCTGTTGTTGGAAATGTGAGAGCCCTTCGATTGAGTATGACTCGCGGCTTGCTGGTATAGTCCAGGTGGTAATGATAATGGTATCACGGAAAGCTGGCGCGACATGACAGCTTGTATAAAGTACATGCCAATGGTAAAGTCTGTTATGTCCAAGGCGCCACGATCCTGGGTATCTGCAAGATTCCTGAGGAAGGTTAGATAGAGCGGGCAAAATCAAGTGCAAAAGATACGTACCATATCTGCAGGAGTTGGTCGGTTGATAGTTTAGATTTGAGAAAGACTCCTCTGGCCTTCTCGCCTGGGAAATGTCAAAAATACAGTACCACCTAATGGGAAGGATACACGAACCGCTTATAAGACCGTTCTGAGGGCCGGCTTTATAAAAAAGACTATGGAATTTGGTTCGGTCCTGCACGGTCAGCGGAGGGAGTGACGCAGGAGGAGGTGATTTGGGTAATGAAAGACCGGTATTCTGCTGTGTTACGACCGGAATGCCGTCAATTGTGGGCAATGGTCCAGCTTAGGGCGAATAAGCGAGGGAATGGGGCATGGTGGACAAGGCTTACGTCTCCCCAATAGTTCCTTGGACACTTTCTCTCCCCTCTGCGCCCAACCCATGAGCCTAACTGCAAGAGAAACGCCCTTCCTCGACAACCAACCGTTGTTTTC
>Ga0137376_10001502_pt1 | contig 13066 bp, 6 predicted proteins | sample SagtaG_23_FD_104814 | JGI IMG/M metagenome (GOLD analysis project Ga0137376, IMG submission 104814) | Vadose zone soil microbial communities from Sagehorn Ranch, Mendocino, California, USA - Sage2_L_20_16 metaG | ecosystem: Environmental > Terrestrial > Soil > Vadose zone | place: USA...
ATTCCACAGATGCTCGTCGTGTTGGGAGATGCCGTGATACGCCAGCACGAGCAGGCGATTGGTGCGCCATCGGCTTCGGCCCACCGCCGAGAATAGGCCCAGACGCCGGCTCCCGGAGAGCACGGCGACCTTCATCGCTTTGAGACCCATGTGGATAGGAGAGGGGGCAAGTTGCATGCCCTATTACGGCGGGAGCGTGGGCACGCCGCCCTTGGAATTTGCCGCACGATGTCACACAGCTGCGACAGGTGGCGGTCTCGGGGCCGGGTACGGGTGTTGAGAACGCAAGGGCAAGCCAGCACACCCCTTGCAAGCCCGATGCGCATGCCCGCGGAGCCCTTCACATCACGCCGGACTCTCGAGGTAGCACCCTGCGGAAATCGCTTCTTGTTGTAATCGCGCTCGGGCTGATCGCGATCGCGACGCTCACCCCCCTCGGTGGCGACCACGCGCGCCGGCTGTCGCTCTGTGTCGGCTGCGGAGACTTCGCGCTCGCCGACGCGTTAGTCAACATCGCGCTGTTCGTGCCGCTGGGATGCGCCTTCGCGTTCCGAGGCCTGCGAACGCATCGCGCGCTCGCCTGGATTGCGCTGACGTCCATCACCGTCGAAACGCTGCAATACGTAATCGTGCGCGGGCGGACCGCGAGCGTCGCGGACGTCATGGCCAACACGATGGGAGGGGCGCTCGGAATGGCAATGCCGGGCGCGTGGCAGTGGGTGCTTGCGTCTACCAAACACGCCGCTGCCGCAACCGTCGCGTACGGCTTGATGATCGCCGGACTCGCGGCCGCTGCACTGGCCTTGCAAGTGATGCACCCCCCGCCCTCGGTGCATTGGGCGAGGCCCCGTGTCGTGCGTCCAGGCTTCGTCCCGTTTAGCGGGTCAGTACGCTCGGTGCGGGTGGCCGGAACTCCCGTCAGCGAGCGTGAGTCGCATCCGGTCGCGCCCAGCGATTCGGTACAACTCGAGGTGGTCCTCGTGGCGGGGCAACCGCCCGAGGGGCTTGCGGAGGTCGGGCAGTTCTGGCCAGGGGAAAGGGAAGGGAAGCGCGCCTGGTCCTGGGTCGATCAGTACGACCGCGACGTGCGCGTTCACGTGCGAACCGGCGCGGACGCCCTGCGGCTGCGCGGGAATACGTCGTGGGTGTTTGGCGCAATGCCTGGCGTTGCCGGGGACACGGTGTCGGTGCGGGTTGAGCTGCGCCGCTTTGAATATGGGATCGAGGTCCGGCACGGCGCCTCGATCACCCGCAAGGACGCCGTCGTTTCTCTGGGGGATGAGTGGCGACTGCTCGTACCCTTCGAGCGACAGCGCGAGCGTTGGTCGGGGACGTTGACCGCGCTGTGGGTCGCCGCACTGCTGTTCCCACTTGGTCTGCTTGCTCGGTTGCACTCCACGAAGTCGTTGGTTGCGGCCGCCTGCGTCGCCGCGATCTACCTTGCGGTGCTGCCGATCATGGCGGGGTGTGCAGCGCTCCCGCTGGCCGGTTGGTGCGGGGCAGTCGTGGGGTACGTGCTGGGGGCTACGCTCAGCTGGGCTTTTGCCGCTCGTGCTGCCGCCCACACAAGACTGATGAAGATGTAGGTGACACTGAGCCTGGCATACGAGCCGAACAGGGCCGCGACCAGGTATCCCGCCAGTGCCGAGCGTAGCCAGTACTGTCGCTCGCCGTCCGGGTCGCGCGCGTCGCCACGGCGCTTGCCTCCCCCCGGGCGGGTGTCGCGCGCGGACCAGAGCACGTTGCCGACCAGCGCCAAGAAGATCAGTAGACCAGGAATGCCGGTCTCCGCAGCGACGTTGAGATACGTGTTATGCGTGTCCAGCCGTCCCAAGGCGGGGCTGTACTCCGCATTCACCTGCTGATAGCCGCCCAGTCCCACGCCGAGCACGGGATGATCGCTGATGATGCGCATTGCCGTCTGCATCACCGCGAAGCGCTGTCTCGCGGATCCCTCCGAATCCATGTCGCCGATCGTTTCCACACTCCTTGCCTTGTACAGGCCCCCCATCCGTTGCCAGAAGCTGGCGGGAGCGGCGAACAGTCCCGCCGTCAGTACGACGGCCATGACGACCACCGTCCGCGGGCGGCGACGCGCCAGGACGACGGCCGAGGGAACCAGCATCGTCATGAGACCGAGGAGTCCGCCGCGCGATTGGGTGAGGACCACCACGACAATCAATGCGGCGGCGGCCCCCAAACCAATCCATCGCAGCCGGCGGTGCGACTTCTCGGATGCCCACAACGCGAATGCGGGGCCGAGCACCAGCAGTGAGATCGCCGCGAGATCGTTTGAGTTGGCGTAGATGAACGGCCCGACCGCGCGCCCGAAGACCGTGTATCCCATGACGTAGTTCTGTAATGTCGAGCGGGCCGGAAAGACCATGAAGCTGAGGACGACGAACAGGAGGTAACGCCGGATCTGCGTCGGGGTGCGCAGGGCGTTCACGGCGACCAGCACGACGAGGATGAGCTTTGCATGCTCGACCAGCGCGTCCCAGAGATCCGCGTCGGGGGTGGGGTTGAGCGCGTAACTGAGCCCCGCCCAGCCGACCCACGCCGCGAACACCCAGAGGAACGCCGGAGCGCGCACCACGGCGCGCTGGAGCACGACACACACGAGCGCCAGCACCATGACGATCGTCGCTCCCTTGGCGCGATACGTCAGAATCATGAACGTGTACGCCGTAAACAGCACGAAGAGGGGCGTGTACGTGAGGCGCCACGGTTCGGGAGCCTCTGCGACCGCGGTGTCAGCCGCCGGCATTGCTCAGCTCGCGGTCGTTGTGCGGGGAGGACCGCGCCGTCAGCGACCGCGGAATCGAACGAGCCAGCGTGCCCGCGTCGAGGTGGGCCATCCACGACTGGAGCACCAAGGCCCGCCACAGCGCGGGACTGTGGTCGCGACGGCCCATTAGATGCTCGCGCGCCAGGCGGCGGAGCGCGCGGCGGTCGAGAAACTCGTACACGGGGTTATGCGGCTGCAGCAGCGTGGCCACGCGATGGTGCAGCGGCCCTTTGAACCACGCGTTGAGCGGCACCGCGAAACCGCGCTTCGGATGCCGCAAGACGATGTCGGGAACAAGACCCGCAATCGCCCGCCGGAAGATCTGCTTGCCGACCCCAGACCTGATCTTGAAATCCGCCGGCAATCCCAGCGCGAATTCGACGAGTGGGTGATCGAGCAGAGGCACACGCGCCTCCAGCGATACGGCCATGCTCGCGCGGTCCACCTTGGTGAGAATGTCCCCAGGCAGGTACGTCGCCACGTCCACCAGCATCATCTGCGACGGAAAGTCTCGGCTGCGAGCCTCGCCGAACGCACCGGCGAGCACATCCGCAAACTCGCCATCGCGCGGTACCAGGCGCGCCGCGGCCATCCCGCCATCCCGCGGCGCGAGTGGCAGCGCGACGCTGCCGGCGTACGCCGCCGCGGGTGTGCGCGCCAAGTCCAACAGCCGTCCCCGACCCGGCGTCACGTGTGGCAACGCGCGGGCAAGCATGCGAAGCAGGGGCTGGCCCCATGCCGGCACCTCGGGACGCCGCAACAGCCGGGCATAGCGCGTGTAGCCGCCGAACAGCTCGTCTCCACCGTCTCCCGACAGGCTCACCGTGACGTGCCGACGGGCCAGCGCGGACACTTCGTAGGTCGGAAGCGCCGACGAGTCGGCGAACGGCTCGTCGAAAATACCCACCAGCCCCTCGAGCAAGCGATCCGCCTCCGGGGCAACCACCCTGTCCGTGTGCGTCGTGCCGATGGCGCCCGCGACCGCTGCGGCGTGCTGTGCCTCATCGAACTCTGCCTCGGCGAATCCAATTGAAAACGTGTGCGGCTTCTGTCCGCCGGCGCGGGCCATGAGGGCGACGACGCTCGAGGAATCGAGCCCACCTGAGAGAAAGGCGCCGAGCGGCACATCGGATTCGAGATGACTTTCGACGGCATGCGCGAGCAGCGCCTGCAGCTCGTCGACGACGTCTGCGGGGTTACCGGGCCGCCGCTCCGTGACCACAGGACTCCAGTAGCGCCGCAGTGTCGCGCCCTTCGTTTCGGCAGACCACGTGAGCGTGTGACCGGGCGGCAGCTTGGCGACGCCGGTGAACGCCGCCAGGGGATCGGGCACGTAGCCGAGGCTGAGGAACGCGGTGATGGCGCGATCGTCGACGCGAGCGGGGAAGCGGGACAGCGCCAGCAGCGAGCGCAGCTCCGAGCAAAACGCGATGCCTCCGTCCGGAGCTTGCCAATACGAGAGCGGTTTGATCCCGAGCCGATCGCGGGCGAGCACGAGCCGCCGGGCGCGCGTATCCCACAGCGCGATCGCGAACATGCCGCGCAACGCGCGGACGAAATCCGTGCCGCGCTCTTCATACAGGTGAACGATGGTCTCGGTGTCGCTGCGCGTCCGAAATTGATGGCCGCGACTCACGAGCTCGCGGCGCAGCTCGTGGTGGTTGTAGATCTCCCCGTTGAACACCACCTGCACGGTCCCGTCTTCGTTGGCAATCGGCTGGCGTCCACCCGCGACGTCGATGATCGACAGGCGGCGCATGCCGAGCGCAACTTCAGGCGCGACGTAGTAGCCGCTGTCGTCGGGCCCGCGGTGCACGATCGCATCACACATCGTCTGGACGGTCGCACGTGCCGCATCACCGGCGAGCGGCCATCCCGCAAAGCCCGCAATGCCGCACATGGGTCTCAGTTCTCCCGCAGCGGCGTGGCGAGCGACGCGTACCACGCACTCAGCCGGGCGATGACCCGGTCCTGATGGTACTCGCCGCGGACATGCGCGCGCGCCGCGGTGCCGAGGGCCCGGGCCCGGTCCGGTGCGGCGAGCAGCTGGGTGAGCGCGGTGGCGAGCGCCTCGGCATTGCCGGGCTCGACCAGCACGCCCGTCTCCTGATCGCGGATGGCGTCGACGATTCCGCCCACACGGGTCGCGACGACGGGTCGAGCGGCGGCCATCGCCTCGATGACGGCGTTGGGGAATCCCTCCGTCGATGAGCACAGCACGGAGACGTCGAACAGCTGATGCACGTTGAACGATGGGGTGAGCGTCCCGACCAGGTGCACCCGGCTCTCGAGCTGCAGGGCCCGAACCAGATCGGTCAGCTCCTGCCGCATGGGGCCGTCACCAACGCACACGAGATGCGTCTCGGGGAAGAGGGCGGAGAGCTGCGCGAACGCCCGAAACAGCGTCTGGTGATCTTTGAGGCGGTCCAAACGAGCGGCGATGCCGATCAGTGCCGCATGGTCGGGCACGTTCAGCGTGGCGCGCCACGAGGCGCGCTCGGCGTCCGCGAGGTCTTCAAACGCCCGCTCCGCGACGCAATTCGGCATGCAGACGATCTTCGAGGTCGGGATCCCATCTTCGCGCGCCACCAGGGCCGCCACACTGGGGCTGTTCGCGACGACACGATGCGCGGCGCGGGTTGCCCAACGGTTCGCGATGCGATGCGCCGGGCGCCCTTTGCGGGGGCCCCAGCGCCGGCTCGCGATCACGGCGGGCACGCCGGCGATGCGCGCCCACGGCACCCCGAAGATGTTGCTGTAGATCTCCTGTGCGTGAAACACCTGAACCCGCTCGCGCGCGAGGCGCCGGGCGAGACGGATCCCCTGCATGAAGGCACCTGGCCCGTACAGATGGCGCAGCGGCACATGGACGAGTCGCGCGCCCGCGTGTTCAAAACGCGTCCGCAACGGTCCGTCCGCGTGGAAGTGGAAGACGGTAAGCGTGAACAGCGCGGGATCCAGCTGCTCGACCCATCGCACCGCGTTGAGCTCAGTACCGCCGATCTGAAAGTTGTCGAGACAAAACGCGAGGCGAATCACGGCCGCGGCATCAAGGGGCCCGCAGCGGGACTTCGGCGACGAACAGGTCGTAGCGGCCCGACCCATTCATGTTGGAGTTGAAGATCACCACCTTGCCATCGGGACTCGGCTGGGCCCACGGCGTCTCGTAGTACGTCATCGGTGTGACCCCATAGTGATGCGCCAGGAGGCGTTGGTCGCTGCCATCGCTTTTCTGCAATCCGATGGCGTATTTCCACGCCAGCTGGTTGTACCACGACAGTCCAGCTCCGTCCTCACCGGACACGTACGTCCATTGTCTGAGCAGGTCGTTCTGGAGCTCGGCGTCCGATTGAATCCAATTGCCGGAGCCATGCTCGTCGGGGCCTGGGCTGTTTTGAAAAATGACCGACCGCGTTAGCTGTCCACTCGCGACGTCGAAGCGGACCTGGGTCTGCGGCGCAGACGCGTTAACGTCGGTCATGATGAAATGACCACGCGCGCTCGCGCCGTGGGACACGTGAAACTGCACGCTCGCATCCTGGACCGGGCCCAGCGTGTCGTTCGCCAAATCCCAGACTCTGGTCGTGGTGTAGGCGCCGCCGCTCGTCAGCACGAGATAGCGTCCGTCGCGCTCGAGGTGGGGCTCATTCGTCCACGTTTCCAGATGCGTGAGGAACTGGTCGGTCTGACTGTTCCACGCCCAGACCGTCTTATTGTCCGACGCCAGGCCGGTAAACCAGACGTCATTCTTATCCTGGTGCAGCCAGGCGTAGAAGGTCAGAGTCCGCGGGAAGTGGCCGGTGTTTTCGACCGCCATCGTGGCCGTGTTGTAGCGCACGAGCTGCCCGCCGCTCAGGAGGTAAAGAATCTGCTCATGCCCCGGGACGTTGGAAAAGGCGGAACAGAGATCGCGCCCCGGTTGCTTCGTGAGGAGCCGGTAGTTGGTGAACCCCACACCGCGCGTGAAGTCCACCAGGTAATACGACATCCCGTCCCCACGCATCACGATGGTATGGGTGGCGTGGTCGGGGCCCCACCCGCTGCTGACCTGTGCGCCACCTTCGGCATAGTCGTGCCCGGCGCCGGTGTTATTGGCGGGCACGGTCGCACTCGTCACCTTCCACACCTTCACGCCCGTGACCGGATCGTTGTAGCGGTAACCGGCTGGACGGCTGGCCACATTGAAAGCCCCGTAGGCCGCGTAGTCAGGGGCCTGGCCGCTCGCGACCGGCAAGAGCGTCGGATCGGGGATGCCGTCGGAAGGACCGGGTGCGGTCGCGGCCCGCGAGCAGCGCGAGAGCGTCGCGATGGCCCCGACCAGCGTCAGAGACAGCAGAGTGGGGAACAGCTTGCGGCTTATAGCGGCCATGATGAGATCCTCGAGGGTGCAAGGCGTGTACCTAGGGCGAGGGCTGTGCTTCGCCTCTGAGAATACGCGAAGTGTTACAACTTTGCGACAGGAGGGGCGAGGGACGTTCTTAGCGTAGCGGTACCTCGGCGACGAACAGGTCGTACCGACCGGACCCGTTCATGTTCGAGTTGAAGATGACCACCTTGCCGTCCGGGCTGGGATGGCCCCAGGGTGTGGAAAAGTAGCCCGTCGTGTTCAAGGGGTTGACGTCGTAATGGTGCAATAGCAAGCGCTGATCGCTCCCATCGGCGCGTTCTAGACCAACCGCGCGATTCCACAGCAGCGAGCTGGACCATGAGGCTTCATCGATTCCGCTCACGACGGCCCACTGTTTGGTGAGGTCTCCTCCCAACTCGTCGTCCGACTGCACCCAGTTCCCCGAGTTGTTCACCTCGGCGCCGGCACTCTGGTTCAGAATTGTCGTCTTGACGATCTGACCGCCGCTGACTTCATAGCGATCCTGAGCGAAGGGAGCCGAGCCGTTTGGATTCACGGCCACCCAGCCACTGCGCAGACTCGCCAAATGCGAGAAAAAGATATCCACTCCGGTGGTCTGCGTCGGGCCGAACGCATTGTTGAGGAGGTCCCAAACGCGGATCGGTCTCTCGGCGCCCCCGGTCAGGACAAGGAACCGGCCGTCGCGCTCCAATCGTGGTTCGTTCGTCCACTCTTCGAAGTGGGTCAAATACTGGTTCGTCTGGCTGTTCCAAGCCAACACTGTTTGGTTATCGTCCAACAGCCCCGTAAACCAGATGTCGTCGTGATCCTGGTGGAGCCACGTTTTGCAGTTCACCTCGAGCGGAAAGTTTCCAGTGTTCTCGACCTGCATCGTGGCGGTGTTATAGCGCACGAGCTCGCTGCCGGTGCACACGTACAGGATGTGCGGCTGATTAGGAAGGCTCGAGAACGTGGCGCTGAGATCCTCGCGTGGCTGGACGGTGAGGAGCCGATAGTTGCTGAAACCGACGCCCCGCGTGAAGTCCACTACGTAATACAGGTGGGTGCCGGCGAGCTCAGGCCGCACCAGGATTGTGTACGTGTTGTTGTCGGGCCCCCATCCGTAGCTGACTTGATTCCCGCCATCACCGTAATCGTGCCCGGCGCCTGAATTTGCGGCGGGCATGACGTCGCTTGTGACCTTCCAGACTTTCACGCCCGTCACCGGGTCGTTGTAGCTGAAACCTGCCGGTTGGTTCGCCACGTCCAGGGCGGCGTAGGCGGACTCAGCGGGCGCTTGTCCCGCGGCCACGGGCAACCGGGTCGGATCGGGCACGGGCCCGGGCGGCGGTGGCACCGTTGCGCGGAAAGACACTGGGCTGGAGGCGAGTCCCTCCACCACCGCCGCGAGCGTGTTCGTGCGGATGTGCGTGCCCAACGTCCAGGCTGTCAGCATCGCGATGCCGCTGGCGTTCGTCGCCACGGGCGTTGTGGGAGTCCTTGTGCCACCGCCAGCGGTGACGAGGAACGTGACCGGCACACCAGTCACGGGGTTGCCGAACGCGTCAGTTACGAGCACCGAGGGCGGAATCGCGACGGCGGTTCCCGCGGCTGCTGTCTGATTGTCACCGACATCGATGGCCAGACCGGCGGCGGCGGCGCTGCTCACGGTCACGGTGGCGGACTGCGCCACCAGCACGGTGCCGTTCACCGTCGCACTGATTGTCTTCAGCTCGGCGCGGGTCGAGCTCAACGTCCCCGTGACCTGTCCACTCGCATTCGTCGTGTCGGACTGTTGGGCCAGCGTATTGGCGGTGCCGGAGGCTGCCAGCGTAACGGTCGCTCCCCGCACGCTGTTGCCGAACGCATCGCGCACCGTGACGGTGATCGTCGATGCGCTCGCGCCCGCGCTTGCGATCGTCTGAGTGGGTGACGCCTCCACACGCGACTGATCGGCGCTTGGCGCGGCCGCGGTGGCGGTGGCGGTGAATTGGACGCCGGCGAGTCCGGTGGCTGTCGCGGTGAGCGTATCGGGTCCGGCCGTGGTGCCGAGGGTCCACGATGTCAGCGCGGCGATGCCGTTAGTGCCCGTCGTCACCGCGGTCGCGGGAGTCACGACGCCCGCACCTGATGTCACCGCGAACATGACGAGGACCCCGGGCACCGGGTTATCAAACTGATCGCGCACGAGTACCGCGGGGGGAGTCGGCACGGATGAATTGACTGTTGCGGTCTGATCATTCCCCGTGGCGATCGCGAGGTTGCGTGCGGGCCCCGGCTCAACCGTAAACGGCGGACTCGTCGCACTCTGCAGGCCTGGAGACGACGCCGTGAGCGTGTACCCACTGCCTGCCTTGTTCACACTTAGGTCACTGAACGTTGCGACACCTCCGGTGGCCGCCACCGTCGTGGTCCCCGACAGCGTCGCGCCGCCTGAATTCGCGCCGATCGCAACTGTGATTGCCCCGGCGAACGCGATCGTCGTATGGTCGGTCGTGTCGCGCGCAACCACTTGGACTGCCGGAGCAAGCGCTGCTCCCGCCGTGTCCTCTGTCGGCTGGATCGTGAACACAAGTCGGGTGGCTGCCACCGCGACTCGGAAGTCGGCGCCAGTCTGGTCCCCGTGGAACGGCAGCCACGCGCTCGCGCGACCGGTCTGGTCTACAGTCCGCGTTTGCCAATGATACGACGTGCTGTCGCCGAGGTCGGCGATGCGCGCCACGGCCACACCGCCGCTGCTCACCGGGAGACTCGATGCGGTGGGCGTGTTCGTGAAGGGCACGAGAACAGGCTGCGTCTCCACTTCAAGGCGCAATGAATCGTTGTCGGGATCACTCACCGTACCGCGCAGTACCACGACAGCGTCCTGCACGCCGCCCCCCGCCGGCACCTCGCTAACGGAGTCGGCACGGAGCTGCATCAAAAGATCGGGAGTGTTGGGTGGGTGCGGTCGTGTCACGCTGAGCGTGAATATGCCGGTCTGAGGCGTGGAAGACGACGACGTCGCCTCGATCACAAATGTTCCGGATGTGGGCAGCAGTTGATAACCGAGACACGCCGCTCGCGCTGGCCCTCTGTCGCAACGATCCGCTTCCGCCAGGGGAGGTATAGTGCCGGCGGTCGAGCTGGCAAGCACCACGTGGCCATCGAGGGCTGTCGAAGACATGATGATGGAGATGGAGTCCCCGGCATTCGCGCTCAAGCTGTAGAGTCGCGCGAGGCTGCCCGGCCGGTGCGGAGCGCTGCAGTCGGTCGTGCTTACGGAGTCCGTCAGGTGTGCGTCCGTTGCAATGGACGTCACGGTGCAGGGATGCACGACAAACTCAACCGGAATGCGCGTTGGACTGCCTTCTGCATTCTCGGCCGACACGATTACGGTATCTCGATAAACTCCAGGAGCCAGTCCGGCGGGCTCGAGTGCGACGCGAATTTCGGCGGGAGCTCTCCCGCTCGTTTGGCTGAGCGTGAGCCAGGGAGACCCCAGGACGCGGTGCGCCGTCCACGACAGCGTCCCGGTCCCGCTATTGACGAGCTTGATGGAGTCGCCGCGCAGGGCCAAACTCCCGACCGCGGCGGAGTCGAGGAGTCGGGACGGCAGCACGCTCAGGGCCGCCAGTGGAGGATTCGTGATCCTGTCGACCCCGCAGGTGGCGAGCACGATCACTAGACCGCACGTGCCAACGCTCAACGCAAAGGGGCGCACCATAGCGCTTTTCAAGGGCGAGCCCTGAAAGCGGCGCAAGGCTCATACCGCTCCTGACCTTGCGCGGGCGGTCGCAGCGGAGTCGTGGCCGTCGCAATACTGTGACAGTTCGAGGGGGCCGAGCATACGCTTGCTCGGCCCCCTCTCCCTCACGTCGTCAAACCATCAGCTAGCGCAGCGGGACCTCGGCGACGAACAGGTCGTACCGACCAGACCCGTTCATGTTCGAGTTGAAGATGACCACCCGGCCATCGGGACTCGGCTGACCCCACGGAGTCTCATAGTAATTCATCGGGGTCACCCCGTAATGGTGCAGCAGGACGCGTTGATCGCTGCCGTCGCTGCGCTGCACTCCAATGGAGTATTTCCAGGTGAGCTGACTGTACCACGACGGCGCGGACTCGCCCGTCACGTACGTCCACTGCCGCAACAGATTGCCGCCGAGCTCGGCATCGGACTGGATCCAGTTACCGGAGCCGTGTTCGTCGGGGCCGGGGCTGTTGCTCAGAATGACCGTCTTCGTCAGCTGTTCACTCGCGACGTCGAAGCGAGCCTGGGTCTGCGGCGCACTCGCGTTGACATCGGTCATGATGAAATGGCCACGCGCGCTCGCGCCGTGCGACACGTGGAACAGGAAGCTCGACCCCTGGATTGGGCCGAACGTGTTGTTCGACAAGTCCCAGACCACGGTCGTCGTGTATGCCCCGCCGCTGGTGAGCACCACATACCGTCCGTCGCGCTCCATGTGGGGCTCGTTAGTCCAGGTCTCCAGGTGCGTGAGGTACTGTCCGGTCTGGCTGTTCCACACAAACACCGTCTGGTTGTCCGACAACAGCCCGTTGAACCAGATGTCGTCTTTGTCCTGCTGCAGCCAGGCGTAGGGGCTCACGCTGAGTGGGAAGCGGCCGGTGTTCTCGACCGCCATGGTGGCGGTGTTGTAGCGCACGAGTTGCGAGCTCGTCAGGATGTAGAGAATCCGTTCTTGTCCGGCGACGTTGGAGAACGCCGAGCACAGATCCCGCGCCGGCTGCGTCGTCAGACGCCGGTAGTTGCTGAACCCCACGCCCCGCGTGAAGTCCACGAGATAATACGACATCCCGTCGCCACGGATCAGAATCGTGTGCGTGTTGTTGTTCACGCCCCAGCCGCGACTGACCTGGGCACCACCTTCAGGATAATCGTGTCCAGCGCCGCTATTACTGGCCGGCACTGACGCGCTCGTCACCTTCCACACTCTCACGCCGGTGAGCGGATCGTTGTATGAGAAGCCTGCGGCCTGCGCGGGAACGTTGAGCGCAGTATAGGCCGCGTAGTTGGGCGCCTGTCCACTCGCTATCGGTAAGAGCGTCGGATCCGGCATCCCGCCCGGTGGGGGCGGCGGAGGCGGCGGAGGTGGGGGCGGCGGCGTCGTCACGGTGAGGGCCGACGTGTCGGCGCGGCCACCGCTCGCTGCGATGATGGACGACGAGCCGGCGCTGACGCCGGTGGCAACGCCGGACGTGCTGAGCGTTGCAACCGCGGTGGCGGTCGAGCTCCACGTGACCACCCGGCCAGTCAAAACGCCGCCGACGGAGTCACGCAGGGTCGCCGTAAAAGCCTGGGTCGCGCCGACGTTGATTGACGCGGTCGCGGGCGTCAGGGTCAGGGACGCGACAGGGACGATGACGACGGTCACGGCCGCCGTGTCGCTCTGACCGCCGCTCGACGCGATGATGGATGCCGAGCCGGCGCTCACGCCGGTCGCAAGGCCCGAACTATTGACGGTCGCAACCGCGGTGGCGGTCGAGCTCCACGTCACTGGGCGGCCGGTGAGGACGCCACCGGCGGAATCACGCAACGTTGCAGTGAACGCCTGCGTCTTGCTGACGAAGATCGACGCCGTCGCGGGCGTCACCGTCACGGACGCGACGGGGACGTTGGTCACGGTGAGGGCGGCGGTGTCGCTCTTGCCTCCGCTCGACGCGATGATGGATGCCGAGCCGGCGCTCACGCCGGTCGCCATACCCGAACTGTTGACGGTCGCAACCGCCGTGGCGGTCGAACTCCACGTAACAGTCGGGCCGGTCAGGATGCTGCCGGCGGAGTCACGCAATGTCGCCGTAAAGGCCTGGGTCGCGCCGACGTTGATCGACGCACTGGCCGGGGTCAGCGTCACCGACGCGACGGGCACCGGGGGCGGGGGCGGCGGCGGCGGCGGCGGCGGCGGCGGCGGTGGTGGCGGTGGTGG
>Ga0137376_10001504_pt1 | contig 13065 bp, 15 predicted proteins | sample SagtaG_23_FD_104814 | JGI IMG/M metagenome (GOLD analysis project Ga0137376, IMG submission 104814) | Vadose zone soil microbial communities from Sagehorn Ranch, Mendocino, California, USA - Sage2_L_20_16 metaG | ecosystem: Environmental > Terrestrial > Soil > Vadose zone | place: USA...
AACGCTGGCGATGGACCTTCTTGGCGCAATGCGAGACAAGCATCCAGCGGATCCTCTCGGCGATTTTGCGGCACTGATATTGAGCGAGGTTGAGGCGGACCGTGCCACGCTGAAGAACCTCGCCGACCGGATTGGCTCAGGGTCCAGCCAGTTAAAAGAATTTAGCGCCTGGCTAAGTGAGAAGGTTGGCCGCATCAAGCTCGATAGCGAGAGTGACAGCCTGGGCACATGGAATTCCTGGCGTTGGGTATCCTTGGCAAACTCGCACTCTGGGATGCGTTGAAGGTGTTGCAGCCAGCAGATGAATGTCTGCAGGGCATGAACTTTGACCACTTGGCAACTCGCGCGCGGGAACAATACGCCAGGGTCGAGGAAAGACGTCTGGCCGGAGGCAAGAATGGTTCTGCTACGACGTTGAACTACGAAAAAGCAGTCGCCATCAATTGCCAACTCTCCCTCTTCTTCACGCATCACAGGTCCGTCTTTTTGATGTTTGTCAATTGCCGGAGGATATGTTGATAAGGCCTCATAAACCGGCTCTTGCGGCATCGCGAAGCTGTCGGACGCTCATCTTTATTTTGGGCCTCATGCAAGTCGCTGTTACGGGACTACGGGCCGCGCCTCAAACGGATTCCACGCTGCAGCCCGCAATCGAGAAAAACTATCAGCCACACACATATCAAGGCCAGCTTGAGGCCGACGATGGACAATGGATTCGACCCGCCAAAGATTACGCCAGCACACGTTACAGCTCCCTGGATCAAATTACAGCCGGAAACGTAAAAACTCTGAAGCTGGCTTTCACTTTCTCGTCGGGTATGACGCACGGGCATGAGGCAGCGCCGCTAGTAGTGAACAAGACGATGTACATCGTTACTCCATTCCCCAACAATCTTTACGCGCTGGACCTCACCAAGCCGGGCGCGCCGATGAAGTGGGTGTATCAGCCGTCGCCGACTCCAGCTTCGCAAGGAGTTGCGTGCTGCGATGTGGTGAATCGTGGTGCATCCTTCGATGATGGCAAGATTTATTACAACACTTTGGACAACCAGACAGTAGCGGTCGACGCTGCCAGCGGTCGAGAAGTCTGGAAGACGCGTGTAGGAGACATCAACAAGGGCGAAAGCATGACCATGGCTCCGCTGGTAGTCCGAGGGAAAGTGTTGGTCGGGAACAGCGGCGGTGAATTCGGCGTTCGCGGTTGGTTGACGGCACTGGACGGAAAAACGGGGAAAATCGTATGGAGAGCTTATACCGCAGGTCCGGACAAAGAAGTGCTGATCGGGTCGCGATTCAAACCATTCTATCCCCAAGATCGAGGACAGGATCTGGGTGTGAAAACATGGCCTCCGGATGCCTGGAAGATTGGGGGCGGAGGTGTCTGGGGATGGATTTCGTATGACCCGCAGCTCAACCTCATTTATTACGGCACAGCGAATCCTGGCCCGTGGGACGCGGATGCTCGCCCCGGAGATAACAAGTTCACTTCAGGAATCTTCGCACGCAATCCCGACACCGGTGAGGCTGTATGGTTCTATCAGTTCAGCCCTCATGACCTCTATGACTATGACGCGGTAAACGAAAACATTCTGTTGGATCTTGCTATCAACGGGCAAGTTCGCAAGGTGCTTGCACACCCGGATCGCAATGGCTACGTTTACGTCATCGATCGTGCGACGGGCGAAGTGTTATCTGCAAATGCTTTTGCGCCGATCACGACTAGCAAGGGAGTAGATCTGAAGACGGGACAGTTGCAGTACGTAGAAGAAAAGCGGCCGATCACTGGAAAGGTTATACGCGGCCTGTGTCCCAGCGCGCCAGGCGCCAAAGACTGGCAACCGTCTGCTTTTTCCCCTCGTACCGGACTGCTTTACATTCCGCACAACCACCTGTGCATGGACAAAGAAGATCTTCAAACCAACTATATCGCCGGAACTCCTTACGTGGGTGCGAATGTGCGTATGTACGACGCGCCGGGTGGATATGGCGGGGAGTTCACGGCGTGGGACCCGGTCGAAGGCAAAGTAGTGTGGACAAATCCAGATCACTTTCCGGTATGGAGTGGCGCCCTAGCCACGGCTGGCGACGTTGTGTTCTACGGCACTCTGGATGGGTGGTTCAAGGCAGTCGATGCACATAGCGGGACGCTTTTGTGGCAGTTCAAGACCGGTTCAGGAATCATTGGGCAACCCATAACCTACAAAGGACCAGATGGCAAGCAATACGTCGCAATCTTATCAGGTGTCGGAGGCTGGGCGGGAGCGATCGTCGCGGGCGGGCTGGATGCGCGGGATGAGTCCGCGGCCCTCGGATTTGGTGCCGCCATGAAAGACCTGCCCCAATACACCAATAAGGGAGGGATGCTTTATGTTTTCGCCCTTCCTTAAACTCGTTCTCGCCGTCATCTTCTTGATTGTCATTGTTACTCGGACTCAGGCTCGCGAGCTTCGGGTGTGCGCAGATCCAAACAACATGCCGTTTTCCAATATGAAGCAGGAGGGTTATGAGAATCGAATCGCCGCAATTGTTGCCAAGGATCTCCGCGCACATCTGGTTTATGTCTGGCAAAGAATGGGGCGCGGTTTCGTGCGGGAGTATCTGGGCAAGTCACGGTGCGATCTGCTGATTGGCATTCCGAGTAACTATCGTCCAGTTCTCACAACCACTCCGTATTACAGGTCGGCATACGTGTTTGTGTCCCGGCGCGGTCAAAAATTCGATCTTGCTTCAGGATTCGACTCACCTGAGTTGCAGCGACTGAAGATCGGCGTCCAAGTTCTAGAGGAGGAATACACACCGCCCGGCGAGGCCTTGGCCAGGCGCGGCTTGCAACGGGCGATTTTCGGCTTTGATACGACGGGCGATGGCGCCGATTCGATTATTCGGGCAGTTGCCACAGGCCAAGTTGACTTAGCCGTCGTCTGGGGGCCGCTGGCTGGCTATTTCGGAAAAAAATATCGTGGCGGTCTTACACTCAAACTGGTGGAGCCTGAAGTCGATCCGCCCGGCCTGCCCTTTACCTTCGCAATCTCAATGGGAGTTCGCAAAGGCAACATCGCGTTACGAGACGAGCTAGAAACCATACTGGCCAGACGCCAATCGGAGATACGCCGCATTCTGGATCAATACGGAATTCCCCAATTGCCAACTGCATCCTTCGCAAGCTCTTCCAGCACGGTGGATTGATGGCCAAACATTTCTATTTCGCCCTTCTACTCGTGATTGCAGTCCTGTTGGTATCGTGTAAGCGCGAAGAGCGGATTCTGCGGCAGCCCCCGCCGGCCAATGACATCCTGAATACGATACAGATCAGCGGTCTTAATCCTGGCGCGAACTCCATACCCACACCACCGAATTCCAACATGTACCAGGAGAGTGCCTACGCGGTCGCTGAAGGCCAGAAACTCTACGAGGAATATAACTGCGTCGGTTGTCACGCGCACGGCGGGGGAGGAATTGGACCTGCGCTCATGGATCGTGACTGGATTTATGGAAGTGAGGCGGGAAACATCTTTTCCACGATCATGCAAGGCAGACCTAATGGAATGCCTTCGTTTCGTAATCGTATTCCCGAATACCAAGCGTGGGAAATTGCCGCGTACGTTCGCTCGTTGGCAGGATTACTACCCAAAGGTGTATCTCCCAATCGCACGGACCAAATGAACATAAAACCAGCGGAGTCCTCAACTCCCGAGCAGACACCAAGCGGCATTACTGGGATCCCAGGGCAACACCAATGAAGCCAGCTCTGAAATTCATTCCTTGGCGATTTCTGGTTCAGGCGATGTCGCTGGATCCAGGACACCATCATGTGCTGCATCCGGCAGCCCCACAAGCTGGCAATATTGAATGGCTGTACTGGGTCATTTTTGGGGTCCTAACCGCGGTTTTTGTTTTGATGATCGCTGGGTTTACCTGGGCCGGCGCGAAGACCGGGGTAGCAGCCAGTCATCCTCTTCCCATCATGGAGGATAAAGAAGGCGACCATCGAGCGAGATGGGTGGTCGGATTGGCTATGGGTGTCACGGTTGTAACGTTGTTCGTCATTCTTGTGATAAGTGTAGTCACCGGCAAACGAATCCATGGACCGACGTCCAAGAATCCGGTGACTATTCAAGTCACCGCCCGCCAGTGGTGGTGGGAAATTACATACCCGAATCCCCAAGCGGATCAGACCATTACTACCGCCAATGAAATTCACGTTCCAGTCGGTGCTCCGATCGTCGTTCTCACTAATTCAAAAGATGTGATTCACAGTTTCTGGGCGCCAAGCATTACCGGCAAGCGCGACTTAATTCCGGGGTATTCGTCCGCTTTCTGGTTCCAAGTAGACCAACCCGGAACTTATCACGGTCAGTGCGCCGAATTTTGTGGGTTGCAGCATGCTCATATGGGATTTTCGGTCGTAGCGGAACCGGTCGATCAATTTCAGGCGTGGCAGCAACAACAGCTGAAGGCGGCGGCTGAACCTTCAACCTCGGAAGCCGTTCGCGGTCGCGACGTTTTTCTAACTCATGCATGTCTGATGTGCCACACCATTCGCGGGACCGATGCCGGCTCACACGTCGGTCCCGATCTCACTCATATTGCCGGCCGAAACATGATCGCAGCCGAAACGCTGCCCAACACTGCAGGGGCGCTTGCGGGCTGGATTGTGGATCCACAGCGCATTAAGCCCGGCACGCGGATGTCCCCGAATCCGCTTGCTCCGGACGATCTCCAAGCACTGATCGTGTATTTGCGAAGTCTTCAATAAGGAGAAGAGTTTGCCGGTCGCTGAACCAGTCATCGCAAACGATCAGGACACGGGCCAGTCGGAACTTGCCCGGCGTCTCGCTAGCACATGGCGGCAACCGAGAGGCTTCTGGGGATGGTTTTGCAATACCCATCACACCGACATCGGCATTCGCTTCATAGTCACCTCGTTCATCTTTTTATTACTGGGCGGTGTGCTGGCAGCGATGATCCGGCTTCAATTAGTTCGCCCCGAGAACTCGCTGATGGGCCCTGACTTGTACAACCAAGTCTTCACCATGCACGGAAGCTCAATGATTTTCCTGTTTGCCGTGCCAATGATGTTTCAGGGTTTTGGAGTTTATATCGTTCCATTAATGTGCGGTGCCCGCAACATTGCCTTTCCCCGGCTGAACGCTTTCAGTTATTACCTGTATGTCGGCGGAGCCTTGGTCCTCTGGGGCGGATTCCTGACCAATACTGGACCGGATGTGGGATGGTTCGCCTACGTGCCACTTTCCGGTCCCGCGTATTCACCAGGACATCGCGCCGATATTTGGTCGCAGATGATTACCTTTACCGAGGTTTCGGCCCTCGGGGTCGCCATCTGCCTCGCGACTACCATTCTGCGTCATCGTGCTCCAGGCATGACGCTCAATCGCATGCCTATGCTGCTTTGGGAGAAGTTGGTGATTTCCATCGCCGTAATTTTTGCCATGCCAGCCGTGATGATTGCCAGCGGCCTGCTGCTACTGGATCGCCTGATCGGAACCCATTTTTTTAATCCGGCGGAAGGCGGAGATGCGCTGCTCTATCAGCACTTGTTCTGGTTCTTTGGTCATCCCGAGGTTTACATTATCTTTCTTCCTGGCGCAGCGATCGTCTCAACGCTGGTGGAGTGCTTCTCCCGACGTCGTATTTTCGGATACACGCCGATTGTTATTTCTGTCGTCGCTACAGGATTTATCGGCTTCAGCGTCTGGGTCCACCACATGTTTGCCACGGGTTTGCCTCAGTTAAGCGAAAGCTTCTTCACCGCTGCGAGCCTGATGATTGTGATTCCTACCGGAACGCAATTCTTCTGCTGGATGGCGACGATATGGCACGGACGCCTCCAGCTTCGGTTGCCGATGCTTTGGTGCTTTGGATTCTTCTTCACTTTCTTGATCGGTGGACTTTCCGGTGTGATGCTGGCTTCCGTACCAGTGGATTTGCAGGTGCACGACACCTACTTCGTAGTGGCGCACTTCCACTATGTTCTTATCGGCGGCGCCCTCTTTCCGATGTTTGCCGGACTGTATTTCTGGTTCCCGAAGATCGCGGGGCGAATGCTTAATGACAGATTGGGAGCTTGGCACTTTTGGCTCTTCTTCATCGGTTTTAACCTAACTTTCTTCACCCTGCATTTTCTTGGCTTGCGAGGGATGCCGCGGCGCGTCTACACATACGGTCCCGATATGCATTGGCAAGGGTTGAACGTACTCGCGTCCATCGGTGTGGTTTTCATGACCGCCGGCTTCCTGGTGTTCCTTGTCAATGTTCTCCGCAGTTTGCGGATGGGGAAGATTGCGGGAAACAACCCATGGGGAGACGCAGGCCTGGAGTGGGCGATGTCATCTCCGCCGCCGCCCTACAATTTCCTGCATCTTCCGACGGTGAGTAGCAGGGATCCGTTGTGGGAAGATCCGCCGGATCAACCGGTGGTTGTGGGGTTGCGCGATGATATTCGCGAGACTCTGGTAACTCATAGCCTGGACGCGGAGCCACAGCATAAGGATGAGGACCCGGGTCCGAGCATTTGGCCCTTTCTAACTGCACTGACCGTTTCTGCCGCGTTTGTTGGATCAATTTTTACGCCTTGGGCTGTTCCGGTGGGAGCGCCTCCAGTAATTGTCACTTTGATTGGATGGCTTTGGCCGCGCGGTCAATCCCCAACGCCTCGGCCTAGCGGTGAACAATGGAGTCGTTAAGCGAACCAATCCGCAGACCGCTAACTCTCGACGTGTCTGGTTTGCCCAGCGTAGCGTTCGGTCATCGTAATACCACGTGGCTTGCGAACCTGTTCTATATGACGATTGAGGGCATGATGTTTGCCCTAATGTTCGCATCGTATTTCTATCTTCGAACCCGCTCTACGAATTGGCCACCCGGACATTTACCACCCGCCTTGACCTTTGGTGTGCTGAACGCAGTGGTCTTTCTGTTAAGCGTTATTCCGGCCTGTCGAGTGAAGAAAGTCGCTCCCAGCGGCGATAGGCGCGCCGTGACAAACGGCCTCTTGGCTCTGGCGTTATTTGCACTGGCAACCACCGCTCTTCGCGTATTCGAGTTCGGTGCCTTGAACTGCCGCTGGTCTGACGATGCTTATTCATCGACTGTATGGGTTCTTATCGGAATGCACTCGGGACATCTCATCACGGAATTGATCGAAACATTGGTGTTATTGGCCATCTCGTTCACGCCAAAAATGGAGGGGACGCGTCTGGCTGATGCCGCAATCAATTCCGATTATTGGTATTTCGTCGTAGTCACAGGGTTGATAGTTGACTTGCTGATTTACGGAACGACACGATTTTTGTAAGGACTGTTATGGCGGACTCTGAACAAAGTATTCGAGCTGGGCGAACGCCATGGGGGCTTTGGTGGAGTCTTGCTGCGGGCTTTGTTAGCTGGGGCACGGACCTCGGTTTGAGCTATATGCTGGAGCAGCACAGTTGCTCAACCGGTCACTATTATGTGCTGCATCTCATTGCCATGGTGTGCCTGGTGATGGCGCTGAGTGGTGTTGCTACGGGACTAGTGGAATTTAAAAAGTTTCATGGCACTACATCTGAAGAAGGTGGCAGCCCTTTCGATCGTGCCCATTTTCAGGCCCTTCTGGGAATGGTATTCAGCCTTTCCTTTGCCGTCGTGATCATTGCCGGCTTCGTGCCACCCTGGATTCTCAGTCCGTGCGAATGAAATGGCTTTAATGCTTCCCCAATTCGTAGGACTGTTTGCAAGAGCTATCTTGACTGTCACGCCGGCTTCCCCGCTATCAGAAACCGGTACGGCGTTTGCAGCCGAGTGGACATGGCCGCCCTTCGTCGTGGTTCCCTTGTTGTTCATGGCGATTCTTTACGGTGCTGGAATTGCAAAATTGTTGCGAAGGGGTACTCCTGTTTCGCTGTGGCCGATGGTTTGGTTCGGATTCGGTTGGATTTCTATAGTAATTGCTCTGGATTCTCCGCTACATGAAGTGGGGGAGCAGCTCTTTTGGGTGCATATGACGCAGCATGAGATCCTAATGCTGATCTCGGCTCCGTTGCTCCTACTGGGCCGTCCGCTGTTCGTACTTCTTTGGGCATTGCCTCCATCATTTCGTGAGCGGGCTGCGAGTCTGACTCGATTTCGATTCTTCAAAATAGGCTGGAGCATGCTTTCGGCGCCCCTCTCCGCGTGGCTACTGTCGGCACTGGCTTTGTGGATTTGGCACGTCCCATGGCTGTTCGATCAGACTCTGCACAACGACGCGGTTCATGCGGCACAACATATGACTTTTTTTGTGAGTGCTTTACTGTTTTGGTGGCCAGTAGTAAATCGAACGCCGGTTCTCGGCTATGGCGGAGGATTGGTATACGTATTCACGACGATTCTGCATACCAGTATCTTGGGCGCACTACTGACATTTGCCACGCAGCCCTGGTATTTGTCTTACGTGACAACTGCACCCGCCTGGCACCTCACAGCCCTTGAAGATCAGCAACTGGGTGGATTAATTATGTGGATCCCGGCGGGAACTCTGCTACTGATCGTCGCTCTAGTGTTGCTCGTCAAGTGGATGAATCAATCGCAGAGTCGATGGCAATACACCCGCATGGCGGAATTGACTCACTTGTCCCACGGAGGCGCCAAGTGAGGCTGAAACTGTTCGCGGTTTCGATCACCCTCACGCTGTTTTTTACGGGGTGCGATCGTCTCACCCACACTGAGGTACAGCGCGCTGCCAGACTAACAGGCGGGGGAAATGCACGACTGGGACAGACTGAAATTCGCAAATATGGATGCAATACCTGCCACCAGATTTCTGGCATTTTCTCGGCACAAGGTCTGATCGGGCCGTCGCTCAATGGCATCAGCGTACGGTATTACATTGCCGGCGAGCTTCCTAATACTCCGGACAATCTCATGCTTTGGATCCAGCATCCACGGCAGGTGGAAGCTCATACCGCGATGCCAGAAATGGGAGTGACCGAGCAGGACAGTCGCGACATCGCGGCCTATTTGTACACCTTAAAATGAAGCGGACCAGGAGATCACAGATGCCTTCTAAAATATTTTCGGGCGCGGTCGTTACTTTTATAGCGTTCGTTATTTTTTCATGTGTAGCCCTCGCACAAAGCCCGCAAGACTGCTCGAGGCTACCTGATTACAATAAGCTGAAGGCCGCATTGACGAGTGCAGTTAAAGAGGGCAAAGGGGCTAACGGGGGCCTCGGCAATCAGGTATGGGGCACGCTCGTGAATCGCGACGGAATAGTTTGTGCGGTTGCGTTTACTGGCCCAAATCGAAGCGCGGAATGGCCCGGCAGTCGAATCATCTCCGCGGAAAAAGCCAATACGGCGAACGCTTTTAGTACCGACAATTTTGCTCTTTCCACTGGAAATATTTATTCCGCTGCTCAGCCCGGCAATTCTCTTTACAGCATCGTCAGCGGCCCTGATCCCCATGCCGCCTTTGCGGGTGATCCGCAGAAGTTCGGACAACCCGACGACCCGCTGGTCGGAAAGGCGATTGGAGGAGTGATCGTCTTCGGCGGTGGACTCGCGCTTTACGACAAAAGGGGACAAATAGCCGGCGCGCTCGGGGTGAGCGGAGACACTTCTTGTACCGATCACGTAATCGCCTGGAAAACGCGTCACACGCTGGCCTTGGATGCCGTACCTATGGGAGTGGCGCCCGGATCCAGCGATAATCTTATATTCGATATTCAAAACGGCGCCAGCAGCAGTGGGTTCGGACATCCCAGCTGTAAAGGAGGCAATCCCAGCGAGGAAATCATCAAGAAACTTACCCAAACCCACTCGGCAGGCCCGCATCGATAGTCCGCAAACCGTCTTCGCATCGAGGCGTACGGCACCGGACGACTGGTATTTGACGACGGCGGAGTTGCCTATAACCTATCGTCCTGTAATGCCGCATGTATTAAAACGAAGGAGTGGCCAAAGGAACCGCCGGGGTCGTCGGTGTGGCATTTAGCTCCCTGCCAAATTCATTTACCTTTTGAAAGCCCGTACACCCAGCGTGACCTGAGGTGAACGTCTGAGACCAGATGCTTCCTGTACAGGTTGTACCTGTGATCCTTGTCAGATCATCGGCCATAACGCTCGCCCGGCCACCCCGCTAACATGGCCCCCAAAATCGTTCCGTAGAGCGCACTGGCCACGGTCACTCCCAAAAGCGTGGGTGAAAGGTCGTAGGTAGAAGCGAGGGCGCTAGTTGTGCCAGAAATTACCCGGTATCGAATCCAAATAGAAGACCACCCAAAGCTGCCACGACCGTGCTTTTCACTAGATACGCATTCACCTTCATGTTGGCTCCATTGATACTTCCAAACCCCATAGCATATAAATGCAAATCGGAGTTCGCACAATGAAAAGAATCGATTCCGCATTCATGGCACCGGTGTTGATCGTGATCTTGTGGGCGGGCGCCGCTTGGGGGCAGACGGCGCGTTGGACGGAGCAGAAAGCGAATGCCTGGTACGCGCAACAACCGTGGCTAGTCGGCAGCAATTACGTTCCCAAGTCGGCGATCAATCAGTTGGAGATGTGGCAGGAGGCGACGTTCGACCCGGCGCAGATCGAAACCGAATTTACTTGGGCGGAAGCCATGGGCATGAACACCATGCGCGTTTTTCTGCACGACTTGCTCTGGCAGCAGGACGCAACCGGGTTTCAGAAGCGCATTGATCGTTTCTTGACTATCGCGTCGCGGCATCACATCCGCCCTATGTTTGTTCTGTTCGATTCATGCTGGGACCCTTTACCTCATCTAGGTCCGCAGCATCCGCCGATCCCGGGAGTTCACAACTCAGGCTGGGTGCAGAGTCCGGGGGCGACGGCACTTGCCGACGCAAACCAATATCCCCGCCTAAAAGCGTACGTGCAGGGCGTTGTCGGAGCGTTCGCCAAGGATGACCGCATTCTTGCCTGGGACGTGTGGAACGAGCCCGGCGCCGACAACGCTGGGAGTTATCCCAAAGACGAGTTGACAGAAAAAGATAAGATCGCGCGGGTGACGGCACTCTTGCCTCAGGCGTTCCGGTGGGCGCGTGAAGCCAATCCAGTGCAGCCTCTGACCAGCGGCGTGTGGGCGGTCGATACCTCGCCGGATGGAGCAGACCTGGGTGAACTGCAACAGATTCAACTACGCGAGTCGGACATCATCACCTTTCACAACTATAGCTGGCCGGAATATTTCAAACGTGAAGTGACGTGGCTGAAGAAATACAACCGGCCCGTGATCTGCACGGAATATATGGCGCGTTCGGTTGGCAGCACGTTTGACACGGTGTTGCCGCTTGCGAAGAACGAGCGCGTCGGAGCGATCAATTGGGGATTCGTCGCCGGCAAGACGCAGACTTATTTTCCTTGGGAATCCTGGCAACATCCTTACATCCTGGACCAGCCGCCAGTCTGGTTTCACGAGGTCCTGCGGCCCAACGGAACCCCGTACCGGCAGGCAGAAGTTAATTTAATTCGACAGCTTACGAGTAAATAGTAATGAATTTAGATCAATCGCGATAATCGGCTCCGTCGGCCACGAACGCCGTCTCCGCAACTGGCGGTGCACTGTTGCGCGCCAAAGATTGCGAGTCATCAATTGCTATCCAGACTAACCCTTGCCGCGCAACTCTCACGACAATTCAGTCGTTGGATTGCGACTAACAACGAAGTGCTCCGTATCATGCCGATTTGGCAGAGCTATCTTGAAAGCATAGAACGAAACCGTGCAGAAATATTGTCGCTACCGCTAAATACGGTTCTGAGCAATGAGGCAGAGTTTCAGGATTTCGTGAAGATGCACAGCATATCCGTCAAGCAGATCGAGCAGCTGGATTGAGAGCGCGGTGCGTAGCTGTCGATCACACGTTTACACAATGATCGGGTTGTTGGTGTAACGGCGATGTTACGACAGCAACCCTGTTGAGATACCATCAACTCCAAGGCTTTCATTGACTTGCCCTCGCACCCCACCTACCATGGCTCGATTCCATGATCGGCCAGACCATCTCGCATTACCGCATCGACTAGTGGCGAAGTTATAACGAAAGTGGTAGACATTCCCAACAAAAAGCGGTAATTTTCAGCCTGAAGGACCTTTGTATGAGCCCTCTCCCCAAGTCCTCGCCTAGCCCTACCAATTCCTCAGAGAACAACGGCTGGCGAGAGCTGTACCGCGCTGCCATTCTGGAATTGGAACTCAGTCGGCTTCCAGGACGAATCCTTCAAGCCGAAACCGCGCTCATCTTGCGTGCAAAAGAACTATTTCAGGACGGTGGCGGCAACGGGCAAGAAACCCAAGATTTGGATGATGCCATGTATGCTTTGCAGGCCCTTCGCAGTGCGCTGAAACACAATCCCGCCACTGCTACTGTCGATCAGCGAAATGACATCAGGGTGGCGTGAGACGAGTAACCAGTTCCAGGTTGGCATGCGTGTGAACTTGCATGTGGGGAGAAAGCCTAGTATGAGGATTAACCACCGCCGTGAGTAAGGATCTTTATCAGTTCCGTAACAAAATCAACCGGTTGTCTTTTTTGAATCACAAGGTACTTGGAACCATCGGGATAGTTGGTGCGCCGATGATGATGGTCTCGCCGTGTGCACAATCGCTGCCCGCGATCAAATAAGTGGAAAACCGGGGCACTAGCCCCGGTTCAACTTGATGTTGCGCGGATGGGCGCGACTTAGAAGGAGAAGTTGTGAACCATCCTGACGCTCTCTATGGTTACTGAACCCAGACCGTAGGCGGCTCCGCCGACTGCAGATCCAAAGCCGGTGTTGACCACTGCGCCGGAGTCGGCAGCAGCCTGGATTGACAGGTAGTAGGTGCCCACGCCAACGTTGGGGAAAATGAAATTGTAGCCGTGAGCACTGGTGGTTTGCAGAATCAGTTGAACAGTGGACGTAAAATCACACGTCCCGGTTCCAGCCAGGCCGCTGACGGTCACGTTGACCACACAATCGCTGAGCGACTGAGTAAGTGTCTGAACCCGGGAATCCAGGACAACGCCGGAGTCAGCTCCAGTCCCAGAACATCCCAGAACTGCGCTATTGCAGGCCGCTG
>Ga0137376_10001507_pt1 | contig 13057 bp, 6 predicted proteins | sample SagtaG_23_FD_104814 | JGI IMG/M metagenome (GOLD analysis project Ga0137376, IMG submission 104814) | Vadose zone soil microbial communities from Sagehorn Ranch, Mendocino, California, USA - Sage2_L_20_16 metaG | ecosystem: Environmental > Terrestrial > Soil > Vadose zone | place: USA...
AGGGCGCGGGCACGGTGCAGTATGCAGAAGGCGTCCGCATCACCGAGGACTCGGTGTTCACGCGAGAGCCGCAGCCGCACAGCGGAGGCACGCTCTCCAAGTTCCGGAGCGGCGCGGATCGTGTGGTGCCTGCGGATTCGGCGTCGAACGCGCGTCGCATCAGCGAGGCAGTGGCACTCGCTCGCCAGAGTGATCTCGTGATTCTCGCGCTCGGCGACAATGAGCAAACCGCTCGCGAGGCCTACGCCGAGGAACATCTGGGCGATCGCTCGTCGCTCGGACTGCCTGGAATGCAGGAGGCGCTGGCGCTGCAAATTGCCGCCACGGGGAAGCCCATCGTGCTGCTATTGATCAACGGCCGCCCGGCCTCGATTCCGAACCTCGTGGCCAAGATTCCCGCAATACTCGAGGGCTGGTATCTCGGCCAGGAAACTGGAACCGCCGTGGCGGATGTTTTGTTCGGCGATGTGAATCCTGGCGGGAAGATGCCCGTAACCGTTGCGCGCGATGTCGGACAGCTTCCGGTCTTTTACAACTACAAGCCGACGGCGCGCCGCGGTTACGTGCTCGATACGATTGCCCCGCTCTTTCCCTTTGGATTCGGGCTATCCTACACAACCTTCGTCTATTCAAATCTCCGCCTAACGGCGACGCACATCCCGCCAACCGGAACGACTTCGGTGACCGCCGACGTGCGAAATACCGGCGCGCGAAAGGGTGATGAGGTGGTGCAGCTGTACATTCGCGACGAAGTGAGTGCGGCCGCCCGTCCGGTCAAGGAGCTCCGCGGCTTTCAGCGGATCACGCTGGCTCCTGGCGAGACTCGCACGGTGCGCTTCGATATCTCTCCCGATCAGCTTTCATATCATGGGCTCGACATGAAACGCGTCGTGGAACCCGGAGAATTTCAACTCATGATTGGCGGCAGCTCGGTCGATGTACAGTCGATCGCGTTGACCGTCGATCCCGTTACGGTGGTGCCGCGCCGGCGGTAATACGTTGCTGTTTGCCTTGCCGTGAGGCGAACCATTCCGAGGTCATCTGATGAAGCCAGTCGTTCGTGAAAGTTTGGTCGACCGTTTGGCAGGCGAAATTCGCTCCTCGATCAATGGGGGCGATTACGCGCTCGGGCAACGCCTGCCGACGATCATGGAAATGGCGCGTCGTTTTCGCGTCGGTCATCCAACCGTGCGCGAAGCGCTGAAGAAGCACGAAGCGGTTGGCGTCGTCGACATCCGACACGGATCGGGCGTCTATGTCAGCCGCACGCGCGATGTCCTCATGGTCGCGAGCGACTACGGCGGAAAGGTGACGAAGAAGCTGCTCCTCGATCTCATTCAAGCCCGGACGCCGATCGAGATGCAATCGGTGGCGCTGGCGACGAAGAATGCGACCGCCGACGACTTCGCGGAAATGCGGCGGCTGCTGACGACCGCTGGTGAGAACCTCGATAATGACGCCGTTTTGAACTCGGTAAACATGGCGTTCCACCGCCAAATCGCGGCGGCGTCGGGCAATACGGTGATCGCGCAAGTCCTCGATGTGATGCAGAGCCTATTCACGGATGAGCAGCGGCTCATTCTTGGCATCTTCGGCTCACGGAAGCGAGATCATGATGAGCACCTGTCAATCTTCGCCGCCCTGGAACAGCGGCGAGAGAAGCTCGCTACGCTGCGTATGCGCCAGCATCTCGAAGGCGTCGCGGCCGCGATTCAGCGATGGGATCCGCAACACCATCCGGTGCCGTAGATGCTGGTGCAGCTGGCCGCTGAGACCACTGACACGGCGCTGAAACCGCTGAATGGTCCGGTGCGCGATCAAATTGTTCGTCAGTGGTCTCTCCGCTCTGTCAGCGGTATCAGCGGCGCACTACTGGCCGTCGTCGCAACGCTGACACTCGGCGTACCCGTCCGCGCACAGCAGCGACCACTCTACCTCGATGAATCACTGACCTTCGAGCAGCGGGCGCGCGACCTGGTGTCGCGGATGACGCTCGAAGAAAAGGTGATGCAGATGAAGGACGTCGCGCCAGCGATCCCGCGATTAGGTGTGCCCGAGTACAACTGGTGGAACGAGGCGTTGCACGGCGTTGCACGGGCGGGGCTGGCAACGGTCTTTCCGCAGGCGATTGCCGTCGCGTCGACGTGGGATGATAGCGCGATGTTCCAGATGGCGACGGTCATCTCCGATGAGGCGCGGGCCAAGCACCACGAGTATCTCCGCCGCGATAGTCACCAGCGTTATCAAGGGCTGACGTTCTGGTCGCCGAACATCAACCTATTTCGCGATCCCCGCTGGGGCCGCGGCCAGGAGACCTATGGCGAGGATCCATTCCTCACCGGCAGCCTCGCCGTGCAATTCATCCACGGGCTGCAGGGCGACGACCCGAAGTACTTCAAGACGATCTCCACGGTGAAGCACTTCGCGGTGCACAGTGGCCCCGAGCCCGAACGACACACCTTCGACGCCGTGGTGAGCGACCGCGACCTGCGCGAGTCATACTTGCCACACTTCGAGATGGGCATCCGCATGGGAGGCGCCTACTCGCTGATGTGCGCCTACAACGCGATCGATGGCCAGCCGGCGTGCGCGAATGACAAGTTGCTCAAGGACATTCTGCGCGGCGAGTGGAAGTTTCCGGGCTACGTCGTGTCCGATTGCGGCGCCATCGACGACATCTATCTGCGCCACAAGACGGTAGCGACCGCTGCCGAGGCAGCGGCGCTAGGCGTCCGCACGGGCACCGACCTCGACTGCGGCCGGGTGTATCCGAGCCTCATGACGGCAGTTCAGCAAGGACTCATCACCGAACAGCAGATCGACACGTCGGTGAGGCGTCTCTTCCTGGCGCGATTCAAGCTCGGCATGTTCGATGACTCCTCTCATGTGCCGTGGGCGAGGATTCCATTCAGCATCCTCGACTCACCTGAGCATCGCGCGCTGGCACGCAGGATCGCCGACGAGTCGATCGTGTTGCTCAAGAACGACAACAACACGCTGCCGCTCCGAAAGGACCTCGGTACCATCGCCGTGATCGGCCCCAATGCCGATCAATGGCGGATGCTACTCGGCAACTACAATGGAATTCCGGCCGATCCGGTGACGCCGCTGCGCGGTATTCGCGAAGCGGTCGGGCCGCGGACGCGCGTGCTGTACGCACCCGGCTCCGAGCTCGCGGAAAACTTCCCCCTCTTCGAGCTCGTGCCCGCGGCAGTTCTCCGAACGAATGAGGGCAAGCCCGGCCTGCGCGTCGCCTATTACGCGCACCGGGATTTCTCCGGCTCGCCACTCTTCACCGGCACGGACACGACGCTCAACTCTGATTGGAAGGAAGGCGCGCCGCGTGGGGACATGGATCCCGACAACTTCGGCGTGCGTTGGACCGGCATCGTTAGGCCCCCGGTGAGTGGGACCTACCGCGTCGGGCTGATCGGCACGGTCAAATTTCAACTCTGGCTCGACGATAGCCTCGTCGCCCGATCCGTCTATCCAACACACGACGGTGAGTTTCCCGATCCGCGGCAGGCTCAAAGCGAGCCGATTCGGCTGGAGGCGGGCCGAGACTACCGCGTACGCGTCGATGGCCAGGAGTCATACGGCGAGGCGCAACTGGAGTTGTTGTGGTCGACGCCGCGTGATTCACTCGCCAGTGACGCGGTGAAGATCGCGTCGCAAGCCGATGCCGTCGTGCTCTTTCTCGGGCTCACGGCGCGGCTCGAGGGAGAAGAGATGCCGATCCAGATCCCTGGCTTTCGTGGCGGCGATCGAACGCAGATCGATCTGCCCGAACCGCAGGAGCAATTGCTCGAGAGAATCACTGCGCTCGGCAAGCCAACGGTGCTCGTCCTGATGACCGGGAGCGCCGTCGCCGTCAGTTGGGCCCAGTCGCACGTACCGGCGATTCTGGAGGCGTGGTATCCAGGTCAAGCGGCGGGAAGCGCGATCGCTGACGTGCTCTTCGGGGACTACAACCCCGCGGGACGGCTGCCAGTGATGTTTTATAAATCACTAAACGATCTCCCGCCCTTCGATGATTACCGCATGAGCGGACGAACATATCGCTTCTTCGCTGGCAGCGCCCTCTATCCCTTCGGACATGGGCTCAGTTACACGACCTTCGCGTACTCCGCTCTCACGGTGAACAAGACGCAGGTATCGGCGCATGATACCGTCATGGTGAGTGTCGACATAACGAATACTGGCCAACGGCCTGGCGATGAGGTGGTGCAGCTGTACGTCCAGCACGGAGGCCACGCCGTGACGCGAGCGTTCAAAGACCTTCGTGGATTTGCCCGCGTGCATTTCGGCCCCGGCGAAAAGCGCACCGTTGTACTGCCGCTCCCGGTGTCTTCGCTCGCGTACTGGGACGAGAGCAGGCACACGTGGGTCGTCGAGCGGGAGCCAGTGCGCATTCAGGTGGGCGCATCGTCGGCGGACATCCGCGGCCAGGCCGATATCAACGTCGTGCCGTGATTGGCCGGTTCGCGCTCGCTCTATTGCTGGTCATCTCAATCGACGAGGTGACGCGACCGCGCCTGATCAAGGCGACCGCGACAGCGACGTGGGCCGACACTGCGGGCTTTGTGCTTTCAAAGGGCGGCCACGCGGCGACGATTGTCGTGAGCGATTCCGACTGGGCCGGAGTGCGGCGAGCGGCGAATGATCTCCAGAGCGACATTCGTAGAGTCTCTGGTGCCCGGCCGCGCCTTACGAGTCAGCTCGCCGCGATCGCGGTCATCGTCGGGACGCTCGGCAAATCGCCGCTGATCGACCGGCTCGTCGGCGACGGCAAGCTCGATTCGGCGGGCCTGTCCGGACGCTGGGAGTCATACGTTCGACAGGTGATAGAGCGGCCGCTGCCTAACGTCGAGCGGGCACTGGTCATCGCCGGAAGCGATAAGCGCGGAACGATCTACGGGCTCTATGATCTGTCGCGAGAGATCGGCGTCTCGCCCTGGTACTGGTGGGCGGACGTTCCGGTGCGGCACGCAGCGACACTCATCGTACCGTCCGATCGCATCGTCATCGGCGGACCGAAGGTGAAATACCGCGGCATCTTCATCAACGATGAGGCACCGGCTTTTTCCGGCTGGGCGCATGAAAAGTTCGGGGGAATCAATCACCAGGTCTACGAGCGGGTCTTCGAGCTACTCCTTCGCCTCAAAGGCAACTATCTCTGGCCGGCGATGTGGGGCAGCGCCTTTGCGGACGACGACTCGCTGAGCGCGAAGCTCGCCGACGAATACGGCATCGTTATGGGCACCTCGCATCACGAGCCCATGACGCGCGCGCAGCAGGAATGGCGGCGGTACGGGAAGGGCCCGTGGAACTACGAGCAGAACGACTCGACGCTCCGCGCCTTCTGGCGCGCCGGCATCGAACGTATGGATTCACGCGAGAACATCGTCACGATCGGCATGCGGGGCGATGGTGACCTGCCGATGACCGACGGAAGCAATATCGCGCTGCTCGAGCGCATCGTGGCCGATCAGCGACGGATCATCGCCGACGTCACCCGAAAACCAGCGTCGGAGACGCCGCAGCTCTGGGCGCTCTACAAGGAGGTGCAGGACTACTACGACAAGGGTATGCGCGTTCCGGACGACGTGACGTTGCTCTTCTCCGACGACAACTGGGGCAACATTCGGCGGCTGCCCGCGCCTCGGGAGCGCGCCCGACCCGGCGGGTTCGGCGTTTACTATCACTTCGATTACGTCGGTGGGCCTCGCAATTACAAATGGATAAACACGAATCCGATCGCGCGCGTCTGGGAGCAGATGAACCGCGCGTATCGCTCTGGCGCCGACCGTATCTGGATCGTGAACGTCGGCGATCTCAAGCCGATGGAGTTTCCCATTCAGTTCTTTCTGGACTTCGCGTGGGATCCGGATGCGATACCTGCGGAGCGGCTCCCAGCGTACACGAGCGATTGGGCTGGCCGACAGTTTGGCGCGGCGTACGGAACTATGATTGGTGGTCTGATTACGAGTTATCTAAAGTTCGCTGGCCGTCGCAAGCCCGAGCTGCTCGACACGGCGACCTACAGTCTCGATAACTATCGCGAGGCCGAGCGTATTGTCGCCGATTACGATTCGTTGACCGCTCGCGCGCAGGCGATTGGGAGGCGTCTTCCCACCGAATATCGGGACGCGTACTACGAGCTGGTCTTGCATCCGATTCTCGGCGCGGCAAATCTGAATAAGCTCTATGTGACCGTGGCGAGAAACCGCCGCTATGCTCGCGAGGGGCGCGCTGTCACCAACGAGGTTGCCGCGCAGGCACGGGCGCTGTTCGAGCGGGATGCGGACCTCTCGCGGTACTTCAACAACGTCCTCGCCGGTGGCAAATGGTCGCACTTGATGGATCAGACGCACATCGGCTACACGTCCTGGCAGGAGCCGCCGCGCAACGTCATGCCTCGCGTCGACGAGATCCAAGTACCGGTCGCCGCCGACTTGGGTGTCGAGGTCGAAGGTGCACCACCGATGGTGTCGGAGCGTCCGCCGCCTAACGACCGCACTCATGAGCAGAGGTTGCCGACGTTCGACAACCGGCAGCGCCAATCCTATTACATCGACGTCTATAATCGCGGGCAAACGCGCTTCACGTACACCGTCGCCGCTGCTGTGCCCTGGCTGAGGATCACGCCAAGCCAGGGCACCGTTAGGCAAGAGCAGCGCGTTTGGGTGAGCGTCGACTGGACGGCGGCGCCGCGCGGCGCTCACTCGGCGCCCATCACCATCACTGGCCCCCACAATCAGCGGGTCGTCGCCCGAGCGAATATCGAGAATCACGCCCTCACCGCCGCCGACCTCACCGGCTTCATCGAAGGCAATGGCTACGTCTCGATCGAGGCCGAACATTTCACGAGGATGATTAACGCTCCCCCGGTGAGCTGGCTGCGCATACCGGACCTCGGCCGTACGCTCTCCGGCATGGCGACGGAGCCGGTCGATGCGCCCAGCCGATTGCCCGACGCATCGTCGCCGCGGCTCGACTATGGCGTCTTCATGTTCGACAGCGGCACTGTGGATGTACGGGCCTACGTCGCGCCAACGCTCGACGTGACAGCGTCGCCGACAGGATTGCGCTACGCGATCTCGTTCGACGACGACGCGCCGCAGATCGTGAACGTCGTCGCCGACAGCTCGAATCGCGCGTGGGAGCAGTCGGTCGCCGACAATATTCGGATCTCCTCGACGCGGCACCGGTTGCAGCGCGCGGGAAAGCATGTACTGCGGTTCTGACGCGGCGACCCCGGAATCGGGCTGGAAAAGCTCGTCATCGATGCCGGCGGCGTGAAGCCGAGCTACCTGGGTCCGCCGGAGTCCTACCACGGCACCGACGGGCTCGTCGGGACCGATGCGCGGTTCGACTGGTTCGAGTACGCTGGCGACGATTCGATCTATCGCCGATTCGGTTCGCGACCTAACGAGTACCTCAATCCGATCCTCGCGGGTTTCTATCCGGATCCGAGCATTGCGCGCGCCGGCGACGATTATTATCTGGTCACCTCGACCTTCTCGTACTTCCCGGGCATTCCGATCTTTCGTAGTCGCGACTTGGTGCACTGGACCCAAATCGGTCACGTGCTCGACCGGCCAACGCAGCTTGCCCTCGACGGACGTGCCATTTCACAGGGCATTTACGCGCCGACGATTCGCTACCACGACGGCACCTTTTATCTGATTACGACCTGCGTGTATTGTGGCGGCAATTTCATCGTCACGGCGACGAATCCGCCCGGCCCATGGTCAGAGCCGATCTGGCTGCGCGACGTGAATGGAATCGATCCGTCACTGTTCTTCGACGACGACGGTCGCGCCTACATCGTCAACAATGGTCCGCCGGCCGAGCCGCCACGCTACGAGGGGCATCGCGCGATCTGGCTGCAGGAATACGACGTGCGCGCGCGCACGATGATCGGGCCGCGCGCGGTGATCGTGAATGGCGGCGTCGATATCACCAAAAAGCCGATCTGGGTCGAGGCGCCGCATATCCTCGAGGTCAATCATCGATACTACCTGATCTGCGCCGAAGGCGGCACGGGCACCCACCATTCGGAGGTCGTCTTCCGGAGCGATTCAGTTCGCGGGCCGTATGTGGCGTACGCGAGCAATCCGATCCTCAGCCAGCGGCAGCTCTCCCCGGCGCGGCCGGCACCGATCACATCAACCGGGCACGCCGACTTCGTGCAAACTCAGCGCGGCGACTGGTGGTCGGTCTTTCTTGGCGTACGGCCGTACGGCCCCGATCTCACCAATATCGGCCGCGAGACGTTCATGCTGCCGGTGACGTGGCATGACGGCTGGCCGATGATTCTGGCTGATACCGCGACCGTTCCGTACGTCCACCGCGCGCCGGCGCTGCCGCCTAACGCAGCGGGCTCGCCACCGAGCAGCGGCAACTTCACCATTCGTGACGATTTCTCGTCGTCGACGCTCCGACCGTGGTGGGTGATGATTCGCACGCCACGCGAGCGGTGGTTCCAGCTGGATTCGTCGCACAACGGCCTGACGATTCACGCACGCCCAGTCGCGCTCGGCGACCGCGGCCAACCGTCATTCATCGGACGACGCCAGCAGCATGCCACTGCGACGGCAACCACCGTTATGCACTACACGCCGCGCCGCAGCGGAGACATCGCCGGCCTCGTGGCCTTTCAGAGTGACTCCTTCTACTACGTCCTCGGCGAGACCTTGCACGACGGCAAACCAGTCGTCCGCCTCCTGCGGCGCGCCGGTGGGCGTGACCAGGGCAGGGAAGCGATCGTGGCGGAGGCTTCCCTCGCGACGAAGCCTAACGACTCGCTGTACCTTCGCGTTCAGGCGCGGGGCGCGCAGTACGACTTCCTATATGCCGAGCACCCAGGCGATTGGCGGTGGCTCGCGCGAAACGTCGATGGAACGATCCTGAGCACCCACGTGGCCGGCGGCTTCGTGGGGACAATGATCGGCATGTACGCCTACTCTCCGCCGTGAGCTTGCACGGCGGCGGCGATCGCATCACAATGATCTGACACTTCGCCTCGGTGCGCGATGTTCAATGACGCGTAAGAGCCTAACGAAGCACCGCCGGCCACCATACGTCCGATGTCTCGAGCGTCGCGGGCCGTTGGCGGTGTGGCTCGTCGACGGATCGTATGTGCGGAAGAATATCGACGAAGAATTTAGCAACTTCGCGCATCATTACTCGTTATCCGAAATCCCGAAGAACGAGATCTGGATCGATCAGGAAACGGATCAAGACGAACAGCGGTTCTTCGTTCATCACGCCGTGCTGGAGCGCCGATTGATGCGTGACGGCGCCGACTACGATACGGCCCGCCGCGCGGCCAACCGCGAGGAGCGCCGACTGCGTGTCGCAGCGGGAGACCTCCGAAAAGTGATTCGGGGCAAAGCGCTACCCGACGCCACGAAAGTTCATCGGGATCTCTGGAAAACACTTCCAAACGGCGTACAAGTCTGGTTTGTGAAGGGCCGCCTTGTCCGCAGCGTGTACGACATCGAATTCACGGAAGGGGGCCATGAGCACGTCTACGAATATGTCCCGCGCGGCGAAGTCTGGATCGACGACGACATTCACGAAGATGAACGGGCGTTCGTCCTCTTTCACGAACTGCACGAACGCAACCTGATGGGGAACGGCATGGATTACGACACGGCGCACGAAGAGTCGAGCCGCCTCGAGCGGCATTATCGCAATCATCCCGACGAGCTTCACGAAGCGCTCGCCGCAGAAGGCTGGGAGTAGTGGCCGAGTTCTCGACCGACACACGCATCCGACGCCTCGTTAGAGCCGACCGCGAGACGGTTCGCCAGATTCTCGAGGCGACCGGAAGCTTCACCGCGGAGGAACGAGGCATAGCACTCGAGCTGATCGACGAGTGGATCGAGCGTGGCGAGGCGAGCGGCTATATCACGAGCGTCATTGAAGAGTCATCGGAGCAAGTGCGAGGCTACATCTGCTATGGGCCAACGCCGCTCACCGACGGCACGTTTGATCTCTACTGGATAGCAGTCGACTCGACAGCGCAGGGCAAGGGATATGGACAACAGCTCCTGAGACGTGCGGAAGCCGACGTGCGCCAGCGGGGCGGACGTCTGCTGCTCATCGAGACATCCTCGCAGGAGTCCTACGGGTCGACAATCCGCTTTTACGAGCGAGCGGGCTATGAGCTCGTGGCGCGCATTCCTGGTTACTATCGGCCCGGCGATGACAAACTCGTTTTCGCGAAGAGTCTCGCGGACGTAGGGTGAGTCAGGCATCCAGGGCCGCTGAGACCACTGACACAGCACTGAAATCACTGACATGCGCCTCAGCAATGACGTCTCCATCTCCCCATGCAGGGTTTTGATTTCGTGCATAGGCGAGGAAGGGAGATCTCGATGCACACGGAGCGCTCAGCGGTTTCAGCGCCGTGTCAGCGATATCAGCGGCCGTCCGGCTGCTCCACCGAAAAACCCAGCGGTGACGCTGCCCGAGAGCCCTGCATCAGGCGCGTAACGCGCGCACGGGATCCAGCCGCGTCACACGCCACGCGGGGACCAGGCACGCGAACGCTCCCGCGAGGGCCATGATGACGGAAACCCCGATCAGGATCAGCGGATCGCGCGGACTGACGCGGAAAAGCAGGTCGCCGAGCAGCCGCGTCGTGCCCAGCGCGATGATGACGCCGAGAAATACGCCGATCAGCATCATGCGCAGGCCTAACGACAGAACGAGCCCAACGAGCTGTGATGGCTTTGCACCGAGTGCCATGCGAAGACCGAGCTCGCGAGCCTGCTGCGATACCATGTACGAGATCGTGCCATAGAGACCAATGATTGCGAGGAACAGCGCGACGCCACTGAAGATCACGAGCAGCGTCACCACAATGCGCTGCGCAGACGTCCAGCGGTTCACCTGCTCGCGCATCGTTAGGATCTCGTACGGCGAAACGTTCGGATCGATGGCGTGAATCGCGCTCACGATCGCCGGAGCGAGACCGGCTGCCGCACGACTCGCCGAGGCGCGCAGGAACAGGTTCACGCCCGTCGACCGTCGCTGCGCAAGCGGGACGTAGAATAGCATGCCCGGCGATTCGGTCAACGAGCGGTACTTCATGTCGGCGACAACACCGACCACGCGCATCCAGGTCCCGCGTAATTGCAAGCGCCGCCCGATCGGCGAGTCGTTAGGCCAGTACCGTCGCGCAAGCGCATGGCTCACGATGGCTACCGCCGCCGAAGTATCGGCGTCGGCAGACCCAAAATCGCGGCCGGAAAGCAACGGCACGGCGAGCGTCCGAAAGTAATCTGGTGAGACGGTGTTGTAGTCGGCCGTTGGCTGCTCGTCCTTCGAGGGTTGATAGCCGTCGACCATGATCGGGCCGTTTTCGTACGGCCCCGTCGAAAACGGAAGGCTTCGCGCGAGCGCGACGGACGAGACACCGCCAATCGCGCGCATGCGCTCGAGCAACAGGTCCTCGAAGCGGTGTGCACGCGCCGTATCATAGCCAGCGGCAAACAGACTCACCGCGGTAGTTGTGACATTTGTCGTCGCGAATCCAGGATCAGCGGCAAGCAATCGTCCGAGACTCGTCACCACGAGCCCCGCGCCGATCAGGAGAACGACGCTCAGGCACACCTGCACGATGACCAGCGCCGCGCGAAGGTGACCGCGGCCGCCCGACACCGTCCCAGGCGCTGCCGCGCGCATCGCGGACGCGAGATCGAGGCGCGTCATGTGCAACGCGGGCGCGAGAGCGAATATCAGTGTCGATCCCAATCCGATCGCGATCGTTGCCGTCAGCACGCGGAAGTTGAAGTCAGCCGCGAACACAAGCGAGACGCCGCCGCGCGGCGCAAAGAAGAGTCCCAGCGCGTTGCGCGCGAGATAGGCGAGCACCAGCCCCGTGACGGTACCGAGCAGCGCAAGGACAAACCCTTCCGTTAGAAGCTGGCGCATCAATCGCACACGGCTTGCGCCTACCACCCGTCTCACCGATAGCTCCGACCGCCGAGCCAGAGCGCGCACGAGCAGTAAGTTGGCGATGTTCGCGCAGACAATAACAAGGACGAGGACGGCGACCACGGAACCGACACGCAGCATCGGCTTCAATACTTTCGCATTGTCGAATGGATTCTCCGGCAGCGGCAGAATTCGCACGCCACGGCCGCGGTCCTCGTTCGGGAACTCCGCTTCGAGCCGGCGCGCCGCCGCATCGATTTGCGCTTGACCTGTCGCCACGCTCACACCCGGTTTCAGGCGCGCAAACCCCTCGACCCATCGCACGGTGCGGTCCTCGAGCTTGTAGCCAGAGGCGTCGAACACGGCTTGCTGCGACGCCGGCGTCCAGAACTGCATCGCGTATCCGACGAAGGTACCGAGGAAACCGTCCGGCGTTACGCCGATGATCGTGTGGGGTATTCCATTGTAATTGATGGTCGAGCCGACGACGCGCGGAGTGCCAGCGAAATGATCCTGCCACAGGCGATAGCTGATCACCGTGACCGCGTGAGCGCCGCGCCCGACGTCTTCGTTAGGCAGAAAGCCACGGCCGAGGATTGGGCGCACGCCGATCGCATCGAAATAATTGGCGGTGACGAGCTGCCCAACGAGTCGTTCAGCGCGCTCGCCTCCGGTGAGGGTGGCGCCCGTGATCTTGCTGACGAAGAATGCGCTGAACGCCGACGTGGCACGCGCGAGGTCCATGAAGTCCGGCCAAGACATCTCATCGAGGGCCGAGGCGCGCTTTAGGGTACCCGCAACCGCAACCAACTGCTCCTGATTGCGCACACCGGGGAAGGGGTGGTAAACAATCCCTTCGGTCCAGCTCAGAACTGCCGCGTGCGCTCCGATACCGAGCGCGAGACAAACGACCGCGACCGCGGAGAAGATTGGCGAGCGAATCAGCATGCGAACGCCGAATTGAAAATCCTGGCGGAGCCGCTCGAGCCAGAGCCGGCCCCAGACCTCGCGAGTCTCCTCGTAGATCATTCCGACGTTGCCGAATTGCCGACGCGCGTGGAGGTGCGCGTCGCGTGGGGCCTCGCCCGCCGCAACCATTGCTTCC
>Ga0137376_10001510_pt1 | contig 13043 bp, 17 predicted proteins | sample SagtaG_23_FD_104814 | JGI IMG/M metagenome (GOLD analysis project Ga0137376, IMG submission 104814) | Vadose zone soil microbial communities from Sagehorn Ranch, Mendocino, California, USA - Sage2_L_20_16 metaG | ecosystem: Environmental > Terrestrial > Soil > Vadose zone | place: USA...
ACCCGACCTGTTTGATCGAATATAAGAGCAATACCCTCGGTTACGAAACTCAGCTCGCCGAATGCGGTAGGGTAATCGACATGAACGGCGCCGCGCTGGACATCGACATGATCAAGGCGCTGCTCTACGCCATGAGGCGGCACCGCGGTCTGGACGGCATGGTGGAGATCGACGCTTTCGGCGACCGGTTTACCTACGTGCTGTGGCAGACGGCGTTCCTAGCCTACGTCAAGGATCGGTACGGGCTTGAGACCACGCGGTTCTATACCCCGGGCCAGAAGCTCACCTTCCAGAACCAGGTGCTGTGGAACTACGACAAGTTCGAGTTCCCGGAAGATGGCGTCATTGTGAACTTTTTCCATGACGATGCCTTTGACGATTTCCTGTCGGCATTCCCGCAGGACATCAAGGCCGCCGGGCGCCAGTTGCTGTTCCCGGACTGGAGCGATTTCAACGTGGCGATGGCTGGCGCACAATCGGTGAACCGCCAGACCAACATCGCGGACAACCTTTACAACTGCGTCATCACGCCCAACGTGACGCATTATCAACTTCAGAGCAAAACCATCCAGTGCCAGCTCGGGGATCCGAACCGGCACCTGATGATCCGTAACTTCTCGGATGAATGCCCGATCCTCACGGCGTCGCCTTGCACGGCGGCTTCGTAATTGAGTTGACTTTGTCCGGAGATTCGGCAGGGTATCATTACGTTTGCATGGTGGAGTTTGGTTGACGGCTCGCCGGTAGTTGTTCCGGCGGGCCGTTTTTTTGTTGAACGTTCGATGTTCAACGTTCAACGTCCAACACCGTGGACCCTGTCCCATCCATCCTCAAGCAAGACATCCCGGTCAAACCTTTGATCTCAATGTTTCACTCTTACAACAGCGGCAGCGCCGATGGGAAACGATTCTGCAGCCGGGCCTACGATCCGGACCAGAAACGCAGCCGGCTCATCTGGCAGCGCCGTGCGGACAATGAACTTATCGCCGAGGAACCGCTGGACATTCCCGGCGAAGGAAGTTTTGAGGACGCAAGGGTGTTTCTACACGGCGACCGGCATTGGATCGCATTCACCGAAGGTTTTTACGAGCGGAAACCGTTTCTGTCCGTCCAACAGATCGCCGTGCTCGGGCCGGACTGGCAGCCGGCGGAGAAGATAACGATTAACTACGGCGGCAACGGCGGCGGAAAACGCTCCGAGAAAAACTGGGTGTTCTTCAGCCATGATGGCCGGCTGCATTTCATTTACTCCATCGTCCCACACATCGTCGTGGAACTTGGGAGCGATTTCAAACCGGTGAACGAATGGCGCACGGACGTTCCGCTCAACTGGCCGTGGGGTGAGAAGCTGCGTGGGGGCACGCCGCCGATCCGGGTTGGAGATTTTTATCTGACGTTCTTCCACAGCCACGCCGAGCATCGGGAAAAGAACCGGCGCTACGCGATGGGCGCTTACATGTTCGAGGCCAAGCCGCCGTTCAAAATCACCGCGATCAGCCCCGTGCTATTGCGCGCGAGCGAGGAAGACAAGACGCTGCCAAACCCATCTGTGCTAGGCTGGAACCCGCTGGTGGTGTTCCCGGTCGGAGCCTGGCAGGAACGGGATTGCGGAGACGCGGAGTTCACGGTGACGTGCGGGGTGAACGATTCGTTTGACGCGCTGGCGGGCATCGAAGAGATCGCGTGGCAATCGCCGGAGGCGTACTCGAAACCGAAGCTTCGGTACTTCCAGGCCGACAACGGACCGATGCCACTGATGAACAAAGGGCAGGCGATACCGTGGAAGCTCAGAAAAGTCCGCTCGCAATTTTATCAGCCCAGAGGTTACATGGCCACCAGCGATCCGAACATCATGGCGTTGATCGAAAATCGAAGGGATACCAAAGAAATCACCGAGCATGACTACAAAGAATATGAAGCTGGAAGGTAAGCCGTGACCCCAGCCGAAGACTACGCGGCGGTCCACTCAAAGCGTTACCAGCAAAGTTTGGAATGGATCTCCCCGCTGGCCGACAAGGCTGAAAAGATTTTGGACGTTGGCGGCGAATCGCCTTTCACAAAGATCATCCGCCAGCGCTGGCCGGGAAAACTCTCGCCCTACTACTTCGGGGATCTTCGAGACGGATTTCTAATCCGCGACTGCGATTTGATTATTTGTGCCGAGGTTTTGGAGCATATCGCTGATCGCGAAGCTGCGGAACTTCAGACCGAGTGGAACGGGACCGGAACGCACATGCTTCTCGCCTCTTGCTGGCTGAGCCTCCGACCGGGCGGAATGCTGTTTTTGAGCACGCCAAACGCAGCAAGCACGACTTCCCTTAAACACCTTCTCTACGGAGAACCAGCATTTATTTATAGGCCGCACGTAAGGGAGTACTGCCCGCGAGAAATAAAGGAGATGGTGTCAGCGGTCGGTTTCAAAATCGAAAGGTTTGCCACTTTCGACATTTGGAACAATGCGATCACACAGCAGCAGCGCGATGAGATTGTAAAATTCCTGAAACACGGCGGTTACAGCCTTGACGAACGCGGGGAGGATGTTTTTGCCTTGTGCCGGAAGCCGGCGGAGACTACAAGGGCAGCGTGACTTTTTTTCACTGCGCCAACGCCAGCCGGAGCATCCGGCTTTCGAACGGCAAAAGGATCGCGTTCGACCCGTATAAGTATTTCGCAGGTTCGTGGTCGGGCATCGCGGCCGTGGAGGATCAGGATACCATTGACGGCCTCAACGAACTTGTTCTGAAGCCCAAGAGCGGTATCACGCGGATAACGCAGGAGGAGTACGAAGCCTGCCTGAAAAAAAAAGTTCGTCCGCCGAGTTACAAACCCTTGCCCGAATCGCGAGCACCGCTCTCAGCAGCAATCCAACTGCTCCCTGCGGGCAACCCTGCGGTCGTCGCCGGTAAGGATCTCGCGGTCAAGCCGGACCCGGAAGCCGTGCCCGCCGCCGTCCCGCGCGTGTTCGATTCTCTGGATGAAGTCGTTAAGATCGGCGTGGTGAAAACGGCTGAGGCGCTGCCAACACCGCCGAAGAAGGACATGGGCCAGAGGTCCGCGCGATCCACCGGAAGGCCGTCACGCAGGCCGAAGTACCGGAGCGATGACGTGCCGCAAACCGAGGAGGCGACGTGAGCAAATGGATTCCATTGTCGAAACGTTTCCCGGAGCACCGTCAAAAAGTCCTGGTGCTAGCTCTTGATGAAAAGATTCCGGACCTGTCGCTGGCCAGCGGGCCGTTCTTCATAGCGTCGTATTTCGATCGTGTGGCGCATTGGGAATTGACGAATCGAGACGTTGTTCGCATGAAACCTCCTGAGCCTCCGTTCCTGGTATTTAATGTGCAAGGAGAGGAACAGCCGCAACCGGCGGAACGATTCACCCATTGGTGCCCGATACCCACGAAGGACGAAATGGAGGAAGCATGAGCCAGACGTTTGCTGAGTTCAAATCCGTTTGCCGCGACCTCGTTACCGTGGACGGAGCACGCCACGGCGTTTCCCTGGGTTCTGCGAAATACTTTGACCGGCTGGTCACCGCGGCATTGTTGGATCTTCAATCCTTCATCCCGCAGCTCAGGGAAGGCCACCGGAAAGTCTTCAAGGACTTCGATTTGACGGAGGAAGGCGAAGCGTCCCTGGGAACGATTCCTGAAGGGGGGCTGATCACCGATGTGTACTGGGTGACGCGCACTTGCCATTGCATCCGCAGGCCCGTCGCACCGTTCCCCTGGGAGCACAGGTTTGAACTTTTCTGCGGGAAACCGAGAATCACCGGGCGGCAGTACTTTTTTGCCGTCAGCCCGTTTGCCGATGAGTTCGTCATTTTTCCGAAGATCACAGACACGTCTGAGTTGTGGCTCTATTGGAACGGCACCAAAGGCACGTTCGAGGATTCGGACGTCGTCAAATTCGGCGATGAAGAAGCGCAGGCCGTGGGTTATTACGTGAAAAGCCACATAGCGCGCGAAGTCGATAAAGACCTGGTTCTGGCCGGTTCCTACTGGGCGTCCTACGCGGGTGGCCCGGCGATGATGGGGATTCGGACAAGACTCCACATCGACTGGCAGCGGAGATCACAGGGGCCGCCGGTATCAACGTCGCCGCAGCCTGAGAAGCTGGACGCGTGCGATTGTGGAACGATCAAATGTTGCTTCGAAGGTGCGGACTGCGGCTTTGGGGCTGACGGATATTTTTATCTGAAGAACGGGTCAAACCTTTGGCATCGGATTACGATTGCTGGTGATGTCGGCGAGGAGGAATTTGTCATCGGTGCTGGCATTGAAACGCCTGCATGGGGAGAGTGCGTGAGTCCGAGCGCAGAAGGATACTCATTCCTTGGCGGCTGGTTCGCGATCAAAAACTCAACCACCGGGAACTTTGTCACCCTCAGCTTTTCAGGAAGCGGCGCGGAATCAGCGATTGATTTTGGAACTCCGAAAGCCGAGATGGCGAGCGTATCGACCATTGCGCGCGGATACCGCTTCAGCCCTTGTCTCAAGATCCTCAATACCGAGACGGGAGAGTTCTGTTCGCTCAATCTTTTGGAGGAAACATGAACCGGCGCGGCTTCTTCGGAAAGATCGGCGCCCTAGCGGCCGGGTTTATGATCCTTCCCCCGGCGACGACTTACGAGCGCATCTGGAAAGCAGGACGAAGACCGCTGGTCTGCGTGGAGTTTTCGGAGGGGTGCAATCTCAGGCGCGCGAGCATCTTTGCTTTTACGCCAGAACAGTTAGAAGCCGTCATGGCGAATTTCCCCGTGGTTGAATACCAAAGGGCCAAGGGACTCGATGCTTTATTCCGACGCCTACAGAAAGCACAGTCATGAAATACTATCACACCGAGAACGCGAGCAAGCCGATTAAGGTCGGGCACAACTTTTTTGATTGGCTGCCGGTCAATCGACTTTTCAACGGCGGGCTTCGGGGCGTGTTCGCCACGGCAGATTCGGCGACTACGGCGGTGTTGGACGCTCAGGCATTGGACGGTTCTTCCGGCATCACTGAGATCACGGCGGATGAATACAGTGCGGCTTTGGCAGGCGCGCCCAGGGAACCACAAGGCAGTGGAAGTCCTGTCGGCAACCGGACACCGCAATTCATCAATCAGCTTTACCACGACACGGAGGCAGATGCCTACTGGCGCTCAACCGGCCTGACGAGTGCAGATTGGGCGGCGATTTCTAACGCAGGCCCGGAACTTCCTTTGAGTTTTAATTTACCGAGTCCTGCGGGGGTTTTGCTTGCAACCTTGAATAGCGATAACGTATACGGTGATAAGCCTTCTCCGTATAGGTTTTCTCCCCAAATGCTAACTTCGGCTGTTTGCACGTTGGTTAAAGTTGACCCGGTATTGTTTCCCGGCGGCACCTCAGAAAGTCTAAAAATAGATATTTTTGGATGGCCCTATCTTGCTTCTATTTCTTTTCCATTTTTAATCGGGAGCGATGATACGATTGTGGCTCTTGATTCAAATACTAGTTTGGCTTCATTGGACTTAGCCGTGTTTGAAATGGGACAGTTACGAATGAGCAGCCCGGTTCTTACAAGTTTGGATTTGCCCGCTTTTGTCGGTCCTACATTGGATATAGAATGCGCTAATTCTTTTTCGTTGGTAACTGTTAATTGTCCTTTAGCCTTGTTTGCAAATGGAGCATACGTAGATTTTTCAAACTGCGCCTTGGACCAAGCTTCTGTGGACTTACTCCTTGCTCGCGGTGTTGCTTCTGAACTTTTTGTCAGCGGGGATTTGCGTTTGGATGGTGGCACCAACTCTCCGCCGTCCAGCGTCGCCGAAGGCTCGGATTACGCCATTTTAGTCGCACGGGGTGTAACCGTGACGGTGAATTCCTGACGAATGGCACTCGTGGTAAAACCGTCCTGTTCCGTCGAAGTCTCCGTTCCAGCCTCCGGCCTGCGCGTCGTTCCATCCTGCGCCGATATTCCAGGTCCGCCTTTCTCGGACACAGCAACTTTGTTCTGGTGGCCGTTTGAGGAAGCCAGTGATGCGCCGCGGGTGGACGCGGTCCACACGGTTCCGCTCGCGGTGGATGACGGACTGTTTAATCTTCAGGCTGCCGCGAAGGTTGGAAACGGCGTCAGCTTCACTCCGAATCCGAACCAGTACATCATCATGCAGAGCGCCATCACGGAGGCGCTGGCCTACGCGGGTGGCGGCTTTGATGCGATGTTCTGGCTCAAGATCAACACCTATGGGGCATCCTCGCAGGTGCTGGTGCCGCGGTTCCGGTTCTATGACGCGGACGAGAATCAATTGTCAGGCTTTACCTTTGATGCCTTTAACGCCGGGGTGGCCAGCATCTTTTCGAGTAACAACGGTGAGAGCGTCGGATTGGCTTCGCCAACAGTGCCGGAGATCGGGGTATGGTACTGCTTCCGCGTGTTCTATGATGATTCGGACAAGAAGGTGGGCATCCAGGTCAACAACGGTTCGGTGACAAAAAGCGATGACGCCTACGTGGCAGCGATGCCCGTAGCGGCAAAAGGGCAGTGCGGCGTGTGGCACCTGGGAAGCGGTGGCGGTTCTCTGGATGACTTCATCGTGGATGAACTGGTCTGTCGGATCGGAAGTCTGTTCACGCCGGCTGAAATTATTTCGTACTTCAATTCAGGGAGCGGCAGGACGTATCCTTGATGCCATGCACACTTTTAAGTGCGAGAATTGTGGGACTATTTTCCAAAGCCCATACAGGAAAAGGTTCCGCAACGGCGCTTGGAAGACCAGGAGGTTTTGCAGCCGCGAATGCAAGATGGTTTACATGGTAGGTGAACGTCACAACGCGTTCACTGGAGGCGTTTATATTCCGGATGATCCTAAATTGTACGTTCAGGTAAGGGTTAATGGCCAACGCGCCAACGAACATGTGTTGGTTGCTGAGAAAGCTTTGGGCCATTCCCTGCCTCCAAAGGCTGAAATCCACCACATCGACGGCAATCCAAAAAATAATTTCCCGAACAATCTGATCATTTGCCAGGATACGAGATACCACAAACTTCTCCATGCTAGGCAAGACAGGCTTCGGGCGTTCGGGTCTCTGGAATTAAAACGATGCTGCGTTTGTGGGATCGTAAAACATTCCTCGCAGTTTCATAGATGCACAGCCCATTGGGATGGACGCAGGAGTGATTGCAAGGAATGCACCTGCGCTGCATCGCGGAGAAATTGGAGACAGAGGTACTATGGCATCCAGGTATAACCAAATAGAATTGCGTCCAAGCCAAGGCGGAATGCTCATGTCCAACTTGAGCGCTGACACCGTCGGCCCAGTAAATTACAGCACTAAGCTAAACTTTCGAAGACTGCTCGAAAGGGAAATCCGCCGCGAAGGGATGGATTACTGGCAACCGAATTCGGACATCCCTCTGGGAGCACAGCCTTTCCCTTACGGAAATCCCACTGATGTTGCTTCAAGCGGAAATTGGTCTGGCGTTGCCGACAAGATTCCGGTTAAACGCGGGTGGTTTTACCGTTACATCACCGGGGCCAACGAAGACCGCGCGGTGAACGGCTCCGGCACCGAGGATAGCGATGAGATCGGCGCTGATCCGGTCCAGGCCGTTGGCGACGAAATCTGGATTTATCCCAAGGCCGAAACGATCGGGGAGCCGCGGACTTACCAGCTTCTGCAGTACGCGCCCATAACGCTCATACATGAAGCCCGAAGGCCAAACGGCCAGAAAGCGGTCATCGTTGGTACACCCACAACGCTTTATCGCTTCTTCGCTTTGGAAAACGGCGACGTGTACGAGGACGGCGTTTACGAGGCGGATGTTTACTCGGGCGACCTGGGCGCATGGATCGTCATTGCCGATGGGTTTGATCCCAAGGCCCAGCGGTGGGAAGCGGTGTGCATCAACGGGACTTCGATCTTCAACAATGGCCGCGACCCGGCGTTTTCGTACCGAGTCGAGGAATTTTCATCAAAGCCAGTCTATGAACTCCGCGAGGCCGGCATTGCCGCGGTGGGTTGTATCGCCGAGTTCTTCGGCATCCTCATGGCGGGTGACATTTCGGAAATCCAATCAGAAAAACTTGTCGAGCTATTCGATCCGATCGGAATTCGGCGCAGCGGGGCGATGCTGGGGGAGGTTGCCGCAGGAAACCTGGGCCGGACCACACAGGACTTTTTTAGCGCCGACGACGTCGGCAGAATAATGGTTTTCGATGACGGAACATCGGCGGCGATCATAGTGTTCAACAGCGCGCGTGAAGTGCAGTTGGGGCACGATACGTTCAAGCTTTACGGAGTATCGGTCCCGGCGCAGATCGTGACTCCGCAGCGGTTCATGCTGCGGACACCGGCTGCCCAGGCCGGCTCGTTGTTCTCCGGAACGATCTCTGGAACGCAGGCATCTGGCAGTCCGAATGTCCTGGCGTCCTCGGCGATCTTCACCGGGCCAATGGCCGGGAAACGGTTGCGTTACGTGAACGGATGGAGTTCGGTTGTCCTGGCGTTCACGGATGCAACCCACGTCGTCCTCACCGATAGCGCCCCAGAGGCGTTCACCGGTTTGTCCTTCTTCGTTATTTCCGAGCCGGAGCAAAACTCGGCGGACTTCGTCGTTGCCTCTCCCGCGCCCTTCTTCACGGCGGACATGGTGGGGCGCAACATTTCATGGGAGGACGGCACGGAACGCAGGATCACCGGGTTTATTGACTCGAAGCACGTGCACGTCGATTTCGACATGGAGGTGAAATCGGACATCGTCGGGGTCGAAAACCCGGACACCTATAAGGCTTACACGGAGAAACAGTTCATCAACCGCGTCGGCTACCGGCTGACGTGGAGCATGAACGAACTGCCGACGCGCTTCGGCCCGGTGTACAAGGGAAGCATGGAGGCAAACGGCTTCATCCTGAAATTGGATCAGCCAGCGAAGTCCATTGCCATTGGTGACCAAGTGCTCGTTGCCGGTGCCGGGACGGACGGGGGCAACCTGATCGCGAACGTCATTTACGTAGCGGCGCACCGGGTTCTGGCCTTGAATCAGAGGGCGGCGACCGCAATGCACTCGGCGCCGGTATCCAAGGCGGATGCGGCATCTTCAATCGTCGGCTACGATGACCTGCAGGATGACAGCTCCACGATCATTCGGATGCTGGAATTGGACGGGGCACTGGTGATCTACAAAGACACGGCGATCGCAACGGCCCGCTACACCGGAAACATCGAATCTCCATTTGCTATTCAACTACGGAGGATTGATTCCAGCAGGGCTTTGTTCTACCGCAACACACTCATCCAGGTGAACAGCGGCCTGGGCGGGTACTCCTACGGTGGCAGCGCGCGGCACATCTACGCCGGCAGAAATTCCTTCTACAGCTTCAAGCTCGTGGACAGCGCTCCCGTCGAGATCCAGGAGCTTGAACTGTGCAAAGATTCTTTTTTCTCCAAGGCAACGCTGGAGAATTCAAAGTGGATTTTTGCGGCGAACAACATCCTGACGAAAGAAATCTTCTTCGGCAATTTTCCTTACGACGACGAGGGCAAGGTTCTTTGCTTGGATTATCTCAGCCAACCTCAAACCGTTTCGACTTCTGACATGATGATCAGCGCGGCATCGGCGGTGAAACGCCCTGCGGCCGGGGCGGTCAGCGGTGAGATTGAAGACTGGTTTCTCCTCGGAACGCCGATGGGCGTGATCCTGCTCTACGGGCTTGTTTATTTGCAGAGCCAGACGTTCGACCAGGCCAAACAGATTTTCTTCCGGCGCGAGGCAAATCCATTTTCGGAAACGAAACTCGGTTATGAAAGCCGGCTGAAGAGCGGACTCTCAAGTTTCGGAAGCGTCTCTTCAGAGAAGGATCTTCGTTCGTTCGTTCCAATCCTTTCCTCAAAGTCCGCGCAAACGGCTCTTGTCTTCAAGCTCTACGGGACACGCAACCCGGTTGAAACTCCCGATCTATTGGTGAGCACGACCGTTTCGGCCTTGGAGAACCTTGTCTCATTGTTCTTCCGGCAGAATTATTTCCAGGATGAGATCATCGTCAATGGACAAGATAATCCGCTTGAGCTTATCGCCAGGGTTTACGAGATCAGCGGAGTCAAAAGCGCATCGTTCGGTCGCAGAGTGCTCGCGGCACCATGAACAACACGATGCCAGAATCCGAAGTCCGAAATCTCCGAGACCGCGTGTTTGATCAGGTGAGCACCGATCCCAACTGGCGCGCGTGCCGGGAGAAATGGATGCTGCCCAACCGCGTCGCTTGGCTGATCGAACACGACTTCCCGCTGGAAGAGGCTTGGAAAAGAAAAGGCCAGACGCGAACCAGAATACCGGACCCAGATGAACCACAAACCAGCCGTCCGGGATACCAACCCGATTGATCTGCCGGACAAGCCGCCGAAGCTTCCGCAGGAAGTCGTGGACAGATTTCCAGCGCTTGCCGCGTGGGATGATCAGTGGGCGATGTTCTGGGAAAACGTCAGGACGAACATACGGAAGCGGGACGCGGACCTGGAACAAAGATTGACTAAGTTGGAGAATCCATAGAAAGTCAAATTCCGTGGTCAAAAAAACCTCCAAAGCGACAACGCCAGAGACAACATCTGTTGTTGAGGAAGAGCCATACGCGGTGCCGGAGTGCGTCGAAACATCACTCCGCCTGGCGCGCATATTCAAGGCCGGTCAACCCCTGGGCAGTCCGCGCGCGATCATGTTGAGATCCGGCCTGGCGTTTTTATTCGACCCATTGGCGGAGGAGAACAGCGTCATACTCGTCGGGGTATCGGAAAATTCAGCGAATCGTGGCTGCGATGTCACGGTGGTTGTGAGCGGCGAGATTACGCTGAAAAATTCCTTTCGCGCGGGGATGATTTACTACGCCGCTGCCGGCGGGTTGTTGACCTGTAAGCTGCCCGTGAGCGGAATTTCGGTAAAAATGGGCATTGGCCTGGACGCGGACACCATGCTGGTGCAAATGTCCGAGCCGTTGCTCCTGTCGTGAAAGGAGGATCATATCGCTGCCAATAAATATCTTGCTGCAATTTCCGGCCGGATTAAAGAAGTGTTCGGTCTGGTAATGTCCACCGGGGCACCCGATGCGAACAAGATCGTTGCCTTGGACGCCACCGGCAAGCTGGACGTGTCTGTGATGCCAACTGGCGTGGCGGCTGAGGTCACCGTGGCGGCGAGCTTTGAAAACCTGACGGCTGGAGATTTTGTCAACCTCTTCTTGTCGGGCGGCGTGATAAAGGTTCAGAAAGCGGACGCGACCAACAACGCAAAACCAGCGCACGGCTTTGTGCTGGCGAATGTGGTGGCACCCGCCAACGCCACCGTGTACCGGACCAGCCAGAACAACAGCGCCCTGACCGGGTTGACGATCGGCTCGGATTATTTTCTCTCCACGACGCCGGGCGGTGTAACCGCTACGGCGCCGTCGGCGAGCGGCAACATCGTGCAGCCGCTGGGACGGGCGACCCTGACAACGGCGTTGACGTTCGCGAATGAACAGGATTACGTGGAAATAGCCTGATGGCAGAACGACGCCCATTGGTTCTCGATCAGGGCACGGCGCGAATCCGGGAGCTGCGCGATAATGATGAGGCGCTGATCCCGCTTGAACAACGGTTTCAGAAACTGCAGGCGCAATTCAGGGCGCTTCTGTTTTGGCTTATGAGCAGCGGATTTGAGCTGCCACCTGACCTTGCCGAAGAGGCAGACCTGGCCGAAGACGTTTAGCTGAGCAATTATGAAAGTTGAAATCACAGGACAAGTAGGCCCCTCTTTACTGTCTGACGGCGTGGGAACACAACCGTTTCGGCAGGGCAGGCTTGGTGAGGCTATCGTTCAGCAGCTTCATGGCCGTTATTATGAACTAGCCAAGCGTGGCAGTTTGTTTATCGTGTCCACTCCGGCGGCTGGCGTGACTGTCCCCATCTACACGAACGCAGCCCAACAATTCGTCATTTACAATCCAGTGAGCAGCGGCATTGATATTGTATTGAAACGGGTTTGGGTCGGTTACGTGTCGGGCACGATGGTTGCCGGCCACATGTGTTACGCCGGAAGCGTCGGACAAGGAGCGCCTGGAACCATCACGCAGGCCAACGTCCAGAACGCTCGACTTGTCACGAATTTGTCCACAGCCAGCGGCGCTGGGAACAAAGGCAATTACTATTCACCCGGCAGTCCGGCAACAGCACTGGTTGCTGCCAATTATCTCCGGCCGATGGGCAACAGTCAGGTAGCTCAAGCGGCGGTAGGGACCAATTCGCCCTGGGTGCAGATGGATGATGTTGAAGGCGGGATTATCGTGCCGCCCCAAGGGATTCTGGTTGTAGCCAGTAATGTCGCTGCTGCTTCTGTCTCAGCCATTGCTGCGCTGGTTGAGGAAGTTCCAGTTTAACTTCTGTAGTTGCCAAACTGGTGGAATCGGAAGATAAACGCCAGCGGTATGCCGAACCCGAAAGGAACCCCATGCTGAGAAGATATAAGCCGCTCGTGATTCAGAAGGTCGTGTCTGCCGCAGCCACGCCGGAATTTCTGGCGCCCAATGACGGCACGCGCCTGTACGGTTTGTTAATGATCGCCGAAAAAGCTGTGGGCGTCGATAATGCGGGGAACATTACGATAAAAATAGACGGCGAGGACGCGATTGTTCTTGAGCCCGGGCGTCAGCTTGCCTGGCCGGCTCCGCCTTACGAAGCTGGTTACTTTGAGCCGGAGGATTTTGTCCTGAAGGCGAGTGTGGACGGCGATGGACTGCGCGTCATTTCAAACCGGCTCCTGTAAATGAAACCGTTCTTCAAAACGTTCCTTCAGGCATTTGGCGTTGGTGGTCTATGCGCATTTGTTGGACTGCTGATCTGGTCGGCCATTGCCCAACCCGCCTCCACGACACGCCTGCGTGACCTTGGTGATGTGCGAATCGCGACAAACCCCACCGACGGTGCCGCTCTTGTTTACAGTACGGCGGCGAAACGCTGGACCAACGGGACTGCGAGCGGAGGCGGCAGCACGAACCTGGCGGAGAACTCGTTCACGACCAATTCGCCTGGCAAATTCCCACTGTTGCTGG
>Ga0137376_10001515_pt1 | contig 13035 bp, 12 predicted proteins | sample SagtaG_23_FD_104814 | JGI IMG/M metagenome (GOLD analysis project Ga0137376, IMG submission 104814) | Vadose zone soil microbial communities from Sagehorn Ranch, Mendocino, California, USA - Sage2_L_20_16 metaG | ecosystem: Environmental > Terrestrial > Soil > Vadose zone | place: USA...
ATCACGGTGCTGGGGACGGTTATCTTCAAGAGGATCGGCATACATGGCGTGCCAATCGTCGATGTCAAACAGGTAACCGTGATCTCGTTGGCGATTGCGACTTTGGTCGCACTGACGATCGGCATGATCATGCTGCGGCCGCCCCTGCTCGCGCCGATTAGAGAAGCGAGGCGACTGCTCGACGCCGTGGGATGGGCAGCAGTGCTGCCCCAAATGCTGGCGGCGCTCGGGGCACTGTTCGCGATTGCGGGCGTGGGCAATGTTGTGTCGGGAATCGCTCAGCGCTGGATTCCCCTCGACACGCCATTCGTCGTCGTAGCGACCTACGCAATCGGAATGGCGGCATTCACGATGATCATGGGTAATGCCTTCGCGGCATTTCCCGTGATGACAGCCGGCATCGGTCTTCCGCTCATCGTCCAGAAGTTCGGCGGCGACCCGACAATCATGGCCGCAATCGGAATGTTGTCGGGGTTTTGCGGCACGTTAATGACGCCGATGGCCGCCAACTTCAACATCGTTCCGACAGCGTTGCTGGAGCTTCCGGATGAAAATGCCGTTATCAAAGTCCAGATTCCAACCGCGATCGCGCTGCTCGGCGCGAACATCCTGTTGATGAACTTTCTCGTGTTCCGTCGTTGATCGAGACGGTCGAGTCCCTCACGCCGGCCCTCGCGCGGAAGTTCGTGCGAGCTGCTCTTTCACATGTGACGCGTGAGTATCCGAATAAGCTCGATCACGTGCTTAACAAACGCGCCGATCTCAAATCTCCCCGCGAGCTGCATCCCGTTTTCTTCGGCAGCTTCGACTGGCATTCGTGCGTGCACGGCTACTGGCTCCTGGCCAGTCTGCTCCGTCTCTTTCCCGAAATGCGTGAGGCTGAGGACATTGAGGATTTATTCGACACTCAGCTGGTCGGCACGAAAGTAAAGACTGAAGTCAGGTATATGCGCCAGCCATTGCGTGCAACGTTCGAGCGGCCCTACGGCTGGGCGTGGCTGCTGATGCTTTTCGCCGAGCTGAATCGGCATGATGGTCAAAAGGCCAAGCGTTGGAGCGGAGTCCTCGCGCCGCTTGCTGATGCTTTCGCTCAGCGGTTTCTCGATTTTCTTCCCAAAGCGACTTATCCGACTCGTGTCGGGACGCATTTCAACACCGCGTTTGCCGTTGCGCTGGCTCTCGAATATGCGGAGGCAGTGAGCAACGACGGGCTTGGTAAGGCTCTCGTTCAAAAAGCGCGTCAGTGGTACTCGAAGGATGCGGACTGTCAGGCGTGGGAGCCGAGTGGCGATGACTTTCTCTCCCCGGCTCTGATGGAAGCGGACTGTATGCGGCGGGTGCTTGGCAGCAGCGACTTCTCGAGCTGGATCGATAGGTTTCTGCCGCGCCTCGCGATGCGCGAGCCAGCGACGTTGTTCACTCCTGCATTCGTCAGCGACCGCAGCGACGGGAAGATCGCGCACCTCGATGGGTTGAATCTGAGCCGAGCGTGGTGCTGGCGATCGATAGCAACTGCGTGGTCTCCAAGCGACGGGCGGCGAGGTCTCGCACTCGAAGCTGCTGAGAAGCACATGGCGGCGAGCCTGCCGCATGTGACGGGCGATTACATGGGAGAGCATTGGTTGGCAACGTTTGCGTTGCTCGCTCTGATCCAAGTGAGACCGACGTGACCCGGTCAGAAACAGCGGACCCGGCACGTAATCGGGATACCACAAGGCGCGCGGCGCTGATCGCGCTTTTCGTGGCGATCACAGCAATCGCAGCTGCATATGGAGCAGCCTTCAGCAAATCGGACACGCCGAGCTGGGCACCGTGGCTCTTGGCGGTGGGAATTCCGGTTGCACTCGGCGCAATCATGATTCTGGGGGCTGCTCGCGGGCGTGAGGGAATCGGGTCGCTCAAGGTTCCGTTTGCGTTCGTTGTCGTCGTGCTGATCATTGGATTCGGCGCAGCGCTGGCGCTGCCGGCCACGGAAGGTCCGCTCAGCAAACTCTGGCTCGGGCTACCGGCGCGAGCGGCGATCGTGATCTACGGGGTGGGACTCCTACCGATCATCGTTCTACCTGTGGCATATGCGCTGACATTCGAGACACAAACGCTCACCGCCGAGGACCTGGAGCGAATCCGCATTCTCGGGCGGGAGCGGGAGAGTCAGAGTCACGACAATGGAGCGCAAGCAGGCTTGGATAAAGTTCGCGGATGACTCGAGCCGCCAACATGACGGCGCTGCTGCAGGCGGCGCTGCCGAATGCTGCGCGACCCGCGGTCGTTATCGTCGGGATCCTGTACTTCGCCGTCATCGTCGGCATCAGCGTTTGGGCAGCGCGGAAAACCCGCACCGCCGCGGATTTCTTTGTTGCTGGAAAGGGCATTGGTCTCGTCGCGCTCACGGTGGCGTCGGTTTCGGTCTCGGTATCGGGATTTGCGTTCATTGGTGGTCCGGGATTTATCTACGCCGTTGGTCTGGGCGCGATGTACATCGTGCTTCCTGCTGCCGTTACGAACGTCATGGGCGCATGGGTGCTGGCGAAGCGCATGCGATTGCTAGGTGAGGTGCGCGCTCTGATCACGATTCCAGATGCAATCGGCGCTCGATATCGTTCGCGCTTGGCGCAGGGAATTTCCGCGGCTGCGATTCTGGTGGGAATCGTTGGATATATGGCGACCAACGCGTTGGCGATGGGAGTCGTCATCAACTCCATCTTCGGAGTCGGCCTGGGCTGGGGAATCTGGATCGGAATGGGAGTCACGCTTGCCTACTCCGCATCCGGCGGGATTCTGGCGGGCATTTACAATGATGTATTTCAGGGAACGTTGATGGCGGTCGCGTCCGTTCTCGTTTTTCTCTTCGTCCTCGACTTTGGTGGTGGCCTCGGCGCAATCTCGCGCACGATACTCGCGCACGATCCGGCGTTGCTCGGGCCGTGGGGCAAGATCACTCCGCTAGCCGCGCTCTCTTTCTTCTTCGTCTTTTCGATGGGATCGCTGGGCCAACCCCAGGCGGTGCACAAGTACTACATGCTGCGGGACCCGTTGCAGCTCAAATGGTACCCGCTGCTCAAAACACTTGGACTAGTGCTGGTGTTGCTGCTGTATTTCGGCGTTGGGCTGGGCGTCAAAGCATTTGTGTTGAACGGGCGGCTGCCTGAGTTGGCGAGCCCCGATCAGGCGACGCCCGCCCTGCTGCTCAACGTCACGCCACTCATTCTTGCCGCGTTGGTATTCTCGGGAGTCGCCGCGGCGACGATGAGTGCAGCAAACTCATTTATCAATATTGGTGCTGCGATCGTCACTCACGATTTGCCGATTGCCCTCGGACGGCCGGTCAAGAATGAGCTAGGGTGGGGGAGAGGCGTAACGATTCTGATCGCTGTCGCGGCTGCGATCACCGCACAGCAATCCGGAACGATGGTGGCATTTCTCGGAATTTTCGGATGGGGACTTTTTGCCTCCACGCTGGTTCCCGCACTGGCGGTGGGACTCAACTGGCAAGGTGCTACCCGCGCCGGCGCGATTGCATCGATTGCAACAGGCCTGATAGTGACGCTCGCGCTCGAGACGGCCGCCTACTTGAAAGTGTTTACGTTTCCAGCAGGCGTGACCGCGTCGGCGGTGGCAATGGTTTCGTCGTTCCTCGTGTTTTTCATCGTGTCATGGCTGACGAGGCGAAACGCGCTGATCGAGATAGATCCCGACGTCAGGCTGGTGATGGAGGTTTGATGCTGGCCACTATGAGATGATCACTCGGTAGCGGCACCTTTGCCCTTCCCGGTTTCCATCACCCGCACGCTCTTGATGTTGACGAACTCGCGGATGCCGAACTCACCGAGCTCGCGGCCGAATCCTGAGTTCTTCACTCCGCCGAATGGCAACCGCGGATCCGATGCAACCATGCCGTTGATGAAGAGAAGTCCAGACTCGATTTCGGCGATTAGCTGATTGCGCTCGGCAGGATCTCGCGTCCAGGCGGACGCCCCCAGCCCAAAGGTGGTGCCGTTGGCGATGCCGATGGCATCGGTCAGGTCCTTTGCTTTGAACACCGATGCGACGGGACCGAACAGCTCCTCTCGCGCCGCTGGCGCGTTGGGCGGAATGTCGGTGAGGATTGTCGGAGCATAAAAGTATCCTTCGCGAGCGAGCTTTTCTCCGCCCACCACCAGCCTGGCTCCGGCCGCGACAGAGTCTTTCACCTGCTTATCCAGCTCGTCACGAATCGCTGAGGTAGCGAGTGGGCCCAGCTCCGTACGTTCGTCCAGTGGATCTCCGATTCGCACGGCGGATACGCCAGCAACGAATCGCTTCAGGAATTCATCGTAGATCTTCTCATGAATGATGAATCGCTTGGCGGCGATGCATGATTGGCCATTGTTGATCATTCGCGCCGTTACAGCTGTGGAGACCGCGCTCTCCAGGCCAGCACTCGGCATTACCACAAACGGATCGCTGCCACCAAGCTCGACCACCGATTTCTTGAGATTTCTCCCGGCGGCACCAGCAACAGACCGGCCGGCTCCTTCGCTACCGGTAAGTGTGACGGCAGCAACGCGCGAGTCAGCGATGATTCCCTCCACCATCTCGGAGCCGATGAGCAACGTCTGGAAGGCGCCATCGGTAAACCCGGCCCGACGAAAAACATCTTCGATGGCAAGAGCACACTGTGGAACGTTCGAGGCATGCTTGAGAACGCCAACATTTCCCGCCATGAGCGCGGGCGCAGCAAAGCGGAAGACCTGCCAGAATGGAAAATTCCACGGCATAATGGCGAGCACCATGCCGATTGGCTGGAACGCCACCCAGTTTTTTCCACCTTCCATGTCGACTGGCTGATCGGCGAGAAACCGCTCGGCGTTGTCGGCGTAGTAACGACAGGCAGTGGCGCATTTCTCGGCCTCGGCGACAGCCGCCTTGATGGGCTTTCCCATCTCGAGCGTCATGAGTCGACCCAACTCGCGACACTCCGCATCGAGAATTGCGGCAGCCTTGCGCATGCTGCTGGCGCGCTCGGCAAACGATGTACGATGATGCTGGCGATAGGCAACTACGCCGCGATCGAGGCATTCATTCACTCGCGCCTTCGAGAAAGGCTCGAAAGTCCGGAGTGTCTTACCCGTCGCCGGATTTATGCTCGAGATACTCATGGTCAATTGCCTTGCCTTACTTCAACGGCTGGAGATCATGCCGAACTTTTCGGAGCTTCGGGTGACGCGGATCGGTCAAGTCCATGTCCTGCCACGGAATCTGATAGAGCGAATAAAGTCTATGGCTGTGAAGGAACTTGTTGATTGGCCTGACGAGTGTCCACGCTGACAATCGGTCGACTAATCCTGACACCCCGACGAGATAAGCGTTGACCAGACACGCCTTCTCCTCCCGCTCGACATTAAGCTCCTGGATGCGGCCGACACTTTCTCCGTTAGCATCCACGACCTTGGTACCAATCAGCAGCTCGGCGTTGAGCTCCATCGTTACTCTTCCTCCTCCCCCTTCTCGCCACCACCGGGGATGTGCTCGATGATGTGGCGCGCGATCCAAATCTCCCAGTCGAGCGCTCCGGTCTCCCGTCCTCTGACATCCAGCTTGATGTCCCTCCCAACCGTCTCCACGCGCGACCAGGGAATCCTCACCGGTCCGTCCCGCTTCGGTCCCCACGTTCGCGCCAGCCGCTTGGCAAAACTCGCCAGGCTCGGGTGAATGCGCATCCAGAGGGTTTCTCCCCCGATCACAATGTACGTGATCCGCGGCTGTGATTTTTCGCCGACGTGCATGATCAGTCCGCTGACGCGACCCATCTCGCACTCCTCGCGATCGATGAGCTGTTTGTCGAGAACGTCGCGCACGAGCTTCACGTCAGCTCCCCATTATCTGAAGCGGAATAGAGATCACGGCGAGCACGAAGGAAATCAGAATGACGATGGTGACGACGGAGTTGCTGATCCAGCCATTGCGATGCTCCCCGAGATAGATGGGATCATTCATGAGAAAGAGGAACGGAACAATTGCCAGCGGGAGCGTCGCGGCAGTGAGCGCCATTCCCATCAGCGTCACCTTGATCGGATCCACTCCGAGCACCAATGGGATGGCGGCGAGGAAGATGATGATCGTGTAGACTAATGAGAAACGGGCGTCCCGCGATGGCGTCAGGTTTTCACTCCAGTTCCAGCCCAAGCCCTGAGCGAAGAAGTAAGCAATGGCGAGTGATATCTCGAGCGCGGCACCGAGACATGCAAAAAGCATCGCGACACCGAAAAGGTAGAAACCCCACCTTGGAAGAGCGGTAGTCATCAGGAGTGCCGCCTGCTCGTATTTGTCGACATCGATCCCTTTGGGTCGCAGTGCAAGGGCGGCAGCAACCAGGACCGCCATCGACAGAAACCCGCCGAAGCTCATTCCGAAACTGGCGATGACGCGGTTGATGGGGATGTAGCTCTCGTCCCACTCGTCTTCGATCGCGCCGGAAGAATAGAAGTACATCAGGTAAGGAGAAATCGACGCACCCAGTATGCTGACGGCGATGAACCCGTACTTCGCCTTCTGATCTCCGGGAAACGTTGGCAAGAGTCCGTGAGCCGTGCTTCCCCAGTCCGGGTGCAGCTTCACGGCTGCCACCGCGAATGAAATGGTGAACAGGCCGAGCAGTGACGCGCCGTTCTCGATCAGGCTGAAAGTTCCCCTCCACATCAGCGCCCAGACGATGAAAGAAACCGGTATCGCCCACCACGGGAAACCGATCCCAGTCAGAATCTGCAGCGAGAGACCTATTCCACCGAGCTCGGCGACCAAAACCAGGAATGCAACGAGCACCATGACGAGCAGCACAATCGAGAAGAATGGAAAACCAAATCGTTCCCGCATTGCGTCGACGATGGTGTGCTTGCTGACAGCGGCGAGTCGGCCAGACATCTCCACGAGGAAAATCAGACATAGAACACCCAGCAGAATCGCCCACAAAAGCTGATAACCGAAAGCGGCGCCGGCCTGAGCCGCGGTTACGACTGAGCCGATTTCCAGAAAGCCACCGATACTGGTGATGATGCCGAGAGCGATCTGAAGAGCCTTACTCACTGCCTGGACTCGATGCTGTCGGAAAACTGCTTGACGATTTTTTCGTCTGCGCGCAGTGAATCGAGCTGACTGGAAAAGCTGGGCGCGTCTTTCGCTTCGACGAGGCGCGCCATCTGTGCAACGCGATCCCGACTTCGAGTCAGAACACTGTCGAGTGAGGCGGTGTCGATGCCGGACGGCGGCGACTTGAGCAAGTCGTCCGCAATCTGAAGCAGCGTGTCGTGGGACAGCTCCAATGTCTGACGGGTGTATTTGTCGGGTGTTGTGTGACGAAGCCAGGCATCACCGACCATCCGAGCCGTTCCCAGCCACGAAATCACCGAGTCCATCTGCTCGGCGGGGGTAGGAGGCTTGCATGCAGCCGCAGCAAGAAGCAGAACGACGAGGAGCCGTTTCAGAGGCATCTGATTTACATTGTTGTCCTATGCCTATAAACCAAGTTTACGCGTTCCTTCTTTCACTTTTCGTGCTCACAGGTTTTGACAGTGCTTGCGGAGATGCGCAGGTAACTTCCGTACAAAACCTCACCGAGCCGCCGCCGCTGCGACGCGAATTCCGAGGTGTCTGGGTAGCCTCGGTTCAAAACATTGACTGGCCCTCGCAGCCCGGACTTTCGACGCAGGAACAGAAAGACGAGCTGCTTGGCATACTCGATCGCGCTGTCGCTCTCCGACTGAACGCCGTGATCCTGCAGGTTCGCCCCGCGGCGGACGCTCTGTATGCGTCGCCGTACGAGCCGTGGTCGGAGTATCTAACTGGACAAATGGGCAGAGCCCCGAGCCCGTGGTATGATCCCCTCGAGTTCGCGGTAACCGAAGCACATAAGCGTGGACTCGAACTGCATGCGTGGTTCAATCCCTATCGAGCGCGTCATCCGTCGGGACGATCGCGGCCATCGCCGAACCATATCAGCGTCACACACCCGGAGCTGGTAAAACGCTACGGCAGCATGCTGTGGATGGATCCGGGTGAGCCCGAGGTTCGCGAGCACACCGTCCGCGTCGTGCTCGACGTGGTACAGCGGTACGACATCGATGGCGTCCACATCGACGACTACTTCTATCCGTACAAAGAAAAAAACTCGCGCGGCAGAACCATCGAGTTCCCTGACGCGACGAGCTGGCGGAAATATCTCAGGTCTGGTGGAACACTCTCGAAGGATGATTGGCGCCGAGCCAACGTCGACAGTCTGATTCACAACGTTTACGTCGGGATCAAAGCCACGAAGCCGTGGGTGAAATTCGGAATCAGTCCATTCGGAGTCTGGCGTCCGGGAAATCCGCCGCAGATCGGAGGCTTTGATTCCTACGCGGAGCTTTACGGCGATTCGAGAAAGTGGGTATTGAACGGCTGGGCGGATTATTTCACGCCGCAGCTCTATTGGCCGATCACGCGTCCCGATGTCAGCTACCCGGTGTTGCTGGAGTGGTGGGTCGAACAGAACGCCAGGGGGAGGCATATCTGGCCCGGCAATTATCTCGACAAGGTGACCGGCACACCAACGGGATGGCCGGCGCAGGAGTTACTCGATCAAATCTCCGCCACGCGCGCGCAACCCGGTGCCACTGGTAACGTCTTTTTTAGCGTGCGCAGCTTTATGTTCGGACGTGACAGCCTGCCCGAAAAACTCGTTGCCGGACCGTACGCATCAAAAACGCTGGTTCCGGCATCGACCTGGCTCGATAGTGTCCCACCGACCGTGCCCATTGTGCGCGTTGGTCGCGATCCCGTAAGCGGCGCCAACACCGTGTCACTCGAGCCCCAGGGCTCGGAACCGGTCTGGCTCTGGCTGATTCGGACACGGGTGGGAGCGGACTGGACGACTGAAGTGCTGCCGGGACTGCAGCGCTTTTTCATGATTCAGCGAAATGCTGCGGGTACAATGGCCGACGAGCTGGTCGTGTCGGCGGTTGATCGCAATGGCAACGAGAGCGCGCCCGTCATGCTGCCGTTGCAAGCTGCGGGACAATAGCGCGGCCGAGTCCTCTCAGTTGCTAACCGCGATTTGCCTGATCATCCCCTGCGCGAAGTGCGGCTTGCCGTCCTTTGCGTCCGGCAAAAAGCAGATGAGCGCATAGTTGCCCGGAGTGAAGTCAGCCCTGAAATACTCGGACACTCCGGGGTCGATGCCGGCGATTCCACCCAGCGCCTTTCCCGGCGGTGGCCCTTCCATCTTCTCCATCCACTTCATGAAATCCGTGACGCTCGCGTTTGGAGCGAGCTGTACCAATTCGACCTCATGATGCTGCTTGCCGACATTGTGAACACGAATGGTACGCGTGCCCGCACGAATCGGTGAGGTCAACTTGAAGTTGTAGTCCAACAGCTGGATGGTGAGGTCCGCCTTGGGTCTGGAAGCCACCGGACCTTTGGCGGCTACGACGCGAAGTGTCCGCACCATGCCTTTGGCGAAATGCGGCGGACCTCCGATGTCGACGAAACAGATCAAAGCGTAATTGCCCGGCTCCATTTTGAGTGTCGCATTCGCTTCGAGGCCGGGTGATGGAGCGTTCGGCCCACCGATTTCCTTCACCCACGCGGGAGGTGGTCCGGGATTGGCCAATGCAGCGCGGAGATCGTCGACAGTCTTCGCGCCACTGAGTTTGAGAATCGCCATGTGATGAAAGGCCGGGCCTTTGTTCAGGAACCTGAATTCCGTGAGTCCAGCGGGAATGACGTCAGGCGCCTCGAACTTGAAATCCTCGCCCGTGACGCGCACGACGCGAGGATTTGCAGTAGGTGCCAGAACGATTGGTGTCGCCGCAGCAGTCGATGTATGCGCGGCAAAGTTGCCGGTAACAGAAAGCGTTGCAGCCGATCCGATTATGAGACTGACGAATGTCGTCACTGATGCCATGAACTACTTTCCTCCGTTGACAGCTGGCTGGGTAATGAGTGGACAGATTGTGTCGCCCAGCACCTCAAGTGTCAACGGATCCTGTCGCTCATCGAGTTGCTTTCTGATTGTCCAGCAGGTGTGATTGCACTGCCAGCGCGTCGGCCGTGGCAGCGCCGAGCGCGGTATTGTCAAAAATGCACCACGTCGATATTCCGTGTGTCGCTTTATCCTCGATGAATCGCGCGACGCTCTCGAGCGTGTCTGCAGGGTACGCCGAGTAGTAGACTCGGGGGGAGCCGTGTAGTCTGAGATAGAGCAGCCGATCGTGCCCACCCGCCTCGGCCGCCGCAGGCACGCATGCCGGGTCGGCCGCTACCCGTGCTATTCTGTGCTCGCGCAGGAGAGACTCGCCTTCAATCGTGAACCAGCTCTCGTGCCTTGGCTCGAACACGACATCATCTTCATACTGCGCTCTCAAGTCGGTGAAAAAGGACTCGGCGACAAGTGGATCGAAAGCAAAACTGGGCGGGAGTTGTACCAGAATAGGTCCGCGCTTGACACCGAGTCCTGAAATTTCTCCAAGGAAGCGCTCGAGTGCGGCACTCGCGCCGACCAAGCGCGCTTCGTGCGTAATCGCTTTCGGAAGTTTTACCGAAAAGCGGAAATTCGTGGGCACCGATGAGGCCCATCGCTCGTAAGTGCTAAAGCGGTGAGGTCGATAGAAGCACGAGTTGATCTCGACGGTATTGAACAGCGCTGCATAGCGCTGCAGGTGAGTGCCGACATTAGGGAAACGTCCTACATGCTCGCGCCGGATATTCCAGCCGGCGCACCCCAAATGGACCCTCAGAGCGGGGAGTTGTGGAATATCCGTGTGCAGCATCCTAGCTTGTGCCTGATCGTCTGGATCGCTGATCGAGATCCACGCACCCGCCGCGCCAGCGCGCGATCATCGGCGAAGGTCGCAGACCAGGAATGCTTCTACAACGGAAATTCCGAACCGTGCTCCGCTGCCGCGTAAAAACGAGTGCCATAGCACTCCTGACACTCGGGTTTGTAGCCTGCGCTCACCCGCGTGTGCTGCGTCCGACGCATCGTCTCAGCTATTGGGAAGCGCTCGCCGAGCTTCACCCGATCGATGCGATCGCAGCAGCTCGCACGCCAACCGAAAGAGAATTTGCGGAAGCACTCGGCAATTTGATGGCCGGAGATCTCGAGAATGCGGAGCGGCGATTCAACAAGCTGCGTCGTGAGGCGACGGATTCAGTGATCCGGACTGGCTCGAGAGTGATTTACACTGCCACGCTGCAGTATCAGGAAAAGTGGCAGACACTGGCCACCCTGAGAGAAGATCCATCCGAGCCAAAAGCAGATCGTTCCGACAAAGCGAGCATCGAATTGTGGGCCAACGCGTTCAGGAACGTTCCGCCAAAAACGTTCACGTTTCGTTCCTCATCGATGCGGTTGCCGATGTTGATGTCCGCGGTGGGGACGCCACTCGTGCCCGTGAAAATCGGTGACAAGGATTACAACTTCTGGCTGGATACCGGCTCGAGTCTGACCATGCTTTCCTCGGATGTCGCCAGCGAGCTCAAGGTCGTTCCACTCGTGCCCGACACTCTCGAAATCGTCACCAGCACCGGGAGAGTAAAGGCGCACCCATCGCTGGTTCGTGAGCTTCGGATAGGACAGCTGGTGGTGCAGAATGCACCAACGATGATCGTCGACGAAGCGCTGATGCAGATGAGTGAGCTGAGGCCGATGGAGCGGAAACCACCAGTCAAGATCGATGGCATAATCGGTTTCGACATAATTCGGGAGCTCGACATCGAGGTCGATTATAGCGAAAGTACGATGCGACTCCGTAACCCAGCGATGTCGAGACCAGAAACCGATCGGAACCTGTTCTGGGTTGGACTTCCTATCGTGAGACTGGTGAGCGGCGAAGGAATTCCGCTCCACTTTGGTCTCGACACCGGAGCGCAGCAGACCTTTGTGACTGAGACCCTTCTGGACAGGCTGTCGATGGAGGCGGCGCGAATGGAGAGTCGTCGGATTGGAGGTCTGGGTGGGGAAGTCTCGTTGCGAGCGCCGGTGTTGCCGGATTTGCGCGTCTGGGTGCGCGGGTTCCCGCTCATGTTCCGAGGCGCTGTAGTCCGCGCTCCCGTTTATCAGGTGCTCGCCTCGCTCGATGGGGTGCTGGGCGGAGATGTCTGGAACAGCGGAGTCGTCCGAATCGACATGACGAATGGAATATTCGCTATCAGGAGGCCACGCTCGGAATAAGAACATGTTAGGTTGATAACTAACATGACTCGACCCGGATCAATCTCGATCGAGTTCGCGGTCACGCCGCGTTTCGACGCCTTCTATGCGCTGTACTGGCTGACGAGCAGCGCCCCCTCTGCGCTCGACCCCTGGAAGGAAAAGGCCCTTCGCCAACTGCCTCGTGATTTTGAACGTGTCGCAAGGCGGGTCGCGCCTCTTCCGATTTTCTGGCCGTTGTTGGCCGACGCCGTTCAGGGTATCCCGGGCGAAGTGACGTTCGACGAGCTTCTGTCGGCGCTTCGTGAAATGTCGGCCGAGGAGCTACAGCGAAATATTCTGTCTGGAATTTTCCATGACCGTGCCGCGGTCGACTCGCTCGTTGCGCAGAAGCAAACTTTGAAGCAGGTGATCACTAACGAGAAGTTGCCGGGCGGAGAGCTACTCGGACCTTTCGGCTTGCGGCCATACACTGAGAAGTCCGAGTCCGCTCGTGCAATCTTGAGGGTGCTGAGCGAGCCGAGCTCTTTCCGGGACGAGTTGATCCTGGTGTTACAGATTTTCTGGCGAGCAGTTTTCCACCGAGACTGGTCAGCGCTCGAGCCGCGCTTGCGTGCGGAATCTTTTCGCATGAGGGATCTTCGGGACGAGCGGTCGGTGGCTGAGGTCGGACGCGAGCTGAATCTTCCCGTTACGTTCGATGACAAGGCGCGGGAAATCCGCCCGAAGACCGGCCCGTCGATCGACTACGATCGCATCGACCGTTGCTATGTCATTCCGTCGGCGTTCAATGCGCGGCGATGGTGGGCGAAGTACACGACCGACACACAGAATCTGGTTCTATACCTTCCGGTAACGAGGGAGTCCGA
>Ga0137376_10001516_pt1 | contig 13033 bp, 6 predicted proteins | sample SagtaG_23_FD_104814 | JGI IMG/M metagenome (GOLD analysis project Ga0137376, IMG submission 104814) | Vadose zone soil microbial communities from Sagehorn Ranch, Mendocino, California, USA - Sage2_L_20_16 metaG | ecosystem: Environmental > Terrestrial > Soil > Vadose zone | place: USA...
GCCCTCTGCGCGCGCGTTGATCGAAGCGGTGCGCCGGTGATTTGGCCGAAACGAACCGGCGGTGAACGTTTGCGCGTCGTCGTACTCGCGGGTTTCGATGATGTCGCGTCACAGACCCAGGCAAGAATATGCGCATTGCCTGGCGACCGCTTTGACTTGACGGTGATACGCGCCGACGATGTGCGCGCCCATCGGCTCGCTGCGCTCGACGCTGACGTTGCGATCGACCTGGCGGGATTGACTGCGCCTGTTGGGATCATTCTCGCGCCGCGACCGGCGCGCGTCCGCCTGACGATCGCGGCGCTCCGCGCGCGTAATCATCCGCCATTGATAGACGACGTCGCCGAGGACTTGGACGAACTGATGGCGGCTCTCGAACGCTTGCAGAGTTCGATAGCAGACGGCGATCACACGGTTCCCGATGCGGCGACGATGAATGCCTTGTGGGTGAACGCCGTCGATGCGCATCGCGCAGGCGATCGAACTGTGGCGCATGCGAATTATCAGCGTATTGTCGAGCTGCAGCCGGAGTTTGCACGCGCGCATTACTTGTTGGGTGTCACGCTGCGCGAACAAGGCGCTATTGATCAAGCACGCACTGAATTTTCTCATGCCCTCCGAGCAGCACCCGAGTATGTCGCGGCACGGGTCGACGCCATTCGTGTCGCCATCGACGCCGGCGACATTCAGGATGCCATCGCGCTAGCGGAGCAGGGCACCACAATGACCGACGATCCGCCGCCCGCGCTGTTGCGGGCGTTCGGATCCGCAAGCTTGGCGGCGCACGACGGCGCACGTGCGGCAGCGTGGTTCGAGGCTGCGCTGCTGCGTGAACCTATCGATGGCGAAACGCACTACAACCATGGCGTTGCGTTGCAGATGCAGCGGCGCCACGCTGATGCAGCGCGCGCCTATCAGCGAGCGCTCGCGTTCAATCCCGATCTCATTGCCGCCGATTTCAATCTCGGAACGATCTTCGCGGAACTCGGCAACCGTGACGCTGCGATATCCGCGTTCTCCGCCGTACTAACCCGCAGCTCCAAGCACGTTACGGCGTACAAAAACCGGGGCGAGCTCTTGCTGGCGAGTGGCCGAATCGATGCCTGGCGCACCAATTTCCAGCAGTTCGAGACGAACTGCCCCGACGCGTTGCCGCTTGCGGTGCACGCGCTCGAAGTGTGCCAATGGAGCGGAGAGTTTGATCGAGTCGAACACTATCTGGATGGCTTGCGTAACGAACGCTTCAACTCGCAGGATGTCCGCGAGATGGTTGATTCGCTCGAGGAGCTTCTGTTCCTATTGTTGTATTTCGACGTCGAACCGGAACTGATTCATCGTCTCACGCAGACCTACGACCAGGCGTCGCGCCGCATCTACGGCGAGCCGTTGCCGCGGATCGCGCATCACCGTCAAGGCAGGATCAGGATCGGCTATTTGTCGGCGGACCTGCGCAATCACGTCATGGGCAAAATGATGTGGCAAGCGGTTCGCCATCACGATCGCGAGCGTTTCGAGATTGCATTCTATTCGCTCTCCGGGCAGCGCGACGATTGGACGGAGCGATTCCGAAGCGCGGCCGACCGCTTCGACATCTTGGCCGGACTTCCCGAACGTGAGGCGGCAGCGCGCATCGCAGCCGACGACATCGATGTGCTCGTTGACTTGTCGACGCACACGAAGGGTGCGCGACCAGGGATACTCGGGTTGAAACCTGCGCGCGTTCAAATCACGCATATCGCAAGCGCCGGAACCCTCGGTCTTTCCACCGTCGATTTCAAGCTGACCGACCATTACGCGGATGTCGCGGAAAACCAGCTCCATCAACTGGAGACGTTGCTGCCGATGGCAGGCTGTGTCTACCCATATCGCCACATCGAGATTGCCGGCCCGAGAAAATTTTCGCGCGAGACGCTCCGCATTCCGGCCGACGCCGTGGTGATCGGCGCGTTTGTGAGTGGACTCAAGCTGTCGCGTCGTTGTCTATCGCTTTGGCGGCAAGTGCTGGACCGACTTCCCGCTGCACGACTCGCATTCTCGCCAGTGAATGCTGCGCTCGCGCCGCTTTATGCACGCCTTGTCAAAGCTGCGGGAATTGATGTTCGGAGGATCGTATTCGTGCCGCAGTCGACGACGGATTCCGACAACCAGACGCGCTATGCGCTGGTGGATTTCGTTCTCGACCCGATGCCTTACGGCGGCGTCAATGGCACGCTTGAAGCGTTGGATATGGGAATTCCGGTCGTGACTCTCGTGGGCAAGCGGCATGCCGAGCGGACGTCATTCTCGATTCTGTCGAACTTGGGTGTTACGCAGACGATCGCGCGCAGCGGAAGCGAATATGTTGCGATTGCGGCCAAGCTCGCCACCGATCGCTTATTCATGGCGGAGGTGCGCGACGCCATCCGTGCCGGACTGTCATCTTCCGCCTTGACCGACATGCCAGCGCACACGCGAAATCTGGAGGCCGCCTATATCGAGGCGTTGCGCCGGAAGGCGCCGGAAGTGCTCGCCGTCGGTGCCGGGGCATTCGTGATGCCCTGAATCAAACATTTTTTGCGATCCGGACTCGTCATTCGTCAGAAGCGTGGCTCTCGTGGGCCTGGACCACTGCCGTCTCGAACGCGCGCGTGTACGCTTCCATGTCGAATAGCGATGAGCGCGATCGCGTGTCGGCGAGCGAGCGTTTGATTTCCGTCAATCGGGTGGGATTTGTCGCCAGAGACCTGGCGATTTCGCCATACTGATCCGGATTGTCGGCAATCAACTCCGGCAGTCCGACAGCTTGAAGCTGGCTTGCCGATGCGCGGCTTGCGAAGCTCTCGCCGACAAAGGTGACTACCGGCAATCCGGCATAAAGAGCGTCGTTCACGGTGGTGTGCGATCCAAATGGCGCACTGTCGAGGAATAAATCCGCAAGGGCAAAACGGGCAAGGTATCGATCGATGTTTTCGCCCGGCGCTGAAAAGAGGCGCGCTCGGTCGACACCGCGTCGCGCGGCCTCCGTTCGCAACCGTTCGAGGCGGTCCGTCGGGAGATGTCGCAGCCACAGCACGCTGTCCGGAACGTCTCGCAACAGCGTCATCCAGCAATCGAACATCTCCGGGACGATCTTGTAGACGGCCGCAAATGCAGCGAAAACAAACATACTCGGCGTCAGTGCGTAGTCGGAACGGCTGCAGATCACGGTTGCGAGCTGACGCTGCGGATCCGAGGGCAAATAACAGGGATCGATGTATAGAAGGCGCTCGGTGAACGCGGCTCGCTGTTCCGGCCGTACGCAGTATCGATCGGTCACGATGAAATCGTATGCAGACGAGCCGAGCGTGCCGGTGTAGCCGAGAAAGTTGATCTGCACGGGTGCAGGCCGCTCCCCAAAAATCCGGACGGCCTCACCGCCTGAAAACCCATTCAGATCGAACAGAACATCGATCGCGTCGTTTGCCAGCGTGCGCGCGCTGACCGCGGGATCGCGCGGATCGAGCATCCGATAGTGGTCGACAGCATTTTCGATGCGGGCGCCGAAACGATCGCTGCTTCTCGGCGCAGTCGCGTACGCCACAATCTTGAAACGGCGCCGATCCAGCCGCTCGAACAGACCGACAATCAGGCGGCCTACCGGGTGATTGTTGTAGTCGGACGACACGAAACCGAGACGCAGCCTGCCGCCATTCGACCTTCGCATCGGCGGCGATGGTGCGACGCCGGGGGCTTCTGTATTTGCCCAACGCTGGGCGACGGTGTGTTGGAGGAGCGGATCGTCGCAGATCGCCAGAAAATCGTACGCCGGGATGATGTCATCACTCGCTGTAAGTCCGCGCGCTGCGCCGTCGGTGACCGTTGCTCGTAGCGTCCCGACGTCGCGCCAGTCGGCAAGTTGCAACCGGCAAACGAGCAGCATGCTGGAAGCGAGGAGATCGCTGCCGAAGCGATCGTGCGCCGGTTCGAGAATTTGCATCGCGTCGGCGTAACGTTCGCGACGCATCAGAAATGCCGCGTAATCACGCGCAATGCCAGGCGCGGTCGCGTCTAATTCGATGGCCCGGCGAAACATCGCGTCGGCTTCGTCCTCGCGTCCGGTGGACGAAAGACATACCGCATAAGCCAAGTCGAGACTCGCGTCGGCAATGCCGAATCTGCGCGACAGCATGTCGAAATATCGCAGCGCGTCGACAAAGCGGCGCTGACGGAACAAATTGCGCGCAAGCGCTGCGATCAGCGGATAAGGCGCATCTGCGACGCTACCAAGCGCCTGTCGGAAGCACGCTTCAGCCTCGGCAAGCTCGCCAAGCTCGTCGAGCGCGAGTCCAAGGCTTGCACGAAGTTGTGGGTGCGTCGGCGCACGAAGGAGCGCCGCGCGAAAATGATCGGCCGCCGCTTTAAAGTTGCTGCGATCGCCTTCCACGTTGCCGAGCATGTAATGCGCCTCGGGATCGCCTTCGGTCAAGACGAGAACGGTCCGCCACGCGCGTTCGACGTCACCGTTTTCGAGCTGGCTGCAAAGCGTCGCATATCGACGTGCGGCGTCGACATCGCGCGGCTCTAAAGCGGCGTGCGCTTGGGCGATCTGCAACGCTGCCGTGGAATCACCTCGCGCCAACGCGTCCCGTATTGCGATGCCCGGGTCGGTCATCGATGTGCGATCCATTCAGCGAGCGATGCGCGGACTTCGGTCACAACACTTGCCCAATCGCCGCGCCGAGGCTGCCGGAACAGGCGTGCCGTCGGGTACCAAGGCGTCTCGTTACCCGCGGTGCGCCAACGCCAATCGGCGGCAAACGGCAACAAGATCCACGTCGGTCGCGCGAGCGCCCCGGCAAGATGGGCAATGCTCGTATCAACCGAAATGATGAGATCCATGGCGACTGCGAGCGCGGCCGTCCGATCGAAATCGTTGCGAGCATCGAGGCACACAACGCGCTCTGCATTCGGCGCAGCGGCGATCTCCTCTTCGCCGTCGCCTTTCTGCAGCGAAAACCACGCGACATCACCCATATCGAATAGTGTCGACAATAGCGCAAGCGGGCATGAGCGACGACGGTCGTTGGCATTGTGGCGGGCGCCGGCCCACGCAATGCCGACTTTGCGCCTGCGCCCCGCAACGCCCGCAACCTCGTCCACGACCGATCGACGGTGCGCGGCGTCGACGCCGAGATAAGGAACATCGGCCGGAATGTTGCGCGCGTTGATGCTGACAACTTCTGCAACCGACAGCAAGGGTATGTGGACATCGTGGGCGGGAAGCGCATCGCCGGCACTGCAAACTTCGTCGACCGCGGGCACGCTTGCAAGCAGTCGAGCCAATGACGGCGGGGCTTCAACGACGACGCGGGCGCCGCGCTCGGCGATTTTCGATACAAGGCGAATGAATTGCAGCGTGTCGCCAAGCCCTTGCTCCGCGTTAAGTAACAGCGTTTTTCGTGAGATGTCTTCGCCGCGCCAACGCGGCGTCGTCGGTTCCTGCCTCAGTCCACCGAGCTGAGGCAATGAGAGTCGGGATTCGTATTCGCGCCAGCCTTCCGCGAAATCACCGTGCGCAAGCAATGCGAGCGCGAGGTTCCAATGCGCTTCGCCGAAGTCCTGACGAAGATTGACCGCCTCGCGAAGGGCGTCGATGGCCTCCGTTAGTCTATTGCAGCCGGCGAGCGCAAGACCCAGATTGTTCCACGCGGTCGCATGGATCGGATTCCTGGCGATTACGCGTCGGTATGCGTCGATTGCGTCGTCATGTCGGTCGAGCTCGACAAGCGTGAGGCCCAAATTGTTGTGAAACTCGGGCTCATCTGGACGCAATTGCGCCGCGCGCTCGAGCAGCGGCAACGCCTCGATCAAGCGTCCGCGTTGGTAGGCGATGACGCCAAGATAATGCAAGGCGAGTGGATGATTGGGCGATTGCGCGAGCGCAGCGCGATATTCGCGGTCGGCAGCGTCGACGTCTCCGCGACGATGCGCGGCCAATGCCCGCTGCGCGAGGTCATCCGCCGATGCGGGAGCGGTAAGCGATCCATGGCAATGCTTGAAGCGCTTGCCGCTACCGCACGGACACGGATCGTTGCGACCGGCGGCTGGCGCTGTGCGTGTTGCCTCCTCGGCTCGTCGCAATAGACTCTCCGCCTCGCTGTCGTGCGGCGTGGCGGTCAATCGTCGTCGCGCGAGCGCGATGGCCGCTTGCCATTGACCCAGCGCGACACAGTTGCGAATGAGCTGCGCCAACTGCGGCGATTGCGCGATTGCATCGGAGAAGTGTTCGGCGAGCGCCGCTAACTCGTCGGCCGGAACGATGCGGCAAAAGTTGAAGAGTCCGTGAAAGCCGAACGGTTTGGCAATCGGGTAAGCTGCTTCGAATGCAAATCGATCGGCCATCGCTTCGTCGGCGAAGCGGATGCCGTGCTCGGCTTCGAGCAGCGGTCGAAACGTCGCACCGATTGTCAGATCCTCGTTCTCCGCAACCACGATCCGCGGATCCCGCAAAGCTTCGACCAGACGGCGCGAGCGCAGCGAGAAACCGCCGTTCCCGATGCGGCGTCCCTCCGGCTGCCAAAACCACTTCGCGCCGATGTAGTCGCAGTCGAGGAACGCTTGCTCCCAAGCGACAGGGTTGATCACGTAGCCGTCCCATTGCACGAGCAGCGCATGCGTCGTCGCCACGTAAGACGACAAGCCTTTCAGCACGAATTCGGAATACGCTTCACGCGACCCTAGCGGGCCGATCGTGGCAATCTCGATGCCGTCCGGCACGGCGATTTCGGCGGGAACTTTGTCGGTGACAAATAACGTGCGCGCGAAACGCACGTCTGCACGTGAGCAGGCGAGCGCGCGCAGCGCCAACGCGTGGTTGACGGTATCGACGGCGATCAGCGTGACGCTGGGAAGCTCGACCACAAACAATCGGCCAATGCTACGCCGCGGATGCTACGGATGTCGCAGCCATCCCGCGCAGGCGCTGCAGCCAGGCGTGAAAGACGATCAACGCCCAGATCGATAAGAGCGGAGCGAGATGAAGAATGGCACGATTCACGGTCGTTTGATCGGTCACCCATGCCCGGGCATTCGTGAAGGCGAAGACAATGAACAGGAACAACAGGCCCGCTGCAATGGTCGCTGAAAGCGGCGCGATGGGCTGGCTCACGATTTCCCGCCATCCAAGTATCGCAATGGCCAACACGGCGTACCACAGCAAGTGCCAGTTGCCGAGCAGGAACATGCTTTCGAACATGCCGAGCCAAGGAGGGCCAAAGTCGAGATGAAGGTGGTAGCCGAGCACAGTGGCTTCTATCCGCGCCAGGACCAATAACGCCGTCAGCGCGATCGCCAGCGCCGCGGCGACGAGCGCCACGCCTTTGCGAGGAAACGCGATCAAAACCAGCGCGGGCAAGAGCGTCAACGCCCATACGACGCCCGGCGTTTTCACGGTTGCGCACGCCGCAGCGAGCACGCACGCGACGGCGGCGTTCGCAATTGTTCGTTGCTCGGTCCACCGCCAGAAGGCGATCGCCGCCAAAGCGTAATAAGCCGCCATTGGCAGATCGGCATAGCCTGCAAGCGCAACGTGTACGTTGGCGAGCGGAAGCGACGACACGATCCACGTTCCGATCAGCGCGCCGAGCGGCTCGTATCCCGCGCGGCGCAACACCGCGTATATGACAAACGTAAACGCCACGGCGAGCAGCCACCATGGAACGTTCATCAACGAATCGTCCCAGCGGCCGAGCGTCACATTCGTCCAGACCTGCCAAAGCGGAACCGTCGACGGATAGTTCGGAGCAGCATCGAACCATGCGGTCCCGCCTGCTGCGAACCACGGGTCGCTGCGCTCGAACGGCACGATATGGCCAAGCTCGTACCAAACGCGCGCCTTCGTTGCCCATTGGATCCAGGCGTCCCATGGGTAGAGTGGCAGCGTGACGACGTCGAACAACAGGATCAGCGAGCGCAACGCCAACCAGGCGAGCGTCGCGAACCAGAGTGCAAGCTTCCATCTGGACAGCGCGGCACCTCGCAATTCGTTCCAGGCTGCACGCGCACCTTCGATCCGTTCGCGGCGGCTGCCGTGATGCGCCGTTAGCGCGGCAAGAGACGCCGCGGCAATAACCAGGGGTCCGGCGATGCTAGCCCAGGAAAATTGCACATTGAGCGCGGACAGGATGCGCATCCAAACGGTGAGCGCGAATGCACCGATGAACCAGCCGCAACCGACGACCCATGCAATTTCACCAGTCCTGTGAAAGGATCCCGCAGAGTCTCGGGAGGTGGTAAGGAGGGATGCTCCGAGTATCCATGGCACCGCCCACCCGACACCGAGGCGCAGGGCGTCGCTCAACATGGTCGTAACGGCGGCCGCGAAGTCATCGGACGACGAACAACGCGCCGCCACCGTCGAGGAACTTGAGCTCCACGGGCACTACTGCACCGCCGTCCCAACGCAGCCGCTGACCTCCGGGGTCGTACTGCACGCCTTTGCGTTGATAGACAACGATGAAGTCGCCCGTTCGGAGCCGATCGACAGGAGGTACAGTGTTGTAGTAAGGATCGTACCAAACGTTGTGCGGGTACAAATGAAACGCGGCGCGGCCGCGGTAGTAATGCGCATCGGCAAGTACGAAAATGCGCGTCGGTGCAGCGGGCAGCACTTTGCGCGCCTTTTCGACGAATGCAAAAAGCGGCCCGTCCTCTGCCGCGAGATGCTTTTCTCGCCAGTCTTTACCGCCGCCGTAGCGAAGCGCGGTTTCGCGTGCTTCACGAACAAGATTGAACGTCCATCGCGCATCGAGAACGAACCATGCGACGACGAACATTGCGCCGATCACAATCGCCAGCGAAGGCGCTATTACGCGCAACCGGCCACGAAAACTCCAGATCAGTGCCGCGGCTGCGGCCGCGACTGCCGCTACGAGCAATAGCGGAAGGGGCAAGTCCTGAACATCGGCCCCTCCGGTAACCGTGTTTATCGACGCACCCGTCCACGGCTCGAGCGCGATCCATTCGCGAACGCGGTCGACCACCGTTTCCTTTGCATCGGCGGGTTTGGCAATGACACCGCGCAGGCGGATCGGTTGAGTGAGCCCGCCATGAATCGCCAAAGCGAGCCCTCCTATGCGGCCAACCCAGTGCGAATCGGTAACGACCGCTACGGGCAACAGCCGTCCGGAGACGACGCGGACCGGCAGCTTTCTTATCTGGGCGGGCTCGTAATCGGTATGCCAGAGGAGCGTGACCTGGGCTGATTCCGGTACATCTATGGCCACCCATCCGATGACAGGGTAATCGGCGGAACGCAGATCCGTCACAACGGAAACGATCGTTTCGCCGCCTGGACCTTCGTGCGTGATAACGAGCTCGTCGCCTTCACGAACCGCGCTTCCTCTCGCCATCACAAGACTGTTCGCGCCAAAAAAGCGATCCGGGACCGCCGAGAACCATTTTCCTTCTATCGCGAACACAAGATAGACAAGGGTGCAGCCGGCAAGCGCGGACAGGAAGGTGATCGCTACGCGACGTGCGCTTATTGCAGCTGGAACGGCTGGAGCCGACTGAGAATCAGATGGCGCGCCGCTCTCCATCGGCCCGGCGTTCAAAAGGCGTTGCGCGTCTTCAGGATGTGCCAAAGGGTCAACGCCAGAATACGCAGGTCGAACGAGATCGACCAATGCTCGATGTAGTACAGGTCATATTGTATTCGCTGCGCCAGATCGCTGTCGCCTCGCAGATCGTTAACCTGAGCCCAGCCTGTGATGCCGGCCTTCACCAGATGTTTCTGCATGTATCCGGGGATGCGCTTGCGAAATTCCGCAACGAAATCCGGGCGTTCAGGCCTTGGGCCTACCAATGACATTTCACCGCGAAGGACGTTGATCAGCTGCGGCAACTCGTCGAGGCTGAATCGGCGCAGGATCGCGCCGAGCCCGGTTGCGCGTCCCTCACCGCGGCGCATCCAGACGGGGCCGGTATCCACTTCTGCGTCGATCGGCATCGTTCGGAACTTGAGCATGACGAAACGGCGTCCGTTCCATGTGACCCGTTCCTGGCGGTACAACACCGGGCCACGCGAAGTAAGCTTCACGCCAAGCGCGATCAACAGCATCGCCGGCGACACAGCGACCGTGATTGCAAGGCCTAACAGATAGTCTTCAATTGCTTTCCATGTCGCCCCGGCGCCACCGAGCGGGGTGTCGGTCAGATTTAGCACCGGCATGCCGGCGACTTCCCCGACCGAGTGATTCAGCAAATGAAAGCTGTAAATGTCGGGAACGAAGCGAAGTACGGCGGACGTCGAGCGCAGCGATTCGAGACAGCGCCGAATTTCCTCCTCGGCGCGGAGCGGCAGCGCGATCCACACTTGATCCACCGGGTCCACGAGCAGATCCACGGCGAGCCGTTCAATGTGGCCCGCAATGGGTACGCCGTCGATCGATGCATTCGCAGCCACTGGCTCGCTCGCATAGAACGCCCGCACGGCGAGGCCGCTCCATGGGGCATTCCGCAAACGCGCTGCGACGCCGCGCGCATGGGCTTCGGTGCCGACGATGACGATGTGCCGCAGGTTCCGGCCTTTCTGTCGCAGCTTACGCAGCACGAAACGCAACGCAGCGCGCGTCATGAAATGCGCGGCGAAGCCGCCCAGAATCCAAGTCAAAGCCCAGCCGCGCGAGAACTCGGTGCCGGTCTTGCTTAGAAACAGGAATGCGCCGCCGGTTACGGCGATGAGGAACCAGGCGAGAACGAGCGCACGCACCTCGTCGAAGAAGCTGATGCCACGCTGCGAGTGGTAAAGCGCCAACGACGGAAAGATGGCGAAGGCGAGCAGGCCGACACCGAATATCGACGCGATATATCGTGCCGGCGGATCCCCTTGTCCAAGATATGCGCGATAGGCGATGAACCCCGCGACGATGACCAGAAGCGGATCGAATATCCGCAACCCGACGTCGAGTAGCGTCGAGCTTTCTTTGAGGATGCTACGCATCGACGGGTCGCGACGTGCGAGCTTCGCCGTGCATCATCGCCAACGCTGCGTCGACGCGGGCGTGAAACTCGATCCGAAATCGCTCCGGGCTGAAGCGCGACGCATTCACTCGACAGGCGTTGCGGTCGATCCGTACGGCGTCTCGTTCAAAGCGTTCGACGGCGGCGATAATGGCCTCGGGCGTCTGGCGGTCGTACAGAACTCCGGTCGGTGCGGCTTGATTCAAATCGACGATTGTCTCGTTCATCGCCCCGCCCTGGTATGCAATCACGGGCGTGCCCGCGGCTTGCGCTTCGATGGGAGCGATGCCGAAGTCTTCGAGCGCAGCAAACACGAACGCACGCGCGTCACCAACGATGGCGGCGCAATCGGAGTCGTCGAGCCGTCCTGCGAGCGTAACGTTGGAAGGCAGATACCGCGCGAGGTTACGCCGCTCCGGTCCATCCCCAACAATTACAAGCTTCCGTGCCGGCATGCGACGAAACGCTTCAACGAGCAAATCTATCCGCTTGTAAGGAACGAGACGGGAAACCGTTACGTATGGCCCGGTGTGTGCGCCATTTCCAGCCAACGAGAAACGCGCTGCATCAACCGGCGGGTAAACAACGTCGGCTCGGCGGTCATAGCAGTCCGCGATCACGCGAGCAATATGTTGTGAGCTTGCGAAAAAATGATCGACGCGCTCACTCGCCCCGCGGTCCCACGATCGAAATCGCGCCATCGCGTAACGGACCAAAGGCGCTAACCAGCGATTTCGTCCCGCCGCGCGTTCGCCGTATGTTTCGGCCATGGTCCAGGCGAAGCGCGCGGGAGTGTAACAATAACAGAGATGGAGTTGATTCTTGTTTTTGCGCACCCCTTTTGCCACGGCATGGGAGTCCGAGATAATAAGGTCGTAGCGCGAGAGCTCGAAACGCTCGACGATATCCGGATAGAGCAGTGCTGCATATCGAAACCAATGTCGGGAAGCAGGCATTCGCTGCAGCGCCGAGGTGTTCACTGTGCCAACACCCATTTTGGCTCGCTCGGCCGGCGTCAGAAAATCGACTAGTGCGTAGACATCGGCGCCGGGATACATTCGCACCAACTCGGAGAGCACCGCTTCTCCTCCACCCGGCGCCTCGAGCCAGTCGTGGACCAGCGCAATTGAAGTGTTTCTCATGGTTCGAATGATTGCGCCGACTGTTGCCCGCTAAGCACCTATCGAAGCAACGACGTGTCCGTTCCACTGTCGAGGCAATGACCGATGCACGAATTGATGCGTAGGCGCACTCTCGTCACCGGCGGCGCGGGCTTTATCGGCTCGCACCTTTGCGAACGCTTGCTCGAGCGGGGCCACGATGTGATCTGCGTGGACAATTACTTTACCGGTACGCGCGACAACGTGGTGTCGATGCTTGGCAATCCGCGGTTTGAGCTCGTTCGGCACGACATCACGTTTCCCCTCCATATCGAGATCGACGAGATCTATAACCTCGCTTGCCCTGCTTCGCCTATCCACTACCAATTCGATCCTGTACAGACGACCAAAACGAGCGTGCATGGCGCCATCAACATGCTTGGCCTCGCCAAACGAACGAAAGCGAGGATTTTGCAGGCGTCGACCAGCGAGGTCTACGGCGATCCCGAAGTGCATCCACAAACGGAAGAATACTGGGGCAGAGTGAACCCGATCGGCTTGCGGTCATGCTACGACGAGGGAAAGCGGTGCGCCGAGACACTGTTTTTCGATTATCGACGCCAGCATGGCCTGGGAATCAAAGTGGCGCGCATCTTCAATACCTATGGTCCGCGCATGCATCCGAACGATGGGCGTGTCGTGTCCAATTTCGTCGTCCATGCGCTAACGAATCAGCCGATAACAATCTACGGCGACGGTTCGCAAACGCGGTCGTTCTGCTATGTCGACGATCTCATTGGCGGCCTGATAGCGCTGATGGGCACCGCCGATGACGTTACCGGGCCGATCAACCTGGGGAATCCGGAGGAATATCAAATTCGGACGTTGGCCGAAACCATCATCGAAATGTCGAATTCGCAGTCGCGGCTTGTGTTCAAGCCGCTGCCCTCGGA